>Ga0160429_1001792_pt1 | contig 11573 bp, 12 predicted proteins | sample SolpanmetagenomR_FD_108199 | JGI IMG/M metagenome (GOLD analysis project Ga0160429, IMG submission 108199) | Solar panel surface microbial communities from Lawrence Berkeley National Laboratory, California, USA - R | ecosystem: Engineered > Built environment > Solar panel > Unclassified ... | reverse complement strand
TTCCTGTCCTCTCAGTGGGCGGTCGAGGCGTGGCTGACGACGACCAGGTGCTTCAGACCTTCGGTCTCAGCGGCCTGCCGCTGCGCTTGCCGGGCGGCTCGACCTGCGTCACTGCCCCCAGGTTGGGGCTGCCCGGCTCAGCGGTGGACCCCTCAACCAGGCAGGTCGGACCCTCCGGGTGTGTCGTCTCCGTGCCCGGGGGTCTGGTGATTGGTTTCGGCGTGTAGCAGAGCTGTGATGCCGTCGCGCATCGCGTGGATCATGTCGAACTGGGGATCGATCAACCACTGGAGTTGAAGGCCGTCCCACAGGCCGATGATCTGCCCGGCGACGGCCTCTGCGTCGGTGGACGCCGGAAGGCGGCCCGCTTCGACGTCCTCCGCGATCGATTGGGCGATGCTGAGACGGATGCGTTCGTAGCGTTGGGTGAACCACGTGTGGGCTGGATGCTCCGGGGCGGAGGCCTCCGCGGCGAGAACCGCCAGCAAGCGCACCGATTCCCGGGCGTGGAGGTTGCGCTTGGCCAACTCGAGGGCGGAGTCGATGAAGCCCAGGGCGGTCTTGTCCGAATGCACGCGCACCACCTCGAGCTCGTCGTTGGCTTCCAGGACCGCGATCAACAGCTCTTCCTTGGTGGGGAAGTGGTGCTTCACGCTGGTGAAGCTCAGGTCGAGGTCACGGGCGATCTGGCGAAGCGAGCCCCCGTGGTAGCCCACCTGAGCGAAGATGTGCGCGGCCGCAGCGACGATCTCCGCCTTTCGCCTGGGTGTGTTCGCGTACGGCCCGCGGGGTGAGGTGACGGGGGTCGGGGTGCTCACCCCCTCAGCGTACGAGAGACTCACACTGCGCTCGATGCCCGGGACCCAGCCGGCTGCGAGGCCACCTGGGCGGCGACGGCGCGAGCTGTCCGCACGGTCAGGGTCATACCGGTGAGGGTCGAGTTGCAGGTCAGCGCGGTCGGCACGGCGGCGTTCCCGGCGACGAAGAGGTTGTCGAAGCCCCAGATGCGGCCTTCGGGGCTGCCGACGCTCGTGCCGTCATCGGTGGCGCCCAGCCGTGCGGTGCCGGTGTAGTGCAGCGAGGAGCCTGGCGCGAGGGTGTCGGAGTCGCCGGGGAGGAAGTCGCCGATGGCGGTCGCGGCCCGGCGCTGCACCCCGCGCAGCACCTCGATGCGCTCCAGGTCGGGCTCGGAGTAGGCGAACCGGGCGGTCATCCGCGGCATGCCCGTCTGGTCCTTCTCGGTGTCGGAGAACTCGATGCGGTTGCCGGCCTGCAGGTCGGTCCTGGTGTACCAGCTCATGCCGATGCGGTGGCCCTCCTCGTTGAAGGTCTCCATCATCTGCCCGTGGGTGGGACGCTCAGCGCCGATCGAGGGACTCCAGTAGGCGCCGACGAACGGCTCGTCCGTCTCGCGCTGGGGGACCTCGGCCCCGCTCAGCCCGAGCTTGGCGGCATCGACGATGACGCTTCCGTCGATGGAGGCGTGCTCGTTGAGGTAGAGGCCCAGCGCTGCGGGCCGGATGTCGGAGGCCCAGAGCAGCTGAGGAGTGCGCAGGGTGTCGGCGGCCACGACCACGGCTCCGGCCGTGATCTCCGCCGCGACGACGCTTCCGGAGCCGGCGACGCCATCGACGCTGCGGACGGCCACGCCGCTCACCCGCCCGTGGGAGTGCAGGATCTGGTGGGCCAGGGTGGCGCTGAGGAGGGCGACCTCGGCAACTGATTCGTCGAAGAGGACGGGGGCGATGTCTCGAGGGCCGGAGCGGGCGAAGGACCCGCCTCCAGTGCGCTGGACGCCGGCCAGCGGCATGTCCTGCGCCTGACGCCCGGTGATCGGGGAGGGCAGGGCGGTGCGTAGAGCGCGGATGATGGGTTCGCGGTAGGGGTTGCCGCTGAAGGCCTGGGGGTGAACGCGGAGCAGCTGCTGCGCGCGGAGGAGGTCGGCGGCGAAGGAGGCGGAAGCGAAGGCCGGGATCTCCTCGCCGTGGGGTGAGGGTGAGGCCGCGGCCCAGTGGATCCCCATCCCCCCGACGTTCCAGGCGATGGAGGCTCCGGGGAACTCGTCGAAGTCGTGCCCCAGGTAGGACGCGGGGAAGATGCCGGTGCCCCGGGGGTTCCAGCCGTCGTCGCTACCGAGGACGGCGCTGGCGTTCTTGACGTACTCCACCTGGCGGGCGCGGCGCATCAGGGTCTCGAACGCTTCGCGCAAGGCACCGTCGTTGGCTTCGACGAGGTGCTCGCCTGGGTGTGCGCTCATCCCCCGACCGGTCTCGATGACGAGGATCGTGGTCCCCGGGGCGGCCCGGTGGACTTCCTGCACGATCGCGGCACCGTTGGGTCCACTACCGATGACGACGAGGTCCCAGGTGCGTGCGGAGGCGGTTTCGATGTCCATGAGGACTCTCTCTTCTCGGTAGATCGTCAAACGGGTGCTGGGCGACGGGTGGGGGGGAGGCCCGGATCGCTCCGGGCCTCCCTTGGTGCTACTGCTGAGCGGCGTTGCTCTGGGCGGCGTCCAGGCGTGCCCGGATCGCCCGGTTCTGCGGTTCGGTGAGCTTGTAGAAGAAGAACGGGATGATCGCGGCGAAGGCGAGCAGAGCCGGCGCGAGATTCGTCACGACGTTCATGCCGTGGATCGTCGCCTCGGACTGGTGGGAGTTCGCGACGTATCCGAAGGCGCCCAGAGCGGTGATGCCCACGGCGCCGCCGATGGCGCTGGCGATCTTCTGCGCGAAGCTGATGGTGGCGTACGCGGTGCCGTCGGCGCGGACCCCGTGCTGGTCCTCGGCGTAGTCGATCGCGTCGGGCACCATCGCCCAGGCGATGGGGGCGTTGAAGGACACCAGCCCGTAGATCACCGAGACGACGATGATGCCGGTGAGGTTGGTGGGCCCGATCAGGTACAGGGCGATGAGGCAGATCCCCTGCGCGCCAAGGGAGACGCAGGCCATGAGCCGCTTGCCGTAGCGGCGGGTCAGGCGGGTGAAGACGGCGATCCCGATGATGCTGGCGACGGCCGGAGTGGCCATCAGCACGGGAATCAGGTCGACCCGGCCTACCGCGTAGATGAAGTAGAAGACCGACACCCCGAGGCGGCCGAAGAAGCCGGTCATCGACAGCAGCATGATCACGAAGATGAGCATCAACGGCCGGTTGCGGAAGACCACCCGCGCGGTCGTGCGCAGCGGCACCCGGGTCGAGGCGATCGGCTGGACGACTTCCTTGCTCTTGATCGCGACGAAGAGGAACAGCGGCAGCGCGATGATCGCCATCACGGCGGCGGTCCAGGTGTAGCCGTGGACGGTGGTCGTCTTGCCGTCACCGGCACCGCTGAAGAGCAGGATCAGCGGCAGGGTGATCGCGTTGAGGAGGACGACGCCCAGGTTCGTGCCGATCAGGCGGATCGAGTTGAGGGTCACCCGCTCCTGCTGGTCGGTGGTCATGACCGCGACCAGGGAGCCGTAGGGCACGTTGACGGCGGAGTAGGCGATGCCGAGGACGCCGTAGGTGAGGACGGCGTAAATCAGCTTGGCGGTGTGTGACCCGGGGATGGTCGCGAAGGAGAGGACCATGAGGATCGCGAGGACGGGCGATCCGTAGATCATCCAGGAGCGGAATCGTCCGAAGCGGCTCTTGGTCCGCTCAGCCGCCGCGCCGATGGCGGGGTCGATGATGGCGTCCAGGATGCGCGCGACGAGCATGAGAGCACCGACCGCGGCGGCGGAGAGTCCCACCGCGTCGGTGTAGAAGATCGCGAGGTAGGACCCGGTGGTGGTCCAGATCAGCTGGCTGGCGAGGTCGCCGAGCCCGTAGGTCAGCTTCGCTCCCCGCGAGAGCTTGGGGCGGAGCAAGGAGGCGAGGACCCCCGTGGGCGCTTCGTGTTCGATCATCAGAGATCTCCAGTCACACGTCGTTGTGCAGGCTGATGCGGGCCGCACCAGCCGGGTGGGAGGCCTCTCGTGAGAGGCCTCAGGTGGAAGGGCGCGGGTAGCAGCGCGCAGCCCCTCGCTCAGACGGTCGGGCGCCTCAGACGCGCGCGCTGACCTGTCGTTCCAGGCTCCGGGCGAGGAGCTGCTGGTGAGCGGCGATCTCATCGAAGGCGTTGACGCTGGCGGGAGCGAAGAAGTGCCCCTCCCATTCCGTCGACACCCAGCCGTGGTAGTCGATGTCGACCAGGAGGCGAGCGATGGCGTCGTAGTCGACGCTCGGCTCGTTGCCGTCGGCGTCGAACTCGTAGCACTTGCCGTGGACGTGGATGATCTGGTCAGCGATGTCGTACCAGCTGTCCATGGGCTGCGTGCCGTGCATGGCCAGCGCCCCCATCGTCGCCTCGATCGCGTCCTCGGAAGCGCCGTGCTCCAGGGCGATGGTTCGGAAGGACTGGAAGCGGTCCATCATGGTTCCGGGTGCGGTCTTCCAGTTCTGCACGAAGACCGGCACGAGCTCCGCAGGCAGGCCGGCCTCCACCCACTGCTGCTTCTCCGTCGGGGGGATGTCACGCATGGTGGCGCTGAAGTCGGGGATGAAGCCGAGAGCTGGTGAGTCCAGCTCGGCGTAGAGGTCCCGGACGCGGAGGATGTCCTCGGTGCGAGGCCCTTCCGGCGCGTGCAGTTCCATCCCCAGACGCAGGCCGAGGTCCTCGGCGAGGGGGGTGACGCGACGGATGACCTCCGAGGAGGCCCCGATCTGGATCCGGACGATCCCGAAGCCCAACCGCTTCGCCGTGCGCAGCTGACGCTCGAGCAGGGCGGTCATCTCTTCGGCGTTGAGGAACCGGTCCGCGCGCAGTGCGGTGTCGACGTTGGAGCCCAGGCAGGTGGGGATCAGACCGAGTTCCTCCACCAGGGCCTGCCACCGGTCAGCGGTGGCGTCGTCGACGTCGGGGAAGCTGCGCAGGGACTGGTACCCCACGATCTCCACCCCCGGACCGATCTGGCGGGCCGCGACCTCGCGCAGGACCTGCTCGAGGTCGTAGCGACCGCTCAGCCATTCGTTGGTGAGGGAGTACAGGGTCAGCCCGGAACCGATCGTCGGCAGCGGGTACTTGGTCGAGGTCATCGCTGGTCCTCTCGCACGACCGGCAGGGTGCGGGTTTCGGTGGTGGTCCGGGTCAATGCCGAGTCGGGCCCGGTGAGGATGTAGGGGATGCGCAGCGTGATCGACACCGACGCATCGGTGGTGTCCGAGAGATCACGCGGGGTGGGGAAGCGCACGACCGCGGAGTCCTGGACGAACCAGGTCTCCTCCCAGCGCGTGGTCAGGGACGTCACGTCCCCCGCGACGCCGTTGATCTCCACGCTCAGGTGCTCGTCGGGCACCGGGTGGCCGTCGAGAGTGACGGTGACACCCTCGATCGTTGACGGAGCCAGGCTCCGGTACCACGGCAGCCGCACCGCGACCCGGGCGTTCCCGGCTCCATCGACGCGCAACTCATCTGCACCGATGACTCGTTCTGTGGCGCTCACGACGGTCCTCACCTTCGTCTAGTCAGACGATCGGTCTCCGGCAGGGCGACACCGCGATGCGGTGCGAGCTCTTCTCGCGAGTTGCGCGGTGAGGCGTCCCGGACAGGCGAGGGACACCCAGCGCCGACACATCCGCGCAGATGTGGATCAGCGTTGGGTGGGGCTCAGTCCAGGCGACGACTCTCCTCGCAGCGGTGCGAGCCGGCCGATCAGGTTCTGCAGGAGCGTACGATGAAATTGTCGCAAGTGCAACAGCTTCGCAGTGTCATCGGTCAGGGCTCGGGTGATCGCCGCAGGAGCCTGCCGACGACGCAGCCACGACTGATGGAACTGGCGGCTCGGGCCGTGATGCTGACTGACCACGCGACGTCACGTGCGACCACGCGTCTTGTTGCGTGCTCGTTGGCGCGGGTGATGGCCGCCTGCCCACCGATCGCCCAGTCGTGTGGCGTACGCCACAGCAGCTGGAAGGACCACCGGGCCCGTCGTACCGTCCCGATCAGGTGGACAGCTCAAGCACATGGGCGGTCAGAGCACTTCACGACAGAGGTGATGACCGTGTTGGAGGCCTCCATGCCGCGCCCTTCCGAGGTCCACGTTGTGCGGGCCGTGGCACGTGTCGACGCCGGCCCTTCGCTGGAGGAGCTGCGTCGCCGCGTCGCGCAGCTCGAGGCGGAGCTGCAGAACATGCAGGCCGCGCTGACTAGCCGGCCGCGCATCGAGCACGCCATCGGGATGATCATGATGCTGATGCCCTGCAGCGAACCCGTCGCAGCGGCCGTTCTGAAGAAGGTCTCCCAGAACACCAACCGCAAGGTGCGGGACGTCGCCGACCTCATCACCACCGCCGCCAGCATCGGCCGAGCGGTACCAGCTGACGTCGCCTCGGCCCTCGAGGACATGATGCCGCCGGAGCAGGAGCGCACAGGCTCCCTGTCGGAAGGCGCCAGCCAGTCCTGACGTGCGAGGGAGGGCGGCCACGGAGAGGGGACACCACGGGCCGATCCCGGAGCGCACGGTCTGCACTCCACCGGTCAGCCCACAACGTCGTGGCGGGGATCAGCGCGGCCGACGTCGCAGAGAGCCGACGTCGCGGCAGCCGTGCGTCCGCCCCGGGGAGACCGCTGCCACAGGTCGCTCAGTGCCCTGGTGAGTCGTTCGACGAGCGGGATTCACGCCAGACGGGTGACGAAGTGATGGCCGAGGGGCGATGGTGGGTCCATGACTCAGCTGAGCAGTCACGCTGAACAGCCCGACACCGACGACCTGGCCCAGACGTTGGCGACCCTCGCGCGGTCTCTGGAGGAGGCCGACGACTCGAGCGACACGCTGGGGCGCATCGTCGCCGCGGCCGCCGCGATGATCCCGGGGGCCGCGGAAGGGTCCATCAGCCTGGTCGCTGCTCGCCGGCGCATGCGGTCCTTCGGCGCCTCAGGTGAACTGCCCCTGCGGGTGGACGCGCTGCAGACCGAGGTCGGCGAGGGGCCGTGCCTGGACGCCATGTTCGAGCAGCGCACCGTCTCGGTGCCCGACATGGCCACCGAGATGCGCTGGCCCCGGTTCGCGACCCGTGCCGCGCGACTGGGTGCGGGGAGCATGCTCGCCTTCCAGCTGTTCGTGAGCGGCGACAACCTCGGTGCGCTCAACCTCTACGCCTACGAACCCCACGCCTTCGACGAGGACTCCGAGCACGTCGGCACGCTGTTCGCGGTGCACGCGGCCGTCGCCTTGTCCGCGGTCCGACGCGAGGAGCGCCAGCAGGTGGCGATGGACAGCCGCAACGTCATCGGCCAGGCGCAGGGCATCCTCATGGAGAGGCACGGGCTGAGCGCTCAGCAGGCGTTCGAACTGCTGATCGAGGCTAGCCAGGCCCGCAACGTGAAACTGCGCGACGTCGCCGGACAGCTGGCCGACGGGGGCCGCCTCTAGTCGCCCACCGTCCTCATCCGCGGAGCAGAACGTCCTGGTAGGTGGAGCGGCTCGAACTGAGCCGGGAGAGGGGGCCTCGGCGACGTCGGCTCATCCCCGACCGCTCTTCGCCGAGGACGGCTCGCATCGCCTATCAAGGCCACCGGCAGCCTGTCCGACCTCGAGGACGCCCAGACAGTGATCGTGCCCAACCGGCCGGCAGGACGAGCCCACCCGGCCCGGGTGCTCTCCGCCCCCCGCCGGGCGCACCAGCGCGGCGCCTGGCTGGTGGGACTCTGCACCGCCGCGTTCACCCTGGCCGAGGCCGGCGTGCTGGATGGCTGCCGGGCTGCGGTGCACTGCAGCTCGTGGAGAGGTTCTCGACGCACCACCCCTCGGTCCTGCTCGAGCCGGACGTGCTCTTCATCGACGACGGCGACGTGCTCACGTCGGCGGGCAGCGCCGCGGCCCCCGATCTGGCGTTGCACGTGGTGCGCCGCGAGGCACTCGACCAGCCCTTGGGCGATCGCCACGGTCATCCCGCCTGACATCCGCATGACCCTGAGGTTGGACGCGTGGCGCACTTGTTGGCTGGAGCGGATCGGGCCCGGTTGAGCGTGGGCAGGGCGTCGGTGCCGTGTACGGCGAAGGCTCGCGGCTGGTGCGCTGCGACTGCTGGGCGAGGCGGCGGAACGCCTCGGCCGCAGCTCGCAGCGGGCCCATCCGGCGGGGCGCGTCCAAGCCAGACGCTCGCCACCCCCTGCCGCCGGGCGGCGGCGGCGTCGGCGTCGGCGTCGGCGTCGGAAGCGTCCCACGGCCGTGGTGTCGTCGATGCGGAGGACGGGGCCCGTGGGTGCGGCCGGCAGTGCCGGTCCGAAGCCGTCGGCGTGCTGGCGCTCGTCGAGCGTCGCCGCCCGGGTGCCGTGGACGGTTGTCGTGGGAGCGCGCGGAGCACTTCGCCCGGCAGTCGGCCTCGACGTCCTCGAACCTCCCGGTGTCTCCGCGGCATGTCGTCGCAAGGCGGGAAGCTCGTGAGACGCCAGGCAGCAGAGGTGCGTCGGGTCCTCAGCCGTGCCGTCCACCTGGTGGTGGTGTCGTGATCGGGTCAGGTGTCCTGGTGAGCCTCGGTGCCGTCCTCAGGTGTCGGGGCGTGGGCTGGGGCGAGCAGGCGGTCGTAGACCACCGCGGCGAGCACACCTCCGAGGAGCGGGGCGAGCAGGTAGAGCCAGAGGGCGTGCAGGTTCCCGGAAACCACGGCGGGGCCGAACGCCCGGGCGGGGTTGACGCCACCGCCGGTGACGGGCGCGGCGATGAAGATGCAGACGGCCAGGGCCGCGCCGACCGCGAGCGGTGCCGCCGCGCCAGGCACGCGGTCGTCGGTGGCCACGGAGATGACCACCAGCACCAGCACGAAGGTGATCAGAGCCTCCACGAAGAAGGCGTGGCCGCTGGAGACCCCGGGTGCCGGAGTCGTGGTGGAGAACGCGACGACCCCGTGTCCGCGGCCGCTGTAGACGCCCCACGTGGCCAGCGACGCCAGCACCGCCCCGGCCAGCTGTGCTGCGACGTAGAAGGGAACCGCGGGCCAGGGGAACTTCCTGGTGACGGCAAGGCCCAGGGTGACCGCAGGGTTCAGGTGGCATCCCGAGACGTGCCCGAGCGCGGCCACCAGAGAGGTCAGGGCCAGGCCGAAGGCCAGGACGATCGCGAGCAGCTCGTAGACCGGCGGGTCGGTCAGCGCGGTGGCCACTGCGGTGGCACCGCCGGCGAGGACGAGGACGAAGGTGCCGAGCAGTTCGGCGGTCGCCGAGCGCAGCAGGTTCTCCCCCGCCGAGCTGCCGAACAGGCCGGTGCCCCGGTCCCCGGCGCTGCGGCCGTCAGCGCTCCAGGTGCCCAGGCGCGCGGAGGGGCCGCTCATGTCGCGGGCCGCCCGCGATCCGCGGTGGGCGCGGGGGGACTCCGGTCGGATGCTCATCGCCGGCTCAGCGCCCCAGTCCTGCGCGGTCGAGGGTGGCGCTGATCGCGGCCGGCGCCATGGGCACCCGGGTGGAAGGAGGAACCGACCCGGTCGGCGGTGTCGTCGTCTGGTCGGTTGGCGGCGGCGTGCGCGCCGTCACCGGTGGGGGTGCTCATGGCTGTCTCCTGCGCTGGGGTGGGAAGGGGCTGCCGACCGCTGCAAAAGCACCGGGGTTCACGCCCCGGACATCCGTCGGGCGAGGGTGCGGGATGTCTGGGGTCACGGACGTGCAGGTACCCCGGACGACCGGGTCGTCCGGGGTACCTGGTGGTGCAGGGACGTGCGGTGGTGCGGCTGTTCAGCGACGCACGTCTCAGCGCGGCGCAGGCCTCGGGACGATTACGTGGTCGGCGGCGGCGGCCGGGTCAGAGGCCGAGCTTGCCGGCGATCCCCCCGGCGAGCCCGCCACCACCGAGCTTGGCGATCAGCTCCGCCGGGCTGATGCCGAGCTTGGACAGCAGGTCGGCGTGGGTGTCGGTGTCGACGGTGTCAGGGAGCGCGCCTTCCGCCTGCTGCGCCTTGGCGTCGTCCCCCTGACCCTTGAGCAGGGACAGGATCTGGTCCTTCGGGATCTGCACGGGAAGTCCTCTCAGGTCGTGGATGCGACGTCGGTGGTGGTGATGTCGGCGACCTCTGTGGCGAGGTCGACGGACACGGTCTCCTCGCCCGCCACGTTCTGCGTGGTCACCACGACGCGCTCCACCGCGATCACGCGCAGCGTGACCTCGGGGACCTCCTCGTGCAGGACGAGGACCAGGTCGCCGGCCCGGTCGCCGGGCTGGAGGGGCAACGGCTCCCCGGCGTTGAGTGGTTCGCGGCTGACGAGGAGCTGCTCGACGCGCACGGGCACCTCGAGGGTGCGCACCTCGGTGACGATGCGCTTGCTGATGCGCACCCGCTCGACCGCGACGCGCTGCGTCGAGGTGAGCAAGCGCTCCGCGTGCAGGACGACGGTCGCCTCGTGTGGGGTGTCGTCGTCGGCCGCGAGGCCGGGGCCGCCTGCGACCAGGTGACGGCCGGCAGGTGCGCCGGGTCCGGACGGTGTGGTCATGAGCGGGCTCCCGGCCTCGTGGTCGTCATCGGGTCGACGGCTGGTCGAGGTCAGGCGCGGTCGCGCTTGCCGTGCTTGCCGGTGGTCGTCCCGCTGGTCTGGACGCCCGCGTCGGTGTCGAGCTCGATCTGCTCCTCGCGCAGCTCCGCCTGGACCGTCTCGGTGCCCTGGACGGTCTCGGTGCCGAGCTGGACGCGCTCCACCGGGACGGTCTCCTTGGCGGCCACGGCGCGCTCCTCGGTGAGGACGATCTCGTGCTCCTCCTCGGTCAGGTCCCCGCCGCTGAGCGCGTCGCCGCGGTTGGCGTCGGTGATCGGCTCGCGCCTGACCACGACTTCTTCGTGGGAGACGGCGACGGAACGCTGGACGGTCTCGCTGGTGATGTACTTGCGCAGACGCGCACGGCCCGCCTCGCGGGTCTCGGTGCCCACGCGCAGCTCTTGCTTGGAGCGCGTCATGGCGTCGTCGGTGTTGTCACCGGAGGTGTCGTAGCCCTCACCACGGCTGTGGTCGTAACCGTCGCCGCGGCCGGTGGTTCCGGTGGTGACCGAGCGGTCGGTGCCGTACCCGTCCGCGGTGCTCTGCTGGGCGGAGCCGCTGGTGTCGGTGAGGCCGTAGTAGCGGTACAGGTCCGCCTCGTCGTCCTCGCTGAGCTCTGCGGCGGGGTCGTGGTGCGGGGCGTCCTTCACCATGGCCTTGTCGAAGGGGACGGTGAGGGTCTCGCCGGACAGCGACGCCTGCGCGAGGGGGATCAGGGAGATGTTGGAGCCGAACAGGCCGGTCTTGACCGAGACCCACTCCGGCTGCCCGGAGGCGTTGTCGAGGTAGACCTCGTCGACCTTGCCGATCTTGTCGCCGTCCCGGCCGGTGACGGTGGTGCCGAACAGGGTGTTGGCGTCGAAGTTCTGAGCCACGGGGTGTTCCTTTCCGGTTCTGGTGTTCCGCACGGCGGGCGCCGGCGGGGTGGTGCGGGGGTTTCCTGGACCGGCAGGTCCGGGTCTCCTGGAGGGGGTGTCAGCGACGGGAGCGGCCGTTGAGGCTGCCCACGACGGTGACGCCGACCGCGGCGACGGCGACCTGGAGGATGAGCTCGATCCAGTCGATGCCGGGGGTGTCGGACACGCCGATCGCC
>Ga0160429_1001791_pt1 | contig 11577 bp, 12 predicted proteins | sample SolpanmetagenomR_FD_108199 | JGI IMG/M metagenome (GOLD analysis project Ga0160429, IMG submission 108199) | Solar panel surface microbial communities from Lawrence Berkeley National Laboratory, California, USA - R | ecosystem: Engineered > Built environment > Solar panel > Unclassified ... | reverse complement strand
CGCGGCGATCGAGATGAAGCCCTCGATCTCGGGGCGGCGCATCAGCAGCTGCATGCCGATCCACGAGCCGAACGACACGCCGGCGATCCAGCAGGACTTCGCTTCGGGATTGACCGACTGCACCCAGTCGAGCGCGGCCGCCGCGTCGGACAGCTCACCCGAGCCGTGGTCGAAGGCGCCCTGGCTGCGGCCGACGCCGCGGAAGTTGAAGCGCAGGGCCGCGAAGCCGCGATTGGCGAACGTGTAGAAGAGGTTATACACGATCTGGTTGTTCATCGTGCCCCCGAATTGCGGATGCGGGTGCAGGATGATGGCGATCGGCGCGCCGCGCTTCTTGGGGGCTTGGTATCGACCTTCCAGGCGGCCGGCAGGGCCGGTGAAGATGACTTCGGGCATCGCTCGTCTCTCACGCTCGGGATCGTCCAGCAGCGACCGACGCGACAGCCTTGACTCATCGCGCCCGCACCATAAAAGCGGTCTTAGAACAGTTCTAGTCGATTAGAACAGTTCTAAAGAAGCAGCTCGATGCATCGTGTCGGCTGTCGCGCCGGCCACTCTCGGTCGGCAGGATCTCATTCTCTCGGCGCGCCTTAGCACGGCGAGCGGGTGCGCGGGCAAGGAATTGTGACGCGCCGCAGCAGAGGCTTCGACGGAACACGGATGAGCCGGGCACGCGCCTATCTCGACTACAACGCAACCGCCCCGGTTCGTCCGGCCGTCGCGGCGGCGGTCGCGCGCGCGCTCACGCTCCCCGGAAATCCCTCCTCGATCCACGCGGAGGGTCGCGCCGCCAGGGCCGCGCTGGAGGAAGCCCGTGCGCGGGTGGCCGAGCTCGTGAACGTCCGCCCCGAGCAGGTGATCTTCACCAGCGGGGGGACCGAAGCGGCGAATGCCGTCCTGTCGGGCGATCTGCGGCGGCGCGGTCTGCCGCCCCCCGCGCGGCTCCTCCACACGGCGACGGAGCACCCCTGCGTCGCGGCGGGCCATCGGTTCCCGGACGGGGCCGTGGAGGAGGTGCCGGTCACCGCGGACGGCGTGATCGACTGCGCCTCGCTGGAGACGCGCCTCGCGGCACTGGCGGACCAGCCCCTCCTCCTCTCGGTCCACGCCGCCAACAACGAGACCGGCGCGGTTCAGCCGCTGGCCGACGTGGCCGCCCTGGCGCGGGCGCACGGCCGGACGCTGATCCACAGCGACGCCGTGCAGGCGGCCGGCAAGATCCCCCTCGACATGCCGGCGCTCGGCCTCGACGCGCTGACCCTGTCGGGGCACAAGTTCGCGGCGCCGAAGGGCGTCGGCGCCCTGGTGCTCGCGGAGGGCGTCACCCTGGAGACCGCCTTCCTGCGCGGCGGCGGCCAGGAGCGCCGGCAGCGCTGCGGCACCGAGTGCCTGCCGGCGATCGTCGGCATGGGCGAGGCGGCCCGGATCGCCCGCGCGACCCTCGATCGGGAGGCCGCCCGCCTGTCGGACCTGCGCGACCGGATCGAGGCCGGCGTGCGGGCCCTCGCGCCCGACGCCGTGGTGTTCGCCGCCGGCGCCCCGCGCCTGCCCAACACGCTCAGCGTCGCGGTCCCGGGGCTGGACGCCCCCGCGGCCCTGATCGTTCTGGACCTCGCCGGCGTGGCGGTGTCGTCGGGCTCGGCCTGCTCGTCCGGCAAGGTCGCGCGGTCGGCCACGCTCGCCGCGATGGGCGTCGCGGCGGACCTCGCAGGAGGAGCACTGCGCGTCAGCCTCGGCTGGAACACGGTGGACGCGGATGCGGCATGCTTCCTCGACGCCTTCGAACGGGCCTTGCAGCCCCTATATAAACGGCGAGGACAGGCGGCCTGAGGGCCGCTACCCCCGCTTTCCGAGAGACGCTTCCCGGTCCTTGACGCCGGAGATGCCTAGGAGACGCTGATGCCTGCTGTGCAGGAAACCATTGACCGGGTCCGCTCGATCGACCTCGACCAGTACAAGTACGGGTTCGAGACCACCATCGAGATGGAGAAGTCCGAGAAGGGCATCTCCGAGGACGTCGTCCGCTTCATCTCGGCCAAGAAGAACGAGCCCGCTTGGCTGCTGGAGTGGCGCCTCGACGCCTATCGGCGTTGGCTGACCATGCAGGAGCCGGAATGGGCGCGCGTCTCCTACGACAAGGTCAACTACAACGACATCTACTACTATGCGGCGCCCAAGCGCCCGGCGGCGATGTCCCTCGATGAGATCGACCCCGAGATCCTGAAGACCTACGAGAAGCTGGGCATTCCCCTGCGCGAGGTCGAGGTGCTGGAAGGCATCGCGCCGGAGCGCCGGGTCGCGGTCGACGCAGTGTTCGATTCGGTCTCGGTGGCCACCACCTTCAAGAAGGAACTGTCGAAGGCCGGCGTGATCTTCATGCCGATCTCCGAGGCCGTGCAGGAATATCCCGAGCTCGTGCAGAAGTATCTCGGCTCCGTCGTGCCGGCGACCGACAACTTCTTCGCGACGCTGAACTCGGCCGTGTTCTCGGACGGTTCGTTCGTCTACATCCCGCCGGGCGTCCGCTGCCCGATGGAATTGTCGACCTATTTCCGCATCAACGAGCGCGACACCGGCCAGTTCGAGCGCACGCTGATCATCGCCGACAAGGGCTCCTACGTCTCGTACCTGGAGGGCTGCACCGCCCCGAAGCGCGACGACAACCAGCTCCACGCCGCGGTGGTCGAGCTGGTCGCCCTGGATGACGCCGAGATCAAGTACTCGACCGTCCAGAACTGGTACCCGGGCGACAACGACGGCAAGGGTGGCATCTACAACTTCGTGACCAAGCGCGGCGATTGCCGCGGGGCCCGCTCGAAGATCTCTTGGACGCAGGTCGAGACCGGCTCGGCGATCACGTGGAAGTATCCGTCCTGCATCCTGCGCGGTGACGATTCCCGCGGCGAGTTCTACTCGATCGCGGTGTCGAACGGCATGCAGCAGGTGGATTCCGGCACCAAGATGATCCATCTCGGCAAGAACACGACGAGCCGGATCATCTCGAAGGGTATCTCGGCCGGCCGCTCGCAGAACACCTATCGCGGCCTCGTCTCGGCCCACCGGAAGGCCTCCAACGCCCGCAACTTCACGAACTGCGATTCCCTGCTGATCGGCGACCAGTGCGGGGCGCACACCGTGCCCTACATCGAGTCGAAGAACGCTTCGGCGGTGTTCGAGCACGAGGCGACCACCTCGAAAATCTCCGAGGACCAGAAGTTCTACTGCCAGCAGCGCGGCCTCTCCGAGGAGGAGGCGACCGCGCTCATCGTCAACGGCTTCGTCCGGGACGTGCTGCAGCAGTTGCCGATGGAGTTCGCCGTGGAGGCCCAGAAGCTGATCTCGATCAGCCTGGAAGGCTCGGTGGGCTGACCGCCTGGGCCGATACGACGACGACCTGCTGCGCGCGGCCCATCGGCACGGCGCGCGGCACGCCGACGAGGTCGGGAGCAGCGTCCTGTGCGGATGCTTCTTCTGCCTCGCGGTCTTCGCGCCGGACGAGATCGCGGGCTGGATCGCCGATGACGGCACCGCCCTCTGTCCCCGGTGCGGCATCGACGCGGTGATCGGCGACCTCTCCGGCTATCCGGTCGGGACCGCCGCGCTCCTGCGGGCGATGCGGGACGAATGGTTTTGAAGGACTTGGACTGACATGCTGGAAATCAAGAACCTCGTCGTGCAGATCGAGGACAACCGCATCCTGAACGGCCTGAACCTAACCGTGAACGACGGCGAGGTCGCCGCCATCATGGGGCCGAACGGCTCGGGCAAGTCGACCCTCTCCTACGTGATCGCCGGCAAGGAGGACTACGAGGTCCTCGACGGCGAGATCCTGCTCGACGGGCAGAACGTGCTGGAGATGGCCGCCGACGAGCGCGCCGCGGCCGGCATCTTCCTCGCCTTCCAGTACCCGCTGGAGATCCCCGGCGTCGGCACCATGACGTTCCTGAAGGCTTGCCTCAACGCTCAGCGCAAGGCGCGCGGCGAGGCGGAGCTGTCGACCCCGGACTTCATCCGCGCGGTGAACGGCGCGGCCGACAAGCTTGAGATCAACAAGGAGATGCTCAAGCGCGCCCTCAACGTCGGCTTCTCCGGCGGCGAGAAGAAGCGCATGGAGATCCTTCAGATGGCGCTGCTCCAGCCGAAGTTCTGCGTGCTCGACGAGACCGATTCCGGCCTCGACATCGACGCCCTGCGCATCGTCTCGGAGGGGGTGAATGCGCTCCGGGACCAGGGCCGTTCCTTCCTGGTCATCACCCACTACCAGCGGCTGCTCAACCACATCGTGCCCGACACCGTGCACGTCATGTCGAAGGGCCAGATCGTGAAGACCGGCGGCAAGGATCTCGCCCTCGAGCTTGAGGCGTCCGGCTACGCCGAGTACCGCACCGGCGAGGCGGCCTGAGCCATGGCCGACGTCACAAACCTCCGCTCTCCCGCCGAGGCCGGCCTGTCGAAGCTGTTCGAGACGGCGCGCCGGAGCTTCGCCAGCGACACGACGATCGCCCGCGAGGAGGCGTTCCGCTTCTTCGAGGCGACCGGCCTGCCGAGCCGCCGGGTGGAGGCGTTCAAGTACACCGATCTGCGCGCCGCGATCACCGACGTCGCCCCGCCCGCCGAGGCACCGAGCCTCGACGCCGCCAGGGCCGCCGTGGCGCGGGCCGTGGGGTTCGACGGGATCGAGGCCGCGCGCCTGACCTTCGTCAACGGTCATCTGGTCCGCGAACTGTCCGACCTCGCCGCGATACCCGACGGGGTCCGCGTGACGCCGCTGAACGAGGCGCTGACCAACGGTGACGTGGTCCTGGCGCAGCTCGCGCCCGTGCCGCAGGCCCGGGAGAACCCGGTCTATCAGCTGAACACGGCGTTCCTGGCGGATGGCGCGGTCATCTCGGTGGCCGCCGGCGCGAAGCCCGCGCGGCCGATCCATCTCCGCTTCGTCGGCTCGGGCGATGCGCCGTTCTCCACGGCGACCCGCGTGCTCGTCCAGCTCGGCGAAGGCGCGGAGTTCAGCCTGCTGGAGAGCCACGAGGGTCCGGACCAGCTCACCTGCCAGCCGAACGACGCCCTCGACGTCGTGGTCGGCCCGCAGGCGGTCTTCCGCCACACCCGCCTGAACAAGGAGGGCGATGCCACCATCGCCCTGTCGACCCTGTCGCTGAAGATCGACACCGAAGCGCAGGTCGAGACCGTGAACCTCGTCACCGGGGCGGTGCTGTCGCGCCACCAGATCTACGTCCACGTCGCGGGCGACGACACCAACGTGGTGGTGAACGGCGCGGCCATGCTGCGCAACGGCCAGCTCGCCGACTCGACGCTGCTCGCCGACCACGCCGCGGTCGGCGGCGTCGGCCGCGAACAGTTCAAGTGGATCATCGACGGGGATGCCACCGGGGTGTTCCAGGGCAAGATCATCGTCCGTCAGGTCGCGCAGAAGACCGACGGCAAGATGAAGTCCGACTGCCTCCTCCTCACCGACGAGGGGCAGATGATGAACAAGCCGGAGTTGGAGATCTTCGCCGACGACGTCGCCTGCGGCCACGGAGCCACCTGCGGCGCGCCGGATCCTGACCTCCTGTTCTACCTGATGGCCCGCGGCCTGCCGCGCGCGATCGCCGAGAGCCTGCTGGTCCAGGCCTTCGTGGGCGAGGCTGTCGAGTCGGTCACGCACGAGGGCGCCCGCGCGGCGCTGATCGGCGAGATCGAGGCTTGGCTGCGGGCGCGCGGCTGACGACCCGGCCGGCCTCGCCAGGGACCGGCCGACACGCCGAACCCCACCCGTATCCTCGGATGCCCGCGCCAGCGGGCCTCGCAGGAGGGCCGGGGGATCGCAGCGCCAGTCAAAGGCCTCTTCGAGGCCCCCGCCTCACCCCGGCCCCTCGGGATGAGGCGGTCTTACGGGATCGGCGAACTCATCTGAAGGTCGCGACCATGAACGCACCCGTCCTCACCCCGGCCTACGACGTCGAGGCGATCCGCAGGGATTTCCCGATTTTGTCGCAGCAGGTCTACGGCAAGAAGCTGGTCTATCTCGACAACGCCGCCTCCGCGCAGAAGCCGAGGCAGGTGATCGACGCGATGGTCTCCTGCATGGAGACCGGCTACGCCAACGTCCATCGCGGCCTGCACTACATGGCGAATGCCGCGACCGAAGGGTTCGAGGGCGCGCGCGAGACCACCCGCCAGTTCCTCAACGCGGCCTCGACCGACGAGATCATCTTCACCCGCAACGCCACCGAGGCGTACAATCTCGTCGCCTCCACGATGGGTTGGGCCGGGCTGATCGGGGAGGGGGACGAGATCATCCTCTCGATCATGGAGCACCACTCCAACATCGTGCCCTGGCACTTCCTGCGCGAGCGCCGCGGCGCGGTGATCAAGTGGGCCCCGGTGGACGATGACGGCAACTTCCTGATCGAGGAATACGAGAAGCTGTTCTCGCCCCGCACCAAGATGGTGGCGATCACCCACATGTCGAACGTGCTGGGCACGGTGACGCCGGCCGCCGAGATCGTGCGCATCGCCCACGACCACGGCGTTCCGGTCCTGCTCGACGGGGCGCAGAGCGCCGTCCACCAGCCCGTCGACGTGCGGGCGCTGGACTGCGATTTCTTCGTCTTCACCGGTCACAAGGTCTACGGCCCGACCGGGATCGGCGTGCTGTACGGCAAGAAGAAATGGCTGGAGCGCCTGCCACCCTACCAGGGCGGCGGCGAGATGATCCGGACGGTGAGCGAGGACGCGATCACCTACAACGATCCGCCGCACCGGTTCGAGGCCGGAACACCGGCGATCATCGAGGCGGTGGGTCTCGGCGCCGCCCTCGAGTACATGATGTCGGTGGGGCGCGAGGCCATCGCGGCCCACGAGGCCAAGCTCACCGCGTACGCGCAGGAGCGGCTCGGGGCGATGAACGCGTTGCGGCTGATCGGGACCGCGCCCGGTAAGGGCGGCGTCATCGCCTTCGAGATGAAGGGGGCTCACGCCCACGACATCGCCACGGTGATCGACCGGCAGGGCGTCGCCGTGCGCGCCGGCACGCATTGCGCCATGCCCCTGCTGAACCGCTTCGGCGTGACCTCCACCTGCCGGGCCTCGTTCGGCCTCTACAACACGACGGCGGAGATCGACACCCTTGCCGAGGCCCTCGGCAAGGCAGAAATGCTGTTCACCTGATAGTCTGGTTGAAGCTGGTCCCGCCCGCGCGGGACCGGGGAGAGTGAAGCGATGACCACCGACGCCACCATCACGGGCGGCATGAACGCCCCCGCCGTCGCGGGCACCTCCGCGATCCCGCAGGCGGAGATGGACCGCCTGACGGACGACATCGTCGCGGCGCTCAAGAGCGTCTACGATCCCGAGATACCGGCCGACATCTACGAGCTCGGCCTCATCTACAAGGTCGACATCGACGACGACCGGAAGGTCGCCATCGACATGACGCTCACGGCCCCCGGCTGCCCGGTGGCGGGCGAGATGCCGGGCTGGGTCGAGAACGCCGTCGGCGCGGTGGCGGGCGTGCAGGCCTGCACGGTGACGATGGTGTTCGATCCGCCGTGGGATCAGAGCCGCATGTCCGACGAGGCCCGCGTCGCCCTCGACATGTGGTGAGCGGCATCGGCTGAGCGTGCGGCCCGTTCCGCGGGCGGCGGCGGCGTCGACGCCGTCGGGGCGAGCCGCGCAGGGATCTCGAACCGGTCGATGACGGCCGTCGCCGGCTCGCCGGTTCAAGCCTGGCAGGCCTCGTCCGCGTGGAGGAGGGCACCAGGGTTTCGCGTCGGGATCGGGCGCGGGGCGGGGCGGGTTGATGGCGGTCGTGATGCCGCTTGTGCTGCCGATCGACGCCGCTGGTCGAGGGTGCTTGGACGTCGACCGCGCCCAGGCATCGGGTCCCATTCGCGCCGTCGCCCGAAGAATTCGTCCAGCGCGGTGCCGCGCATCGCGGGTTCGACCGCGGTGACTCGCCCGGGTACATCGGGATCCCGGGGCTGAGGCTGGAAAGACTTGACCGACGTCTCTGAAGACAAAGGATCGATGCGGCCTATAACAGCGTGGCTCAAAGGGTGCTGTCTTGAGGACGCAGCGATTGCGAGCTGCGGCTCTCTACGTAGCCGTTAAGGCCGCGCTAACCATGACGGCGCAGATCAGGTCTTGCCGCAGCGCTGCGGCGCCCTCCTGACGCAGTTGGTGAATTCGCATGGCTTCGGGCTACGTGCTGGCGGCGTTCCTCGAAACGACTGGGCTGATCGGTCTCGTGATCGCCGCCCTCAAGATCCGCGCGGAGCGGCGGGCGAAGGCCGCCGAGCTCCGGTACTTCCTGCGCTCCGGTCAGATGCCGTCAGCGAGCGCCGCATCGATCGGATCGCATCGGGCACCCGGACGGCGCATCGCCGCGGTGACCGTCGCCCCGGCCCGGAGCCGGAACGCCGAGGCGCGTCAATCGAGCGCGCGCTCTGCCCTCAGCCGCGCCATCGCGCAGAGCGGGACAGCGTTGCGGACCGAATTCGGCACGCGTGTCAGCGCAGGATGACGTCGAGCCCACTGCCGAACAGCACGACGGCGCTGAGCGTGAGCATGAACTTCAGATCTTCGAGACGAGCGCTCACGATCAGATCCTCGTATTGGGCAGCGAGATCGCCGCTCCGATCACCCAAGAACATCGCATTAACGGAATTTCCGCGAGTCCTTTCAGCTTCTGTTAGGGATTTACCGACCGTTTCCGTTTGTTAAGGTTGCCGAAGGGTTAAGGACGCCGCAACGGCCTCCACCTCCGTCGAGAGAGTTCCAGACCATGGATCAAGGGCGGACCGGAACGATCCGACGCGGCTTCGACTGGATCTTCCGTGACAGGACCACGGGCGCCATCACCATCGCCCAATGGCCGAACCTGCCGCTCTGGCTGTTCGGCGGCCTCACCGTGGCCGCCTGGCTGGCCCGGGAAGCCGGGTCGCTCGCAACGTGGCTGACCATCGGAGCCGACCTGGCCCTGGCGTGGTGGGCACTCGACGAGGTGCTGCGCGGCGTGAATCCCTGGCGCCGGTTCCTCGGCGCTGCGACGCTCGCCGGGCTGATCGCGCTCGTCGCTCTCCGTCGGTCAGCATAAAACGGGCGACGCGGATCGCACTACCCGCGATTGCATATTCCCGGACCAGAACGTCCGAGTACGGGCGCCATCCACCTCAAGACTGCTTTCGGACGGGCGCCTGGGCTTGATCCCGGATGTGCAGACTACTGGCGCGCCCCTGCGGCGCCGGGTCGAAACATAACGGTAGGTTGCACCATCCAAGAATTTGTGAATGGTCGCGCTTGGCATTGCGCTCGGCATCGGGCTGCGCGAAGCCGGCCAGCCGGACGCGCATGCGGGCGCCCGGCCGAAGGACTGGTGTTGAAGGCATCATGACCGACGTGGGAGGACCCGAGCCGAACACCGCCGCGGACGAGCGGGAGCGGCTGCTCGGACAGATCGCCGACGCGCTGAACATTCCCGTCGTGGCGTTCCGGAGCCGCGTATCCTGGGCGGACGGCGCATCGGGGCCGAGCGCTTCGGAATGCGCGGCGCTGCTCGCGGCGTTCTCCCGGATCGCCGACCCGGATCGCCGCAAGGCGTGCCTGGCGCTGGTGGAGCAGTTCGGAGACGGGTGACATCCAGGCGCTCGGCGGTGCGCTCGCACACACGGGACCCCTGAGCACCGCAGCGCGACATGCTATAGGGCCGCTCGCGACCGACGCGGCATGCGCCGTCCGAGCGACGGCGGCCCAGGCCGCGCTTGCCACCGCTGATCCCAGGCCCTGATGCCGATCATCTCCATCTCGAAGCTGTCGAAGACCTACACGTCGGGCTTCACCGCCCTGCGGGATATCGACCTCGCCATCGAGCGTGGCGAGATCTTCGCGTTGCTGGGTCCGAACGGCGCCGGCAAGTCGACCCTGATCAACATCGTCTGCGGCATCGTCACGCCGAGTTCCGGAACGGTGCTGGTCGACGGCCACGACATTGCGAGCGCGTACCGCGCGGCGCGGCGAGCCATCGGTCTCGTGCCGCAGGAACTGACCACCGACGCCTTCGAGACGGTGGTGAACACGGTCAGTTTCTCCCGCGGGCTGTTCGGGCTGACCCCGAACCCCGCCCATATCGAGCGGATCCTGCGGGCGCTGTCCCTCTGGGACAAGCGCAACAGCCGGCTGATGACCCTGTCGGGCGGCATGAAGCGCCGCGTGCTGATCGCCAAGGCGCTCTCCCACGAGCCGCGGGTGCTGTTCCTCGACGAGCCGACCGCGGGCGTCGACGTCGAGTTGCGCCAGGACATGTGGCGCCTCGTGCGCGACCTGCGCCAGCAGGGCGTCACCGTGATCCTCACCACCCACTACATCGAAGAAGCCGAGGAGATGGCCGACCGCATCGGCGTCATCCGCCGGGGCGAGATCATCCTGGTGGAGGAGAAGGCCGCGCTGATGCGCAAGCTCGGGCGCAAGCAGCTGACGCTGCATCTCCAGAAGCCGATCACGGCCGTCCCGCCGGATCTGTCGGATTACGAACTGGCGGTCGCCGGCGACGGCAGCGAGCTGGTCTACACCTACGACACGCGTGCCGAGCGCACCGGCATCACCGGCCTGCTCACCGGGCTGGCCGCGGCCGGCATCCGTTTCAACGATCTCCACACCGAGCAGAGTTCGCTGGAGGACATCTTCGTCGGCTTGGTCCGCGAGGAGAGGGCACAGGCATGAGTGCGGGCTTCAGCATGAACTGGCCCGCGGTCCGGGCCATCTACCTGTTCGAGATGGGCCGCTTCTGGCGGACGGCCGGGCAGAGCATCCTCGCGCCGGTGATCTCCACCACCCTGTACTTCGTGGTGTTCGGCGCGGCGATCGGCTCGCGGGTCTCGGCGGTCGACGGCGTGCCCTATGGGCTGTTCATCGTGCCCGGCCTGATCATGCTCTCGCTGCTCACCCAGAGCATCTCGAACGCCTCGTTCGGCATCTACTTCCCGCGGTTCGCGGGGACGATCTACGAGATCCTGTCGGCCCCGATCTCGCCGCTGGAGGTGGTGCTGGGCTTCGTCGGCGCGGCGGCCTCCAAGTCGATCCTGATCGGCCTGATCATCCTGGCGACGTCGGCCCTGTTCGTGCCGCTGCGGATCGACCACCCGCTGTGGATGATCGGCTTCCTGCTGCTCACCGCGGTGACCTTCAGCCTGTTCGGCTTCGTCATCGGCCTCTGGGCGGACGGCTTCGAGAAGCTGCAATTGGTGCCGCTCCTCGTCGTGACGCCCCTGACGTTCCTGGGCGGCAGCTTCTACGCCATCGGCATGCTGCCGCCGTTCTGGCACGCGGTCAGCCTGCTCAACCCGGTCGTGTACCTGATCAGCGGCTTCCGCTGGGCGTTCTTCGGCACCGCCGACGTCAGCATCGCGGTCAGCCTGGGCATGACCGCGCTGTTCCTGGTGATCTGCCTCGGCCTCGTCACCTACATCTTCCGGACGGGCTACCGGCTGAAGAGCTGACCGCTCAGGGCTGCGCGGCGAGGAAGGCCAGGACTCCGTCCCGGTGGGGCTTGGCGCCGACCGCCGTGGAGTGGTCCTT
>Ga0160429_1001790_pt1 | contig 11584 bp, 14 predicted proteins | sample SolpanmetagenomR_FD_108199 | JGI IMG/M metagenome (GOLD analysis project Ga0160429, IMG submission 108199) | Solar panel surface microbial communities from Lawrence Berkeley National Laboratory, California, USA - R | ecosystem: Engineered > Built environment > Solar panel > Unclassified ... | reverse complement strand
GGACCCTCTCCTTGCATCTTGACATCAAACCGTGCCGGTTCATCAATACAAGCCTTCTTCGGTTGCGCTTGGCCGATAAAATGGGCAGAAACAGAAGGCTTGACATCCTGTTGTAATGCAAAATTCTTGTGCTTAAGATCGATCGCTTTGTACACTGAGTCACCCATTTCCGTAAACTCATAAGTATAGTGACCAGCAGATGGCGGCCTGAACTCCATGTGTCCCCGCAATCCGTCGAACCGTTTTGGTGGCTCAACAGTATGGTGTGATTCACCTCGCTTCTTGATAATGACCTGCACAGTGAAGGGCGGTGTACCGGTCATATCAAGATCTACACGCAATCCGATCGGTTTCCCAGCACATTTGTCAGAGATAGGTTCAGAGTGTATTGCCAGGTCTGGTTTTGGTGGATTGATTAACAAGCATGAGGTAGGTTCCATTACTTCACCTTCGCAGCGTGGTGTTGATATTGACTGAAAAGTGTAAAGCCCTGGTTCCTGGACAATCACACGTTGCCGAGTGTTCTTGACTGATCCAGTAACCACTTTGGCTTCTGAACTGTGCTCGCCACTTGGGAGAAGGCTATCAAAGGGTGTGAAGAGGTAAGAATACTTGTGCTCCACGTCATCAAGTTCGCCTTTGCCAGTTGACGAATACTTGACCGGCAGGTAAGTGGACTCGCCCTGAGCAATCCGTAATGGTTGCTGTACACTACACCCATGCAATGCAACCTTTGGCCTGTCATGTACAACAAGTGTTTCCTCCAGGTGAGAACTTTTGGTTTTACCACGTTCGGAATCTTCCTCTCCTATCGCGTAAATAACTTTGTTCCCGCTTGCATCGGTAACTTCATCAATCGAGTACGACCACTTTCCACTAAAAGCAAGAGTTTCGTTGATAGGGACGTTCGTCTTGTAAGATCGTGCCCAGAAAAGGTCGGTCTGATCCCGGAAGACAAGAGGCCCTGCTGCTGGCTGCCTCACCAAAGGTGACACAAAGTCATCCGGCTGAATACTTTGATAAGAAACATCGCGGTCTTTGCCATTGACGGTTTTGCGGTATTTGACAGTAAGCGGAGGTGTTCCTTCAACCTCAATCGAGAGGTCAGAAAGCTCTCCGCGGCATCTGTCATTGCCTGGTGACTTTAAACGCGCAATAGGACAAGCAACTACCAACGCCTCAGATCGTTTTGTTTGTACTTCCAAGTTGGTTTCATCAATGACCTTGGACAAACGGTATAGTCCAGGCTTTTTGATTTGGTATTGCAGAATCAAAGGATCGTAGGGGTTCCTCCCATGTGTTTTCTCGGCTTCTCGACGGAGCTTCTTTGTCTGAGATGCCGATATTGAGATAGTCTCGTTTTCATTGCTGTCAAGGTCGAACCTGATCAGCTCGATAGAGACCGGGTTTGTCTGATTTAGTTGAAGTGGTAGGTGGATAGTGTGAGATGAAGATTTTCGGGTATCTAGACATAGAGGGATATTTCCAGGATTCAGCACGGCAGATCTGAGAATATCAGCGGTTGATTAGAATAAATAACAGTATACCACATACCCTTCGGGTAATATGTGAATGATTGAACGCCCCAAAATGACAGAAGGATCGTTGATGATATCCGCTGGCTTGACACGTCGCTCTGACACAGCCATTTCTCTGTCGTACAAAATCCTGGTCAAAGCTACAATTCCTGCACCCAGTGGTATCTAGAGATGAGTTAGTCGAAACCTCAGTGGCGCATACTGACATCACCTACCGGTATTCTGAACATCAATATGCCATCAAAAATGGCGTGTAATAGGAACAACACAGTCATGGTAGCCGAACTCCATTCCAACCATGGTATACGCAAGCCTGGCAGGCCAAATAGAAAAACGCCATCGATAGAAACCCATTTCATGAATAGCCATAATGATTCACTCTCGTCGAGTGTGAGATGGTAGAAGTCGTAGAGGCGCCAGAAAAGTAGCAAAGTATAAAAGGTAGCAACGTATAACCGCTGAGAAGGTGCATCGATTGTGGTAAAGGGTACTAATGGTGCGTTCGGATCGGATTTTGAGGGCAAAAGCTCGCCAATGTCGGGCAGTCGTGGACTTCCAAATGTTGGCCGTGGAGACTCATGCTGTGATGTGTTCTTTTGAGTTTGTTGTGGAGTAGAAGGGTATGCGCCGGAGCGACCACGCGGGGTGCTCATGGCACGGTCTTTGTGATTATAATGCTGAGTTCATGGAATGTGTAGGAGGTATCTTGTGCCCTGGAGACGAGCAAAGGTAGGTTCGTTTCGCGAATGCTGTAAGTGTTTTAGTTGTGTATGGCGAGTGTTGTACTTTAGAGGAAAAATAACAATCGAAAGAAGGTCGGACGACTGACGTGACAACGCGCGACTAAGTAATTTTCAGCCCTACGGATCGTACAATAGTGAAAGCATCAGATCATTCGATCAATATCAAGACAATTCTGAGTTTTACGTGAAAGTGAAAGGAAAAGAGAGAGATACAAGAAGTGACGATCGCAAACAAAACTGTCTTGTAACATATAATGTGTTGAAAGTGCTGCTCACTTATACTTGATTGCGCTTGCGACCACCCTCCGTGGCTCTGACAACCTGAGTTCCATCTCGAGAACATATATCAATTGATTACTTCCAAGCGTAGTCAGCTTAACACAATCAATGCCTCCTGCAACGAAAAAGCGCCGTGTTAATGGCAATGCGCCGGCTACGAATGGGGCCTCTGCAGATCCAAATTCTGATCTGAACCCTCCCTTGAGCCCCGCAACGTCAGAAGAGAAGCGAGAATGGCAAGGATTTTGTGAAATTGACTCCGAGCCAGTATGTGGCATTTAGGTATGACTTTTGATATCAATGACCAACTCTCTTCAGGCTTACTTCAACGTCATGCTTCGGGAATGGGGTGTGAAAGGGGTGAAAGTGCAAGAAGTCTACGGCTTGGACGACACGATGCTGGCTTTCTTACCGTGAGCCATCTGAAGCTTCTCGTCAACAACCCACTGATGAGAACTTAGACAACCAGTCTACGGACTTATCTTCCTCTTCAAATATCGCCCTGACCCCGTCAACAGGCAAGAGATGAGTTGCCCGGAGGACGTCTGGTTCGCAAATCAAACACACGACCACGCCTGCGCCACCGTCTCACTTCTAAACATCGTCCTCAACATCCCAGACGCCGATTTGGGCGAGAACCTCACACGGTTCAAGGATTTCACCAAAACATTAACTCCCGCACTCCGCGGCGATCAGATTGGAAACTTTGAATGCGTGAAACAGATTCACAACTCATTCGCGCGGTATGTGGATTCCACGTCAGTCTCCTCGAGCGGCATCACTAACACATGCATCCCCAGAAAAATGGACATGCTAAACATTGACCTCTCGCTCCAAAACGCCTACGTCGACCGCGCCAAATCCCGCGCAAAGCTCAAACCCAAACCGAAACCCAAATCCAAACCAGCCACTCCAGCCAGCACGAAAAAATCCTTGAACAAATTCACAGTAGCAGATCCCTCCTCCTCCTCCTCCGCAGAAGATCTTATCCCTCTCGACCCTGAAGAAGACGACTCCGCCTTCCACTTCATAGCATACGTCCCGATCGGCACCTTAGTCTACAAACTCGACGGGTTAGACCGACAACCTCAGAAACTCGCCTCTTATGATCCAGACACTACGGATTGGATGTCGATCGTCAAGCCGAATCTTGAGGACCGCATGGCGCAATACACCGAGGGTCAGATTCAGTTCGTGTTGTTGAGTCTCGTGAAAGATCCTTTGATCTCGCAGCGTGAGGAGTTGGTGCGGAATATCAAGCATTTGGAGCTAATAGAGGAGAGGTTGGCAAGGGCGAAGAAGGATTGGGAAAAGTTTGCCAATGATGGATCCAATGATGAAGCTAGTAAACAGAGGGGTTTACTGCGGACTGCAGATCTGGCATATGGGATTACGAATATTGATGTTGAGGAGTTTGTAGTAGCTGCGGAGTTCACGAAGAATTTGGAGAAGAAGGATGTGGAGGGGCTTATGAAAGTTCGGCAGGAGTTGGTTGCTGAGCAAACGGGATTGCGACAAACGGTGAGGGATGAGCAAGAGGCTGTGGAGGAGGATGAGAGGAGGACAAGGGAGAGGAGGTTCGACTATGGGCCGCTGATTCATACGTGGTTGAAAATGTTGGCGGATAAGGAGGGGGATGTCATGAAGGATCTCATCGAGGAGGTGCGGTGATTGTCCAGGTGGGAACATGTTCTACTTTCTTACGCTTTTTTTTTATTGCTTTCTACATTCGCACATATTTTGTTAGATACCCACATAGCACACTTCCTAAACGTTTCATGTTTTATGAAAGGCTTGAACTACTGCACTCCCATCTTTTATAGTGGTCTACTCCTTGGACTGCTTTGTTTCTCTCGCAACTTTGGTCACGGCCTATTCTGCAATTTTGCATTCCAACGGGCTTGCTTTTTCGACTCCTTGGTATACATTCTGGAACACCGTTCTTTTCCTTCCGGCTTTCTCGACCTGTTTTGCTCTACCGTAGCTGGAACATTCTCTTCCGTGGAAGTTCAGGATGATTCCAAGCCGCTATGATCAAAGCACGGACGCTTAAAGTGTTGAATTGATCTTGCTTTGGAAAGCGTTCGAGAGCGTCAGATGGAGAGGTTCTGAGGTCACCTCCCAAGCGCTTCCAAACTTCCCACATCTCACGCTTTGTTTATTCAGACAAGGCATTTTGAAATTGTTTGCTTGTTTCGCTACATAAGGGCTTGTCTCATAACAACCTACCGTGATATCGAGTATGCTCTATATTCAAAAGTTACAGCTGGACATCATATTCTCATATCTCATTTATAAGCCCATTCTTTCAAGACATGCAGCTAAATCCTTGCGCCCTAACCCCAAACTATCCACCAACGCCGTCCTGCAAGTGGCACGATCGTCGAACTACAACGGCGTTTGGTTTGGTACTTCTTGTCCATAATGAATTCGACTTTGTCAAACGCAGTTTACATGCAGAAAGTTTGGAGGACACGGCCCCCTTCTGAGCTGCACCCTTTGCCGTCGCATTCTTGTTTATTGCTGCGGTCGCAGACGTTTTGGCCGGCGTGGGGTCGCTGGGGGCGATATTGGGCTTAGCCGGTGAACTAGCGAAGTTAGGCTGCTTGAGCGGGGAGGGATTGGTGATGGATGATGTTTCCAGCATTCTTGCGTGGAGTAAGATGTTTATTTAGAGCCATAGCGCCGCCGAGGAGGAAGACTTTTGAACAGAATGTTAGTGTAAATTGCAGCTGACGCCAGTAGGTACTCACATTTCTTCGCCGACTTGCAACCTACGATCTCCTAGTGCTGAGCGTCCTCAATTGCCGTATCTGAGAACGTGAACATTAGATGGGCGTGAATAGCGAAGTATTGACAATATACCGAAAGGAACCAAATTGGATGGCGTCGACAAACTCATTGATCATCGCCTTCAGCTAAAACTGACCGAATTGAATTTCTCTTTCTCGCAGGAACAATGCGTCTGTCAGCAAGAAAAGCTCCAGGTTGAAGACCGACTAACTTTGGACAGACGGTGTCAATCAGCTCCTTGAGCGATTGTGCTGAATACAATGTAATGAAAGTTTCTAAAATTCGTCTGCGGTGGTTAGCGGCTCGATGAAAAGGCTCGTCATCTCCAGTCCCGTCCTCACCGGTGGCACTGGGGTCGTACGGGTCGACAACATTGTCGCCTTGCATCTCGCCTTCATCATCATGCCGGCTTGAGATGTTGTCCACGTCATTGATGAACCCGGGAGTCCATAAAGAGGTTGCACCTCTTGCGATAGCCGCGGTAGTTACGTCTGTTGCGGAACCTGCGGCTGCTGCCTTAGCTGCCACGTTTGCTGGTTGTCGACAAACCGAGCCTGTTCTTGCAAGGCTTCCTGTTCCTCTTGACGTAAGCCCGGCATTAATATGTTTCGGCCCGGGATTCCATCGCCGTCAAGGTCCGGTAGGTCTGGGCCGATCGTAGGAAGAGCGCCTGCGTTGTCGTTGCTGGCGTGATCTCGGCGAAGGGGGTATACCGCAACAGTATATTTATATTTATATATAGAACAAAAGAGGGCTTCTTGAATACCGATGAAGGAAGTGACTGAGTCGCAAGACAATGGGATGATAGAATGAGAAAAAGAGACGTAGGGCACAAGAGAGAGAAGGACAAGGGTTAAATAGGCGCAGCATGGAAGGAAAGCGGTGGGAAGTGAAAGTGAAAGTTGAGATGACGATGCAAAGTGGAAGCGGAGTCAATAAGTGAAAGACCTCAACAAGACTGGTAACGGCGTTACAAGGCCTAGTCTTAACAACTTTTAGGCAGCTCACTGACGCATGCTTTTATCAAGTTATGGCAATATTGATTCAGATTTGTGTTGTTTCCACTCGAACAGTGATGTTGATTTCCATCATCACTGCTTGATCGGGGAGTTTCATACCGACCAAGATCATTCTTGGGTGTTACAACCACTTGTCTTGGAATCACTTTCTCTTCATCGTCATCACATACCAGCCTGATCAATCTCAACAGCACCGACACTAACGAACATCGTCGCACGCAATGTAATAAGGTCGGTTGTACTTGAAACACTGAAGGTCAGGCGCGCCCGTGAGCTGCCCACGGATACCAACGAGCCTCGCTTACCAAATGTTGGTGATGGTGGTATTAAGCATCCTTCCGTTCCGATAAGACATTCGGGAGGCCAATGTGCCAAGTTCGACACAACAAAGAGCTACTGGCAAGGCCCTTACCTCGACTTCGTTTTGCGCTGGTTGCCTCTTCTCGGAAATGTGCGGCTGGTGGCTTGAACAAAGGTCACGTGATTGATTACCCGAAATTAGCTGCCTGATGGATGCCTACTGAAAGTGTTTAGCGCTGTTTCTCTGATTTCTTCTATAAAATGCTCTGCTTGCCCGGACCTTTTTCTCTTCTTTCTCTCTTCTCCAGCTCTCTTTGCCAATGGCTTAGATCAAGTGTAGTATCTGTTCTTTTTAGTTTAATCGCTGAAACGTCACTACGTGTGACATCTCATGGTTGAAACACTTTTTTGAATCCCGCTGGCAAACCTCTTGTGCTTGCACAATGTTTGACGGCACTGCGTCACTGGCTTTACACTGCCGCCAGTTTGATGCGATTGTCATGTCTTTTCATGATAACTTTCATCGTTCTCATTGGCTTGCGAGCTGGTGTTTGAAGAAGGACTCGAGAAATCTTTTGAAATATACAGTGCATTTGTTTCAGTCTTGGTGCTCATAGATTCAGGCGAGTTTTGTGGCCGGTGCTACGCTCCCCTGTCCCCGTACTACCCGATGTCACAAATCAACCGAAATTTGATCGGAACCCAGAGGATTTATTATTTTATTATCATACTTTGGAAGGCCGAGAGTTTCGCTGAGACTGGGCTGGTTTTCTCTAAACACAGCAGCCAGCGGCTCGAGAACTGATCCTTTTTAAGCCATACTGTCACTCCCGCGATATAGGAGCCGCCTGGTAGAAAGTTCGACAACAACATGCGTGACGGCCACTATAGCAGTTTCAACATGTCAAATTCGGGCTAGAAGCAACTCTTACTGCGGCAAGTATACAAAAGCGAACCAACATCTTGGATGTTAAGATTACTTTCCGCTAAAGCACGAAGGTCGGATGGAGGTCTTGCTACCCAGCGGCGAAAGCCAGTAGCACCACGTGTAGTAACGAAACACTTGCAACAAGACTTCTTAAGCATGGTGATGATAATAAGTGGTGAGTGGTACATTATCATCAAGAAGTTGGTGTTGGCACTGGGCGTCGGCGATGGATTGACCGACAATGCGATGGCAAGCGGAATCAATCTTCGGACCAGCCATTTTCCCCATCTCTCAGCCAGTCACACGGCAACGCGCAACAAAAACAAACAAACCTGCCTATTTGTTCGTTGTCGTCGTCATCGTCCATCTCCAGGGATAATCAGATTTGCATCCTCGGCTTTGTGACTTTCTTCTGTTTCTACATATTGGAAACCGTAACTCAACGCCTTCAATCGTCTCCAAGATTGTCATTTGCAGCCTTTGCAGCACTGTAACTCAACGATTGTTACCCCTCAACTTGTGCTACGGCGAGTAACGGCGCTTGTAACAGTCATTTCAACAACCAAGAACAGCTTAAGCAGGACTTTGTATTTCAGTCCGTACGATGGCGCGCTCATCTACAACCATTGAGGTCATTCAACGACGGACCACATATGACTGGCCCTCTCTACCACTAAATTTCTGGAACATCATCATGCTGGTGACTGGAGGTCTTCTCGTTGGAGTCTTTGCGCAGTTCATGATGATTCAAAATCGTTTCGGTGCCGGTACCCCTTGGTCTGTGCTGCTGCTACTATTTTCAAAGTTATCCAGCTAATTCTCTCAGGCTCTTCCCCTTCGGAATCACTGTCGGCGCACTCACACTCCTATTCGTCATTTATGGCGGAGCTCTCCAAGCCAATCCCTCTACACAGCTCGAACCCGCTTCAATCATAATAATTAGCATCATCCTCTTCGCATTGTATTTGACTGGAGCCATTGAGACCGCAATTCAACTTTTCGGATCCGGTTCGAATGTCAATTCAAACTGCCAGAATTATGTCATGGGACAACCGGCGTCAGGAGCTTCGGTGAATACACTTGCGTGGTTGGAGCAGCAAAGTATTTGTACGTATTGTCAGATCTAAAACAGCAGGTCGCAGCAGAAGCTAATGCATTATGCAGGCCAAAGTTGGTATGCAGTATTCGCATTCTGGATCGTCGGTGCCGTTTTCCTAGTTTGGATTATTGTCGTGGCAGCCGGTGTCAATCAAAGGGCTGGTGCTCGTCGTTGAGAGATCTTGAGAGATCTATTCTTGCACTTCCCTGGCATTGCCACTCGCATTATAATCTGGACTTCCCTCGACACTGCGGACTCGCATTGATGCGCTATAACATCTCTACCCACCCTTAGACTGAACTCGTCGCCAACACAAACCGATTCATATTACTTCCAGTGTGCCTTGCTTCAAACTGCTCCATGGCGGCTTTCACAATGAACTTACGGGCCAGAAGTTAGTTCTATGGAGATTTTTTATCGGCTTGGGAACTCCTGATTGACATCATATAAGAAATCTTAACTCCAGACGAGTGCTTGTCATTATCTCTCCTGCCTGAGGAGAAGCAGACTCCGAAAAGAACCTTCGATGCGGCATTTGCAGAGCTGGTTAGCCCGTGCTACGAATCACTCAGGTACCAGGAGCTCCCGCTCATGTTCGCTTCTTCTCACACATTTACCACCAGCTTCGACTCTGGAGTCGTCAAGATCCACGCAGGAGTCCCACAGCAGACCTTCGTCGTTCATGAGTCCATCATCCAAGCGACCTCCTTATTCTTCAAAGCAGCTTTCACAAATCGCTGGCTCGAAGGATGCGAGCGTGAGATCGACATGCCAGAGACATCGGCAAAGATGATCCACCTCTATATCGATTGGACTTACACTAAGAAGCTCAAGATCGGCGTTCCGAAAACCTTGTACGAACTTGACCACGTCAATGCAATCTTGGTAGCGGCGTACATCTTTGCCGAGCAGATTCAGGATAACATGTTCGCCGACAACGTTCTAGACGTTCTCATCGCCGCCAGCAAGATCAAGATCGACGGCGAAAGCGCATATCTCGACTCGGACCAGGTAGCCCTTATCTATCGCTCAACTCCACCATCATCAAAACTCCGCAACTTCGTCCAGGATGAGTATATCTGGAATGGTCGTGCTCAACGTATGGACGATCTCGCTAGGGACATCCTTCCGGTGGACTTCTTGTTCGATCTCATTGTTGGGCTGTTCATCTTCAGACCGGCACCCAAAGGAAAAAGCCCTACTAAGGAAAGCCACAGCTGCATCTATCACAAGCACCAGAATGATGAGGAATGTTACAAGCACAAGCGTGTGCGTTAGGAAACTTGTCCGAACTGAGTCTCGCATTTGGACTTTGCAACAGCAATTGAACAGGCTGCTTATGTTTTCCAAGCGGTCTTTGTCTTATTGCCAGTTTATCACGATTTTCCACAAGAGGAGAGGATGAGTTTGTGCGATTTCGTCACGAAGAAGTTACGTCATGAGACATTTATGATTTCAATGTAGTGTCTTTTAGATATGCCCAAACTCAATCTAGTTGCAACCGCATATACCCCGATTTGAAATCCATGCTTGATTCTACCAATGTCATTGCGCCGTCGCTATGCCCGGCAGATATATTTACATCGTCGAAATAATCAAATCACTCCACATTCCAACTCGTGCTCTCCTGCTACTACGCATCAACCGCTTGCTGTTCCTCACCACCGGGTCCTTCCTGTAATTGCTGCTGCTGTAGTTGTGCTTGGTAGACCTATCGTTCATGCATTCCGTAAGTCTCTCTCCTCCACAGCGCATAAAAGCCCGGAAGACTACTCGATCGACTGACCTGCTCTCTCGCTTCATCGAGTTTCTCCTGTGATGTCTTTATTTGCGCTTCCACTCGTGCCCTGCGGAACATCTCGTCAGCCTAGTCCGTGTTTTTTTACACCACTCTGTCTCTTTTTTCGTCGTCTCTCTTTCGCTGCTCATTCTTCCTTGCTCTCTTCACTCTCCTCTGCTTCGCCTGCTAGTCCCCTTCACCTTCCTCTTTCTTTCTTTCTTCCATCCATCATCCCCTCCGCATCCACGACCCTCACCACCCACCACCCTCCAAAAGAAGCTAAGAAACAAGAGAGAGAGAGAGAGAGAAAAAAACTCACAGCTCCCCCCCAATGAACTCCAACCGCCCTTCCACGCCCAAAACCGCCTCCGCACGATCCTGCTTCAACAGCACCGGCCCGATCATCTTGTATATCGTCGCGTCGTCCGGTAGAGAATTGAACTCGCGCGACACGGAGGCGTTTTCTTGCTCTTGAGCGCTGAGGCGTTGGCGCGTTTGGATGTGGGTTTGGAGGGTTGATTCGAGGGTGCGGTAGGTTGTTGTTAGGGATTGGAGGGTTTGGGAGGGGGAGGGGGAGAGGGTGGTGGACATTTGTGGAAGGGGGGGCGGGTTGTACTAGGATGAGTGTTGAGGATGGTTGGGAGGTATGGCTAAGCAGTAGGAGAATGAAATGGTGTGTTGTCGAGCTCGTTTGTAGTTTTGTTCGAGAGCTGGCATGGCTTCAATAAAGTTTCACGGCGGAAACCTGGGGAGTTCGAGATGGGCGGAGCGGGGTCAAATGTCGGCTTGGCGACGACGTCAACTGCGGGCATGCGTGTTGACGCCTGTGATATTCTGAAGCCAACAACTCGAAGTTTCAAGGCCGCTTATACCTTTCTCTGGAATCGAACATAGAGCACTAGCGAGTACTGTTCGATTGTGAAAGCCTACTGCTGTGGAACCTCGATCACGTAGCATTTCATTCGCTGAACAATACCGACTACTGCAACCATCCATAGCGACCATTATCAAACTTTCGTGGAAAGCATAGGGATCAAATCGCCGGAAGGGTGGAAGACACAAATATGAGCAACTCGAACTTCCTCGGTCGTGCCATCGACACAGT
>Ga0160429_1001789_pt1 | contig 11584 bp, 13 predicted proteins | sample SolpanmetagenomR_FD_108199 | JGI IMG/M metagenome (GOLD analysis project Ga0160429, IMG submission 108199) | Solar panel surface microbial communities from Lawrence Berkeley National Laboratory, California, USA - R | ecosystem: Engineered > Built environment > Solar panel > Unclassified ... | reverse complement strand
CTGTCGCACGCTACCGCGACACCCGCGCCCGCTGGCCGGGGATCGAGATGATGATGGGCACCGGCAACCTGACCGAGTTGACCGAGGCGGATTCGCTCGGCGTGACCGCGCTCCTCGTCGGCATGTGCTCCGAACTCGCCATCCGCAACGTGCTGATCGTCCAGGTCTCAAACCACACCCGCCGAACCGTCGAGGAGCACGACGCCGCGAGACGGGTGATGTATGCCGCGAAGGCCGATTCCGCGCTCCCGAAGGGCTACGGCCGGGCCCTGCTGGCGCTCCACGACAAGCGTCCCTTCGTCCAGACCTCCGAGGAGCTTACCCAGGCCGCCTCCGAGGTGCGCGATCCGAACTACCGGATCGCGGTCGCGGAGGACGGGATCCACGTCTACAACCGCGACATCCACAAGGTCGGGACCGACGCGATGGCCTTCTTCCCGGACCTGGACGTCGCGAGCGACGGCGCCCACGCCTTCTACCTCGGTGCGGAACTCGCCAAGGCCGAGACCGCGTGGCGGCTCGGCAAGCGCTACGTGCAGGACGAACCCCTCGACTGGGGCTGCGCTGCCGATGCCGATCTCGAGGACGCCACCGCTTTCAAGAAGGCGGGTCACACCCGCCATTCCGGGCCCGACGCCCCGCCGCCGGGCACCCGCGACGCGCGCCTGTCCGGGCCGGAGGCCGATGCGGGTCCGCCCCGCACCGTGTCGGAGGCTGAGGCGCGCGCCGAATCCGCCCCCGAGCGACCGCAGGACCCGCCGGCGAAGCTGGTCTGTGGCCGCCTCGTGCCGGCCGACAGGGCGTGATCCGATGCCGCTGATCCTGGAGACCGTCGTCACGACCGTGTCACCTGCGGGTGAATTGCACCTCGTCCCCTTCGGCCTGATCGGCGAGGCGGACGGCTATGTGCTGGCGCCGTTTCGACCGTCACCGACGATCGTCAACCTGGAGGCGATTCCCAGCTTCGCGGCCTCCAGTCCGCGCGACATCAGGGTGATCGCCGGCGCCGTGACCGGCCGGCGCGAGTGGCCGACGCGGGCCTGTGACGTCATCCCGGGCCGCCGCCTCGCCGACAGCTTCGGCCATGCCGAGTTCGAGGTCGCCGGTGTCGAGCACCACGAGACGCGGCCGCGCTTCCTCGGACGCATGGTCCACAGCGCGGCGCACGCGCCCTTCATCGGTTATAACCGCGCCCAGGCCGCCGTTCTTGAGGCCGCCATTCTTTCAACGCGGCTTCACATGCTGGAGCCCGACAAGGTGTTGACGGAGATGGCCTATCTCGCCATCGCCATCGGCAAGACCGCGGGTCCACGCGAGCGCGAGGCCTGGGGCTGGATCGAGGACAAGGTCGCGGCGGCTCTCGGCTCCGAGGCGCGCGTTCTCGGTCGCGACGACCGCTGAAGGCGGGAGGAGAAGGACAAGATGAAGAAAATTACCCTGGCCTTGGCGGCCACGGCGGCGCTAGTTGCCGCCACCGCGCAGGCCCATGGCCCGACCCGGCGCAAGATCACCGAGTCGATCGAGATCAACGCGCCGGCCGACAAGGTCTGGGCGGTCGTCGGCGACGTGAAGAACGCCGATTGGGTTCAGAACGTCGCCAAGACCGAGCTGACCGGAGATCCGGCGAGCAAGTTCAAGCGCACCCTGACGCTGAAGAACGGCGATCAGATCGCCGAGACGAGCAACAAGTACAAGCCCGAAGACAAGACCTGGTCCTACTATATCGACAAGGTCGACGTGAAGGATCTGCCTGCCAACGATTATTCGGCGACGATCACGGTCGAGCCGGCCGGCGACGCGAAGTCGAAGGTCGAGTGGAAGGCCGCCTTTTACCGCGGGTACATGAACAACGATCCGCCGCCGAACCTGAACGACGAAGCGTCCGAGAAGGGCGTCGGCGACTGGATCAAGGCGAGCCTCGCGAACCTCAAGGCGAAGGTCGAGAAGGGTTCATGAAGCTGCGGCTGGGCCGGGCGGCACGCGCCGCCGGCCTCGTCCTCATCGCGTCGGCCGCGCATGCCGAGCCGGCGCGGGAAGCGGTCGTCACGGCCCAACTCGGCGGCGCGGTCGAGATCGTCGACCTCGCCGCCGGCACGGTCGTGCGGCGCATCCCGGTCGACGGGGCGCCCGCCGGGATCGCGCTCTCTTCGGATCGCAAGCGCGCCTACGTCACCCGGCCCGAAGGTCACGGTCTGGCGGTGATCGACCTCGACGCCGGTCGTGTCTTGTCGGAGGTGCCCCTGCCCGGGGGACCGCTCGGCATCGCGGCCGATCCGCGGGGCGGCCGGGTCTACGTGGCCGATTGGTACGGTCATCGCCTGTTCGTGCTGTCCGAGCGCGACGGCACCCTGACGCCGGACGGCGAGATCGCGGTCGGCGCATCGCCATCCGGAATCGCCGTCAGTCCGGACGGGGCGACGCTCTACGTGGCGAACCGCGAGGCCGACACCGTCTCGGTCGTCGATGCTGAGGCGCGCCGGGAGACCAAGGTCATCCCGGTCGGGCAGCATCCATTCGGCATCACCCTCGATGCGCCCGCCGGACGCGCCTACACGGCCAACGTGACGAGCGACGACGTCTCGGTGATCGACCTCGCCGCCGGCCGTGAGATCCGCCGGATCCCGACCGGCCGGCGCCCCTACGTCATCGCCCTCTCCGGCGGGCGGGGTTTCGTCACCGACCAGTATGCCGGCAGCATCACGGCCTTCGATCTGGCGACCCTCAAGCCGATCGACGACATCGATGTGGGCGATCATCCCGAAGGCATCGCGGCCGACGGCGCTGGCCGGATCTACGTGGCCAACTGGGGCGACAACACGCTCAGTGTCCTCGACGCGCAGACGCTCAAGGTCCTCAAGACCATTCCGACAGGAAATGGACCCCGCTCGTTCGGAACCTTCCTGCGCTAGGGGACAACCGGGACCCCGCCCCCGACGGAGGCGCCTGGATCGGCGAGCGTCGCAGGACGAATTCCGGCACTTCTGCGCGTCCCGAAGGCCCCGCGAGGGTTGCTCTCCGCGTCCTTCACCGCAGGAGGTGGCCGGATGACGGAACCTCGACGAACGAGCGAAGGTCGCGCGGTGTCCGAACAGGACCGCCGGGGGATTTCGCGAGCCCGGGCCGAGGGGTCCGCGGATCCTCAGAAAGTCCGACGATGCGGGGCCCGGCGGTACGCCACGCGGGCGACCACCAGGGCGCCGCCGATCTGCAGGAACCCCGTCTCTCCGAGGTCCGGAAGGGCGAGTTGCGCCTGGATCAGCACCCGGGTGAGTGCGTTCAGCGCCATCAGCGTCAGGCAAAAGGCCGCTGCGGCGAGCAGGCTGGCGACGAACTCGGGCATGATCAGACCCCGTTTCGAACGGGATCAGCTTAGCAAGCCTCGCGCCAACGCCAAGGCGCCGACGCCGTCGCCAAGGGCGCCGCGCGTCAGCGCTTGCGGGGTGCGGGCGCCGGGCTCCCGGCCTGCACCGCCGGCGTCGGACGGGGCGTTTCCACCGCGAGCCGCTTGACAGGCCAGCCGTCGCTCCAACGTTCCATGTCGGCGAGCCGCGCATTGTTCTTGAGCGCGGTGGCGTCCGAGCCGCCGAACGCCGCCGCGGCGGCGAGGTCGAAGGTCTTCCAGAAGCCCAGGTAATCCAGGGCGTCCACCCGGGCGACATTGATCTGGGAGACCAGCGTCTGCTGCTCGCCCGTCAGCGCCATGTCGGCCGACCAGCGGAAGGGCGGCGGCTTGGTGGCTTCCTTCGCGTCCTTGGGCTCCGGACCCGGCTTGATCGCCCCGCCGTCGTAGGCGGTATCGAGCCCCGCCGGCGCCGCCAGCGTCGCGGTGAGCGCGGGGAAGCCGTGATCGTCCGAGAGCGCGCGCACGAACAGCTTGCGCTCCAGTGGCACGGCCGCGGCTTCGCGCAGCAGGCGCTTGGCGGCGAGATCGGCTGCCCGCGTATCCTTGTCGCCGACCATGGTGACGATGAGGGTCGACGGATCGATCGACGCCAGGTCGCCGAGGGTGATGCCCCGCGACTTCGGGCCGCTCGCGATGCCGCCGGGCGTCACCGCGAAGATCAACTTGGGGATCGGCAGGCCACGGGTCTTGGAATCGGCGGCCAGGTCCATGGCGAGCGGCGCCCCGGCGAGGTGGCCGATCATCGCGACGCGCGCGAGATCGGGCTTGGCCGCAGCGTCCGACGCGAGATCGCCGAAGGCGGCCTTCAGAAGATTCTCGGCGATACCGGGTGCATCTGCCGGACGAGTCCGGTTCACCTCCTGAAACCGCGGCATTAGAACGAGCCAGCCCTGGCGGACCAAGTGATCGATCCAGCCGCCGTAGCTCTGCGGGTTCACCACGCCCCAGCCGTGCAGGAGGATCGCCACCGGCCGGCCGGCCTGCGGTGCGTCGCCGGCGGCGTAGAACGCGAAGGTGGTGGCCGTGCCGCGCCCCAGCAGGCGCTTCGTCACGGTCGCCTTGCGATCACCGACGCCGCCCGGCCCCTCGGCCGGTTGCGGTGGCGGCGTGGCGGCCTGCGCGGCGAGGCCGGACAGGGCCAGGATCGCGGCCGCGGCGAGCGATCCGCGAAGATCAGGGAGACGCATGAAGGGCTCGATTGAGAGACGCGATGCGTCGGCAGATCCAGAGAGCGCTGAATAGCAGATTCTCCGGTCTTGGCGACTCACCGCCGACCTCATCGTGGCGACCTCGTTCTGCCGCGTCAGAGGATGTTCCACATCGGCCGGATGTCAGGCCTAGGCTGCGCGCCCCTGCCCCGGCTCGATGCTGTCGAGACGCTGCGCCAACGTGGTCAATTCCACCGGCAGGTCGTCGTGGGCGTCGCCGTAGAAGCCGCGAAGCTCCTCCCGCACGGTATCGAGGACGGCGATGGCGTCCGTATCCCACGAGCCGGGGCGACGGAGGCTATCGGCGTGATTGGCGGCGACGATCTTCATGGTTGCGTACGGGATCGATTGTATTGGGTTGGACCGGACGCAGCACGCGCCGGGAGTGGCGTACAACACCGCCGTCGCCTCAGGTTTCCAAACCCGGCGTGATAATTTTTCCGCCCGGTCCGATGACGGACGGACCAGGCGCGGCCGAGGGCCGGCCCGCGGCCTGCTCCACCCAGGCGAGGATGTCCTCGGCGCGCCAGGGTTTTGGGATGAAGGTGGCCGACACGCGCAGGTCGCTCGGCTGATCGCCCGCATCGCCGGAGGTCAGCAGGACGCGCACCCGGGGCCACGTCACCCCGATGATCCGCGCCAGCTCGAATCCGCCGATCGGGCCGGGGGTGCGCACGTCCGAGAAGACGACGCTGACCTCGTCGCCCCGATCGTTCAGGATGGCGAGCGCCCGGTCGGCGGTCTCCGCCTCGATCACCGTGAAACCGGTATCCTCCAGCAACGTGGCCGCGAGGAAGCGCTCGTCGGGCTGGTCCTCCACGACGAGAATGACGGGCTTCTGGCCAGGCTGTACCGGTTCGCTCATGGGCCAGGACACTCTACTGGGGCTGAACGGCGATCGCCGCGATCGGTTCAACGGACCGATCGCAACGAAGTGCCGGACCCGCGCAGGCACAGATCCTCCTTGGATCCTTGCATAATCGACAAGTTGTGGCCGTGTCCTGAGTAACACAGACCGCGATGATCGTCCCCTTCCGAGCCGAAGATCGACGATGTCAGCCGACGCCGTGCGCCTTGAGAAAGGCGAGCGCCCGGCTCCAGCCGTCCTCGGCGGGCTCGCGACGATAACTCGGGCGGTAATCGGCGTGGAAGCCGTGCGGCGCGTCGGGATAGACCACCAGCTCGACGCTCTTGCCTGCCGCCTTCGCCTTGTCGCGGGCCTCCTCGACGGCTGCGACCGGGATGCCGGTATCGGCGCCTCCGTAGAGGCCGAGGAGCGGCGCGTTGATCTCGGCGGCCACGTCACCCGCGGTCCGCGGCTGGATGTCGGTGCGCTCGCCGCCGACGGGTCCGTACCAGGCGACCGCCGCCTTGAGGTCGCGGCGATGCGCGGCGTAGAGCCACACGTCGCGTCCGCCGCGGCACCAGCCCATCACGCCGAGGCGGTTCAGATCACCCTTGGAGGCCGAGGCCGCCCAGGCCGCGGTGGCGTCGAGATCGCCGATCCACTGCGCGTCCGGCGTCTTCGAGATAACGTCCCGGATGATCACCTTGGCATCCGTCATCGTGGAGAGGTCACCCTGCCGGGCATACAGTTCCGGGGCGACCGCGCAGTAGCCGGCCTTGGCGAGACGCCGGCAGACGTCCTTGATGTAGTCGTGGACGCCGAAGATCTCCTCGATCACCAGGACGACCGGGAAGGGACCCGCCCCTTCGGGAACGGCGCGATAAGCGGGCATCGGTCCGTCCGCCGCCGGGATTTTCACCTCGCCGGCCTCGATTCCCGCGGTGTCGGTATGGATCACCTGAGCCTCGACGCGGGTCGTGGCCAGCGTGAGGCCACTCATCAGGCTCGTCATCACGAAGCCGCGCCGTGACAGCGGCGGTGTGATCAACCCGTCGAGTCCCGCTTGATCCTGCTCTGCCATAAGGACGCTCCCAAACCCCGATATGGAGGGCTATCCGGGCATGCAGGTCGCGGTCAATTCATCGGCCCGGCGGCAAAGGCGCCGAGGTCGTCACGCCCCTGCGGCGGCGAGCGCGCGGGCCGGCCGTCGGTGCGCCGTCCGGACGGTCTCGGGCGCGTCGCGCGGCTGCAGCACGTCGGCCAGGCTCACGAAGACATCCGCGGCCGGCGACATCACGGCCCGGATGCCGTAGCCGAGCGCGAAGGAGCGGAGCAGGTCGGCGTCGCGTCCGATCCCGAACCGGTCGAGGGCGGCGAGGAACGCTTCGCGGAACAGGCTCGGCCGGCACCAGCGCTTCTCGGCCATCTGCAGCGGCCAGTCCCACAGGCCCTCCGCCCGCCGCGCCGCAACGACCTCCCGGGCGATGAAATAACCGGTGGCGCGGTGCTCGATCCCGTCCGCCTGCACCGACCAATCGTCATTGCCGAACAGCTCGGCCCCGGCCACGTCGCTCATCGGATCCTCCGCGCTGGAGCACCGTCCCGGCCTCCCGGAACATTGCCGGAACACTGGCGCGGATCCCTGCGGCGGTCAAGGCGATTGTTCCCGATGCGTTCACTGATCGCGCGGCGTCTGTCAGCGTGCCTTGAACAAGGGATGCTCGATCCGGTCGCCGGCTTTGATCCCGAGCTTCGCCGCTGTCCCGGCGTTGAGTTCGAGGACGGCGACGACCGGACTGCCGGACGGGATGATGGCGGTCGAGAGCGGCTCCGTATCGGCGGCGATGCGGCTGATGGTGCCATCGGGCCGGATGAAGACCATATCGAGCGGGAGATAGGTGTTCTTCATCCACATCGTGACGGGTTCATCCCGCTCGAAATCGAAGAGCATCCCGTGATCGGGCGCCATGCTCCGGCGGAACATCAGGCCGCGGGACCGCCCGGCATCGTCGCGCATCACCTCAACGTCGAAGCGACGGGGACCGGACTGCGTGACGATCGTCAAGGGCTCCGACTTGGCGGTCGCGGCCCGCGCCGCCTGGGCATGGACGGCGGGGAAGGGCGCGGACGCGGCGAGGCTCAGGCAAGCCAGCGCGGCGGCCGAGACGGCACGGGACAGGACTCTCACGGGCTCGGGCCTCTCATGGGATGACGCGCGGACTGCTCGGCCGGGTGCGCCGACATAGACCAGGACGCCCGCAGAGGGAATCCGATCCGGTCGAGGCGGAGCCTCGTCAGGTCGGGCCTTGTCGGGCGTCGACGCGGCGGCCTCGTGAGCCTGCCGCGTCAGTGGGAGGCCGGCAGCGCCCCGTCGATCAGCCGCACCTCGGCGGCCATGACGCCCTTGGACCCGTCCCCGTACCGCACCAGCACCGCATCGCCGGGCTTCAATTCGGCGATGCCGTACCGGCGCAGCGTCTCCATGTGGACGAAGATGTCGGGAGTGCCGTCGCCGCGGGTCAGGAATCCGAAGCCGCGCAGGCGATTGAACCATTTCACCACGGCTGTCTCCAGCCCGCTCGTCGGCGTCACGGAGACGTGGGTGCGCGGCATCGGCATCTCGGAGGGATGCAGCGCCGTCGCCTGATCGAGCGAGACCACCCGGAACGCCTGCCAACCCCGCGGCCGCTCCACGGCCTCCACGACGATGCGCGCGCCCTCGCTGGCCGCCTGGAAGCCGTCCCGCCGCAGGCAGGTGACGTGGAGCAGGATGTCCGGCGCCCCGTCGTCCGGCACGATGAAGCCGAAGCCCTTGGAGATGTCGAACCACTTGATGCGGCCTGCCACCTCGACGAGGTCGAGCGCCTCCTCCTCGTGCGGGTTGATCTCGTCGGTCCGAAGACCCACGATCCGCTCGGGATTCTCAGCCCCGCTTCCGCGTTCGTCAGACATGGCCGAGCAACCTACACCGAATCACGCCGCGCGCTCTCAAGGCAAGATTAACGAAGTCCTGATTCCCGGGAAGCCCATTTGACCGGCAGAAAAGGCCGCACGAGATGCAATCTTGGCCCTGGGAGGCGGCGCAGCAACAGTCGATCGGTCGCAGCAGGGGCGCCGAACGGGGCTCCGGTTCGATCACCACAGGGCCGATTTCGTGACCGAAGGCGGCCGACCGGAAGGGGGATCCAACCCTGACCGCGTGTCACGTTTTCGAGAGCGGATCGGCACCCCGCGCGGTCAGGTCCCCCGTCGCCGGCGACGGGATGGCATCTGCACCGCCGACATGGTTTGGGATCGGCTCATGCGCGCAGACATCGCCCTCGACCGTCCCGCCACCGCACCCGGCGCCGCCCTCACGCGCCGCCGTCTCCCGATCGTCGATGCGACCCGCGCCGCCGCGCTCGCCGCGATGGCGACCTACCACACGCTCTGGGACCTCGGTCATCTGCGTCTGACCGGGGAGAATTATGCGGGCACGCCGGCCGGACGGCTCGCCGCCGAACTGATCGCCGGCACCTTCCTGGTGCTCGTCGGCGTCGGGCTGGTGCTGATGAACGGCCGGGGAATCCGCCTCAGGCCGACGCTTCTGCGGCTGGGGCGGATCAGCGCCGCGGCCCTGGCGGTGACAATCGGAACCTGGGTCGCCTTCCCGGACGCCTTCGTGTTCTTCGGCGTCCTGCACTGCATCGCGGTCGCGAGCGTGCTCGGCCTGCCGTTCCTGTTCCTACCGGCGCCCGTCACGGCGCTCGCGGCGGCGGTGGTGATCGCCGCGCCGCAATTCGTGCGGGCGCCGATCCTCGACGCTCCGGCACTGCTCTTCCTGGGACTGGGGACAGTCACGCCGCGGACCAACGACTACGTGCCGCTCTTCCCGTGGTTCGGCCTCGTGCTGTCCGGCATCGTGCTCGGGCGGATCGGCCTACCGCGGCTGGCGGATTCCCGACTCGGCGCCTGGCAACCGGCGTCGCCCTTCGCCCGATCGGCGGTCTTCGCGGGACGTCACAGCCTCGCCATCTACCTCATTCACCAGCCGGTGCTGCTGGCGCTGCTGACCGGCCTCGTCACGCTGACCGGCCCCAACCCGCGGGCCGGCGTCCGGGCCTTCCGGGCCGATTACGCGACGATCTGCACCCGTACCGGCGGCGAGCTGCCCCTCTGCCGGATCGCCGCCCGCTGCACCTCGGAGGCGTTGATGCGCGAGGACCTGTTTCGGGAGGACGGACGGCCGTTCAGCGGATCCGAGCGCCTGCGCGCGCAGGCCCTCTCCCAGGGCTGCTACGCGGCCATCGAGCGGGCCGCGCAGGGGACGCGCTGACGGATCCTCGGATCAGTCCTTCGCGCGCTCGACATAGGCACCGTCGGCCGTCATGACGACGACGCGGGTTCCGGCCGCGATGTGCGGCGGCACGGTGGTGCGGACGCCGTTCGACAGTGTGGCGGGCTTGTAGGAGGACGACGCCGTCTGGCCCTTCAGGACCGGCTCCGTCTCGGCGACTTCCAGCGTCACGCGCTGCGGCAGCTCGATGGTCAGCGGCACGCCGTTATGGGCCGAGAGCATCACGGCCATGCCCTCCTGAAGGTACGGGGCGGCGTCGCCGACCACGTCCTTGGGAACGGCGATCTGCTCGTAATTCTCGGGGTTCATGAAGTGGAACCCCTCGCTGTCGCTGTACAGGAAGGTGTGCTCGCGATCCTCCACGAAGGCGCGCTCGACCTGCTCGGTGGTGCGGTAACGCTCCGACACCTTCACGCCGTCCGTGATGCGGCGCATGTCGAGCTGGGTCACCGGGGTGCCCTTGCCGGGATGGATGTTCTCGGCAAACAGGATCACGTAAAGCCTGCCATCCTTCTCGACGACGTTGCCCTTACGGAGCGTTGAAGCGATCACCTTCACGGAATGACGTCCTGCATTGACAAGGGGGGCGGCACGCGCCAAGCGCGGGCGCTGCATCTCGGTCCCCGCCACTATCGCATCTGCGGCCCGGTTGCCAGCGCGCGGGTGTGAAGCCTCCGGGGCGGGCTGCGCGTCGCGACGAGGGCGGTAGCGCCCCGCCAGGGTCAGGGCCAAGGATCGGACGTGCCTGGGAACGAGCAATCCGACCGAAGCCGATCGCGTCCCGACCGACGAGGATCGCCGCCGGGAACCCGGGGCCGGTCATGAGCCAGCCGGCCGATTCCTGGTGGTCGCCGGACCGCCACGTCGATCGCCGCCCGGCGCTGCTCCTGCGCAACCGCATCCTGGCCGCGTTCCGCGCATGGTTCGACGCCGGCGGGTTCGTCGAGGTCGACGCCGCCTGCCTGCAGGTCTCCCCGGGCAACGAGGCCCACCTGTCGGCCTTCGCCACCGAGGCCCTGGGCGCCAGCGGGGCGCGCACGCCGCTCTACCTGCACACCTCGCCGGAATTCGCCTGCAAGAAGCTGCTGGCCGCGGGGGAGCCGCGCTTGTTCAGCGTCGCCCGCGTGTTCCGCAACCGCGAGCGAGGGCCGCTGCATCACCCCGAATTCACCATGCTGGAATGGTACCGGGCCGACGCCGCCTACGTGGCGCTCATGGAGGATTGCGCCACCCTCCTGAGCCTCACCGCCGAGACCGCCGGTATCCGCCGGCTCACCTTCCGGGGTCGGGAGGCGGACCCGCGCGCGGAGCCGGAGCGGCTGACGCTGGCCGAGGCCTTCGAGCGCTTCGCCGGCATCGATCTGCTGGCAACCGTGGCGCCGAGCGGAGAGACGGATCGCGACGCCCTCGCCGACGCCGTCATCGGTGCAGGTCTGCGGGTGGCCGCCGACGACACCTGGGCGGATCTGTTCTCCCGCGTCCTGGTGGCGCGGATCGAGCCGCATCTCGGGATGGGGCGCCCGACCATCCTGTATGGATATCCGGTGTGCGAGGCGGCCCTGGCCCGCCCGGCGGCGCACGACCCCCGCGTGGCCGAACGCTTCGAGCTCTACGCCTGCGGTGTGGAACTCGCCAACGGATTCGGCGAGCTGACTGACCCGGCGGAACAGCGCCGCCGCTTCGAGGCCGAGATGGCGGAGAAGCTCCGGGTCTACGGCGAGCGTTACCCGATCGACGAGGACTTCCTCGCCGCGCTCGGGCACATGCCCGAGGCCGCCGGGATCGCCCTG
>Ga0160429_1001786_pt1:0-7500 | contig 11588 bp, 3 predicted proteins | sample SolpanmetagenomR_FD_108199 | JGI IMG/M metagenome (GOLD analysis project Ga0160429, IMG submission 108199) | Solar panel surface microbial communities from Lawrence Berkeley National Laboratory, California, USA - R | ecosystem: Engineered > Built environment > Solar panel > Unclassified ... | reverse complement strand
AGAAGTATTACCTATTATCGAGGATATCCGAGTGTCCAGAGTAAAGGGTAAAACCTTATTTGAAATGGTTGGGTCTGAACCATCCCTTAACTATGTGTGTAAATATTATCTAGACATAGCAGATCAAATATTGTCCCAACCAGAAGGTATTGTCCCAAAAGAGATTCCAGATCGGGAATTATTTAGTTTACTCTCTGATCTTTATCTAAATCCCATTGGTGGTGGGGGACAGAAAAAAAAGAATCAGGAAAATTTACTTGGGTTTACGAGGATTTAGAATCAACAATTTATTCACAATTCGTTGTAAATTCGATTCTTTCTTCTTATTATTCTTTTTAGTCATTATTTCTTTTCCTTATTTATCCTCAGCCATTTATTCTTCCCCTCCCTATTATGTCGGTCAAAATTGATGAAACTATAACTTTTGAATGTGAAACGGGTAATTATCATACTTTTTGTCCCATTAGCTGTGTATCCTGGTTGTATCAAAAGATTGAAGACAGTTTCTTTTTAGTAGTGGGCACAAAAACATGTGGTTATTTTCTGCAAAATGCACTTGGAGTTATGATTTTTGCAGAACCCCGCTATGCAATGGCAGAATTAGAAGAAGGAGATATCTCGGCCCATTTGAACGATTATGGGGAATTGAGAACGCTTTGTATTCGGATAAAAAAAGATAGAGACCCCAGCGTCATCATATGGATAGGCACTTGTACTACAGAAATAATAAAAATGGATTTGGAAGGTATGGCACCCAAATTGGAATATGAAATTGGAGTACCAATTCTAGTGGCAAGAGCAAATGGACTGGATTATGCTTTTACTCAGGGGGAAGATACTGTGTTAGCTGTAATGGCACATCGTTGTCCAGAACAGGAGTTCCCCGTTGGTGAATCAAAAAAAACTATAGAAAAAACAAATTTATTCCCTTTTCCTCTTCTTAAGGAAAAGAAATTGGTGGAATACGCAAATCATCCTCCCTTAGTTCTTTTTGGGTCTTTACCCTCGAATTTGGTCTCTCAACTTGATACAGAATTAAGACGCCAATTCATCAAGGTATCAGGTTGGTTGCCCGCTCAGAGATATGCCGATCTTCCATCACTGGGTGATGGAGTTTATGTTTGTGGCGTTAACCCATTTCTGAGTCGTACAGCAACAACTTTGATAAGACGAAAAAAATGTGAATTAATCGTAGCTCCTTTTCCTATTGGTCCGGACGGAACGCGTGCTTGGATCGAAAGGATTTGTCCTGTATTTGGTATGGAGACCCAGAGTCTGGAGGAAAGAGAGGAACGGATATGGGAGAGTTTAAAGGATTATCTTGATTTGGTACGCGGGAAATCTGTCTTTTTCATGGGAGATAATCTCCTAGAAATATCTCTAGCAAGATTCTTAATCAGATGTGGTATGATCGTTTATGAAATTGGTATTCCATATATGGATAGACGGTATCAAGCTGCTGAATTAGCACTTTTACAAGATACATGTATAAGAATGTGTGTACCAATACCACGAATTGTGGAGAAACCAGACAATTCGAATCAGATACGACGTATGCGCGAGCTACAACCCGACTTAGCCATCACCGGAATGGCTCATGCTAACCCGTTAGGGGCGAGAGGAATTGGTACTAAATGGTCAGTTGAATTTACTTTTGCCCAGATTCATGGATTTGCCAATGCGAGAGATGTACTTGAATTGGTTACCCGCCCTCTACGACGTAACGAAAGTTTAGATAACTTGGATCGGACCACCCTGGTTAGAAAGAACAACGAGTTCTATACCAGTACTCCTACTCCTAGATAAAATAACAGAGAATATATGTATTAATGGCATATACATATATCCAGATGTTATAATATCTATTCTAAATCGATTTTCTATATGTTAGATATTGGAATCAATTCTGTTAAATCGAATTTATGGATGTTAAAAAAGATAACTATTCCTATCTGTATCTCCCATATATATATGGGGGATACAGATCTCTTTATTCTATTCCTATTTCCCATTCTTTTATTTCGATCAAAAAGGAGTTTTTATATGATAAGAGTACTTGGTCTACTATGGGATCCATTATCATCATGGATAGAAGTCTCAGGTCCGATCATTTTATTTGGGCTATATTATGGATTTCTCACTACATTGCCTTTTGGTCCCTCTAAAATCTATTCCATGAGATCTTTCTTTTTGGGAGAAACTCTCTATGGTTTAATAGCCATAAGTGGTTCTATTACGGGACAATTAATAGTCTTTTTGTCCATGTACTATTCGCCCCTCTATGCAGCGTTGTGGAAACCTCACGCAATAACTTTATTGGTCGTACCATACATGTTTTTTCGTTTTTTTCAAATTAATAAAGAACCTTCAAGTTCTGAATCTCTGCACCCTATAAATTCAATCAACAATCCAAAAAATCTAAGTATATTTATGGGTGGTCTGATTCTTCAATTGTTAAATCCCATTCTTTTAGCAAATCCCGTATTAACAAGACTGGTGAACCTCTTTCTTTTTCGTTACGGCGATAATATATCATTTGTGATAAGTAGTTTTTGCGGTTGGTTGGGTGGTCATATTCTATTCATCATTTTGACAAAATTTGTATCTTTCCGTATAGAACGTAATTCACCTATCGATTATACAATATTAAAACGTTATATCCATCGAACCTTTAGTATACTTCTTCTTTCTTATTGTTCATTCTATTTAGGTAGAGCCCCATCACCTTATCTTAAAAATAGAAATGATGACATCGGCATCGGTGACAAAAATGATCGCTCTGTGACTAGAGATGATCACTCTGTGGCTGTGGCTAGAGATGATGGCTCTGTGACTAGAGATCCAAAAAAACTGAAAGGACTTCCGAAGGAAGAAGACTTATTATGGTTCGAGCAACCATGGCCCATTATGTTCTTTGATCATCATCAAGCTTATCGGCCGATACGATATATCGGGAATAGCCCATTTACTCAACTAGGTCCTGTGAAGACCGAAGTCTCTCAATATTTTTTTGGCACATATTTGAGTGATGGAAAAAAAAGAATCTCTTTTACGTTTTTACCTAGTGTATTGGTCCTTGGGGAAAAGCTCGGGAAATATAGAGATCTTTCAGATACTTCTTGCTCATCTGAGGATCCTTATCATAGATGGATCCATACCATGAAAAGAAGAAGAGATTCTTTAGGGAAGGAATTTTCGGATCGAGTGAAAGCTCTAAGCAATGGATCTCCTGTTGGAAATGTTATGGAAAGGAGAGTGAAATTCTCCAATTCTCAGGGAGACTCTTTTACTGAAATGTATGATCCATTCCTTAATGGGGCATTCCGTGGAACAATAAACCAATCCGAGTTCCCCCGAATGCTGAACGATTCGATCATTTCGAATCTTTCGGATTTTACAGAGGTATTTATGAAAGACCGTAAAGAGGGATTTCCAAATGATAAATTTGGGTATGGGTACCACATCTCTCATCATTGGCAGGAATTGGAACACGAAAGCTTTCGACTACCCTGGGAACCCTTACCTACAGATACTGTTCGTTCGCTCGTTCCGATCACTAAATCATCGGAAAGAGGAAAAGTTGAATCTATTTCGAAATGGCTTTATCTATTAGTAGAACGAAGAATTCCAAATAAAGCAAGGAAGATCTTTAAAGAGTATGTGTCGAATATAGATTCTTCAAATATAGATTATTCTTTTGGTAACCTGATTTACCCAAAAGATTTGTTGGAAATGCCTTCTGATCAGATCCAAGAGATCTATGCAAAAGATGATGATTCGTCGATCAATTTCCTGTGGTTGGAAATAGTCCTTCGAGTAGCCTATATAGATATCGTACCGGAAATAGCTTCATGTAATGAACGAATCTACACAAACTATTTTGTAAATATTTACAGCGGAATTGACGGTAGAAACGTTGCACCCACAGGTACCATCAAATGGGAATTTATTCTTGATCTTTTTACTACGGAACAGATTTTCCTTTTCGAGTCTTTGGCGCAACACGAGTGGACAATACTACGAAATTGTCGTGGGAATGTATCTACGGATGATTCAACGCAAACGAAAGATTTTCTTACTCTTTACAAGGAAATACTATCGAATGAACCTCTCCAAATTAGAGAGATTCGGAAACATGTGCCTCGATGGTCCTCTGGTTTGATGTTGGGCGAATATGATGATCTAACCATAACTCTAACCACAACGAATATGATTCGTCCAAGAAAGGTCAGAAGTACACTGACTTTTGGTGTTGGGCAAAGACAAATAATTCTTAACCGTTATTTTGCCGAGTCAGATTATCGTCGGAACTTAATCAGAGGATCCATACGTGCTCAAAGACGTAAAATTATGATATGGAAGAGGATACAACCGAATGTACATTCCCTTTTCTTTTTGGTAAGAATGGAAATACCCACTTATCCTAAAGATTATTACGACACGTCCGATTCTGATAGAGTTAATATGGAACAAATCCAGAAAGAAATTAGGGAAAAAATCCAGAAATACAAAGAATCGGAGCCGGTCCCCCACAGTCCGACAATCGTTGAGTCCTTATGTTCATTGTGGTCGGAATTGAACCATTTAAGAGGTTTATTATTAGTGGCTCAATCAATTCTTAGAAAACGTATAATATTACCATCGCTTATAATAGCCAAAAATATTGGTCGTATATTATTATTTCAAGTCCCCGAATTTTCCGAAGATTGGGAAGAAATGAGGAGAGAAGTGCATATCAGATGCGCTCCTGATGGTACCGAATATTCCGAAACAGAATTCCCAGACAACTGGAAAAAAAATGGTATGCAGATAAAGCTTTTATTTCCTTTTCGTTTGAAGCCTTGGCATAGATCCAAACTCCGATTCGAGAACAGATTGCGTTGGAGTTATTTAACAATCTTTGGATTGGAAACTGACGTACCTTATGGTGATCCAAACCCAAAGCTAGGACCTTTTTCCAAATTTTTTCAACCTATCTTCAAAAAATTGATCTTCAAAAAATTGAAAAGAGGATTGATCATCTTCAAAAAATTAAAAAGAGGATTGAGGAGAGAATTTATTATCTTCAAAAAATTGAAGAAACAATTGATGGGATCTACAGGAATAGGACGCGTTTCACGAGTTAGATATATAGACAAGAGTGAACTGAATGACCGGATACAAAATCAATTACCAAGTGAGGCTACCCCTATGGGTAGTGCAAATGATTCACCAGAAGTTAATGATCAATTTGGATATGGAACCCGAACAATTAATGTGAAAGATCCAGATGATCGGACGACCACAATGAAGGAGCGGATCGAATCTATCGCGATCATTAATAGCTCTCCTATAACTGGAATGTCTCTGGTGGATTCAGAGATTAATACCGGATCGAAGGGGAGTTTGAATATGTTGGGATCAACATTCAAAAAGCGATTGGTTCAGATTCGGCGAATACCTGGTCGATTTCGAAATAAAAGTGTCCAATTAATCCGAAAAAGGTTCTATTCAATGAAATTAATAAAACTTTTTCTCAAAAGAATGGACCGAGATCTTTTACCAAGTGTTATTCATTTCATCGGGTCAAATATCAAATTTTGGATTCGATCCGCTTGGATCCGATCCACGGGAAATATAGCAACAATTTACGGACGAATATTCATTCTCAATAATGATCTTTCAAGAAGAAATAGAGATAAAATTACCAACTACTATTCGATCAACGAAAAAATACAAGATTTTGAAATTCGTCCTGATCGAAACATGTTCTCAATGTCTCAAGCATATGTATTTCACAAGATATGGCAGATGAGGACAATGAACAGGTCCTATTCAAAGTATTTATTAGAATCTCGAGCCCAAGCATCATATCCCTTGATCAAAAAGAAGATCAAAGAATTATTAGATATACAAAGAATATTAGATCACGAGAAACCACAAGATCTGAAGGAGAATGACTGGAAACAATGGTTGAGATGTTCTGACCGGTACAATTTATCCCCGCAGATATGGTCTAGGATAAACCCACGGAAATGGAGAAATAGAGTCAGTAAGCAATGTACGTCCTATGAAGAACGATTCATTCCCTATGAACAACAAAAAGATTCTATATTTGCAGCTGTGATGGAACCTTCTTTGGGACTACTTCGGAAAATGAACAAACGTTACAGATACGATCTCTTATCATATAGTTATCTTAATTCGACAAAAGAGTCGGATATTCACAGACCACCAGTAGAACCTGATATACCAGATGAGAAAGATATTACCGATCGTGAAGGAATTCTCAGGGAAAAGTTTATTCGTGATATTATCGAAGAGGATTGGAAGGGTACCGATTTCAATATCGTGAATGGTCCTCATTCTACTATTAATATTACTGATCTTATTACGAATAAGCAGGGGATTGATGAGACGCGAAGAGACAGAGACAATGTTGGCATTATGGATTCTCCGGAAATCGAGAAGAGAGGATCCGGATTAGATCTAAAATTCTGGTTATTCCCGGAACTTTTGGGAATCGATAATATATATGACACTAAATCGAAGCGTTTACCAGGAAAATCAATTTTACGAGAAGAACGAGACCGGAAAAAGATGGAGGAAGAAGAACGGGAGGAAACAACAGATGTTCTAGAACAAGGAATAGGTGAAAGAATAGGTGTTAGATCATATGTTCAGAACAAAAAAGGAAAAGAGCATAGTTGGAACGATGAATATGGTGAAGTAGAAGATCAACAAACTGGTGAAGTAGAAGATCAACAAACTGGTGAAGCAGAAGATCAACAAATTGGTGAAGTAGAAGATCGACGAACTAATAAAGTTTTTGTTCAATACAAAGCGGTAGAAGCTATAGGGGAAGAAAGTGTATTCAAGCTGTCGGATATTTGCAGGGTTATGTCCGGAATTAAAGATCCGGACCAATATCTTTGGTCCAATATCCAAGAGGGAAATGTTAACCTAGATCTAATGTTCCGTCTTCTGAAGAAGGATAGCAATGAAAATGAAATATGGGAAGAGAATCTTATTCAGGGGGATGCTCCGACAAAGGTAAGCAATGAAAATGAAATATGGAGAGATAAACAAATAATGGTTCCCGAACCATATCGTTTACCAAGCATACTAGATGACCAATTTCTGATGTATAAAATCGTAAGTATTTCATTGAAGTTTCAAAATAGAGCCCGGGAATGGAGAGATGGAAATCTTTCTAATGGATCTGTGCAACGCAGGAAATTTCTGGGGGATGAAAAAAACATTTTGAGTTCCCTCAATTTAGAAGATATTTTGCTTCCAAAACGTCGTAGAGAATTTCGAATCCTGAATCGGTTTGATCCGGAGAACAATCATGTAGGATTTTCCAATGGAAAAGACATACAAAATGACGAAGAACTCATGGGAAGAGACCAACATCTTAGCGTAGATACAACACAAATAATTAAACGTTTTCTTTGGCCTAGTTATCGATTAGAGGATCTTATTTGCATGAATAGATATTGGTTCAATACAAATGATGGG
>Ga0160429_1001785_pt1 | contig 11591 bp, 9 predicted proteins | sample SolpanmetagenomR_FD_108199 | JGI IMG/M metagenome (GOLD analysis project Ga0160429, IMG submission 108199) | Solar panel surface microbial communities from Lawrence Berkeley National Laboratory, California, USA - R | ecosystem: Engineered > Built environment > Solar panel > Unclassified ... | reverse complement strand
TTTTATATTATCACTCAGATCAAAGCCATGCTACGTTGAGTTACGAGTGTCCAGGTACATCTACCTAAATCCCTCACTAGGGGAGAGGGCTTGGGAAGCGTTACGTATGATATAAAAGCTATGATCGTATTACACTTACTGAAGGTAGAAAAGAAAGCGTTGATTACAACTACAAGTTTAGTACTGAAGTCTTCCATGTAGATCCTTGCGTTGATCTTCACACGATCACCACCGCGAGATACGATGCGCTAACGGAACGGAACTTCATTGAGAATTACACCCTGCGCTCTATGACAGCAGGCCATACACGCACATGCTCCATGAAGCGGCTCTAGGCGAATGACTTGACAGATGATCGTTGCCCAATGTGATGACGTTCATCAGAAAAGACTCGTGGAAGATTGCTTTGCTTGACGCTGACTGATGGTGCAATGCAGCATCCGTCTTTTACTGCCCAGATGCACTGGAGGTCCTCGAAGCGGACTCAACGGGACAATAGACATGCTGGGCAAGGGTGCAATGTCCCAGTCTCACTCGTCTGATTGTCTACAGCGGACTAGTGGTCACGTCCTCAATGAAATGCTTCTCCCTCGTCTGTCTCGTCCACCACAAGAACCAGGGCACAACGTAGGTTTTAATGGTGTGGCCTAGCCATCCTGCATCAGAGACCGTCTTGACCACCGCCTGCGACTCATTGAATGCGGCATCGATGCGGGCTCGTCGGAGGCGCTCGTAGTGATCGAATGCATCCTTCATCGTGCCTGGCTTGCCATCTTCAAGCCACTTCGCAAGGCAGCGGGAGAAAATCACGGTGTCCTCGAACACTATTCCCGTGCTCTCTCCTTGTGGTGGCATCTAGGACCATTAGCGATCGTTTTAGGCGGTACGCAAGGGGCACTCACAGCGTGCGCAGCATCACCGATCAACATACACCTATCCGTAGCCCACTTTCCACCCTTGCTCAGGGTGAAGACTGGCCATAAGAACAGATCCTGCGCTGTCTCAATGAGCTTGGGAATGCACGGAATTGCGGCGTCCTTGAATCTATCCCTCAGACCATCCCGAATCCTTTCCGCTTCGCTCCCCGCCGCCTTCCACCCGTCTCTGCTTCCTATGTCCTCTACCTGCATCAGCGCGCCCACATACACAGAAGACTTGTCTGGGTCGTGGAAAGAGGTGAGTAGCATCCCCCGACGCGCAAAGTTAATGGCCGTGCACTCGAAATGCACGTCGACATCCGGCAGCGGCGCGAACCCAAAGGCGTTGCAAATGCCGGAGTAATTGCTTTTCCGCTCGGGCTCGACGTGAGACAGGCGCGTGACAGAATGAATGCCGTCCGCGCCAACTAGCATATCGCACTTGGCTGAACCGCCGTCCTCAAACGTGATGGTTACGCTGTCAGCAGTTTCGTCGATCTTCGTAGTCTTCTTCCCGCAGGTAAGGGTGATGTTGGGTTGTTGATCAATCGCCATGAGGACTGCTTTCAATGCTTCGCCACGCGTTATGCGTAGGGCCTGAGCGTAAGCTTTTGTGTCAGCCAACGTAGCAGGCAATCAAGAGCGGATCACGTGCCTTATACGGCGGATTTCCGATACCTTCACCCTTTGGTCCGCGGAAGTCCGATTCTGCAAGTTTGCCGGAGTAAAGATCGAACACTTCGAGGTAATTGATCGTCATGCCCATTCGGTGTTCTTTCATGATAGGGAGAGCTCCTAGGTGGTCGAGCAGGCGGAGAGCGTTGGGTGTCAGATTGACTGCACCGCCAATAGTAGCGGGTTCCGGTCGGATCTCGAAGATCCTGATGTTGGGAATGGCATCTTTTGGGGCAAACTTTGTCAAGGCGAGTGCTGTTGTCAGACCGGCAATACCGCCACCAAGAATGATGACATCGAGGCCTTTTGTGTCTGCCATCGCTAACTGGATGGCAAGGAGGGAAGTTGGAGACAAAAGGAAGGAATTGGGAAGCAGTCCAGACCTCCTTTGTTCATGGAGATTGCACCTATACTTACAGCTTACAACTATCCCGTGAGGCTTTAGACGCGGAGAGCCGGCGGCCCCCTGATGAGGTCATAGACGTTAAACTTTCAACAATGCTGACAGGAGAACATTGTCAGATCTGTGGTGTCTTCGCGCAATACCAGATCAATGATTTTGACAACACGAAACCACTCCCTGAGCGAGGGGCGAATATCGCATCCAGAGGCAAAGAAGAGGTCGCCAGGACAGCCGGATCTACTTCGCTCCCACCCCACCCGCAGATGGACTTGGCAGTACGGCCATAGCTTCCAGCAGCTGTCGAAGGCACATCAAGACAACCAACGCGACACATCGCATTGCATCACAAATGCCTTATGCATCACTCGAGTACGTCCGTCTCAAAGCGATCGCGAGCTTGATCAGGTTCGGATCCAGATGGAGTGGCCTTACCACAGGCAAGACGGCCGACGAACACGAGAACATGCCATCACGCGAACCCGGCAGATCCATTAGAACGCACATCTATCGTCCCGCAGAACTACGTTCACCGTGTCCGGTCCTTATTAACTGGCATGGAAGCGGCTTCGTGATTCCGATGCATGGTAGTGATGAGCTATTCTGCCGCCGAGTATCATGCGAGACAGAATACACAGTCATTGATGCAACTTACCGTTTGGCGCCCGAACATCCATTCCCTGCAGCCTTTGAGGATGCCGAAGACATCGTTCAATATGTACTTGATCATCCAGAGCAATATGACTCAAGCTGCATCGCGCTGTGCGGCTTCAGCGCTGGGGGAAATCTTGCGCTCGCTGTAGCAAGCTCGTCGAAATACCGGCATAACATTAAGAGCGTAATCTGCTTCTACTCGCCCACCAACTTATCAGTGCCACCTGCAGAAAAGAGAGCCCCGGATGGAAGCGCAGGCACACTCCCAGCTTTTCTGGCCGACACTTTCAACGCTGCCTACGCGCCCCCGGACGTCGACCGCAAAGATCCTAGGGTTTCACCTTCTTTCGCAGATGCGGCAGACTACCCAGACAACATACTGATCGTGACTACTGGAAAGGACAACTTGGCGCCTGAAGCAGAAGAGCTAGCTCACAGACTTGAACAAATAGGTAAAATGGTCACGCTGAAGAGGTCAGAAGATGTGCATCATGGCTGGGACAAGAAACCATGGCTCTCGGAAGTGGAGACTACCAAGAGAGATGGTGTCTACAACCTGGCCATTACGTTCTTGCTGACTTGCGGGTCTAGTGAGTAGGATGAGGAAGAAGATCTTGTCAAAGATTGCGTGTACAAGGTGTGGCAGCTGTGGTTCATCACGACGTAACCTCCTGCAACGAGTAGCACATGCGCCGGCTTCAACAACACCGGAAAGTTTCTGGCGTTGCGCCCTCTGTGAGGACTGGCAGTTTACCGTCGATGCCTTCTTCAGCTTCGCCATTGGCTAGCATAGAAATGCCTGAGCCTCTGGACACCATGCCCACCTTTCTCAAATGGACTGGGGAATGTTGAAGATTCGAGGACTGCGACCAGCTCCCCGACCCTGCTTCATCTTCCAATTGAAGAAAAGCGACCATAGTGTTGCCAAATAGCCACTCCTGCGCGTCGGCATAGTCGAAAACACAGGAGAGTGAAGTTCTTGGGTGCTGTGCTCTAAGTCAAGTCCTTCCAGGCTCGACGCATACACGGTGAGGCACGGCAACGGACCGATGATAACGCACTGTTCACAATGCACGTGACTGCGAAATATATGCACAAGCTTGTAATACTCGATGTATCATCAGCCTCGAGGCTTCGTCAATCGCTTGTTGCCACACTCATCGATCGAATACTGATCAACAGCATTAAGCCATACGCGTAAATCAGATCTGCACGGGACGAGTGGGCTATGCTCGGCAGACTCTAGCTCAAGGCTCAAGCCACTCAGTGTTTGGACTACGGAACAATTGCGCCGTCGCGGGAAGGCTCGACTTCCGACCGTAAACGGGAACCTGGGAATCATTTGGGATCTTAGGGCTGAGATGATGCATATTCGATCGGCTGGCGTAGCGCAGGCAGATCATGCGGTAGTTGAATTAGAAGAAAAGCCGTGCTTGTGCGTGCGCGTCCGAACGAGGGCCATGCTGGTTCGCGTTTTGAGCTGGACTAAGGATGTGGAAGACGTTGTCTAATCGGACTGCTTGCAGAAGGAGAGACGCGGCAATCGTGAATCGCACAGCAAGCGGCCGACAAGTTCGTCTTGTCTCCAATGACTGGCCGGACTTTTCGTACGCGAGCTTGTAGAGGACACTTCTGAAGCGATCTTCGGACATTTCATTAGACAAAACAAACAGCACCACTTGCGATGTGATGTCAGCATTGGATTTGGAGTGAAGCTATCTCGCACCAAGAGGTCGCTTGCTAATTTACTTGGACCAATGATGTATCGTATGCGTTTCCCGGAAATGTTACCGCCGCGCCTCAATAGAGATCATCCGCAAGGCCAGCGGGAGCGCGCCTTATACGTTGAGCCTGGAGCGAACAAGAATAGTAAGACTTTCGTGCGTGACGGCATATGGTGTAGTCTGTGGTGGCTTGCTTTACAGAGAAGCTGGAGCTAGCCCCGCACCGCTTTGCTTTTCCGGAGTCTCCGGACGTTCATCTCATGGAGAACATAATACTCGCACGCTTGCACGGACAGATAGCCGCAGGCCGAGAGTACAATAATGTACAGAATCCGATCTGACTGAGTTCAGATCTGTGACGGGAGCCATAGGAAGTAATATGACGCACGGCACGGTCCGCAAGCTAAGCCGGAACCGTCCAGGAGAGAGCTCCTCTTCTGCAACTACCGACAACTACCACAGCTCCATCTCCACCAACAGTCCCACATCATGGCGTACGGAGGGCAGATCCGATGCTGCAGAGATAGGTACTCTTCGTCTTCGCGATTCAGTTGAAGCTGACAAAGTGTGCTTGTCGTAATGGCCTTCCCCACTCTTTATGAAGTGGACGGCTAACGGCCAGTCATTAGAACGAGACGAGTACGAGAGGCTCTGCAGATCCGCTTGCCCACGGCTTGCGCAAGCTCAACGTTGTCACACCATTCGCGCCATCAGTATTCGGTATGCCACAGCCCGACAACAGGTTGACAATTTCGTGACCGCTTCCACCTCGTTTGTAAACTTGCTCTTTGTGAATTCAGCTCCGTAAGCTGCAGCATCGGTCCAAGATGACCTCAGATTATCTCGACGGCATTGGACCCGGTAGCTTATTGGCGGGCCTCACTAGAACGGATCGATCTTCAATCAACTGTAATGGGTCTGGGCACTGCAGTTCTATAACAGATCCAGCAACTCCTCAGATCTGACTGCCCAAGCATCTGCGATCGACAGCCGGAGCTTTGGGCGAGCTGCACTGGGCGAGCTGCACTGACTCCCATTGTCTACACTGCCCGGCAGTGAATGCCGATGAGGTTGCGCGACATCGCTGGAAGCTTATTGTTTGCTTGCTCTGATGGCCATAGCTTCAACTTGTCGACAAGATCTACAATGTGCCCGTGACGATCATAAAATTCCCTTCGATCTAGCTGTCAGATATCCATGGATTGCTCAGGGCTTCATGAATGGCCCAGAGATTCATGGCAAAACCAACGATAGTCCGATAGTCCTCATATGTCATATGTAGGTCATCCGAGCTTCAGGAGAGCCATATAGGTGGGCGGTTATTCTCAAGTTTTTGCGTATGCTAGGACTCAAATTCAATCTGTTCGGTAAGTGCAGCTTTTTGGCCCGTTCATTGATAATTGCTTACTTGGAACTAGGAAAGCGCCGCATTTACAACAAGTCAGAGCAGGACTCTTCAACTCGAGCAGAGTCCTCAAATCTCACAAGATCGCTGTCGGCAGATACCCCGTCTCAAGACCAACTTTCTACCACACGTGAAGAGACAACTTCGAGCATCGAACCAGCACCCACCATGGCTGTAGTCAGCACAAGATCCAGCCCCAATACTCCCATTAAATCCCGTCATGCCAGCGCGAACGGCGCCAACGCTGTGGACGGAGTCAGTGGGTATGACAGTCCTCCAGATACTCCAACAAGCCCGCTCGGCCCCAGACAGCCCTTCCGAGGTGCGTCGGCAAGCTTGAAGCAGTCCCCAATGTCTGGATCCAATCGAACGACCTCACTCAATGGAATGGTCCATCATAACCAAATGAACGGCAGCTACGGTATCAATTCTATCCAAGAGACTGCCCTGTTGCTTAGGAGAAAGAGCGCATCAGAGCTTGGAGCTGGCGTCTCTCAGAACGCGTCTAATGTTTCCTTCATCAACCTGGTAGAGTCGATCAGATCCGAGCGCTTGGCGACGCTACCGCATAAAGGTGGCAGATGGGACAAGGTTCTCATTAGAGCGTTGTATTTCGCGGAGCAATTGCACGGCTTCGAAAGCGCGGTGCAGGGCTTCGCAGCTGGTAACGACGCTGCTGGCCAGATAGGATACGGCCACGCGCGGCTTCTGCTTGAGGTAAGTGATGACTTCTCCTGCGAATGTCATGTCCCATCATTGACGTCGCCAGCTCGGTCACGAGAATTCCGAAGCTTTAGACAAGGCATTCGGATTTTTCTACAAATGCGCGTTGATGGCCTCGTCACTTCTTAAGCGATCAGACCTGCTTTCTGTGACCGGCGACACGCGGGAACAACTTTGCATGATGTACTCGGAGCTCTTGACGCTGGTCGTTGAGGTCGCCGTTCGCTTCTATAAGGCAGTTCACGGTATGTCCCTTAGAAATCTTGGCCGATCAAACTCGTACCTGATCACATCGCAGGCATGTCCACAAGCACCGTCAGCATCGACATGTACCAGACCTTCGGCGACACGATCGAAGCCTTTCGCTCTAGATATGACAAGATCACTGAAGCTATCTGGAGCTTCCAAATCGAAAATGAAAACCGGGAGGCAGGCGTTGTCGATATTAAGGTGCTCAGTCGCTGGCTGGCTCCGCAAGACCGTGTTCTCGCCGTCATCGGAAACGACCACACAACCTTTGCTGATCAGCAGGCCGAATTCACCTGCCTCTGGTTTTTGGATGACCTCACAGGCTTTGTTAAGAGTGACGACCAGCTTCTACTGGTCAATGGCGGTCCAGGCTCGGGCAAGACCACGCTCGCTGCTTCGATTATCGAAAGGCTTCAGCGTCCACTTGGCCGCCGTACCTTCCAGGCGCTGTTTTGCTCAATAGGTAAATCTCCATTCGCTTGTCCCTGATGGTGTTGTAAACGACACTGACTCTCAGCAGGCGCCATTCCTTCGCAAGCTACGACTCTTCACGTTGTGAAGGCTCTCCTCTATCAACTACTCACGACCCGCGTCGGCAATATGGATCTTTACCGCTCACTGGTTGAGTCGTATCACCATGCGCGCCAATGCGCCGACCCCAAGGCATACGAGGATAGTCTTTGGCGCGCTCTAGCGGAAGCGCTGAAGCGCCCCCTTGGGGATGACAATGATACTGTGCTCGTAATTGACGGTTTGGGCGAAATTGCTAGCTCATCAAAAACTGCCGGCCAGGACCTTTTAAACAAGCTAGCTCAAGTGACGACCCAAGGAAAGCGCGTCAAGATGATCGGAATGTCCCAATCACTCTCAGTCCCATCGGGCACGCGCGGGTCGCAACGCCTGATTTCGTTGGAAGATACGCGGGACGACATTCACGCAGTCGTCATCAGGTCGCTCATGCACTGCCGACATTTTCATACCAAGTCTGGTCCTGAGCAAGAGGGCATTATCAGCCGCATCATCACAGCTTCCGATGGCTCATTTTTGACTGCCGCTCTGTCGGCGCAGACCTTACGAGTGGAAAAGACCCCGGAGACTTTCACAAAGGCCGTACAGAATTTGCAGAATGTCAAGCCTTCTGTGCAAGACCTTGTCTTTCGGCTCCTCTCGGTATTGGAGCCAAGCGACGACGCAAAAACACTCCTCTCCTGGCTCGTAGGCGCCGCACGCCCATTAACATACGACGAAGTGCAAGCACTGTTCAGCACCGATATCCAGCGCGTCACCAACGCGGAACGGCGCGTTGATATCCACGGCCTCGTGGATTCGATGAAGCCCCTCCTGACTGTTCACGAAGATGTCGTTCGCATACAACACGTAACCGTTCACAGTGCACTGCAGACTCTCTTCAATCAAGGCAAGGTTTCCACTCCGTTGAAGGATCGTCAGATGGATATGCTGCTGCGAACTTTGGCGTATGCGAAGTCCATTCTGACGGACCAAGGCGAGCCTACGCTCGATGACTCTAATCAAGGTTTGCCGGACAAGCTCTTCCACCGACATGCTCTGCTGGAATACGTTGTCAGATATTACACTTACCATCTACGTCAAACTTCTTTGTTTCCAAAGGATACCAAAGAGGTTGTGCTCCCACCCGAGTTTTCAACTGTCTTCCCAGCTTCTACCATAATGCCAATCTTAGAATGGTTTTGTTGGGATGCGCAGTTTCCTGGAGCTGAAGAGCTAGACTTGCATGTCGTTGTTGGTCGGATACGCCGCCAAATCTTCACGGAGAATAACCCTGCTGTACTGCAGTCGTACCTGAACTGCGCCACATATTACGAGGTAGTGGAGAACGTTCCTGAAGCTAGCAAGATCTACTTCGTCTGCACCAACATTAGTCGGACGGTACTTGGCAACTACCACCCATTGACCGTCGAATGTGCCATTCGCTACCTCAGGCTTACAGAGGGAATGACGACTTCCTCTCGTACGGATATCATGACCAATAGAGAGAAAGTGCTGCTCACCCTAATAACTGCATATCAGCGGCAGTTTGGTATGAACTCGGATATCGTCATTCGTACGCGGGAAATGCTTGCGGAATTGTACATTCATATTGACGAGGAAGTTCGTGCGCACGAGATTCTGCGCATCATCCGTGGCGAGACTGTTGACCGGCACGGCAAAGACTCCGACAAGACACGTAATGTGGATGAGCACCTTCGTCTCACGCTTGGTAAGCGCACGGGCAACCAGACGCTCGACGGATATGAGCATGGCGTTTTTGTGGACGACGATGACGAGGAAGAGACTGACGTTGCCTTCGACCTTGGCTACGTCGAATTGCTGGTCCGCAGGGCTGAATCTTTCATCTCGCAGAAGAACTTCGTCATGGCAGAGGAAACTTATGTCGAGCTTTGGCAGCAGCTTTCCGAGAAGTGTCGCACTTCACGCTCTGTGGAGTGGCACGAGAAAAAGATTGATGTAGTTCAGGCTTACTCCAAGCTCCTCAGGTCTCAAAGACGCGAGACACAGACTTCGGCGATACTTACCTGCCTTTGGCAGGAATACGAGCATCACGAGCTAATATTCACAGAAAGCATTATATCCCGCCTCACGGAGATTGCGCAGATCCTCAAGTCCGTGGGTGTCTATACTGCCGCTCTAGCTATTTTCCGGCATGCCAGCTCCTTCTACAAAAGCACGCGCAAAGCAGACAGCCGAGAGTTTTCGCGTATCGAGGAAGAGATTGCCATGACTTCAACTGAGGTCGTCAAACAATCTCTGGCCAGTTCTGGAACGACGGACAACACCAGCACTGTGTCCGAATCAAGCTTCCAGGAGATCTTCCGATCCATGATTCTGAACACGTCCAAAGCTGTTGACTCCACGACCATTTCGCTGGCGAAGAAGCTGACAGACCAATACACGGAGCAGAAGAAATGGACGGACGCCATCACTGTGATTGAGTCGACCTTGTACAGGACTTGGACGTCGTTCCTCTCGGCATCTGTTCACGATGTGACCTTGACAAGCACTTTTTTGCAGGAGTCAATCGAGCTCATTGAGCGCCTCGCTGAATGTTACATGCAGCAGAGGCTCTTCGAGAAAGTAGAGAACATTTACGTCCGCTTGTTCAGGGCTGCGCTGTCTTCTCCGGAGAAACACAAGCAACTTCTTGATACAGCCAAGACATATCTCATCAGCTTCTACGATAAGCATGGCTACCCTGACCGAGCTATCGGCGTTCTGCAAGATTTGCTAGTTGTTTACCGACGCATTCATGGCCCGAGCCATGATACCACCATTCAGACTCTTTACACGCTAGCAAGCCGCTGTCGTACCCACGCCAGGAGTCACACCTACTGGATCGAGTACTACCAGCAGATCGTGGTTGCTTTGAACAAGGACTCAGATGTCTGTCATTCCAGCGCTATGGACGCCATCATCATTGTCGCGACATCCTATTGGGAGGAAAGACGATACGCGGAGGCTATCATAGTCTTCTCTGTCCTCTGGAATACGTTCGTCAGCAAGACAAAGGAGTTCAAGCAGTTCAGCGACACCTCTTTTGTTCAAAACGTCTACGAGCGCTACTTCCAATGCCTTGAGGAGACAAAGGCAGACTTTGTCGTCTTGCACCGAGTGACGAAGCAGTACCGTGAGACCTCCACCAAAACTTTCGGTGCTCAATCCTCTGTCGCTGTCGCTGCGACTGTTGCTTTGGCCCGAGTTTCTCAACGTAGCGAGGAGCATTATGAAGAAGCTCTCTCTCTATATCAGGAGGCTTCCAAGTCTTCATCCTCGTCGACCTCGTCGTCCTTCAACATGGAAGAGGTCAAAGAGACGATGACCCAGCTCTTTGCACGTCGTGTTATCCAGCAGGCGTCTTCGTCGACCAGCAGCGAGACCATTGAGAAAGCCATCGGCATGTATCAGGAGCAGTTCGCTCAGACAAAGGGCAGGCACGGATATTCGCACGAAACGACCCTGAGCCAACTCAAACAACTTTCTATGCTCTACGTCCGTCAGCAGAAGACCGATATTGCAATCAAGGAACTCACTACTGCTATTGCCGAGATCACCACCAAGGAGCAATCTACGCAGAAGCTGCTCGAATCTGCTTCTTACATTGCTCAGTCGTTTCAGGCCTGTCAACAGGACAAGCGCTGCTTGGAAATCATCCAGGAGCTCCACCGCCAAATCATTGCCAAAGACACAAAGCAGTCTTCCAAATTTGGGTTCAACCTGACGCAATGTAGCAGCGCTTCGTTGATGTTTATTGCCTCTCTGGAGTACCACATGCGTACCGATCTGGCCGTCACCTTCTCTGAGATACTCTCTGACATTATTGCCGAATCTGTCTATTACGAGAATTTCAGGCGTGTGATGAAGGCCAACGAAGATTTGGAGGCGATCGTGCTGTCCGCCGCGCCGTTACGCCACTTCCTGTATCGCAGGAATCGCAAGGAGCTCGCTACCATCCTGGAAGACCAGATTACTAATCTGTTCAAGCAACGCGATGTCCCTGACCACAAGTTTCTCAGCAAAGACTCGCCACGCATCTTCATTGTTGGCATCCTCGATCAACTTGGCAATCGCAAGACGGTCAACTTCGTTCGCCTTGTTATCATCGGTACGAACAAGGTCTTATTTAGACTCGTCGACCGGAACAAGTTCAAGGAAGCCTATGATATCGCAAATATCGCTTTCATGTACGCTCAGTATCACAAGGGCTATCATGGTCCTCGTGCCATCAGCCGCGGCTTCGAGCTCGCAGCGTACCTTGACGGGCGAGGGGAGAACAAGTGCCCTGACCCGGGATTACGCCAGCAACTGCT
>Ga0160429_1001784_pt1 | contig 11596 bp, 6 predicted proteins | sample SolpanmetagenomR_FD_108199 | JGI IMG/M metagenome (GOLD analysis project Ga0160429, IMG submission 108199) | Solar panel surface microbial communities from Lawrence Berkeley National Laboratory, California, USA - R | ecosystem: Engineered > Built environment > Solar panel > Unclassified ... | reverse complement strand
CGAGATCTTTGGTCGCCTGGGCCAAAGTGAGTGAGGGCTCCATTTCCGCACCTTACCACTTCTCTTCATGGCACCAAATCTTGAATACAACAAGGTGAAATTACGTTAACAAACGCGCTTTAGGACGACCTTTCACCGCGCAGCGTCAATCGTCGGCGCTGACCGCCTCCTGCCGGCTCGCGTTGTCCACAGCCGGACGGCCCAGAATCAGGTCGGCCGCTTTCTCGGCGATCATGATGGTCGGCGCGTTGGTATTGCCGCGCGTGATCTCGGGCATCACGCTGGCATCCACCACCCACAGCCCTTCGAGGCCGCGCACCCTGAGGGTGTCGTCGACCACGGCCATGTCGTCGTGGCCCATCTTGCAGGTGCCCACCGGATGGTAGATGGTCATGGCGTGTGCCCGGACGTGCGCTTCCAGTCCGGCGCGGTCGGTGACGCCCGCCCCTGGGAGCACCTCGTCGCGCCGGTGAATGTCGAGCGGGGCGGCCAGCACGGCGTTGCGGGCCAGTTCCAGGCCGTAGATCAGCACGTCCATGTCGGCGCTTTCCGCAAGGTAGTTGGGTTCGATCAGCGGGGCCGCCGTGGGATCGGCGCTAGCGAGGCGAATCTGACCCCGGCTGACGGGCTTGATGAGCGAGGGTAGCAGCGTGAAGTGGTAGCCGTCCATCTCCACGAAGCCGTGGTCTACGAACAGCGCCGGGCCGTTGTGGTATTGCAGGTCGGGGGCGTCGAGGTCGGGGCGGGTCTTCATGAAGCCGCCGGTCTCGGCGATGTTGCTGACAAGCATGCCACGCTGCTCGCTCATGTACAGCGCCATCTGCTCCTCGCTCAGCGCGTCTTTCAGGCCGGGCGTCTCGGTGGCGTACACCAGCGGCACGAAGACGTGATCCTGTAAGTTCTTTCCTACCCCTGGAAGCTCGTGCAGCACGGTCACGCCTGCCGTTTCCAGCTCGGCGCGGTCGCCGACGCCCGACAGCATCAGCAGGTGCGGCGAGGTGATCGCCCCGGCGCTCAGCACCACACCCCGGCGGGCATGGACGGTGTGCGTCTGCCCGTCCTGGGTGAACTCGACGCCGGTGGCCCGGCCGTGTTCCAGCACCACGCGCGAGACGTGCGCCCCGGTCCTGGCCTCCAGGTTTGGTCGTTCCAGCGCCGGGCGTAAGTAGCCGGTGGCGGTGCTCCAGCGCACCCCGCCTTTCTGCGTCACTTGATAGCGGCCCACGCCTTCCTGCGTTGCTCCGTTGAAATCGTCATTGCGCCTGAAACCCAGCGTCTCGAAGCCTTCTACCAGTGCGTCACAGATGGGGTTGGTGTAGCGCCGGTTCTCGACGTGCAGCGGCCCGCCCGCGCCGTGATAGTGGCTCTCACCGTCCTCAAAGTCCTCGGCTCGTTTGAAGTACGGCAGTACGTCGTCATAGCCCCAGCCGGCGTTGCCCGCCTCAGCCCAGGCGTCGTAGTCGCGTCGGTGACCCCGGATGTAGATCATGGCGTTGATGCTGCTGCACCCGCCGAGCATCTTGCCGCGCGGCCAGTACAGCTTGCGGCCGTCGAGGTGTTCCTGCGCCTCAGTCTCATAGTTCCAGTCGAGCGGCGATTTGAACAGCTTCGAGAAGGCCGCCGGAATGCTGATCTCCTGGGCGGTATCAGGGTGGCCCGCTTCGAGCAGGAGCACCGAAGTTTCAGGGTCCACACTCAGGCGGTTCGCCATCACGCACCCCGCCGAGCCCGCACCTATCACCACGAAATCAACGGTCTGCAGCACATTTTGCGTCTGGACATCATGCATTGAGGCCTCCCACGAGTCGGCAATACGCCCTTCAGGGACTGCAAAAAACGCGGCCCGGAGCCGTCGGTGCTGAATTCTCGTTGAGGCCAGTGTGCGCCAGAATTCACAAAGACGAATGAAAGCCAGTGAACAAACATTCGATCTGAAACATCACGGGAACACGCTGGATAGATCGGTTCCGGGGAGAAGCCTGAAGCTAGACTCTGATGACGAATTCAGGTAAAGGCCATGAAAGCGGTCCGGGTAGTGGGTTCCTCATTCAGCTGCCGGGCAGGTTGTGTTGCCGCAATGGTTGACCACGTCTGGAACGCTGTGTTCTGGTTTTTCCTCGGGTGGTGGCGGTGACGCTGGCACGGGATGATGGTGAAGATTGGTGATCCGGGCATTCAAGCTCAGGAACTCTTGAGCGCGTTTCCGTCGCCTGAACCCCTGCTGAGCGCGTTCTTGTTGTCGTGTGGATCGGTGTGATTGTTCGAGGATGTTAGTGCACCGGACACGCTGCATCGGCGGCTGGACGAGCGTGTAGCACGGGATCCAACGGATTGGGGCGGACAACCGGCGGAAAAAGAACTCATTGCGCGACTGCACCGGACGAAAGAAGGCGTGCCCAGCGGCGGCATGGCGGTAAACGCAACACAATCGCTCGTCAAGGTTGTGGACGACATTCTTCGCCGTGTCCGAGCATCGTCCTGACCCCACGAAGGCTTTTATGGTAAGCGGCTTGTCGAGGAAGTAGCTGCTGTGCCATCCGGCCGGGCTGCGCGCTGTCGCCTTAGACAGCGACAGCTCACCCGCCTGGGCTCACAGTGCCTCTTCAATATGGACACTTAGTGTCTGGCGCGAGACATAACGCCCGGGTCGGATACGGAAAGGTTCGGCGGTGTCCGGGCCGCAGGTGGCCGTGCCCAGACCACGCTGAAGATGATCAAGGTGCAGATGAACTTCCGGGCGCGGGGTCAGCTCATCGGTGTGCAGGGCGTATTCCAGATCGTGGGTGGAGAAATGACTGGCGCTCAGCTCCAGTGGAGTGCCGTCCGCCTGCACCCGCAATCCTGGCCTGCCTCCACCGCCGCTTAAGGTCATCCAGCGCACGTCGATCTTGTTGCCGTGCTCCTGCGGCATGATGTACGGCACGTAATCGTCGCTCACCGTGGTGCGGTACCGCCCGACGTGGGCGGCCGCGTTGCGGTCCCGGTAGGTTTCCCATGGCCCGCGCCCGAACCACTCCAGCACCTCCAGCCCGGCGGGCAGTTCCAGCGTTATGCCCAGCCGGGGAAGCTCGGGCAGTGTCTCGTCCACCTCATAGACATGCTTGAAGTGCAGCGCTCCGGCTGGCGTCATGCGGCAGCTCTGGAAATGTCGCACCTCGCCCTCCGGTGTCACGCGGGCTGTCTGCAGCTCAATCTGTACCGAGCCGTCCTGTTGACGGTTCACCGTGACCTCCCGCACCACCAGTCGAGCCTGATCGAGGCCCGCACTCAGCCACACCGGCAGAACGCAGCTGGCCCAGGACGGATCGACTTCGCCGCCCGTATAGCGCTCGCCCGCCGCTGCCCGGTGCCACGCGAGCTTAAGGCCGTCATTGTCGGTAGGCGCGCGCCACAGGTCCAGTTCCGGTCCGTGTGTGAAGACTGTCTGGCCCGCTGCGCGGTAGCGCTCCAGACGACCACGCGTCGCCGAGACCTCGACCTGCGTGTCGCCGGCCCGCAGGGTCCACCCGTCCGGAGTCTGGTCAATCTCGACCGGTGGCAGGGTGCTGGAAGCAGCTGCCTCCTCTTCTTGTTCTTTCAGGAGCGCCGAGAGGTCCAGCTGATCGGTGCCCACCTCGTGACCTCCGGGTGCCCAGGGCGTCTCGTCCTGGAGAGCGAAGGTGACGTTCAGGTGCAGCTCCCGCCCACGCCCAGCCTCAGGCACTGGCAGGTCAAGCGCCACCTCTCCCCGTTCGCCTGGACCGATGTGTAGGGGCGGCAGCTCGCCCCGAGCCACCACCGCGCCGTCCAGCAGGAGGGTCCAGGAGGCTTTCAAGTCTGTGAGCGTGGTGAACGCGCGCCGGTTCTCCACGCTCAGCACGCCGGACTGCCAGCCGGTGACGCGCACCGGGCGGGCAAGGTACCGGTACTCGTGCAGCCCGGTGTGTGGGGCGCGGTCCGGGAACACCAGCCCGTCGCAGACAAAATTCATGTCGTTGGGTACGTCTCCGAAATCGCCGCCGTAAGCCCAGTGCTGCCCGCCGCCCGTGCGGTCCGGTACCTGGAGTCCGTGGTCGCACCATTCCCAGATGAAGCCGCCCTGGAGACCCGGGTAAGTGTCGAAGGCGGCGAAGTAATCGCTCAGGCCACCGTTGCTGTTGCCCATGGCGTGCGAGTACTCACACATGATGAGGGGGCGGCGCTCGGAGCTGCGGTCATCTTTCGCCCAGGCGACGATGGCCTCGACCGACGGGTACATCGGGCAGATCAGGTCGGTGGCAGGCAAGCCTTGCGCCCAGCCCGCCACGGCCACCGCGCCCTCGTAGTGCAGTGGGCGGCTGGGGTCACGGTGCCGGATCCAGCCGGCCAGCGCGTCGTGGTTGGGGCCATAGCCGCTTTCGTTGCCCAGCGACCAGACGATGATCGCCGGGTGGTTCTTGTCGCGCTCCACCATCCGCAAACCGCGCTCCAGGAAAGCACTGGCATAGCGGGCGTCCTGGCACAGCTCATGGTAAAACGCGTGACTCTCGATGTTGGCCTCGTCGAAGACATAGAGGCCCAGCTCGTCACAGAGGTCGAGCCAGTGCGGGTCGTTGGGATAATGGCTGGCCCGTACGGCGTTGATGTTGTGCTGCTTCATCAGCAGGGCGTCCTGGCGCATCTCCTCACGGGTCACGGCGCTGCCCCGGGTGCCGCTGTGGTCGTGCCGGTTGACACCCAGGATCCGTACCGCCTGCCCGTTGACGAGCAACTGGCGGTCTCTGACCTCGACGTGCCGGAAGCCTGTTCGGACCGAAGTGCAGTCGTGCAGGTTGCCGTCGGGAGCGTGCAGGCAAACCAGAACCGTATAGAGCGTGGGCCGCTCTGCCGACCAGGGTTCGGGACTGGGGACCTCGGCGGCGAAGAACAATTGACCTCTCGGCGTTCTGGCCTCCCTGGGCACCGGGACGAGCGCTGCTGGAAGCGCTGCCTGCCCGTCCGGCCCGTAGAGTTGCACTGAGACCTGGGCGCCCGCGGTATCGGCCCCGCTCAGGCTGACCGTGACGTTCAGCCCTCCATCTGGCTGCGCCCGCACCTGCACGTCTTCCAGAAAGGTCGTCGGCGTGCTGTAGAGGTACACTTCACGGTGCAGGCCGCCCATCCACCAGCCGTCCTGATCCTCCACGAAGCTGGCGTCGGACCATTTGATCACCGCGCAGGCCAGCATGTTCTCTCCAGGCCGCAAGTGAGGCGTGAGGTCGAACTCGGCGGGCAGCCGCGAGTCTTTCGAGAGACCCACGAAGACGCCGTTCAGCCACACGTAGAGCACACTCTCCGCCCCGCCCAGGTGCAGCACCGTGCGCCGGGGCGTCCAACTTTCGGGGAGGGTGAAGGCCCTTCGGTACAGCCCCGTGGGATTGTTCGCCGGCACGCTGGGCGGCAACTCGGCGAAGGGCATCTGGACATTGGTGTAGTGCGGCTTATCCCAGCTGTGCAGGGTCCAGTTGCCAGGGACCGGGAGGGTCATCCAGGGTGTCAGGTCCGAGTCGTCAGCCATGAAATCAGCAGGCACCGCCTCTGGCCGATCGACCAGCAGAAAGTCCCAGTCGCCGTTCAGGAGTTGCACCCAGGGTGAAGCGTCACGGTCGCCCCCCAGGGCGGTCTGCTCGTCACCGAAGGGGTACAGCGTGGCGCGGGCGGGGAGGCGGCCCAGACTCTGGAGTTCGGGCGATTGCCAGGGCTTGACGGTGCCCAGCAGCAACGGCGAGGGGGTATTCAGTCGTGGTGTAGTCATGGTGCTCCCAGAGTGCTAGAGGCGCGGGCGGCAGTGGTGAAGGCACCAAGTGGGTTCGACAGGAGGCGTAGGACAGCAGAACAGTTCGCAGAATAACCATGCTGCGAACTGTTCTCAATCAAAACGCATAAGCTGCGACCGCAAGATTAAGCCTTCCTGGTTGGATTCTGGCGAATTACTCAGCCAGAGACTAAGTGGGGTCAGTGGCCGTCTGAACGGTTCTGTAAAGTTAATCCTGCGGCTGGCAGACGTACAGGACAGCTCGCGCCGCCAACGCCCCCACCCGCGCTGAGATGCGTCTGAGTAGGGTTGATCGCACTGAGCCCAGTAACTTTGGGGTGGGTTCGATCGTCAGGTGTCGGACACCTTGCGCCGTCAGGAAGGTGTGAGACAGGGTTCGTAGACTGGTGTCAAGATTCCTGTTCCCGGAGTCTCTCCTTGGACGAAGCAACGGCCCGCGCATGTGCGTCAGGGCCGTCGCTTTTTGCTATGGTGCACGGGCCCGAGCCTCGATCTCGGGCAGACGTTGAGGCGCTCCTCCCAGAGGGATGCGCCTCCCTTTCTTGCAACCCGCGTGTAGTCAAGTGGTCGTCGATGACATGGGTTTCCTGAATACCGGTGAGCAAGGGCATTTCCTGTTAGGGTGCACGGGCTTGAGCCGTGATTCTCAGGCGAAGGTCGAGGCGCTCCTCTGCACGGGGGATGGCGCCTCCCTTTTTATACTTTCATGGAGTCGAGTGGTGATTGAGAGTCGTGCTTTCACTGGGTAGTCATCGTTAGAGACTCTCAGTCCATAAATCGTTTCACACCAATCATTTCTTCATGAGCACTCTTGCCGCGACAGGTGAGACGACGCCTCTGATCAGCTCATGCCACCATCAGGTGTAACTCCATCCTCCTGCTCTCCTCTTCTGCCTGGATTACGTCCGAAGTACTCTCCCAGCCTCTCTGAGAGCGCTTCTACCTGGAGGTCAGAGTCATTTAGGAACGGGTAAGTACCAGCTGCCGATAATCCGAGATATCTCATTTGAATTGAGCAGTGAGGAGGAGAGCTTTTTCTAACTGGCGACGGCCGGAGATGGAAATACGCTCACGCTGAACGGCGTGACGTTCGCCAAAGGCCTGGGTGTGCACGCGAACTCCTACTTGGCATACAATCTCGGTGCACAGTGTCGGGCATTTGTTGCTCAGATTGGAATCGATGATGAGATTGGCAACCTGGGTTCAGTGATCTTTCAGCTCTTTGCGGACGGAGTAAAAATCTTCGATAGTGGAGTGATGACGGGGAGCAGTGCAACCCAGTCGGTCAATGTTGATGTCTCGGCGGTGGAGAAGCTGGAATTGGTGGTCGACACGAATGGCGTCACTGATTACGATCATGCCGATTGGGCCAACGCCCGGGTGACAGGGTGCGTCGTTTACGATGGTCCCATCGTTATTAGCGATGCCAGCATTATGAATAACGGTAACATTTTTCATGGAAATTGGCGAAGCAACAATCCAAATATACCAGCTGTTTTGATTACTACTCAACAGCCAGTTATTATTGAGAATTCAACAATTGCCAGTAGAGGCGATGGCATTGCGTTCCACCGCAGAGATGGTGGTGATACTTATCATACAAAGGTGACTGTCCGTCATAATTATATATATGGTATGAATCCTAATACTGACGGAGTAGAAATGGGTACGGCTGTAACCTTTTTCTCTCCGGACAACTTGATTGTAGAGAATAACCGTATTGCAAATATGGGTGGAGTCCGCGTTAATAGTTTTTCGCCTCCGGCAGCTGGAAATGTTGTGAGAGTCCGGTACAATAGAGCGACCAATATTAATGGTCGCGTGAGCTCAGGTGTAGGTACTTACCGCACAAGCCTTGCGGCGATGGGAAATGATGCGCCGGCAGTGCCCAGTGGCGGTTTTGTTGCTGCACAGTTTTTCCAGTTGTTGAATACTCCTGGGAAAGCAGGAGTTGAAGTAGCGTGGAATAAGGTTACTAACGAGCTCTTCAGAAGTAGAGTTGAAGATAACATCAATATTTACCGAAGTAGCGGAGTTTCTGGAAATCCCGTCTCTATTCATGACAATCTGATTTCTGGAGCCTATCCTATAGATGGAACGAGTGATTATTATGGTGGCGGAATTTTGTTAGGTGATACTTATTGTAAGGATCCAGTCAGGTCGGCTTTTCAAGAGGCATATAATAACACTGTGTTAGAAACTACGAACTATGGAGTTGGAATTTACGACGGTACTCAAATGTCAATCCGTAATAACAATATTTTAGGGCGTGGAACTATTGATACTGATAATTATACTGATAATTTGGGTAACACGGATACCCAGAGCGCAGATCACGGTATATACGTAAGAAACTACTGCGGAACCAACAGTGCTAGCACAAATACCGCAAACAACAACTCTGTTGGTTGGGCGAAACCTGGAAATGACCCTTCACGTCAAGACGTTGCCGTCACTCCAGGTGCGGGTACCGAATCTGGAAATACTTCACCTGCTGCGATCACACAGACAATGATCGAAAATGCAGCAACTGCGTGGGATAGTTCGGCGAGTGCAAATGGAATTACAGTAGGACCATAAGCTCCAACAAGAGTTGAACGAGGTCGAACAAGTAAAAGCTATCCCCAATACGAGAAAGTATTGGGGATAGCTTTCGTAAATAAGACGGATTCCCAGCCCTCAATTCGTTCACAATAAGTCAGTTCACTGTCAGACCCCATCACTAGAGTGGACTCAGTAGGGTCATCTGCCGGCGTCCTGACTGCTCTGCACCAAGCAAATGCCCCCGCCCGCGCTGAGAAGCGTTGGGCGGGGGCATTTTTTGGTTTTCTCATTGCCTAGATTCAGTTGAAGCGGCTACATGTTGCTCGAACTCCCTCAGTTTCAGGGCCAACTGTTCGTCAATCTCGTCGAGCGTTGGCTGCACACGAGCAATTTCATCCATGACATTCTGCAGTTCCGCTTCAATCCGTGGAAGCTCGGCAGCGATGCCTGCCTCAATGCCATCCCTTATCTCCGACCAGCGGCGCATTTCTTCCTCCGTCTCGCGCAGCCAGGGCTCCATCTTGTAGCCTCGACGTCTCCAAAGAAGTTGCATTCTTTCTTCTTCGAGTCGGCTTCGTGGTTCCAGGAGGGAATATATGTCGCGTCGCTTTATCTCAAGCTCGAGAATCTCAGATTCCAGTACATCAAGCTCGTTTCCTACACTCGCAAGAAAATGGCCCAGCGTCGGAAAATCACTGAACTGGTTTGCATTTAAACCGAGTTGCTGCAAATCTTCGATCAGATCTTGGTGAAGTGGGGCTGGACCTGGGCCCTTGTGCCTCTTGACACGAAAATCACCATCGTTAGTTATCAGCACATATTCCTGGCCGGACTGGGTAGTATCACGCACGACATCTAGGATAGAAAGCCAAACCAGCTCGTCTCTAGCGTTTACCGATCCTGGAGTCTTACCGTCACGATCGGGCGTTTTCATAGGCATGCGGTTGGCGAGGACCCGTTTAATTGCCAGCGCTTGATGCTCAGATCTGTATGGTTCGAGTCTGATTCCCGAGGGGTGAGGCATGGGACGCTGGAAGAGACCTTGCCAAAAATCGGAAATCATCTGAGATTTATCCAACAACATGATTTCTGGGTGCGACGTCGCTAACATTGAGAACCGCTGCTCATTGAAGAGGCGATTAATATCTTGGTTGTAACCATCGATTCGCTCGTGATAAAGTCGTTCGGTTTCGCGGTATACAACCTCTGGAATAATAATTTGATGTCCGTTGGCTGAGATATATCTGATTAAAGCTTTAAAATGGAAAGTAGGTTGTCCATACTCTCTGAATAATATATTGGAATCCAGAAATATAATCAAGAGTTCCTCCTAGAGCGAGTCAAGTGGATATCATTAGTCTTTGATCCTGAAGAATACTTATTCCGCTATAGTATGCCGCCGATCAATTTCAGTTAAACTCATCAGATAACTGCGATCCTGCGGATCACCACAGCGTCTATCCAGTATTGGGCAGCGCAGCCGCGCCCGCGCTGAGAAGCGTCTAGGCGAGGGCGTTTTTCTGTGTTCTCTGATCTACGTGACCTGGTTGAATTGCTCCTCCAGCTCCGCCAGTTGCCTGCGCTTACTCTCCAGCTGGTCATACAGAGCATTTCTAGACCCAACTCCTGAAAGTTTCGGAATCTGATCGAGGGCCCGATATGCCTCTTCCCTGGCGGAGATCAGCTTGGGATTCTGCTCTGGATCTGGGTACTCAACATCACCCACCAGAGACCAGGAGATCATTTTGAGGTTGCCTTGAATCCCCCTGATCATTCTTTCGATCTCAAACTCTTCTTCGCTGACACGCGGAATGTCGGTCAGCACTTCGTCTATTTCAGATTGAAGATCCACGATTCTCTGTTCGATATCGGTCAGCTCACGTGACACGCTGACAAGAAAATCGTTCAAACTGTCGTAAAACTTGAATTTATTTTTATCGAAACCAATCGAATCCAAGTCCTGTCTGAGATGAAGGTGCAGTTCGTCGCTCACCTGACGGCCTTTCTTTGACGCGAAATCACCGTCTCCGCTGATGAAGACGACTGATTCATCCTTACCTTTGATCTCATCCAGGATGGAGAACCAAATCAGGGCGTCACGAGCGTTCTCCCCCTCTGCCTTGATCGGACTCTTGCCCTCCAGCACTCGCTGAATCGCTGCCTGTCGGTGTTCCGGCTTGTTCTGGATCAGGCGGACATCGAAGTCTTTCTCAGGTCCGAATAGTCTCCTGGAGAAGGCCATGACGAGCGCGCTCGGGTCAATGCTCGCTCCGGTAAGCACCCCGGGCCCCGCGACCGAATCCGGACCCATGCCGAAGGTCAGAAGGGCTTCGATGTCAGCGTTATATTTCGTCAACTTCTTGACGTACACGCGTTCTGCTTCAAGAACGGCGATGTGCGGCAGCAGGAGCGGCACGTTCTTCTTTTTGCAATAGCGTACGAACGCCCTGTAGCTGATCGTATTGATGGCATATTCGTCGATGATGACGTTGGCGTCAAAGAAGATCAGCATGTCATACGATACCGCCAACGCTTTTGTGGCTCGGCTGATATTGCCCATGTCAACCAAATTTTGAAACGATTACGCTGTCGCAATCCCGCCGATCACCACAGCATCGAGCCAGTAGTGCGCCTCGTCCCGATGTTTCTGCGTCCAACCGGCTCGGTTGAGTTGCTCTTCCCAGGCGTTCCAGACTTCCTCAAGCACCTCCGGCCGAGCATCCAGCGCCCGTGCCAGCGCTTCGAGGGTGATCGGGTCCGGGGCGGTGGAGGCCCAATTCCCCAGGTCCACCAGGTACACCTCGGCCAGCAGGTCCGCCGCCTCCACCACCGTCCAGTACATCCGGTTCACTCCGAGCTCACCCGGTACCAGCGCTCCACGCCCTGCGCCTCCCAGATGCCGTCCTCGAGCTGCGACCAGGCCAGCACCCCGCCCTCGTGCCGGGCGCAGGCCGCGCGGGCCTCAGTGGCCGTCTCAAATGGACCCAGCTCGGCATCGACTCTTCGGTGTACAGCAGGAGGACCTCGGCGCGGTGGGACATGGCTTTAGCATAGGGCGCCCTCAGGCAAGACGAACAGCAGGCAGCCCACCAGTTTCCCGGTGGGCTGCCTGCTGTTGTCGTTGAGATCAGGTGCCGTTGAAGATCGACTTCACGTACCCCTGGTCATCGACCATGCTGCCCTCAAAAACCAGCAGGTGCATATTCATGAATCTGACTTCCTTCGGCGGGCTGTCCAGCCAGAACAATTGTTTCTCCCAGCGGACCAGAGCGGGGGTTT
>Ga0160429_1001783_pt1 | contig 11604 bp, 14 predicted proteins | sample SolpanmetagenomR_FD_108199 | JGI IMG/M metagenome (GOLD analysis project Ga0160429, IMG submission 108199) | Solar panel surface microbial communities from Lawrence Berkeley National Laboratory, California, USA - R | ecosystem: Engineered > Built environment > Solar panel > Unclassified ... | reverse complement strand
GTTTAGGGACTGCTATCAAGCCATCTGTGCATACGGCTTCGCCATGTACGGACTGTCGCAAGACTCGGTGAAAGCCAACCTCAACTTCAAAACCAAGAACAACTTGCCCTACACCTTGATCTGCGACGAGAAAGGCAATCTCGTCGAGTCACTTGGCTTCAAAAGAGCATGGAAGAGTACTCGGAGGGGTGTAATTGTCATTGACAAATCGGGAAAAGTCTTGACATCGATGATAGGAGGCCCCAACGCGACAGTCGAGGCAGTACATCCTGTTCTGGAAGCTTTGGAGGCTGCAGACACAAGTAGTCACACAAGTGCCACCCTTCCAGGCTAAGTCGATGCGAGAGGGCGGCAACTTAGTAACCTTACATGCAATGGAAGGTAAGACTTTGCAGCACTGGATGCAGAGACGTAGCTTGACTTTTAATAATTCATGACTTCAATCAAACACACTAAGACACATTGTGTTTCTCGTACACGTCTGTAGTGTTTCCGGTATGTCTCGCGTGATTCGGGAAACAAGTTATATCAAGATTGAGGAGGAGGAGAAGGAGGAGGAGCCGAGCGGGATTTGCCGAGCGAAGCCCTTGACGCTGGCTGACGACGTATCGCGAACGTCAACGCTGCTTTGCACTGCACTGCCATCATTCACTGTACGCGATTTTCACCGTATCATCTCTCGCTCACGACTAGCACTGGCAACCGTGACGGACAAGAAGTAACTCCTCAATCATGACCGGAAAAGCGGTGCAGAGCTTCAAGGTACTCGACTTCCATGGTTTTTGTAAATCGGCGAAGCTAAGCTGGACAGAAATACACAGTTCAGCCTGTTGGGATATGGGCAAGAATCAGCTCATGGCTCCAAGTTGACTCGTCGCGTTCGACTGGTGTGCCCATGAACCGTCTGTTCCGTAACCCTGCGCCCTCCGGCAACGATCCAGCAGAATACACCGACCCCGTCACGTACCCGGCAGGCGACATTGCGGAGAACCCCTATTGGAAGAGAGACATGCGGAGGAACTATCCACAACTCAGTGTCGTCAATCAGGGGCACATCGTTGGCTTGTTGAGCGTGGGGAGCCAGGAAAGCCCGAAGGACGAAGTATTGCAAATCGGAGATGCAGGAGCCAAGCAGTTAGTTGCAATACAGGAGGAAGGACAGAAGGGACTGTCGATGTTTTTTGAGAAAGACAAGAAGAACATGCTTGGAGTTTTGGGACCCAACGGACTTCCGCCAATGCCATATAATCTGTCGCTCGATGCAAAACGCGGACGATACGAGCTTCTTGAAGAACAGACGTACGAGAACAAGTAGGTCATCTTGATGCCTTATCACGAAAACTCAAACTAACACAGACCAGATACCCCTGCAGAACGTTTGCGTAGATAAGTACTTATGTTCTCAAAGCGTGCTGGTTCTTCTTCATTTCCAATCCGTTTGCTTCAGATTTCATAAGATCTTTCATGACCGATACCACCTATCACTTTCGAGTCACGTGCATACCTCGGAACATGATCAGTAACTCTTGCATTGGTCACCTCTTCACGGATGGCGCAATATTGAATCCTGATATCTATTTCCCCATCATTTGTTGTGAACTCCATGCTCGAGTAAAACGAAAGCAGTTTTTGACACGGCAAGACAAAGCGCACAAGGCAATCACTGCCTATGAACTGTCGTTGTTTCCCCACTCATTCTTGTCCGCACAACAGAGGCCATGTCATTTGACAACGATCATGACGAGCTGCCACTGCCGGTTGAGATCATCTTCAGCTGTCAAGTCTGCCAGGCAACGATCTCGGATATACATCAGGAGTCTGCACACGGCGGGGATATCGACAACGGGACACCATCTACGAGAGACCGGCCGCTTCCAAGGCTGTGGCTCACAGAATGCGCACACCTTACATGCGGCATACACTTGGACGGCGGAGGTTCGTCGCTCGTTCCCGTGTATGATTCCCAGAAGTACTAACGCGTTTTACCTAGGCATCGCGTTCCACCCCGAAGGAGAATATCCTAAAGCTGTGTGCCCGATTTGCTCTATTGAAAAGGAAGATCATCGATTGAAGCGCCTCCACGGTATCCATGGAACTTCACGAGGTGACTACGATGCTGGAATTCCAAAGTGCTGGTTCCAAACACCGCCAGTCAAACTTGATGGAGAGGGGGATGCGATGGATGCGTTGCGGGTATGCTGTTACCGACTAAAGCGCATGTGCCATCACTGAGGGTGAATACAGTTCCATTACATTTCGCTTGTGAGATTTGGTGTCAACATTCTCGCCAAATACCGGCAAGCACGAGAGCGTGCGTCTCAAGACGAAGCATTGAGGAATGATGCGTTAGAACGATGCCGAGGCATGGAAAACAGATTGGATGCCGCGGAGCTGCGTGTTCGAGACCTGGAGCAGTGTGAAAGGGAGCTGAAGCCGTGGAAAGAGCGCGAATCCAAGATTCGACATTACTTAGGTGTATTCACCGAAGTCACTCAGTAAGTTTAGACAGGCTCTCTCTAAAGCTTCTCACTGATGAGCAAAACAGAGAAAACGAGAAGTTGAGAGAGCAGTTGACCGCGATGGGTTACGCAGTTCCACGGAAGAAGTATTCATTCGAGCCAAGCACAGAAGCAAATGACACGACGGCTCCAGAGCAACCGTCGGACTCATTAAAACCACCTCACAAATCACCTAAGCTGCATCGAAGTGGCTCTAGATTTCAGCTCCACAGCTCGAGTAGCCGCACACTTTCAGGACGCGTGGCGGATCCTTCGGCAGTTGATGTGGATCAATACAGGCTGAAAAAGGCGCCACCGTTGGCCGTAGGAATTAGTAGTAACTATAGTGGAGGAGTTGACCCTCGAGTTCCACCATCTCAGCAAGCCCAGGGCAGAAACCTAATGCCCCCGCCGCCTGTACCCCATGGAAAACCACTGTTGGCAGAAGCTACTGCTTTAGAACAGTCAACATTGAATAAGGGACCCAGGGAGTTTGCGGTCTCCGAGGACCTTCCTGATCCGCCTAGGTTCCGCAATCCTGAGCGCACACCCATCCAGCTTGATGCTTCAAAGAGCGGTTCAACAAGGCAAACCACTCAGAATCGAAGCGGAGGTATCCTACACCGGCTACGCCGCTCATCTGCAGCAAGGCCAGCCGCACTTGCGGCTGAGCCGCTGCCGCCGTTTCGCAGTGATCAAGGTTATCTACCTCCAGCGTCCAAAAGATCAGCTTACGAGTATATCGACCATGGCGGTGATGAAGGAGCGCCGCGCTTTGCCACAAGTGAATACTCAGTGCATGCACCTAAACGGAGAAAACACGTACGCAATGACAACGAAAATACCGCACAGAGGGGATTCACCGAACCTGAAGTACACGTCTATCCGGAGTCCAACTTGTACGACCCTCGCAGTTCACAGACACCACTTTTCAAACCTTTGCGCTACATCGACCCTCGTTTGCATCACACCGGAATCCAGCCAAGCTTCCAGGCAGAATCCGTCACAAGTCCATTCTTCAGAAAACCACCCGCTGCCACTATCGTCAGAGAACTCCGCACGCCTTTTGGCTCCGCGCAGAGAAACCAACTTCGCCCAGAAACATACGGCAAGCCAGAGCCGATTCGATACGACCACCAGAACCCTTTGTACGCCCCTCAGATTGCAATGAGCCAGCCTAGGACTCAGCCAGACATGTGGCAGAACAGAGGAGCCGGGCCGCAATCACCATACATGCAAGCAGGTCATCAGCCCGGCGGCTTCAGCTACAGGCCCAATCCGTTTACCAGTGCAGGCTTAGTACCGAGTACGCCAAACACATCGTGGCCGATGCATACGCAACAAGTACGAGTCGGGACTAAGAGCGGAATCTCGCGGCCGTCGCGCGAGCTTGCACGTGAAACAGCCGCTTATCCGACGGCGACGCCTCAGAGAGCGGCTTGTATGATGCCGACATCTCAAAGGCAGCCGCAGTATGAAGGCGACGGATTTACGTGGGGACATCCGTTGCACGGGGGATCAAGAAGAAGCGTGAAGAGGTAAGAGATTGCGAGATGTTTCATTGATCACTGGCTAGTCATGTGTTGAGTCTGGGTTGTTTCCTGTTGCCTTTGTGTAGCATCGACTGGCTGCATCCATAGCATGTTGAAACCAAACACAAGACGTGCAAATTTTTTAAGGCCTACCAGAATCCCCCGCTCAAAAACACTATCGCAAACTCCTAGCAGCCGCACGTATCTCAACACTAAGAACGGAGAAGGCCCGGGAACCCTCCTCCCCCGCCCCGCAACACAGTAGTGTCATGTCGTGGTTGTTTTCTTGGGGTCTGGTAGAGGTGTTCTTTTGAACTGCACCTTAATGCGAACATTGCGGGCACTTTGCGTATTGACACATGACGATAACCCGCTCGAGCTGAACCCCGTCGGTCACTGTTTCTTAAGCAGTAAGGTATTTGTTTTCACTTTGGGCAAAGTGTTGAATATCTTCAAAGCTTCGCCTTGAGATCATCAGAAGCCCTTGTTGTCGCTTCTTCGTTAATGGACACGCCACCTGTGCTATTCATCTCGGTAGCATCGCCCTCACCGAAGAATATGACCTCCACTGTAAGATCATCCCTATTACGAATCAGTCTCGAGGGAACATGATGGAGTTACGATTCTCGGAGTGAAGACGAACCTGTATCTCCTGGAATAAGGACTAGGAAGGGTCAGCAATGCACACACCATGTCTCTATCACCGCCACCCAGAGCGTTTCTGATAAGATGGGTAGCGACGTTATTATCCTCCACGACGAATCTGCTCGATGATGGCGTAGAGTTCTCCGCCGAAGTCGTTGGCGCAAGGCCCCATTGCTGTTGCCTGATTGGAGCACGCTGCCCTGTTTTATCTTCTTGAGAGTTCTCCGCTTGTACGGGGAGGTCCCCTTGTTGTTGCGCCTGAGATGGCGAGAACCATGAGCTTAGCCAGCTGTCTGCTCGTGCATCTTTTGTGCTGATGTCTTGCTTCATCGCAAGGCTCTGGTTCCCGGCGCGCTGAGCTTCCGGGTGCTTTTCTAGCCACTGTCCTACAAGCCCAATAACCTCCTCGTTCGTGAGCATCTCCCATAGTCCATCTGTCGCCATCACAACGAAATCTCCTGTTTCCGGTTGTACCTTGGTAGTCGTCACGACGGGCTCCGCGGTTACATATGGAGGAGTCTTGAGTTCGGAGTTACTTGATCTGCCGAAGAACTCCCGCTTGATACGTGCTTGAACTTCCTTGCCCCACTTGTACGACGCATCACCAAATGCACGAGTCGGTTGCAAACCACCGAGAATGCGACCATGGCGAACCACTCCAGGTTCTCCAGGGTGCTCTTGACGCAAACGTGCAACCTCGTCTTCGTTATCACCCGTCTGATCTACAGACAGCGGCATGGCAATCCACTTGGTGGAGTTCTTTGCGCTTCGACGCCCAAGAACCGCACGAGAATCACCGGTGCATGCAACCCGAAGAGTTTTCGATGCCGAGTCGTAGAATGAGAGAAGCGCGCAGGAGCCAGATAGTGCAGGTGCGAGTAGTGTCGCCGCCTTTGATTTGGAGGGCGATTTGAACACTTCTGAGACCGAGTCATGAACAATCGAGTGGTCCAGCGCGAGGAAGCCGCGTTTGATGGCGGCGTCGATCGAAGATTGGGTAGGGATAGGTGCTTGGGGTACGGATTGTGCTGAGGCATAGGTAGAGTTCAGCTCACGAGCAACGAAGGAGATGAGGGCCTGTCGAAGCTTTGCAGAAGTCGTCCATCCACTGTGACCATCAAAAACGCCCCAGAACATCCAATCGTGGGTTGAAGCAGCAATTCCTGTCGTGGACGCCATGTTTTGTGGGACTTCGATGATGCTTTCAGCATGGTCATCTTCAATAGGGTCGTTACTGGCAAGCTGAACAACGTCGTATCTCAATACGCCCTTGCCACGTCCAACAATGTAAGACTCCTGGTTCCGCCGGATGCGCTGAGTTGCTTGCTCGGGTGTTACCATTTCTAACACTTTGCGACCGTAATCATCCGTTGTTTTTTGAAGCGGTCCGTCACCGGTGATTGTTCCCGTGTATATTTGTCCACCGTCAACCACCAGGGCTTTTCTGGTCGCTTGAGCTACGTCTTCTGTCGCGCTGTTGCTAGACAATACTGCAGGACTGTTACTCGACGAGGAGATGCCGCGTGCTTGTATCGCGCTGTTAGAGGCGGTGCCGATGTTGCTTTCTGTAATCTTACTTGGTCCACCGCGGTATGCAAGATACGCTCCTGATGCAACAAGAGTGGACGCTAGGGCGACTGAGAAGTTTCGAAAGTACATGGAGGAGGTGAGCACCTGACTACGATCGCGGCGCGAGGATAGAGATCTCAGGTTCGGGCCATGGTTTGCGGAGAGCGATGGAACGGAGCGTGTTCTGTAGACTGATCTGATCAATGGACGTCGAGCAGACCGCAGCACCTGGATTGCTGCTCGACGCATCGGAGAATGGAATGATTGTCAGGAGGAGGAAGAAGAAGGGAGAAAGAGTGGATGGTTTTCGTCACGTACAGTAACTCCGATCGACTCCGAGGGGAAAGTGCGTCATGGCAGCGACCCTTGATATTAAGTAAGTTACATCTAGCAAACCTCACCAAACACATCACCAAGAAGCCGCTATGTCGTCGAGGGCTCTGCGCAAAGCTCAGAAGCAACGGGAACTGGAACAGTCAATCCGCAATGAAGCCTCGGATGTCTCTGAGGACGAAGGAGAAACAAGAACCGCACCTTCAAAGCCAAGCGCATTTGCCATGCTTGCCATGGACGAAGGCGAGTTAAACGACGATGAAGATGAAGAGAGTGTAGCTCCAAACACAACATCCAGATTTGCCACCTTGGAAATTAAAGATCCAGAAAGGTACGACTTTCGCGCAACGGTATTAGTTGCGAAGAGCACTCAACTGAAGCGCAAATGAAGCACAGATGAGGACAAGGCAGGTTCAGATGACGAAGAAACTCCATCTACGCAGTCTAAGGAGCTCGGAGTTGGGAAGAAGAGCAAGAAAAAGAAGAAGAAGAAAACAAAGAAGAGCAGCGTGGCACCACCGCCGGTCGCTACCGATGATTTTTTCGACACCCTGTCGCCATTGGATCAAGGTCAAAGCTCCGCCACGAACGACTCAGCGTTAAGGGAAATCTCCAGCTTGTTGTCTATCGACACGCAGCATCTCCAAGTAGACAACGAGATGCGCCGCCTCTTCGGGCGCGCGGCATTCCAAGAGGACGAACACCAGAGTATAACCGAAAGGCGCAGAACACGGGAAGAGAACATCGGTCTAGCGGAGGCTGTGTCTGGGAAATTCGCGTACGCAGGTCCAGGTTTACCGGCCGTGCTTCGCCGTCGTAACATTTTCGCACACGGTAAGGAGGACTGGCCTCGAGCCACAGGAGGCGGATTGAATATGGAGGTGGTAGAATTTAGGGCTGGCGGCGTGACCGAATACAGCTTCGTGCACAACTCGAGCTATCAAAACACACAGAGGGAATTCCAACATTGCGTCATGGGCATGGATCCGAACTCAATGATCTCCCTTCTGAGGTTCAACCGTAAGGCATCCAGAGCTTGTAGCTTGCTAGTATCAAACATTCCATCAGACTAACCAGATCACAAGCATATCACGTATCTACACTGCTGCAAGTCTCGGAGATTGCAAAGCAAGAAAAAGACTACGCGACATCAGGGCTTCTGTTGGAACGCGCGCTATTTTCCTTTGGACGAGCTCTACATTCATCTTTCGCCGCCAAACTCGCGACTGGGACGGCAAGGCTCGACTTCCGCCGTCCAGAAAACAGGGAGTTCTGGTTGACTGTATGGAGGTACATTGGCAATATTGGCATGAGGGCGACATGGAGGACTGCATACGAATGGGCTAGATTACTCTTGAGTCTTGATCCAGATGGGGATCATTATTGCCTCGGTCTTGTTATCGATCAATACGCTCTACGTGCACACCAGCCGGAGAGCTTTCTTGCATTGGCTCGATCCAAGTACTTCATCGGGAAATGGAGCCAATTGCCCAATATCTGCTTCTCAATTCCACTTGCTGCGAAGATGAAAGGCGAAGATATTGCGCGCTGCCAAAAAGCATTGGCGCAAGCTATAGAGGCATTTCCGTGGGTTGCTGCTAGATTGCTGCAAGAAGTCGGCGTAGCGAAGATTCCTCCATCGGTCTGGGGTAAGCTACTGCAATGTGCAAGTTTCTGCGGGAAATCTAACATGATCCAGGGAAGACAGCAGGATCGGAAAAGGATCTTCTATACACAGAGCTATACGCAACGCTGGCAAAAGACCTGTGGCAGGTTCCAGAAGCTCTAGCGTTTTTAACAGACAGTGCTGCGTCACTCGACAACACAAACGCGGCTAGGCCTCCCAATACTGAACCCATCTCGATAGACGAAGCGCGGTTCGTTATCCTCACCGACCGCCCAGCACTAATTGCTCTTGTTCCGCGAAGCATCACGAGTACAGTCGACTCCGCGTCCGACCCCCTGCCCCCCCTTGACGGTCAAGAGTCGTACAACACGCCTTACGTCCCGTCACGTCTCCCAGCAAATGATGACAGTAACAGCATTACCGACGTCGCCGCTAGCACGACAGCGCACCAGCACAGCGAGGTCAGCACGATCGACCCCGGGGACCTACTCACCCAAGATCCAGGCCGTTTTATTTTGGACTTGGCCCGACTGCAGGAGTTCTTCGTGGGCGTTGTTCCCGGCGTCACGCGGTTGGAAGACACACCCGCGGCGCGGGAAATACAGCAAGTCGTGGACGATTTGGCGCAGCGAGGTCTGCCGTATGCCAGTGTGAGTACAAATCCCTACATATCCTGGTGCATTGCAGCTAACGACAGCGACAGTTGCCATTGGATCGATTACGAGAGTGGTTTGATCGCTTCGCGCAGCTGCGTGAAGTGCTGGCGCGTCAGCCGGGTCAGAGCGTCTCCACGGCCGATGGCAATGAGGCTACTTTGATAGCTGATGGTTCTTTGGAATTTGCATTGGTCCATACGGAACGTGAGGTTGAGGAGGAGGTGGAGTAGTATTGAAGAACGACATGAGTCCTGAGGAATGGAATGTTCATTATGCAGTTTGCGTACTCTTCACCATCCTCTGTTGATGCCGTGAACTGATCCAAGGCAAGGCGATAAAATTCGCGCACGTGTTTTCCACGGTACTGTGTAATGGCGGACGCAAGAAACGCATCGATCAAAATGACACGTGAAAAGCCGCGATTGAATGAACTCGAAAAAGGCACACTACTCTGCTATACTAGATCAAATCAGAATTCCAAAGACACTTCTTGTCCCTTGACGCGTCCTATTACGATCTCCGCGGCGTATTTTGGAATTACCTCATCGTCGTGAAGCATGGCGAACTCCTCACTTGCATCCTTACCCATGTGGCTGTACAGAGCCGGAGCACCACCTGAGGACATGTTAGACATCTGGTTCAGGAAGAAGAGAAGTATTACTCACCAGGGTGCTCCTCCACCCAATCCGTCACGTTGAGTACGACTCCTTTGACGGCAATCCAGAGGTCGTCCTTCTTGTTGTGCTTGGCGACTTCCTCCAGTGTGAATTCCTCGTTAGGGACCTTGAAGTCCTTGAGCGGGTTTGGCTTGGTGACCTTGCCTGGGTCGGTGCCATCTGCGTTCATTACTGGTGCGGCGGAGGTTTGGGTTTGGTGAGCGGGTGCATCGGAGGAAGAGGCGCGGTCTGAGGATGAAGACGAAGAAGAGGAGGAGTTGGCCCATTCAACGGAAACCTTGCCGGGCGTGTTGGGGTCAATGTGTAGCGAAATTTGGCCCAAACGTGTAGCAGCAGCGCTGACACCTCCAGTCAATACCTTCTGGAAGAGATACTTGCTGGCAGACTCTCCGGCAACACGACCGTAAACAACGCAGCCGAGCAATGATGAGCCACCGAGACGGTTGGATCCGTGTACACCACCAGCCAACTCGCCGCAGACGAACAGACCATCGAAAGGTTTTCCATCAGTGTTGAGACACTGTGCCTTGTCGTTGATCTCGATACCACCCATGGTGAAATGAAGTACGGGCTCCATTACAGCCACGTGGAAGGTATCGTCCACCTCAAACGGCAAGTTGTGGAAGTACTTCTTTCCATATGGATCCTTGGTCTTGCCATCGGCGATATCATTGTATTCGGAGAATGTCTTCTCAAGGTCAGATTCGCTGCAGCCGATCTCCTTTGCGAGCTCTGCGCCGCTCATCTTCTTCATGAGGCCACGGCCAGAGTAGTGGCGGGCGTGGAAGTCAAGGATGGATGAGGCCTTTGAGTTGAGAACCAAGCGAATGGGCCATCGGTCTGCCTCCTTCTCCTCCCACATTTTGCCGGAAACGTAATCACGGTGTCCAAGCTCATCAGAAAACCGCTCGCCCTTGCCGTTGAGGAGCAGACCACCCTCACCACGAAGTGCTATAACGCCGGGGTTAGTGCGACTCAAGAATTCAATGAGATGGTCACATACCCTCTGCGGCCAAGAACTTCCACTTCGAGTCAGGATCCTTAGGGTCTACCAAACCAGTAGGGTGTACCTGAACCTTGTCCATGTCGATTCCATTCGCGCCAATGGCCATGAGCATCTTGTGACCGTCGCCTGTAGCATGCTGACCGTTTGTGCTGGAAAGGTGGAAAGTGTCGGGCCTGTGCTTTTTCAGGAGTGACGTCTCAGTGAAGTCTGCTGCGTAACCTCCGGTCGCCAAGATGACGGGTCCATCAACCGTCACCTCCTCGTTGTTGAAGAGATATGTCACTCCGGTTACATTGTTCCCGTCCTTGTTAACGCGCATAACCTTGGCCTTCTTGACGAGCTGGATACGTTCCGGCTCGGCTTCGGAAAGCTCCTCGAACCGTTGCATCAGGGCATATGTGATGGCCATACCCGGGAACTTGGCATCGTGACCACGGTGTGTACGAGGGAACGAATGACCTCTGCATGGCTGTCAGTAGAGTTTGCTGGGTGTTGCTATACATCACTCACCCCAATCGAGATACCAGGGTCAGATCAAGGTTGAACACATCTTGTAGCCACTCGACGGCAGCTGCGGACTTGTACGTGAGAACTTTGATCAGGTCTGGTCGGGCCTTGTCCCTGGCGGACTTCAGCGTGTCCTCGTAGAATTGCTTGACGCTGTCGCCGATCTGGCCGTCGACCTGAGTGCGGGTGAGGGCTCCGTTGATACCAGATGTGGCCTTGGTGGAGTTGCCGCCCATAAAGTCTGACCACATGGTTAGTCAAGGCCATGGGAGGGAAAGGCCAGGATGTGCGTGTACTGTTCTTGTCCAGCAGGAGAACATTGCCACCCGAGAGGTAGATGGTGTGAGCAGCGCTCAAGCCGGAGACTAGAGGCAGTCAGTCAGTCAGTGGCATGGACTCGGCTACTCTCGGACACAAGATGGGGACTCACGGCCAGCGCCAACAACGATGACTCTTGGAGGCATTGCAGGTTAGAAGCAGAAGTGGAGGTAAAGAGAGACTTGGGTATCACTGGTGGGGGGACGGAGAGAAGGTGGAAGAGAGAGAAGAAGAAG
>Ga0160429_1001782_pt1 | contig 11605 bp, 9 predicted proteins | sample SolpanmetagenomR_FD_108199 | JGI IMG/M metagenome (GOLD analysis project Ga0160429, IMG submission 108199) | Solar panel surface microbial communities from Lawrence Berkeley National Laboratory, California, USA - R | ecosystem: Engineered > Built environment > Solar panel > Unclassified ... | reverse complement strand
GTGGGCAGTATCGGAATCGAACCGATGACCTCTACCATGTCAAGGTAGCGCTCTAACCAGCTGAGCTAACTCCCCAGGAGAACGGGGCGGGCTAGGCCCGCTGCGCGCAAAAGTACGCCCGCCGGGCGATTGCCGGGCGCGGGCCGCACAACTTTCGGCCCGCCGGGGCGTTGGGAAGGCATGAAAAATACGTTGCTGCTTCTCAGCGCGCTCGCGGCTGCGAGTGGGGCCCACGCCCAGGTAAGGGGCTTGCCCTCGGCCAGCGATTATTCGGAAGGGGCCGGCACTACCTCGCGCAACACGGGCTTCGGCATCAAGGGTGGCCTCAGCTACAGCGACTTGCAAGGCAGCGGCACCAGCATTTTTAGCAGCCGCGACCAGCTCAAGACTTTTCACACCGGGGTGTATGGGCAGTACGGCTTCACGCACTTTGCCTCGGTGCAGGTCGAGGCCCTGTACTCACGCAAGGGCTTTGAGGGCACGGCCCCAGCCACTGGTGGCCCGCAGGCTAATCGCCTCGACTACCTGGCCGTGCCCGTTTTGTTCGTGGGCAATATCACCGAAACGCTGAGCTTTCACCTGGGGCCGCAGGTGGCGGTGCTTACCGGTGCCCGCAGCGGCGGCCAAGACCTCGACGTGGGCCAGAGCGGCTACCACCGCTTCGACTTTGGGGGCGTGCTAGGAGCCGAGGCCCGGCTGGGCCCCGCCCGCCTGGGCGTGCGCTACGACCTCAGCTTTGCCAACCTCTACAAGGATGGTACGGCCCTCACCTACAACGGCCAGCCGCTGAGCACGCTCGTTACGGACCCCAATATCCGCAACGCGGTACTGCAAGTATACCTGGGCATCGGCATCGCGCATTAGCCTAGCCGGTAGCGTACTTTGTGGCTATGCTGCTTTCTACCCTTGTGGCCGCGCCGGCCTGGCTGGCGGCCTACCAGCACCACGAGCTACTGCTAGGCCGCGGCCTGAGCGTGCTCGGCGTGTGGGCTCTGCTCAACTTGTCGGTGAGCGGCTACCACCTGCCGCGCACCGACCGCCGCGAGTCGGCCCACCATTTCCACGTGATGAACTGCGCCTGGGGCTTCATTAACGCCGTGCTGGCGGCGGTGGGCATCCTGCGCACGCACCCCGGCCGGTCGGCCGTGGCGCTCGGCCCCGCGGGGGCGCTGGCCGATATGCACCTCACCGGCCAGGTTTTTCTCTTCAACGCCCTCCTCGATATTGGCTACCTGCTGGTGGCGCGGTGGCTACTGAACCGCGCCAGCTACCCCAGCACCAACCGCCCCGAGCGCCTCTACGGCTACGGCCGCTCGGTGCAGTTGCAAGGGGCGTTTTTGCTGATATTCGATGTAGCGATGTGGTGGCTGCTCGGCAGGCACTAGGTTGTAAACCAATAAGAAGGCCCGTCCCTGCGCTTGCAGAGACGGGCCTTCTTGCTAGTCGGGCTGACTGACCCTAGCCAGCCGTGCCGAGCAGCTTTTCCTCAATCTTCTTATTGAAGGCGTCGAGGTCCTCGGGCTTGCGGCTGGTGATGAAGTTGCCATCCACTACCACTTCCGAGTCTTGCCACTCGGCGCCCGCGTTGCGCAGGTCGGTTTTTACGCTGGGCCAGCTAGTCATGTGCTTGCCACGCACCACATCGGCCTCAATCAGCGTCCAGGAGCCGTGGCAGATGGCCGCCACCAGCTTGCCCGAGTGCGCAAACTCGCGCACAAAGTCCACGGCCGACGGCTCTACGCGCAGCTTGTCGGGATTAATCTGGCCGCCGGGCAGCACCAGAGCATCGTAATCGGCTACGTTAACTTCGTCGAGGGTTCTATCCACGTCTACTTTATCGCCCCAATCCGTCATGTCCCAGCCCTTGATGGACCCTGACTTGAGGGATACCACATCGACCGTGGCGCCTTCGTTTTTAAGAAATTTCTGGGGCTCGGTGAGCTCTACCTGCTCGAAACCATCGGTGGCCAGAATGGCAATGCGCTTGCCTTTAAGCTTATCGCTGCTGAAAATAGACATAGTACTGGTGGAAAAGGAAGGGCGACAGGTATTTGCTGCCGGGGGTTTCCACTTTACGCCCCGCGGCGGGGCGGGGTTGCTGCCGGGGCTAGCCTAGTCGGGTTGGCCGGCGGCGCGGCGCACTTTTTTCAGTTCCTGGCGCACGGCCTTCACGCGGTCGTCAAACCCATCGGGGTCGTAGTCGATACCCGGCACGTCGAGTTCGTCGAGCAGGTCCATGAGGGCGTCGGCGTGGTCGGTGCGGGTGCCGGCGGGCAGCTTCACAAACGTCATTTCCGACCACAGCAGGGCTAGCAGGCGCAGGCCGTCATCCGAGCGCATCTGCATCTCTACCACCAGATTAGAGTTATCGAAGTGAATAATCTGGCTGCTGATGCGCACCAGCACCCCCTGCCGGGCGGGCTTGAGGTAGCTGAGATGGTGCTTGGTAATGACCCAGGCCGCCTGCTGCTCGCGGGCCAGCTCGCCCATGTTCAGGGTGTAGTGCTCGGCTACCTGGTCTTCGCGGGCATTGAGGAAATAGTCGAGGTAGCGGGCGTTGTTGAGGTGCCCCAGCATATCGCAGTCCTGGAAGTGGACGCGGTGCTGAGTTTCGGGGGTGCGCAAAAGCTTGGCCATGCCGCAAAGGTCGGGCCGCCGGCCGAATTACGCCCAACTACTCGGCATGCCGACTACTTTACGAAACGCGCCTTATCTTTTCCGCCTCAACCTCTGCGGCTTGCCTTCTCATGTTTGTACTTACCCCAACCCGCGCCGCCACCCTGCGTGCCCTGGCCGACACGTTTATCCCGGCCGGGCCGGGCGGCAGCCCGCCGGCGGGCTCGGCGCTGGTAGACCTGGCTAAGCTAGCCCTGGCCATCCAGGCGCAGCCGCTGGGGGCGCAGGCCGAGTTTGGGCGGCTGCTGGATGTGCTGGCCAAGCCGCTGGCCGGCCTCACGTGGTGGGGACCGCTGCGGCCGTTTGAGGCCCTGGCGCCGGCCCAGCGCGAGCGCCTGCTGCAAAGCTGGGCCGGCTCGCGGCTGGCGCCCTTGCGCCAGGGGTTTCAGGCGCTGCGCAAGCTGTGCACGTTTCTGTATTATGCGGATAGCCCCACCGATGGCTCGCCCAACCCCGCCTGGGCCGCGCTGGGCTATCCCGGCCCCCAGCCCGTCGCCACTGGCGACGGCACCCCGCCCGGCGCCACCGGGCGGCCCCTCACGCCGCTAGCCCCCACCACCGACACCACGTACCACTGCCAGGTGCTGGTAATCGGCTCGGGCGCGGGCGGTGGCGTGGTGGCCGGCGAGCTGGCCCAGGCCGGCCACGACGTGCTGGTGCTGGAGGCCGGCCCTTACCTGCACGGCCCCGATTTTACGCAGCGCGAGGCCGACATGCTCGGCCGCCTCTACGATGCCCGCGGCGCCCTCAGCACCCGCGACGGTAGCGTGAGCTTGCTGGCCGGCGCCTGCCTGGGCGGCGGCACTACCGTGAACTGGGCGGGCGCCTTCCGCACCCCCGACTATGTGCTGCAAGAGTGGGCTAGCGCGCACGATGCCCCGCAGTTTACCAGCCCCGAATTTCAGCAAAGCCTCGACGCGGTGGCCGCCGCCCTCAGCGTAAACACCGACTACCCGCGCCACAACGGCCAGAACCAGGCGTTGCGCGACGGCTCGGCCCGGCTAGGGCAAGCTACCCGGCTTATCCCACGTAATGAAAAGGGGGTTACCAGCTCAGACCACTATTTTCAGGGCCTGGGCTACTCCTCGCTGGGCGATGCCCACGGCCACAAGCAGGGCACCCTCAACACCTACCTGCGCACCGCCGCCGCCCACGGTGCCCGCCTGCTGCCCGCTACCCGCGCCGAGCGCGTGACCAGCGCGGCGGGCCGGGCTACTGGTGCCGAGGCCGTGCACACCACCCCTGGCGGCCAGCGGGTGCGCATTACTGTGCGGGCCGAGCGCGTGGTGGTGGCGGGCGGCGCCATTCAGACGCCGGCTTTGCTGCTGCGCTCGGGGCTGCGGCACCCGCACCTGGGGCGGCATCTGCACCTGCACCCTACGGTGGCGGTGGCGGCGCACTACCCGCACCCCATGCACTCGTGGCACGGGCCGAGCATGAGCGTGGTGAACGACACGTTTACGCGGCTGGGCGGCAGCAACTTTGGCGTGAAGCTCGAAACGCCGCCCACCCACCCCGGCCTGCTGGCCATGGTGCTGCCCTGGCAATCGGGCGCGCAGCACCGCCAGCTGCTACAGGCTGCCGACCACCTGGGCTCGTTTATCGTGCTCACCCGCGACCGCGACGGCGGCCGCGTGCGCACCGACCGCCACGGTGCCCCGCTCATCGACTACCGCTTGTCGGCCTTCGACCAAAGCAGCATGCTAGCCGGCGTGCGCGCCGCCGCCGAGCTGCACGTGGCGGCCGGCGCCCACACTGTGTACCTGCCCCACGGCACGCTGCCGGTGCTGCACGCCCAAGCGGGCGTTTTACACAACCCCGCGCTGCTGGCTAGCCTGCCGCGCCTGCCCTGGCACCCCAACCGCTACGGCCTCTACAGCGCCCACCAAATGAGCACCTGCCGCCTCGGGGGCCAGGCTAACACTCACCCGCTCAGGCCCAACGGCGAAACCGTGGAGGTGCGCAACCTCTACGTGGCCGATGGCTCGGCCTTCCCGGCGTGCAGTGGCGCCAACCCCATGCTCACCATCATGGCGCTGGCCCACTACACGGCCCAAGGCCTGAAGGCAACCGGCACTACCTGAGTCGGCTAGCCCCCCGTCTCGGCGCGAGCCCAGTAGTGCGCATTTTTCTTTTTGCAGCCCGCGCGCCACCTACTTGCTAGAGGATAAAGCACATAGCTAGCGGACGAAAACCAACAACCAAGAAAAGTCATAATCAGCCTAACTCATAATACTATTAATAGAAAAATTAAAAGCCAGCTAGTAAAGCTTTTAGCCTACGTCTTCCTCGTATATTTGCTACTAGTCTACTCGTGCCTGCTTTTTATATGTCAATTATATTTGATTCTACTACTACCTCTTCTGCTGCTGGTAATCCTCCCGAAGACGATAAAAAGTGGCGCGTACAGGCTGAAGCTCAATTAGCTGAGCTGCGGCAGGCCCTGGCCCTGGCCCAGGCGGGGTTAGCCGTGCAAAGCAAGCGCCTGCTGGCCCTGCTCGATACGGCTCCCGCCAGTGCCAGTGCGGCGCCCCCCATCCGGGCCACGGCCCCTAGCCAGCCCGACACCCAGCAGCTGCAGCTTACCGACCAAAACCCGCACCCGGTGCTGCGTCTCACGGCCACTGGCCAGGTGCGTTACGCCAACCCCGCCGCCCTGGCCCTGGGCAGCGTGCTTACCCAGGCCGGGCGGGCCAATGGCCACCTGCTGCCCCTGGTGCGGGCGGCCCTGCGCCTGGGCACCACCCAGCAGCAGGATGTGACGCTGGCCGATAGCTGGTACGCGGTGCAGGCCGTGCCCGGCCCCGGCGACACCTGCGCCACGCTCTACCTCACCAGCAGCGATGCCTTGTATGCCACCGAGCAGCGGCTGGCCGAGCAGCACGAGTTTTACGAAGCCATTCTCAACTCGCTGGCGGTTGATGTGGCCGTGTTCGATGCCGAGCAGCGCTTCCAGTTTATCAATACCCGCGCCATCAAAACGCTGGCCGTGCGCGAATGGGCCATCGGCAAAACCGACGAGGACTACTGTACCTACCGCCATATCCCCGTCGAGGTAGCCGCCGAGCGCCGCCGCCGCTTTGCCGAAGCTTGCGAAAGCGAGGCGGCCGTGCAGTGGCACGAAACCTTTGCTACCGACCAGGGCCCCCAGCACTGGCAGCGGCTGCTGCAACCTATATACGCCCCCGACGGCACCCTGCGCCTGATGGTGAGCACCGGCATAGACACTACTGCGCAGCGCCTGGCCGAAAAGAAACTGACCGAGCAGCAGGCTTTCTACGAGTTTGTGCTGAACCAGCTGCCAACCGACATTGGCGTATTTGACGCCCAGTACCGCTACTTGTTTGTAAATGAGCGCGGCATAAAAGACTCGGAAGTGCGTAAGTGGGTGATTGGCAAAGACAACTTTGCGTATTTCGACCGCACCGGCCGGCCCCGTACCATGGCAGAAACGCGCCACAGCCAGCTCGAAGCGGCCGTGCGGGCGCGGCAGCTCGTGACCTACGACGAGCACTTTGAGCGCCCCGAGGGCACCCGCCACCAGCTGCGCTGCCTGCACCCGGTGTTTCATCCCGATGGCGCGCTGCACCTCATTGTGGGCTACGGCCTCGACATCACCGAGCGCGTGGAGGCCGAGCAAACCCTGACCCAGGCCAAGCTGGCGGCCGAGGAATCGTCGCGCCTCAAGGAGGCGTTTCTGGCTAACATGAGCCACGAGATTCGCACGCCCATGAACGCCATTCTGGGCATGAGCCAGCTGCTGGCCAAAACGCCGCTCGCCCACGACCAGCTGGGCTACCAGCAGGCCATTACGACTTCGGCGGAGAACCTGCTCGTTATCATCAACGATGTGCTGGACCTCTCGAAGCTGGAGGCCGGCAAGCTTATACTGGAAATCATCGGCTTCTCGCCGGCGCACCTGCTGGCCCAGGTCGAGCAGACGCTGCGCTTCAAGGCCGCCGAGAAGGGGCTGGGCCTCGTTACCATCCTGAGCCCGCAGGTGCCGCCGGTGCTACTCGGCGACCCCTACCGCATCCGGCAGGTGCTGCTCAACCTGGCCGATAACGCCCTGAAATTCACCCATAAGGGTATGGTAACGGTAGAGTGCGCCCTGAAGCCCAGCAAGCCCGGCGCGCCCGCCGACACGGTGGCCGTCGAGTTTCGGGTTACCGACACGGGCATCGGCATCGAGCCCGAGTACATGGCCACCATGTTCACCGAGTTCAGCCAGGCCGATACGTCAGTGACGCGTCGGTTTGGGGGCACGGGGCTAGGCCTCAGCATTTGCCGCGACCTGGTGCGCCTCATGGGCAGCGAGGTCGATGTGAGCAGCAAGAAAAACAAGGGCACCACCACTTGCTTTACGCTGCACCTGCCCATCGGCTCGGCGCACTCGGTGAAGCGGCGCAAGCTGCCGCCCCTCACGCCCCAGCAGCAGCAGCACCTGCGTGGCAAACGCGTGCTGCTGGTAGAAGACAATATGTTTAACCGACAGATTGCCAAGTCGTTCCTGACCCAGGCCGCGGTGGAGGTGGTGGAAGCCGAGCACGGCGCCCAGGCCGTGGAGGCGGTGCAGCGCCAGCGCTTCGACCTTATCTTGATGGATGTGCAGATGCCCGTGCTCGATGGCTACGCCGCCACGGTGCTGCTGCGCCAGCAGCTAGCCCTCACCACGCCCATTATTGCCCTCACGGCCAACGCCATCAGCGGGGAGCGCGAAAAGTGCCTGGCCGCCGGCATGAACGGCTACCTCGCCAAGCCGTTTCAGGAATCGCAGCTGCTGCAATTGCTGCACGACTGGGTGCTGCCCGCCGGCGAGGTGCCCCTAGCGGAGCCGACGGCCCCAGCCGCGCCCGCCGAGCCCGCGCGCCTCGTCAGCAGCCCCAACCTCTACAGCATCGACGACCTGCTGAAGGCTGGCCAGGGCGACCCCGAATTTGTGGTGTTTATGCTGCAAACCTTCACCGAAAGCTGCGAGGAAGCCCTGCAAGACCTGCGCCGCGGCCTGCTCACCGCCGACCTGACCCTGCTCAAAGACACGGCCCACACGCTCAAGCCGAGCTTGCAGCACCTCAACGCCTGGCAGCCGCTCTCGCCGGTCGAAAAGCTCGATACCTGGGATGGCGAGTTTGCATCCGAGCCCCTGCAACTGCTCGTCGATTCGGTGGAGGAGCGCCTGCGCGAAGCCCTGGCCCAAATTGCCCTCGACTTGCAGGAAGAACGGGTGATGACCCGCTTGCTGGTGGCGTAGAAGCGGGGAGTAAAAATTAAAAATGAGGAATTAAAAATCTGGTGTTCAAATTTTTAATTCCTCATTTTTAATTTTTACTCCCCGCCGGGGCTGTGCGCTAGGGTGCCGTTTTGCGTAGAGGCAGCTTTTACTGCTGCTTTCTATGACCTCGACGCCTTCTCTGCGGACGCTGGGCTACGCCGCGCTTTTGGTAGCGGCTTCCAGCTGCTCGGTTTTTCACCGCAATCGCGATACGCCGCCGGCCGCCGTGGTAGAGCCCGTGCGCACGCCCGATTCGCCCACGCCGCCCACCGCCGCCCGCGACCTCGCCGATGCCATGACGACCGTGCTGCACCTGCGGCCCGACCAAACCACCCGCGCCCGCCAGGTTTTGAACGCAACCGTGGAGCAGGTCAACGCCGCGCGGCAGCAGTACCCCGCCCAATCGCCGCAGCTCAACGCGGCCCTGGCCCGCATCAATGCCTCGTCCGACAAGCAGCTGCGCACCATCCTTGGCCCCACCTCCTACCGCGAGATGCAGGTGAAGCGCGCCCAGATTCAGGCCGAGATGCAGCAGCGCCGCTAGCCCTGCTCCAGGCCGGGCAGCACGCGCCGCGGGGCCACGTCGGTATCGTCGTAGAGGTCGCGCAGGGCGAGCACCAGCCCCAGGTCGGGGATTTTGAGCACGCTCTCGGCCGTGGTGAGCAGGGTGTATACCCACTGCCCGGCCTCGTCGCGCCGGAACCACTCGACCACCCAGGCCGATTGCGACACCAGCACGTAGTGGCGCAGGCTGGGTAGCTGCTGGTAGTTGGCAAACTTTTCGGTGCGGTCGTACTCGGCCGTGGCCGGCGACAGCACTTCGGCAATGAGCACTGGGTGGCGCACCAGGTAGGCATCGCGCAGGTCGGCCGGGTCGCCGGTCACCAGCACATCGGGGTAGGTGTAGAAGGCATTGGCACGCACCACCACCAGCACGCTCTCGTCGAGCACGCGGCAGGCGCGGCGCCGGGCCTCGGGCCGCAGGGCGGCCACCAGGTTGCCTTTAATAATGTTGTGGGTGATGGTATTGCCTTCAATAGCAAATACTTCGCCCTCCAGGTATTCGTGTCGCACGGCGCTTTTTGCCTGCAGCGCAAAGTATTCTTTCAGCGTGTAGTGGCGGGGAGAAGCAGCTTGTTCCATGAAGTATGATTTTCTTCAAATGTACACGGCCGCTGCCGCGCCCTTCGCATGGCTAGGCAATACCGCTGCGCCGAGGCTAGCCCCGCGCAGGGCGCGCTACCAGGCAATACCACCGCTGCTCAGCGCAGCAGCTTATCTTACAAATACCTCAGCAACAAGCCTATTAGGCGGCGTATCCGGCCGGTATAGGGCGGGTAAAACTGCTTGATGGCGGTGAACCCTATGCGCTGCTGCAACACCGCCTTCTCGTTGCTGAACGCCAGAAAGCCCGCGTGCCCGTGCGCTTTGCCCAGGCCGCTGTTGCCAACCCCACCGAACGGCAAATCGGGATGCGCGAGCTGCATAATGGTTTCGTTTACGGCCGCGCCGCCGGCGGCTACGGTGGCGAGCAAGTAGCGGCGGTTGGCCGCGCTGGTCGTGAACACGTACTGGGCCAGCGGCGGCAGGCGGGCGTTCACGTAGGCGGCCGCCTCGGGCAGGTGGTCGAAGGTGAGCACCGGCAGCAGGGGCCCGAATATTTCTTCTTCGAGCACGGCCGCGCCGGCCGGCACAGCGGTAAGAATAGTGGGTTCGAGATACAGCTGGTGCTCGTCGAGGCTGCCGCCCTGGGCCACGGTGGCGCCGTGCGTTTGGGCATCTTCGAGCAGCGCGGCCAGCCGGGCAAAGTGGTGCGCATTAACGATGCGGGCAAAGGACTTCGAGCGTTTAATCTCTTCGTTGCTAGCCCCGTAGTACCGGGCAATGGCCTGCCGCAGCTCGGCTAGCAGCGCCACGTGCACGCTGGTGTGCACCAGCAGGTAGTCGGGCGCCACGCAGGTTTGGCCGGCGTTCAGAAACTTACCCCACACTATTTTCTCGGCCGCGTCGCGCAGGTTGGCCGTTTCGTCCACTATCACCGGGCTTTTGCCGCCCAGCTCCAGCGTAATGCCACTGAGGTGCTCGGCCGCGGCGCGCATCACAATTTTGCCAATCTGCGGCGAGCCGGTGAAGAAAATATGGTTCCAGGGCAGGCGCAGCAGCTCGCTGGCCACGTCCTTATCGCCCTCCAGCACCAGCACTTCTTCGGGCCGAAACAGCTCCTCGGCCAGCCGGCGCAGCAGGGCCGAGGTGGCGGGCGTCTGTTCGGCGGGTTTGATTACCACCGCGTTGCCGGCCGCCAGCGCCGATACCAGCGGGTCGAGGGCCAGGTAAAAAGGATAGTTCCAGGGCGCAATGACAAGCACTACGCCCTTGGGCTCGGGCTGCACCCAGCCCCGGGTGCCCAGCAGTGCCAGGGGCGTGCCCACGGCCCGCGGTGCCAGCCACTGCTTGAGGTGGCGGCTGGTGTGGCGAATTTCGGTGAGCAAGGGCCAGATTTCGCTCAGGTCGGTTTCCTCAGGTGGCTTGCGAAAGTCCTGGTGCAAGGCCTCCTGAATAGCTGGTCGGTTAGCCATCAGCCACTTGGCTAGCCGGGCTAGCCGCTGCCGGCGGGCCGCCGTGCCCTCGGCCCGCAGGGCCGGGGCATTGGCCCGCAAAGCCGCAAATTCGGCGGCAAACCGGTTGGCGGGGCTAGCGGCCAGGGGCAGCGGGGCGGGCAACGGGGCAACGAAAAGCATAGAAAGCAACAGCGTTTAAACGACCTTAACCCCCGGCTAGGGGCTTGACTGCGCGGAAGATACAGCGGCAAAGGCTACCCGCGCACCGCGGAGTGGGCCAGCCCGCGGGGCCGCTGGCCCGTTGCTTTTGCCAAGCCAAAAGGCCTGCCCCGGCTAGGGGCAGGCCTTTTGGCAATGAGGGGGCTAGCCTTTAGAACAAGCCTTTTTTTACGGTGCGGTTGCCGTGCTCATCAATCTTAATCTTGGTGCCGTCGGCCCGCTTGATTTTCACTGAGCCATCGTCGCTACGCTTGATTTTGGCGCCGTTCTCGTATTTCACTTTACGGTCGTTGTCGTCATTTTCCATCTTTTTGATGCCCGAGCCCTGGCCTACGCGGGCGCCCAAGCTAGGCCGGGCGGCCGGGCGCGAGGTCGTGGTGGTCGTCGTCGTGGTAGCCGTGTAGGGGCCGGCGTAGTAATTGCCTTGGTTGGCGGTGTAGGTACCGTAGGCGGTGGGGTCGGTCACGAAGGTTTTCACCTCGCGGGTCGTCTGGTCGTTGAGGTCGCGCACGGCAGCGTAGCGGCCCACAGTGTCGGGGCGGGCGTCGAGGTCACGCAGGGCCAGGGCACGGGTGTAGTACACCTGCTGCAAATGGGCCTTGGTAGCGGCGTCGGTGGCGCGCAGGTCGGCGGCTACCTGGTCGGCCAGCTGCTGGGCGCTGGTGCGGTAGGTGGCCGTGTCTACGGTCGTGGTGGTCGTGGTAGTTTCGGTGGTGCCGCCGGGCACTACGGTGGTTTCGGTAGTCTCGGTTTTCTTTTCCTGCGAGCAGGAGGCTAGGGCAACCGTAGCGGCCGTAGCCAGCAGAAGGAGGTTGGATTTCATGAGTTTAGAGCAAGTAAGGTGCGGCTTAGCCGCCAGTAGCCACTCATACGCACTGCC
>Ga0160429_1001781_pt1 | contig 11611 bp, 11 predicted proteins | sample SolpanmetagenomR_FD_108199 | JGI IMG/M metagenome (GOLD analysis project Ga0160429, IMG submission 108199) | Solar panel surface microbial communities from Lawrence Berkeley National Laboratory, California, USA - R | ecosystem: Engineered > Built environment > Solar panel > Unclassified ... | reverse complement strand
GAATTTGGCTTGCGTACGGCGGTATTCGAAGTCGAGGAATTTGCCAATGGTCAGCGTCGCAAGGATGCAACCTGCAAAGACTGTTAATAATTGAACAAATCCATATGTGGGCAGAGTACCATACCTGCGCCGTTCGCGATGTATGTGAGCCCAATCTGAATCTCGTTCAGCCCATAAGTCTGCTGAAACAGCGTAGACGTGGCTGCAACGCTCATCTGCCAGACCATATAGTGGATCGACAGGAAGATAATCACGAAGGAGACTTCAGCGCTCAAAATGATTTTGAGTGGACCAAGTACATCAATCCTGGCCTTTCTTCCGTTAGACGGTGTATCCGGAATAGTTTTCTCCGTAGTAGGATGTCGTCGCTGCTGAATGTAGCCCAGTAGGGACTGTGACAAGCCTTTCGCAGGTACGGAACCATTCCCAACCATCGATCGTAGAGTCTCAGGAAGCACGAATACCAGCACGACGAGAAAGGCCGCAGCATATATAGTCAGGAACCAGAAGATGGCTCGCCATCCCAGCGTCTGTGCAAATACGCCTCCCAGGACTGGCCCGATGGCCAGAGGTGCGAGCAAGCCAGCTTGGAAGATGCCCATGTAACTTCCTCGGTCTTCCCTGGTAGTGATGTCTCCAACCACGCCGGCACCGATGGCAATGGTGCTGGCGCTGCCTGTGCTTTGCAGACATCGTAATATCAGCAGTTGATAGTAATATTTCGACTCCGCTATGCCAATGCACGCGCCGATGAAGACGATGAATGTGACTATGTACGTGACTCGACGTCCCTTTACGTCTGCCATGGCTCCCCATATGCTCGGAGCCAGACCTTGGAAGATCATATAAGAGGTCACGGTCAAATTGATCAATTCTTCAGTAGTTGATAGGTCGACGGCAATGGCCGGGATAGCCGGGAAGTAGATGTTCGAAGCAAAGGCAGAGAAGGTAGCGGCGACGGCCACTAGGGTGACGATAAGGGACTTTTGCGAGCGAGTGAAGATGGTATGAGGGATGACAGTGGGTGAGTCCGCCGTAACCGGAGGTTGCTTCTCCGAATCCTCCGCCATGGTGAAGTAGTGTTGTGCGAGTCCTTCAACAGGGGAGCAAGGACGACGAGATATAAGAAGTCAAAAGACAAGGTCCGGTTCCGGCGTTGACATGCGAGAAAACTGAGACGCTGTTCCCAAAATGGAGGGTGGGCGCAATGCAGGCCAATCTTGCAAAGTACGCCCTTGTACGGAAATCAGATATGACTGATCGAGCGGCCTGCGCTCAACTATATCATGAGCGGAAATACAACGGGAACAATTTCCCGGACATGGGTTTCCCGCTGCCTCTACTGCACTAAACCTCAAAACACCGGAACCGGCATGGTCAGAGGGGCCCTCAACACTGCTAGTCCGAAGCATGGCTGGCTTGTTCAAGCGTCTGCGCAAGAGGGCTGAAAGGTCATGCTTAAGATAGGACTTGTGGTAAATCAACTGCAACCGGGTGACAAAGTATATAGGTAGGTTGTCAAGGCCCTTTTCGCAGTGCAAGTCCAGTACCGTAAGCGCTTGTCCGCATCCGAGCACTGCGTATCGCCGATCTTCTACAGCGCGTCACCTCGAGGAAGATAACAGTGCAGAAGTCAGCATCAGCTCAAGGCATTCTCTCATGAGTCCTGTGGTAGGGTCTATCATAATGTGAATCTCCAGCGGATTGACACAAAATCATTATCACATATCGGAGCGTGTTGTGCTTTCACGGGCGATCTGCGAAGCCATACATGAGTCCCAAACCGGTTGTTGGCTTAGAAGTCTGCACGCACATCTGTAGAGTGTGCAGCAAGCAAAACCCATCACACCACAACCGTCGGCATGGACTACCACCAAGCTCACTCCTCCCTCACGGCGCCAAACAACGTTCCCCACTTCACCATCAACCCCGTCCGCACGCCCGCCGACCTGGAAGCCGCCATCGTCCTCTTCCGCGCCTACGCAGTATCTCTCGGCATCGACCTCACCTTCCAAGACTTCGAAACCGAAATGGCCACCATGCCCGGCAAATACGCTCCCCCGGGGGGCGAGATCTTACTCGCACGTGACAGCGCCAACACCCCCGTCGGCTGCGTCGCGTTGCGGCCCCTCGTGATCCCCGGCTGCTGCGAGATGAAGCGGCTCTTTGTGCTACCGGCTGGGCGAGGTCTGGATCTAGGCCGGGCTTTGGTCGAAGCCATCTTGGGTTTTGCGCGGAATGCTGGGTATGTGGAGGTGAAGCTCGATACGTTGAGTACGATGGTTGCTGCGCAGAGTCTGTATGGCAAGTTTGGCTTCGTGAAGACGGAGCCGTATTATCATAATCCGAATGAGGGTACGGTGTATTTGTCGTGTATGCTGCGGCCTCCGAGCGTTGCTGTGGGCGGAGAAATTGCTGGGGAGTTTAGAATTCCGAAATTGCCTTGATGGCTGCAAAAGTGAGCGTGCCGTAGCAGCATGCGAGCAAAGGATCCAGCTCCAAGTAAGTACGACAGAGATATATTGCTGCAGCACTGTTACAGCAGCGTCGATTCCCAAACCCGTTGCGGCATCGTCGTAAGGCCACGCCTGGCGAACAAGCTGAGGCACGATCGGAACATTACACGAGATGGCACAGATCGGATCGATGTGTTCTTTCGAAGCCGATGTACATGACCATGGGGAGTTCGTCGGGGGGGCCGTCGGGGTAGGGAGAAGTATGTGGACCTTACGAACAATAGAGGTGGCACAAGGACCCTGGTGATATTGAACACCCAGTATGCGAAAGGAATGAGAGTGAAATTAATCGCATCTCTCTATCCAAGTCCTTCCCGTCTGTCGTCTGCTATGTCCTCCTCTGCACCCAGAAGACCTGTCTCTTGCTCACCCTCCTGTGATCTGTAAATGCCCCGACCCTCGCCCACAAGCTCTTCGTTCTTGCTACTCTCTTCCGCCCCATTGAGCACCAGCCAGACATCTTTCTTGGTGAGGAAGCCCTTCAAGCTTCCCTTATCCGTGAAAAGAACGTACCTCAGCCCCATCTTCTGGAACAAGTTGACAGCTAGTTGCAGGGTGGACTTGGCATTTAGCGTAATGGGTGTTCCATCCATCCATGGCCTGAGATCAAGAGACGAGGCTGGGTCGGAGAGCGGCTGCAGAGAGAAATGCGCTTCAGTCTCTGGAGGGAGTTTGCGCGCTGTGAGAGCGGAGTTGAGTGCAAATTCGAGCTCCGTGCGGGATACGTATCCCAACAGGGTAGCATCTCTGGGATTGTCGATGACAGGGAATCCCCTGAACGTGTGCGCGACAAGGAGGTCCTGGAGGCTCTGGACACTATGTCCGCTTGCTGTAATACTGACGAGATCTTCCACACGCGTGTAGACCTGCGAGGCTGGGACGTCAGGCACAGAGGAGCTGTTATCATCGCGGTTGTCGAGGAAAGGGTAACCTTTGAAGTGAATCCAGGACTCGTAGATACCGCGTGCGTTGAGAGCGTCGCCGACCCATTTGCTAATCAAGACGGATATCATGATGGGTAGAACATAGGTCAGCGCACCCGTGAGCTCGAACATGATGACGACAATGGAAACGGTCATACGGGTGGCGCCACCAAGAGCAGATGCAGCGCCGATGATGGCATAGGTGCCAGGGGTGATACAAAGGGTGTCAGGTTCGCAAGAAGCGAATAGAAAGAAGTCGGGTTGCGAGCTCTGCCAGATCTCCATAACGAGGCCGATGGCGCGACCGTAGAGTGCTCCCACGGCCATGGAAGGCAGAAGAATGCCAGCTGGTATTTCCAGGCCAAAGGTGATGGCTGCAAGGAAGAAGCCTAAAGCGGCGGCCACGATCAGGAGCGCAAGGACGCCGGTGTTTGCTACACCGGATTTGCAAAGGCCTAAGGAGTCTTCGTGGATATCGGCACACTCGGCGAAGAGTATGTACACAAGCTCAGATGCTTGTACTCGCATGAAGGTGATGGGGTAGTTGATCAACGCTGTTACGAAGCTTATCACTACGACTTCCAGGACTGGACTTTTGAAAAGCTTGCTTGCTCGCCGCCACTCAGCTATCCACATGTTGAGCTTGACGAAGAGACCGCCGTATAGACCACCGATGATCCCGATTACAGCAAAGGGTATCAGCTCGAAAGCATGCCAGCCAGTGTGATACACCACCTGAAAGAGCACGAGCTGGCCTGTTCGGAAAGGGTCAAAGAACTGCAGCGTGACGGCAGCGATCATGGCGCAGACGAAGCTTTGCCACATGGTCTTGTCAGGGAAGTAGTAGGATAGCTGCTCGAGACTGAAGAGCACACCGCCTACGGGTGCTCCAAATGCAACCGAGATGCCAGCCGCAGCAGCAGCAGACAGGACCTCTCGCTTGCGTGCTGTTCAAATCAGCGGCTGTTATTCACTTGCATGGGACAGAGAATGTCGTACCTTCGTTATCACTGATACCATGAAACCATGGTATCTTCATGAAGAGGTTCGCGCAGCAACACGCGACATGGATCAAAGGACCCTCCTTACCAAGCCACAAGCCGGACGCAACCGCTAGACACTAGAAAGTCAGTTGCCTCCACAATAGCTATGGCATCGCACTCACCAGACCCAACGACTTGACGACTAGAGTCCACGTCCCCATGAAACGCCGAATAACAAATCCGCCCAACACCGTCTTGATTTCGGGTATGCCGCTATGCTTCGCGTGTGGCGCAAATGCCCAAACAAGGTAGCTCGCACATGCAGCAAAAAGTACCTCCCGGGATATTAGCATGCTGTTTCCAACGACACAACCTACTCCGACTCACAGAGAATATGACAAATAACAGCCCTTCCACAAGCCAACTGCCTCCCGCGGACGATACGCCTAACGCAGGGCCCCATTCCTTCCAGTCCGAGCACATCGCAATGTCGTCGTAATGACTGCAACAAAAGCTCTTGCTCAGATAGAACTTCCCTCCGTCTCTTACATTGCTGCAGAATCCCGTCTTTAGATCCGCAAGCCAATCGCTCGCCACGTCTATAAACCCTGCTATAACACCGCTTGCAGCGCCTGTCATGACAAGTAGCACCCATACCTCTACCACGTCCCATAATTGCTTCACGTAGCTCTGATATGGCAAGTCGCGTAACCGCTTGCGCTCGCGATTATATTCGTAGATCCAGTCGATTGCCGTTAGGTCATCGTAGCCTACTCTTCGACCTGGGCCTTCCACATACCAATCTAAAGCGTTGCCGTCTTTGTTGTCGGACTGAGCATGGGGTCCAATCGAAGAGGAGGGACCGTTGAGATAAGGAAGGATGGCTTCCGTAGAGGAGCTCGCGGCGGCATTTTGCGTTCGAAGGGGATGGGGAAGACGAGCGCCTCGTTGGGTGGCAGATGCCTGACTCGAGCTGCTGCTGAAGGGTGAGGAGAGGAACTGAGCGAGGGAGAAAGAGCTGGTTGGGTTTTTCTGTTTGCGCTTGAATGATATTCTGGAACGTTTCATGAGCTAGTGTGGGCAACGGGAGTCTATCTTCACGTACGGCCTGGTGTGCAAGTCGCTCTCTATAGGGTCCGTAGAAAGCAGGTTAACGTCATCGTCTTCCTCGAGAGCATCTTCGATCGAGGGTTGATGCTCTGACTGATTGCGGCTCGAAGACGCCTCCGCGCGTGCGTGGTTGTCTGGGGCAAAGGACATCACCGCGCAGTAATGGAAGACCGTCTAGTGGCATATCCCCATGTTCAGGTGCGCATTGGAGGCACGATAATACTCAGTAGAGCTTAGAGCATGTGCCAGAGTTCACAGAGGGTGCGAGTAAGGCGTACTCACGTGCAACTACCGAATGACTCGACAGAACACGGCGCGAAGTGGCGGATATCGCCGCTTTAAACGACCTTTAGCGACAGGGTTGCAGAAGAATTGCGTGAGGCCTCACAGCACCAGCTCAACCTGCCAAACCCAAAATTTCTCGTACATGTGTCGTCACTTGGCCGACGGCAACACGAACCATCGGCCCTGCATGTTTTGTATAACTCCCAAATGGAGTTTCTTCGACCCAGCATTATCATGACAGCAGATGCGTTGCCTTGGAAAAGCCTTGAGCCATATTCAGATCAGACCCCGCCAAGCGCCGGCTGGAATCGCTCCATGCCACTTCTGATCTCCCTTACGATCTCCTGGGCATCCCGTACACTCTGCGCATCGAAATCGTACCTCTTCTGCTCCCTTTCCTTCCAAACGGTTACCCTAAACGTCTTCGGATGGCGTCTTGACACCTTGCTGCCGACAATGGATTCGAAGTGTATGGATGTAATCTTGCCCGACCCGCCTTCGAGTGGCATGATATACATGTACTCCGCATCCATACTGAGTATGCGCGCAGAAGAAGAGGAGAAAGACATGGGCTGTTTCCTGACCACGTTCCATCGCTTTTGAAGCGAAAGCTGAGCGGGCAGGTAAGCATCCGGATTTCCCGTCTTTTCCCTCGTCGTTTGCGTCAAACCACTAAGAGCGCCCCGTTTGCTCTTTTTAGGCGTGCCGCCGCCCGTCGGTATCAGCAGCGGCGCATTGGGCGAGCTGCTCCCCGGAGAGCCAGCGATACCTATCCAGCCCTCGGTAGGGAATCTCTTCTTTGACAGGTCCAAGTCTGCCAAGGGGCCCAGGCTCTCAATTGTTCTGTCGAGAAACACAACATTGGGCTTGCCATGTAGCTTCAACACGTAGAGTTCTTTATTGGCGCCGAATTTGCGACACGCCTCCTCGAATACTTCTGCAAGGTAAGTGTCCGTAGTAACTTCCATTGTCTTCGTGCGGGCGACAGGAATGCCGTCTTCGTCGAAGATAAAACGGATGTTGAGAGTTTTTGGCGCGCCTGTGCGAGGCGTAGCGTGCGAAGAAGGGGCTGCGGGTGCATCGAGAAGGTTGCTGCTGTGCTTCCTCACAATTGAACCAGCAAAGCTTGGACCCATAATTGGGTTGCGAAGAGACGCCAGCATGGGAGTCTGAACCTGGGAAGGGGCAGGTGTCGCATTCTGAGACGGTTTTGGTATGGCAGCCTCGGTCTTGGAAGGGTCGTCTATTGGCTCGAATTCTTCATTGCCATACTCTGGCGATGCAGCCTCGTTGCTCGTGAACTCACTTTCGCTGGCTTCGACAAGGGCAAACTCATCCCAAGGCTTTTCCCTTGAGCGAGGCCGCGCGCCACGGTTGTTATTCGATGTATATTGGCTGATGGGCTGAGTTCGGTTCAGCGCTGGAAAGTCATAATCGACTTCTTCATCGTCGACCATGCGTAATATCCAACGATTGACGTTCTTCTTCTCATCCTGCACGGGAGGTTGCAAGTCTTGTTCGCCATACTGCCACAGTGCTAATCCAATAGCATCAACCACTTTCACCGCCGTTCCTTCATGCGCAGACTTTCTCAGTAGCAGCTCGAATGGCTTAGACTGGGAAGCAAATGGTGCATATATCTTGATGTAGAACGGATTGGGGTCGCCTTTCCCTGACAGTGACGCAAAACGCTCAATGGGATTTCCTGGCTTCTTATCCTTCGCTCTGAGAGCTTGCGCCAGCAGACTGACAGGCTGGATCATACTGATTGGTCTTGCTGGCGGAAGCTTTTCCAACACCGCGGGGGCTTGCCTTGATCTTCTCGGAGACTCACCGCTCGGCCGTGCAGAGGTTGGGCGGAGCTCTGTTAGCCTTGTTTGCAGAGGCGAACTCAGGTCGCCAGTGACGACTCCAAGTATAGATCCCGAGTCCGCAGACCCAGCAAAGTCAGAATCAAGGGAGCTGTCGTCGCTCTCCACTCCATTCTGTTCTTCGTATACTGTTGCTTCTCGTTCATCCTCCTGTATCCGCTCAGACAGTAAGTGGCTGGCTCGGGCAGCCTTTTGAGGGTTGACTTGCTTCCGCTTGAAGATGGCTGGGTCCAGCTCGTTTTCGGAAGAGATCTCGCTGCTAGTCGTAGTGTCTCTTCTTGCGCGCTGCTTGACAGCCTCAACTCCTCCTAACGATCCGCTCCGTGTCCTTGTCTTCTCTCCTGCTGTGTTCGGAGTAGGTGACATGACCAACACGGATGGTCCGCCGGCAGTGGTCGAGCCCCGTAGTGGAGAGGATCCAGCTCTCGTACGGAGGGGCATCTTGCTGAATTTGATCTGCTGCGCTGCTCTCTGTGTAGCGTCCGGGTCATCGTCGCTCTCCTCGCTAAGATCACTGCTGTCATCCTCCTCTAGCTGCTCTTTCCGCCTTTTTCTTCTTGTATGTAAAGCCGGCCCAACCGTGTCATTGCTACCGCCTCCGACCCCTGTGACCATCCCACCCTCGTCTTCCTCATCACCGAAGCTCGGCCTTGACAAGCCGGCCGACCGTGGGGCTTGAAAGTACTCCGAGGTGATCGCAGTCGGTATGGGAGGAGAGTATGTCCTTCTTATCTCGGCGGCATTTGGGATCCAGCCCGCAGCACGGTATGCTGGGTTATTGAGGACGGAAGTATTGACGTTGATCAAGCGCTCACCCACGCCATCTTTGATGTGGGACAGGTATGCGGTGCGAAGCTGATAGAGAACGAATCTGATAAAGTGTTAGTATGGAACATAGCGCGTGACTCTTTACACGCTCGCCGGCGATTCCGTAGCTCATAGAAGGGGGCCCCTTACTCTTCGTCCTGAAGGAGAGACATTGCAGCTCATGTGGTGGACGTGTTATTCATAAAGTTCATGATCCGTCATATTGAGGATCTTCCAGTCCAGCTGGACGCTCGTGTGGTCCTCGCAACCATTTGTCGCGATGCCTGTAGTTGCGGATGCGGAGTGTTCGGAGGTGCTCCACGTGGGGCTGTCAATGCGGATAGAGTCAATATGATTTCGCATACTTCCCCATCTACCTAGCGTCACAGAAATCAACACATTTCTAGACATTAAATCGACCGAGCACGCCAACACGATGAATCTCGTCGGATACTCAGATTCCGAAGGCTCAGATAATGAAGCTCCTCCCCCGGCCTCGAAGCTCGTCGCTAAACCCGCGGCCGCTCCTCCTAAGTCCACAGCGAAGAAAGTAGTCGACAAGGCAAATCCGCGCAAAATCCAAGTCGACCTCCCGTACACAGTCTCTACGGACAAGCCTACTCAGAGCGATGACATTACAGCAGATGCTCCACCAGCGAAGAGGGCAAAAGTAGGCGGCGGAGGATTCAGTGGCTTCAACGCCCTTTTACCTGCACCAAAGGGAAGGGCGTTGGCGGGTGATGGAGCGAAGAAGGGACTGGGCAGAGGCGTCAATTTGAGGACTGGTGCTGCGCCCGGTTTCAGCCGAGAAACCGTGCCAGAAGAGGTGAACAACGTTTCTGGAGCGACTGATGAAGGCCTCACTACGACCGAGCCGGTTGGAACTTCCAATGGAGAGAAAAAGGCGGTGGATATCGAGCCGGAGGTGAAGATTGTAGGCAAAGCAACTAGGTTCATGCCTCTGTCGGTATCGAGAGGAAAACAGAAGAAGAAGAAGCCGGTCGTTGCAGCAGCAGCTTCTGCAGGAGAATCAAGGTCGCCGCAGGTTGCCAACACTCAAGCGACCTCAGCGCCTATCCCACCTCCAAAGCCTAAGGTCTCTCTATTCTCGATATCCAACGAGGAAATCGGTCCAACCAGTGGACCCACAGCAGCAAAGGAAGAGTACAGGCCGATGATGTATGGATTCGAAGAAGAAGAGGCAGAGGAAGACGCAGGCTTCGACGAACCATACCAAAACCATTCGTACGCGCAGCCACCGCCGATATCTCCACAGCCAAGCACAACCACGTCAAACTCACTTGATGCAATAGCTTCCGACCTCAACCTCACCGAGCAACAGCGGCGGCACCTCTTCGGTCGCAAAGGAACCAAGGACATGCAGCATCTTTCAGCGGCGAAGATTGTCAACTTCAACACGGACGAAGAATATGCTGCGAACGAGGCGTTACGCGCTAATGGCGAGACCGTGAAGCACAACCCTGTCCGCGCCCTGGCGTCTGGCAAGCATAGCTTGAAGCAGCTGGTCAGCGCGGCGAGCAACCAGAAGGATGCTTTGGAGGAGCAGTTTGCGACGCAAAAGGGGAACAGAAAGGAGGCTGGCGGAAGATATGGATGGTGAGCGTGATGACTGTCTCGAACGTGCTCTACGCGAGATACACTTTCACGGACAGACATGTTTGCGGATAGTACTTGACCGTTCCAGTATACTTTGCCAACATGTCTCATACGGAACACTTGAAAATTGGACCCTCTTTTCTCTTAAGATTGTCACAAGTCCACATGATGTGTGGGTTAGAAACACAGACTGACTACCCGTACCTTCTCGAGACGGCACCGCCCTGCACTCCATGTTGCAAGTTCCAAAAGCAAACATACGCAGATGCCAGGCCCATCCACCTAGTCTCACAAATGGCAATTCCTCAAACCCGCATGACCAACGTCGACTCTATCTCGTCGCAAGAGCCGAAGCTGGCAGTATTGCGGTCAACATACCAGCACCCCATCCAACCCCCCTCCCCCAACCGCATACCGGCTCCCCCCCTCCTACCCATCCACACCCCCAAACATCCCCCAAAAATCCACCAGGAGGCACAAGTCCCCACCAACCCAGCCAAAACCACCACCCCCTCATCTAATCCCCCACCCTATCCCGCGCACACCCCAAGTCTTATCCAGCGTCCCCTGGTCCGCGCACCATGCCCTGTGCGTCTGTGAATGGAATGGGGACCTGGCACCTCTATCAGAACAGCCTTGTGAATAACGACTAAACCCTGATTATGATAGTTTAACTGGGGAGGAATTCTTGAGGTTGGCGTCGTTGGCCTCGTCTTGCGTGGTAATGATCTGGGCGACGTGCGGTGAAGTGTGAGAAGTAATCTAAGAGGGAAAGGGGAAAGAATGTTGGCGCCTGAGCGATAGCTGTTGTGGATTTGGGGGGGGAGATGTGGGAGTCCTGGGTGATGAGGTTGGGTTATTTGGATGGGAGGTGGTTGGCTATGATGAGGGAGTTCGGGGGGTTACGCTAAGGAGCGTTTTTGGGGGGTATGAGGATATAGAGTTTGGGCAAGAGAGGTAGCGACGATGCTAGAAAAGCAGCTTACTTGTCCGTGAGGTTGTAGGTGACGTAACACAGCGATCACCGAAAGCAAGGGAGACGGAATGGAATCATGATTCTTTTTGGAATTTTCTACCGAACAACTCCAAAAGATCGGAAAAAGTATCTACGAACCAGAAGCGAAAGATTTTTCCCCAAGTCGACCGAAGATGATCGGACATGCCCATTTTTGTGTACCTTTGCCATGCAGAGAGATATATATACCTGGTCTGATTTCGTGGTCCGTCATGCAAGGCGCAAGCGCCAGCTCAGTCTTGCGCACACAATGTACTTCGCAGAAGTAGCCGCAGATGCGCGCAGACATCAGAAAAAGGAGTGAATGTGGTTGATTTAGGTGGTGTACCACCAGTCGATGCCGTGGACACGGCCATCTCCAGCAGGAGCGACGGCGGTGAACAAGCTTGTGGACAGATCGATGGCCTCGCCGTCGCAGCCACCACAGGTGTCGACAATCTTGGCCTGGTGCTCGTTGCCCTCGTAGGAGATGGTGATATATTGG
>Ga0160429_1001780_pt1 | contig 11612 bp, 9 predicted proteins | sample SolpanmetagenomR_FD_108199 | JGI IMG/M metagenome (GOLD analysis project Ga0160429, IMG submission 108199) | Solar panel surface microbial communities from Lawrence Berkeley National Laboratory, California, USA - R | ecosystem: Engineered > Built environment > Solar panel > Unclassified ... | reverse complement strand
TGGGGGGTGCGGGGGGGGGGTTGTATTCTGTGGGTGTGGAGGGTTGCTGGGGTGAGGGGTACGGATTTCAAGGTCGAGCATGCGAAGGGGTTGAGTAATGAGTTTCGGTGTTTTGCGAATTTCGAGAATGAGGATTGGAGGTTTGGGGAGGTTGCGTAGGGCGGAGAGGGAGTGTGATTGAGGCTGGTTGGATGGCTGGGTAAAGTAGCTGTCGTGAAGCATCTGCTTACCATTTTGAGATGGCTAGGACAAGCAGAGCATGTTATGACAACACTGGTGGAATTGAAGATCAAATGCCAATTCAAACGACTTCAGGCGAAGCAGAAAGCACCCAGATGTTGAGGCATGCAAAACAAGTGCTTCATGTATGACGAACAATCATGGAACAATTATGGAATCGAGATTGACCAGGACGACAACATCGTTCGAATGACCTAGGGAGGGGAAGTAGATGTAAAATCCTTTGCGGCCCCTTCAAGAGAAGAACTCTTGTGCAGGTTACTTGAAGGCTAAGCAAACAGAACAAACACTAAAGACCTGGATTATCCCTTACGGGTTGAGAATTGCTTCTGCTGTTTTCTCGGTGTCAATATCCTAGTAACTGAAATAGCCAAAGAACCAAGTCAAGATTCCCAGCGCAGTCCATATCCCTCAGGCATACCACCTGATACCCTCATCCTAAAAACATGTCAGGCACCAACCCCGCCACACATTGAAGAAAAGCAGCCACTCGACATCCTCCCCATCATCTTGAACCAATCCTTGACAGGCTGGGACGACTTGACCTGCTCAGCCAGCATCTTCCTCTGATACAGCCTCTTCAACAATCTGAGGTCTTCCAGCGTGGTCATGGTATCCGGATGATCAACACCCATGACCACCTCCTTATTACCCAGCTCCTTCTCATGCCACCAAAGCACCTGATTCAGATCCCCCAAAACCTGCGCATACCCCGCTGCCCTCTGGTAACTAAATACCCCGTCAGCTCGTCTACGTCCTCGAATTTAAAAAGGAACAAGACCCCAAGTGAGAAGCGAGAGACTCAAAAAAGAAAAAATCCTCACCAACCACCCAAATCCCTCCCCACGACCCCCTCCAAAACAAAAAGATCTGCCAAAACCCTCACAGCGCCCAACGCCTCCGCAGCACCCTTAATCCCTGTCGCAATAGAAACCCTCTCGTCGAAACACCTCAAGTTCTGATTGAGCTCGTACATCCTCTTCCGCCTGGCCTCACCGCTCTGGAACCTCTGCCCATAATCACCACCCTCATCGCAAGCCTCGCATTTACACTCGAACCCCCAGTACGCCAGATCCATTGCGCGCTGGGCCTTGCTGCGGCAGCTTTCGGCGTAGGCGACAGTGAGTTCGGCGTCTGCGGGGATCTTGTGCAGGGTGTGTGCGGTGATACACTTCGTGGTGGGGTTGTAGATGAGTTCGACGGACGGGACGCAGGAGTGGTTGATGCGGGATGCGGTGTGGCAGATTGCCGTCGACGAGGCGAGGTGGCTGAGGCGGAAGGAGTTGGCCTCGTAGATTGCGGAGATGGTGAGTCTTTTGGCGACTTCGGTGGCTTGTGCTTGAGGGGTTGCTGTTGAGTTTGACGTCAGAATGTGGTAAGAGGTTTTTTTTTTTTTTAGTGAAGGGGTGTCGAAGGCGGGCGAGGAGTACTTCTGTAAGCGTTCTTCTGCAATTTCTTATGGATATGCTTCAGTCGCACTTCTTGGGATTGCGGACGCAGGTACGAATGTAGCTCTAGATAGCGCTGTTTCTGCTCAACGGACAGCCCTCTGAAGGCCTTGTAAACGACGTTGGGGTTCTCATCGGTTTTGGAGAACAAGGTGAACATTGGCTTCTCATCGAATATCCTCGTTCCTCGAGTGATTTCTTTCTTGGCGAAGAGACCGAATCCTTTGTCGGCGGAGTGGCGGATTTCGTAGAGGTCGTTGCCGGGGTTTTGTTTGAGGATAAGGACGACTGTGATATAGTTAGTCGTGAAAGCCGTGGTGTGGAGAGATGTGGGGAGGGAAATTCACTTCTCTCGTCTTCGGTAAGTGGTTCTTCTACGACTGCTATCCTGTCGAGAGCTTCCTGCAAGATCTCGTTCCTTCTGTCGGAGGGTGCAAAGCGGTCTTTGCTGCGTTTCTGACCTGCCATGATGATATGGATGGAATGATGTGTCAGGTTACATGAAAGGTCACAGAGTACGGGAGGATCAGGATACCAGTGTCTTTTCAAGCTGGCTATAACTTAGCAGTAACACGAGAGGCTGGAGTCGTGTCAAACAAAGGGAGGGAGGAAGCAAAACAAAATGCACAAGAGAAAGTTGTCAGGTAGGGTTGGTTTTTATATGTGAGCAAACAATGGTGTATTGCGTCATGTCATATCTTTTTTAGGTTGCCTTGGGTATACCATCTTTGAAATCCACTGCTTCAGATCTGCTGTACATATACCTTGAGGTTACCTCACGTCTGACAAACCAAGGGCTTATTCGACGCAGCCTCGGTACACCCTTAGCATGTCTTTGGCGAAGCAAGTTTCTTCTTGGGATCCGTCTCATTGATATCTTACGAGGACTTGATCACATCGAGCTTGTCAGTATTTCTCAACCATACTTCTCAAGTCGGAATACACCCTGAGATCAAAAACACATCACGCAAAAACTGCATCTCCATTTTTGGAATTCCATCGAATGTCGTATTTTCATCAAGGTAAAAAAAAACACGCTGTGCTAAACAAGCAAAAACAAGGCGCAAAAAGCAGGGAAAAGATATCGGTTCAAGGAACTAACCTTTTCCTTGAACAAAACCCTGTACACAATCTCTCCACCTTCACCGTCCAACACGGATGACCCCCGCCTGGATCAACGTCTTTATCTTCCTCGCAATCTGCGGATTTCGCATGTGTTCCTGGAGAGCAGCCGGGTCGCCCTTGGCCTGCTGGAGAATACTCTGCATAACAGGATCCTGCAGAATCATCGTGACGTCCGGATCCCGCTGGATGCGCTCCATAGTCTGCTCCTCGGTCTCGCCCTCCTGCGCGCTGAACTGCGCCTGCAGCGCCTTCTGCTGCTGCTGCTCAATCTCCCTCGCGTTGGCGCCCGTCTTGTCCTTCTCGGCCGCGTCCGTGCAGACGTCGACACACTTGCTGTACTCGCGCATGGCGAAGTACGCTTGTGCTTTGCGGAGGTAGGCGCGGATGAAGTTGGGGTCGCGCTTGATGGCCTCGTCGCAGTCCTGAACGGCGCTGGGGAAGGAGAGCAGCTTGATGAAGCAGGCGGCACGGTTGCTGTAACCACGGGGGTCATCGGGCGCCCGCTTGATCATCTCACTGTAGGCTTCCACGGCGGCGGGCCAGTCCGCGGCCTTGAATTTCTCGTTTCCAAGCTCGCGTGCCTTCTCCGCTTCTTCGGGGTTGATGTATGCGTTCTTCTCGCTGATGGCCTTGTTCTTCTCTGCGGCGCGCAGTTTAGCGAGGATGTCTGGTGTGCGGTGTTCGGTGAGGGCTTTTTGGTAGTTCATGATGGCCTTGCCGAGATCGCCCAGCTTCTCATATGCTGAACCGATACGCCCGAAAGCCTTTGCGATAATCTTAAAGTCGGCACGCACCTCACGGCCCTCCTCGATAGCCTTCTCACAAGCCTCAATGGCGCCTTCGTAGTCGCCCTTCTCGAATTTCGCCGCACTCAGGTTGGTGAGGTATGTGATATCCTTGTGAAGCTCCCAAGCTTTAGTGTAGTGTGCAATGGCCTCGTCAAACTGGCGCTTCTTGTAGTTCTCCGTGCCTAGCTTCTTCTCGTTTTCAGCCTCCTCCTTTGCCTTCCGCTTGGCGACTTCCTCCTCGTCTTCTTCTGGCTCCGGTTTGGGCTCAGGGGCTTTATTCGGCTCATTCGGAACAAGGTCTGGCATCTCCACGTCTTCATCCTCGTCGGCACGACCTCCCGCAGCCCCTCGAGCAGTACCCTCTCCTCCCGGTGCACCAAACGACATGTCGATACCAAGCAAAACGCTTAGCACAGACATCATCCGCGGATCTCCCAACTCCTGACCAATCGAATTCGGGTTATTTTTAAGGTTCTGGATCTTAGCCATAAAAGCCGGATCGGCTAGAAGCTTGCTAGTCTTTGGGTTACTGGCCAGCTTCTGGATCATCTGCGGGTCGTTGAACATGCTCCCCAACCCAGCGCTGGGGTCACCGGAGACACCATCATCCTTGGCCTACTGGTCTATTGCGCGCTGCACGCTCGCCCTTCCAGTTTTAGCTTGTGCGTTGTTCGCGTCTAGTTTGAGGGCCTCGTCGTAGGAGTCGAGAGCGCCGACTATGTAACGTTAGCACTTTGATCGCAAGCAGAGTGTTCGTAGATGCCTTACTTAGATCGCCCTGTCCATGAAGTGCAGCACCCTTCCTGCTCCAGCCCTTTGACCAATCCGGCTTGATTTCTGTGGTCTTGTTTGCGTCTTCGAGGGACTTCTCGTAATCTTTCAACGAGGCATATGCGCCAGAGCGGTTGGAGTATAGGACGTGGTTTTGCGGGTCGAGTGCGATGGCCTCTGAGAATTTGTCTCTGTGAATAGATGTGTTAGCATGTGCTCTGCCATTGCCCGGCCTGCAAAACAACTCACGCTGCGTCTTGAAATCTCTTTTCGGTAAAGGCTTTGTTGCCCTCTGCTTTTAGTGCGTCGGCCATGGTGGTGTGTTGTAAGTTGTCTGGCTTGAAGTGCGTGGAGTTGTGCTATAAGAGCTTCTGTTCTTCAAGTACAATCATCTGGTGTTTCTAAGATGGTCGATGAACTTCTAGAAAACAAGGGTGTCGTTGTTTGTGGACACACCTCAGCGAGCAGTTCACAATACCAACCACGCAGGGGAAAGCATATCGTTTGAGTTATCACCAAAGCAAGGAATGGCTTCAATAGCATATAACTGTATGTATTGACATAAGCTATGAATCATAACATGTGGCCGTTTTCAACCAAAAGCGCTCAATAGTCTCCTGCCGGAGCCCTATAACCTGGTCCTTTCATCATCGAAGTAGTCCATCGCTGCCTGTGCCGGTCTCAGAGCTACTTCCCCAAACGGTAGACACTCCAAGCACTCCTATCCTCCTCAATCGCATCAATAACCTGATGCAAGTCTCCATCAACACTCCTAACGAGACTTCGCAACTTGCCATCATCATCATTAGTGTAGCCGAGTTCTTGCAGCTGCTGAATACATTCGGCATCCATTTGCGAAGCAGCATCATAGCTTTCAGCCTCCATGCTACCCCTACGATTCGCTCGTGCATCAAGCGGCTTTTCACTGTAATTGTCCTTTTTGCTAGAGCTTGACAAATCTCCTGCATTGATGAGGTACTGCACGGCAGGTTCATGTGCGAATGACACCCTCGGCTGCGGGATAGTTAACTTCAACCCAGCTGTCGAAGTTGCACCTTTGCGTTTTCCTGCAGACAACTTGTTCAATTTTCCTGGTTTGTGCAGCGAGCTTGGATACTCTTTGTCTAAGTCTCTCGAATGTGCGAAGTCCCATGCCCAATCCTTGTCGGAAGATTTCTTGGCAGCTTCTGCATTGTCGAAAGTGGTCGACCGCTGCGCGGTCTCTTGTGCTACAGTGTCTTCCAATGGATGTAACAGTTTTTCCTTGGGAAGTCCTTTCTTGCATAGGTCTACATAATATGCAGAACCCCTAAGTCCTCGAGACCTATCCCGCGACTCCCAATAAGAAATTGGGTAGGGCAAGGTAGATTGCGAGTCATTGTCTGAGGACTTCATGGCAGCTTCACTCGCACCAGGAACGGTCGGCTGTGTGGCAGTCATTCCCATGGCTGTACCTGCACCTGCATGCCTCCCGTGAGAAGATCCTTTGGAGCCCCAAGCATCCCAGGGGTCAACAAACTTCCGAGAAGAGCCCTGGTGTGAAGGGTTACGTTGCGGATTCTTCTTGGCAGACATTGCCTGTGCTTGAAGAACTGTAGCTTGAGGTGCAGATGCCTCCGCAGCATCATGCACATCCAAATCTGCAGATCTCTCCAAGGAGTCTTTAGGCTTAAGCAATTCGGGTCCATACCAAGAGCTGAATTCTTCCCACCCAGTTACATCACTTGTAGTTGGTAACCCTTGCGAGGAGTCTTGTCGAACAGATATATGCTTTAAATCCTTGTCAGAAGAGTTCACAACGGCGTCTCTCAGTCCGGATATCTTCAACTGTGGTGTAGTTGTCTTCGCTACGGTTTCAGCAATGGGATCCTGATGGCTGTTCTGGAAGGCTCTGCTTCCTTGGCCTTGATTCTGAGTTTTAAGTTGAAGAAGCGCGTTGCGATTCCTGTGAATTGGAATACTATGTTCCCAAGCCATGCCGAGGCGTCGTGTTTGCTTCTCAGGAACGGCATCCTGAGTGCCTTGCGAGCCTCTACCGGGAGCCATGAGAGACATGCTACGGCGAAGCTCACCGCTCTTCTTCATAGCCTGCTTGATGCGCTCAGCATTATCCTCTGCTACGGAATTAGCACGTGCCATGATGCGTTGACCATTCTCCAATTTTTTATTTAGCCTGGCTGAAAAGCTCGAGTCCCGCTCGAATTCAGCAATAGGAGGATATCGAGCCATGATCGTTGCAGGCTCAAAGCTGAAGCGCTGCTGAGGCTTGGCTCCAGTCTTTGAAGATTCCGGATGCCACGATACACGATGCTTCAGTTTAGCGTTATCTTTGTCCGCCCACTTCCGCTCCATACGGTCAATAGAGTCGTTAAGCTTTTCGAGAGACGGCGTCTCGTACCAAGGGTACACAGGACGAACGACTGTGCTTTGTGGAGGACTTACTAGCTTTGACGGAAATGTGAACCAAGCAGAGGAATCATAGCCTACCTTGCCTGTCCCTGGTGGAGGACTAGCTGGCTTTGGCAAAAATGTGAACGAGGCAGGAGCACCATTGCCTTGCATGACACGACCGCCAGCGGCTGTGATTTGAACGCCACCCTTTGGCTTCACGAAAGGGGATTGGGCAGAAAAGTCGTTACCCGCCTCAACATACCCGCCAGCGGCTAAGGAAGAACCAGCTTCAAGGTCAGATGCTTGGCTAAGGAATCGATCAAAGTCAAAGCTGTCCATGTAGTCTTTCTTTACACCGCTCGATTTTGACTGCCCATTGTCCTGCGATGCTAAACCATAACTGTCCAAAAAAGGCCCAAGGTCCCCGTAATCCAAGTAGCGGTCCCTTCCATCGCTAGGCCCCAGTCGTTCGATGTTCGATGACTGACTGGGAAGCCCATTAAAGTCCCACGTATCCACATTGCCGTCTTTTCGCTTGTTCTGACACTGTCTTAACACTTTTTCCAAGTCCTTGAGTGTTACAGAGCCTAGGCGGATCTTTCTGAGCATCTCTACCAGCTCGTACCTTTTGCACAATGGCTCTTGCTCATCACCGAGATTCTCATCGTTTTTGTGATGATCTCCGTTCTCGACATCGTAAGTGCGCATGGGGTGCTTCGAGGTCTCGAAATGAATTTTGCCGACGTCGTGCATAATATCTTCTTTGCCACTGCGATAAAGATCGACCATGGTCATTTCAGGGTATACATGTTCGAAGTCTTCAACAAGGGTGCGGCAGAAATCCAAGTTCCGGTCATCATACCAGACGTCGTCTTCACTGCTGAACCCATGCCAGTGTACCAAATATTGCTTGAAGGAGGGGCCTTCGAGACAATCATATGTTACGAAGCGACGATTCACGATCTTCTCCACTCGATACAAGCCATTTGGGTCCATGCTAGTATTGCTCAGTGGTGCAGGGCTGCCCTCTGTAGTTGTCAACAAGTTGTCTTCTACGGTTGTAGCTTCACAAGAGGTAGTCTCCGCGCTGGTAGGATGCCCAGCGGGTGATTGCGGCATCTCAACTGGAAGCTCACTAGTGTCCCGAGTCCGAATCGGCACAATCCCACGAAGAGCGTCAATAGCGGCTGTACTCGCCTGAAAAGCGCGATCGAGGTTGTTCGACCGAGTGCCACCGCTGATGTGTTGCTGCAATTCCGAGTGAGCGGTAGTAACGGTTGTCGCAAGCGACCCGACTCCTTCGAGAAGCATCTTGACTGAACGAGCAATGACTTCACCAGGAGTTTGACTCGGAGTATTGCGAGCATCCATAGGAGTAAAGAGAGAAGTCTCAAAAAGCGTTGGCAGTGAAATAGGCGGGGCAGCAGGACTGGATGGTGGTTGAGAAGCATGAATCCTCTGAAGAGACTCCTTGCTGGTATTCGATTCAGGTAAATGCGGGCCCCGCACTTCTTGGAATCTCATCAGCTTTGACAACTCGGCTTCGAAGAGATCCAAAAGCGGCCGATGCTGTGCGGCTTCCTTGGTCTTGGGCGCATCGTTTGCGAGATCAGGCATGACTTGGGTTGCCGGAGATTCGAGCTCGGTTGTGGCAATGACTTCTTTCACTTTGGGCTGCTTCGTAGATTTGGATTTGCCTGCTGGATTGAAAGCGCCAGGTAGAGTATTATATGATGCCCAACGATTCTCATACGCTGGTACGTCACCAACCAACGCTCGCTGTTTGCCCTTGTGTTCTTGTTTGTAGCCTTGCACATTTACCACAAGTAAACTGTCGCTCGACGGTGATCTATGGACGTCTCGTTAGCTCGCGCGTAAGCTGTGTGAGGACGGGCTTCTCACTCGGATTGTGGATTAGGCGGATTTGTCGCCCGGAAATGTAAAGCTCTGATGGCTTCTGCCTGGAGTCCGGATGGCGATATGGTGGCTTCCCGCTGTGTGTTGAAAGTTTCAGGCCGCTCGAACTCTTTTTGAGTTCGTTGCTCCAGATCTTTCCAGATGTCAAGTACTTCCGGGCTCTGTTCAATGTCGAAGGAGTGAAGAGACGTGCTAGCTGCCGGAAGAGGTTCCTGAAGTCGTTGTTTGAGTTCGAAAGACGTTCCGACCTGTCGAGTTATCATTAGTTTAGAATCACCCATCAATGCAAGTGCTGTCCTACCTGTACCACCTCCCCGTCATCCTCGTCTACATAGCGCAATGCAGCAATTTGACATTTCGAGAGGGCGTTGTCGTACTCCTGAGCTCTCAGCTGGACTGTACCATGGCTGCTGGAGTTCTGCTCAAGCTTCGGACAAAGGTCGAGATCTGAAGATCTCCAGCCTGTAGTCTCTCCTACGTAGTTGGCGTGTAAGTCGCGGATCTGGAAAGCGGGGAGCACGTCAGGTGAAGAAGATGGCGAGTCCATGGTGATGGCGGTGCTAGTCACAAGAATACTGTAGCATGAGAAAGTCGTGATGTGAAGAAAGTCGAGTTGAGGATCAAGTCAAGTCCTCAAGGCTAATCCAGGCAGCCGCCGCCCCGCACAGTGCTGCAAAGATGAACCTGCTGTGCCAAGCAAAGTCCAACCCCACACTTTTGACTCAGTCCGTTGGACGACTCGGCACGTTGTTGTGGTATATGATAAGTCACGGTTACGAAGAGCTTTCACAGTGTATTGCATCAGAGAATGTATGTTTGCTGTCAAGCTTGATCAATTGAAGCTATGTAAAATTCGTTCCAAAGATAAGTCTTTGTTTTTTGCTGACATATTCTGCCGTCAACGTGCTCCTTAGGAGACTTGTTCAAAAAGTTCAATGTTTCCACACTGCTGATCAGTGTGAATTTTGATAAAAAAGAAATCCATCGACGCCATTCACCAAAATGATCATCGTCAACCAAAATCTCGATCCATCCACCTAAGTCGATTGTTGGCGAGCTCAGACGTACCACATAGTGGTGCTGATGCTTCCGACATCAACCATTTCAAGCAAAGGCTTGATTTCCGGGATTTTCTCAGAAGACGAACCAGTGTCAGCGGTCTTCTGCCCGGCCGTCTTTGCAGGCAAGGCGGGTTGATCGAGATGAGACAGAGCACGGTTCGAGGCCAAGTGGGCATAGTAGATGGCAGGGAAAAGAGAAACCGGTGTGGTTGAGCGCACATACTGGTAAGAGGACTCGTAGATCATATTTTGAAGATCTTCAGTCGTCATCTTGGCTTCATCCTGAAGCACGTGGTAGTGTACCGGACGTGCTGTACCTTTGATGGCAGAATGGGCACAAAGGTAGAAGTCGTATTCGAAGGGATGAGTGATTCCAGTCTCGACCAAAGTTCCAGGCTGAGGATTATTGTTCTTATCACCTAAGCCCGGCTGAGGGAAGAAACGGACATGGTGACGTTTCGTGGCGACAACGACAGTGAACTTGGTAGTCATCTTAGGATTGATTGAAAAGAGTAAGTCACGGAGAGCCTTAACCTCTTGGTGCAGGATATGAGCATATTGCCCTTCAGATACGCCGTCACGAAAGTACATGACATGTTCTGGGAATCTTCCTTGCCCAACGGAGGTAAGCCATTTCTTGACGAGGGGTTTGAGCATCTTGTCGATATTCTCCTTAGTAATTACCTCCACACGAGAGCCGTTGGTCTCAACTGCCGCGGCGTACTTGATACAATGCTGATCCCAAGACATAGTCATGGCGGCAAGGGAAGCTGCGACGGAACCCGGAGCACCATGAGAAACGTCGGCGCCAATGATCATGGTAGGCTTGGTAAACCAAGACTTGTCTCCCTTCAGGCCGTTGGCGCGTGCAGTGTGACCTCCAAGTTTGGCATTGACTTTCATGCAGACGTTGGAGCAGTACTGTGCCTGGGCCTTTTGAACGTGCGCAGATTGAAGGACTTGAGATACGATACCATAGCGGCAATCACAAGACTTCTTGATACGATTGTAGATCTCCGCAGACTTGTCAGGGACGATGAACACAAGAAGCTGTGGTCTCATTTGGGATTGAGTGCCAGCAGCGTTGAAGAGATCTTCAACAGATTTGCCAGGGTCAGTGTTGCCTCTGATGACAACTGGGCTGGTGTTTGCAATCTTACCGCCGTGACGACTGAAGACACCAATGAATTCGCGAATGAAATTATCGGTTTGCTCTTTGGAGACTGTGAACCTGCCAGGCATTACACAAACACCCCAAGACTTGAGCGGAGCAATATGAGGCAGAATGAACTTCTTTCCCTTGAGATCCCAACGGCCAGAGGTGCGCGGGTCGGTCTTCTCATTGGCGAACTGCACCTTGGGGTTGGGCAAAAGTTTGGCCTTCACTGCGACGGGAGTTGGAGAAATTTCAAGGCCGTAATTCTGGAGATATTTGTCTTGAGTCCAGTCGAGCATTTTGACTCCATCTTCGATACTCTTCCACCGCTGGTCAGGCAGAGTGACGGCAAACTTGAGCATTTCCGAAGTCTGCCTTTCATTGAGCTTCGCCGAATAACGCTGGTAGCGGTTGATCCAGAGCAACTCTGCAGGGATGTGAATGTGCTCTCCATGCTCCCCACCGATTTTCTTGGTCATCTATGAAAATCTTGTTAGCAATGACATGGAGCGCAGTGGTCAGGTGTTCAGTTACCTTGACAAGAGGGAGTTCTGCATGCATGAGTCGGATCTGGTATTCATCCTGGAAATACTTTTGAACAGACACCATGTTGCCTTGCTTGTTCTTGAAAGTATACTGCTTAGCATTTTTATCGCTGAAGCCCTGAATGACGAACGACTGGTCTTTCTCAGCCTTGTCGACATTCTTCTCCATG
>Ga0160429_1001779_pt1 | contig 11613 bp, 11 predicted proteins | sample SolpanmetagenomR_FD_108199 | JGI IMG/M metagenome (GOLD analysis project Ga0160429, IMG submission 108199) | Solar panel surface microbial communities from Lawrence Berkeley National Laboratory, California, USA - R | ecosystem: Engineered > Built environment > Solar panel > Unclassified ... | reverse complement strand
GTTTGATGTCCGTTTACAGAGATGTATGCGGTCAAATTTGATCAAAGGAGCGAATTGGATACAAGAATATGTGGTGTTAGTCCTCTGAAATGCTCACCAGGCCCGAGTAAGAAGCGCTAATGTTATGATAGCCTCCCTAAGATTTTGTTGTAATGTGCATACCTTGAGCGCCAAGGATTGCCATTAATTAACCAATACGCAAATATTCTCGAAGGCGTGTTTTGTTATAAGAGCACCCCGACCACTATGCAAAGTGCTAGATCACTTCTTACAAACCTCCTCGTCCAATGCCGCAACAAATCTTTCGACTTCCTCAGGCGTGTTGTAATGCGCCATGCTGACACGAACGACGCCCTCCTCCCCAAGATGCAAAACGTCATCCACCAATCTCTTTGAGTAGAAATGACCCCACCTAAATCCAAACGGCGTCTTACTCTCAACAGCCTCAACAATCTCTCGTGAACTCCTGTCCATGACCGTAAAGCTAACTACCGGGACCCTCTTGGTCCCATCACTCTCTGGTACGCCCTGTATCGTGTACACCTCAGGCTTACTCCTCAGATATCTCAGCAGAATCTCTTGAAGCAGCTCCTCGTGCTTTATCAAGTTTGGCCAGCCCTGGTTCGCAAGGTAGGCTGTAACAATCGGCAGACTCTGTACTAATTCGTAACTCGCCGCCGCAAGTCCGAGCTTGTCTTCCAGCGTGTGCCCATCCTTGAAGTAATGACCCAAGCTCGTCATGGCTGCATCTTGTGCTTTTCTGGACGCATACAGCTGTGCGACATGCGGGCCGAAGACCTTGTACCACGAGAAGCAGTAAAAGTCGACACCAAGCTCCTTGACATCGATGGGGCGATGAGGCGCATAGGCAACTGCGTCAACGCAGAGCAAAGCGCCCGGGATCGTATGCACGAGGTCAGCAACCTCGCGGACTTTCGTAATACTACCTAGAATGTTCGAGGCGTGCGTACAGGTGACCAACGCAGTATTTCCAGATAACAGCGGCATGAGTGTTTCTGCGGTGAGATGCGGGTTTTCGGAAACGTCTGGGGTCCACCATTTTACTTTCAAGTTGAGCATCCTGGAGAGGGCGACCCAAGCTGCGATATTGGCTTCGTGATCCAGTGAGGACAGAATTAGTTCTGATGTTGGCTTCAACTTGGGAAGTAGGGAGAAAGATAGGTTGCGGAAGAGTTGGGTAGTTGAGGCGCCCATGACTTGGATGTGGCAATCAGCTTGACAAATTAGGTCAAATTTCTGGTTGAGACACTCATACCGACTTCATCAGGAGAAGCATTGACATATTTTGCCGCAGCCCTCAAGCCATCATAATATTTGTCTGTCGATGTCTTGCTGATCTTGTATGTGGCACCCAGTTGCACATTATTAGTGATCAAGTAGTCTCTTATCCTGCATTCCACACATTCAGATATATGGACGACATTCATACTAGTAGAGAGCTTACGCATCAGCCGCCTTGCCCAAAATCTGGCTGCCTCCAGCGTTATCAAAATATATCTGGTCACGACCTAGTGCTGGGAACTCCTTCCGGACAGCTTGAACGTCATATTTTGCGGCGGACATGTTTTAGGAAGTCTTGGCAATTTTGTTTGGAAAACCGGTTCCGTATAGTATAGAGACAAAAAGTCTTCGTGTGGTGTTTTATACAGGCAACTGGTTCTATCGAGCTTCCCCATTCGGCATTGTCGTGAATGCCAAGACATCTGTATTTGACCATTTGCGGGGTTTACTTGGTATGGATGCGCTTGATGATTGACTAGGTACGAACTGCACATAATTTAGGTAGAAGTCTTAGCGGGACTCATAGACCCCGGTGAATCCTTCTCACCAACAAAGATAAATACCATTAAGCCGCTCAAGTCATGTTTGGTTTTTTGATGCGTGATGACTTCATAGTTCAAAACGCGTCTTCCCTCGCCGCGTTTTACTAGCTTCATCATCAATGACATCGAAGCAATCGTGGCTCTACATACTAAGACTCTGAGAAAACTCGGCCTATTGCGTAGAACCGTATCGTCAATTGCTTACAGACACACTCGCACAATGTCATCCCTCAACCTTAAGCGCAAAGCAACCGACCCCCACACTGCCGACGCCAAGAAGCCAAAAGCAAATGGCAGCATAACCAGTTTCTTTGGCCAGCCCAAAATCATCCCCAAACCAGAATCCTCAAACACCACATCCTCGGATGCTCCCGTCACGAAGAAGTTCGACAAGGAGGCGTGGATCGCAGCATTAACAGAGGAGCAGAAAGAGCTGCTGAAATTGGAGATTGACACGCTACACGAGAGCTGGCTGCCGTATCTAGCGGATGAGATCAAGAGCAAGGAGTTCTTGCAGCTGAAGAAGTTCTTGAAGGCTGAGGGTGAAAGAGGCCAGAAGGTGTTCCCGCCGTTGGAGGATGTTTACTCGTGGTGAGTGTTATGGTCCTTCACGCTCTGTTGATGGTGATTTGCTAACTGTGGTTAAGGTCCCGTCATACTCCCCTCCCAACAGTCAAAGCCCTTATCATTGGCCAAGACCCATATCATAATGTTAACCAAGCTCACGGTCTTTGCTTTTCGGTGAGGCCGCCTACACCAGCACCTCCATCGCTTAAAAATATATACATTGCGCTGAAGAAAGACTATCCGGATTTCAAAGAGCCACCGAACAAGGGAGGGCTTCTTACACCATGGGCGGAAAATGGCGTATTAATGTTGAATACCTGTTTGACCGTCAGAGCACACGAAGCCAATAGTCACGCGGGCAAAGGATGGGAGAAATTCACGCAGAGAGTTATTGATGTGGTTGTGAAGGAGCGGACTAAAGGTATAGTCATTTTGGCATGGGGAAGTCCGGCGCAGAAGAGATGTATGAACATCAAGGGCACAAGACATTTGGTGTTGAAAAGCGTCCATCCGAGTCCTCTGAGTGCATCACGTGGATTTGTGAGTTCTGTAATTTCGATGGTATTTCAGCAGAAGTTAACCTTTCCCAGTTTGAATGCGGCCACTTCAGGAAAGCCAATGAGTGGTTGAAAGAGAAGTATGGCGAAGAGGGCGTGATTAATTGGGATTTGAACGTAGCCCCTGAAGTTGCTGGAGTTTGAGATGCGGACAGGAAAGATGCGAGCTTTTGGGGCAGGAACGTAAATTCTGTGGTATTTCACACAGCGAGTTTTAATGGTCCCTTTAAGACAGTCAAATTCTCCTTTATTTTCCCTTTTTGACCCAGTCCTGCATTTTCTCTCTAGCCTCGTCCAATAGACCTTCTCCCCGTGCAACAGTCATGCCTGTGTGTGCTTTGCCTGTCTCCCAAATGTGTTGCGCGCGTTCCTTCACTCTCAGATGTGTATCCCTGACTGCCGGATACCTCTCTTCATAAGTCCAGACAAGATTGCCTACATTCCTCATCGTGACAGGAACAGCGACGTATCCTGCGGTAACACCGAATAATACTGGCACAGTTGCTCTTAGGAGAATGTTCCGATTTCGTGTGAGGATGGACCCAGCCATTGCCGACACGAGTACGTAGATCAGGCCCGGCATGAGTGCCTCATTCGCCGTCGGCGGTGGCGCTAGAGAAGCTACTGTGCTGGCGACAGAGTGCTCCATGCGTAACGCGCCAGACATAAAGTTGTTGACAGAGTTCTCGGCGCGTGTGGAGATATTGTAGAGCTGTAGGCGGGCGGCGCGGACGTAGGTGGTGAGCTGGTCGGTAATACTAGTGGAGCCGCTGATCTTGATGTCGGCTGAGGAGGCAGGTGGACGAGGAATCGAAGCTCTGGGAAAGGCTGGCGCTGCAGCGGATGGTGCGGGATGTCCTACATCGGGTGTCGGATCATCGTAGATAGGCTTTTTGCTGGTCTATATACAACAAATGAGCTTCGCACTTAAGACTAGACTTGTGAGCGCTTGGACGTACAGGAATGTGGTGTGGTGTTCCTGGAGCTTCGGCATGTGCGGTGATGGGGGGATTGATTGCGGCTGCGGTTAACAAACCCACTGTGACTGGGAGAGCATTACGCTGTGGATATTAGTGGCAAACACAACCAGGCTCGCGGATGAGAGGAATCTACCTTACGAAGGAGCGGCCTGAAAGCCATGATACACGCCAAAATATGAAGTAGGTCAAGGTTGTCGACGGTGGAATCCTTATCACAACACCAATGGCTTCAAGCTTGGAGCATAAGGCTGATTATGTCAGCCTTTGCTGCGGACAACAAATCGCTTCTTCACATTATTCGTCAATGTGCAAGTAGAAATGCTCAAGAGGCTTCAACGACAGCCATGGACATGCGCAAGTTGTCTCCTGCAACAGAAACGGATTCAACGAGGTCTGGTCGGCCTTGCATCAGCGCACTCAACGCCTCGCGACGAACATTCACGAAGTCCTGCGATACACGCCCCTCCCGGAGTGTATCAAGATGACCTTACTCTACGACAAATCTTCGACTCACCATCTTTCTGGAAAGATTTCTCTTCGAAAACAGCACATCATGCTTCTGGACGACGGACCGGATTACTTCAGAATAAATTCTTAACTTCACCGCAAGGGTTCGCCGATTTCTCGCAAGAAGCACTCCAGAAATGTCGCAAGATCGTTTCCAGAGTTCTCTCGGCCTCATCGACAACAGATTACAAACGAATGGTGCGCGACTTGGACAGGCTTAGTGATCAGCTCTGTCGAGTGATTGATCTTGTTGACTTCATTCGTAATGTTCACCCGGACCATCGCATTCAGCAGGCAGCATCCCAAGCGCATGGATTAATGTACGAATATATGAATGTTCTCAATACGACGCGTGGACTCGATGAGCAGCTGAAAAAGGCCTCTGGTATGTCTGAGGTAACTGCGTCATGGTCTGAAGAGGAGATCGTTACGGCCAGGATATTGTTAAAGGACTTCGCACAGTCCGCGGTGGATGGCCCGGAAGAAAATAAAGAGGAGTTTATCAAACTATCAAATGATATTGTTCAGGTTGGATCTGAGCTCCTCGACGAGATGGCGCCGGAGAAGATGTATTTGAAAATTCCTAGCAGTAAATTACAAGGAATGGATCCCATGGCAGTAAAACAAATGACCAAGTGGGGTCAAACAGCCATTCCTACACATGGTAGATTTGCTTCTCTGGCTCTTAGGACAGTGACAAATCCTGAAGTACGGAAGAAAGTTTATATTGCAAATCGGACAGCTTCGAAAAAGAGCATAGAGCGTGTAGAAAGGTTATCCTTACAACGAGCGCGATTGGCCGCACTTGCTGGACATCAGAGTTATGCTCATATGGCGTTATCGGATAAAATGGCGAAGACTCCCGAGGCTGTGAATCAATTTCTTGAAGCTTTGGCTGGCAAGAACAAGGAAAATGTACAACGTGATCTTTCAGCACTTCTTGAACTCAAGCAAGGAGATGGCTTTAGTGGTGCCATTCAGGCTTGGGACAGAGATTACTACACGACACGGTTACGCAGCAAAGTACATGCTCACAGTCGACCTTCGGATCTCTTATCAGCCTATTTCTCTCTTGGGACTGTTTTCCAAGGCTTATCGCGATTGTTCAACAGGCTCTACGGAATTCGTCTAGTACCATCAGCAACACTGCCAGGTGAGACGTGGAACGACGATGTCCGACGGTTGGATGTGATCGATGAGGATCAGGGGCACATTGCAGTGCTTTATTGCGATTTGTTCGAGCGATCCAACAAATCTCCAAATCCTGCCCATTTCACACTTCGTTGCTCACGAGAAATCTCTGGGGAAGAAATTGATGAAGCACAATCGAACCAAAATTTATCAGCAAACCCCTCCCTGTCTGAGATGTCTCTTGCTCTTAATGATGGAATGGCTTTGAATACATTTACGCCGCCTGATGGTACGAAACCTACTCTTCATCAGCTCCCTACGATTGCCTTTATTTGCGATTTCCCCCGCCCCTCACCAGGATCCTCTCAGCCGACCCTCCTCGCCTTTCGCCAACTTTCCACTCTTTTCCACGAAATGGGACATGCTCTTCACTCCATGCTCGGTCGAACGCGACTCCAAAATGTAGCCGGAACTCGTTGTGCCACCGATTTCGCCGAGCTTCCTTCCGTACTAATGGAGCACTTTGCAGCCTCTCCAACAGTCTTGGGCATGTATGCACGTCATTGGGAAACCGATAGACCATTGGATGTTTCCCTTGTCGAGCGAGAGTTGGCAGTCAACGCGCAGCTCGGTGCTTCCGCCGAGTTGGAAGCACAGATTCTTCTTAGCGTGCTTGACCAAGCCTACCACTCAGCGTCCGTACCTAACAGCGAATCTGCGGACTGGGACAGCACAGAGGTGTATCACAACGTCTGGAACGACCCTCGGTTTGCCAGTGTCGAAGAGCCTCATGACACCGCCTGGCAAGGTTTCTTCGGCCATCTCTTCGGTTATGGCGCCGTGTATTATTCTTACCTTTTTGATCGCGCCATCGCTGGGAGGGTCTTTATGGATGTGTTCGATGGTAAAAGAGCACTTGACCGCAGGCAAGGACAGCTCTACCGAGATGAAGTCCTGAAATGGGGCGGTGGTAGGGATCCATGGACTTGTGTTGCAGGCGTTCTGGGACCTTCGAAGGCTTGGATGAGTCAAGGTGGTGAAGGTGCTATGAAGGAAGTAGGTAAATGGGGAGCAGGTGCGCACGGTGGTGATGGTGCTATGATGTAGATGACTAATGTTCCTCTTCATAACTTGTATATTATGTCTATAGATACCAGGAAATTTCGCTACACAATGGCGGCGCAGCATAATAAATAATTCATATGGAAGGTCAGGTGCAAAGTTCGGCGTATTTGGCCGCATCAATATCACTCAAGCCATGATGCTGTTGAGTCTTGGACATACAAGGCTCGGAGCATTTCAAGCGGAAGGTCCGAGGGAGCACGAGCAAGGCAGCAATAAAGTTTAATAGCGGGGCTGCCCCTCTACTTCCCCATGTCTCCAATTTATCAGACACACATGGCACTAAACTTTAGGACGACGTCTGCTCTAGCTTTCTTTACGGCCTTTGTCCTTTATGTCCTGCGTTCGAAATATCGCCAACGTGTTATCGCAAGCAAATTCAAGCGAGAGCATGGCTGCCTTCCCGCAGCCCGTCTTGCTCAATCAGAACGTATCATTGGTGTCTCTGCGTTTTTGAAGATATATCGAGCGCACAAAGACAGCAAACTCTTAGAACTCTTTCAAAGCTCCTTCTACAACATCGGTTCTACTTTTAGTGGGACCTTGTTTGGTAAATCCTTCACCACTACGATTGATCCTGAAAACATCAAAGCTATTCTCGCAACGCAATTCGATGACTTTGGAATTGGTCAAAGGAAAAGTGTATTCGGGCCACTACTGGGCAATGGAATTTTCGTCAATGGTGAGTGGGTCGATTCTATTCGCTCTCATATATTGATATGCGAGAATGCAGATGGTGCAGCCTGGCAACACTCGCGTGCTTTAATCAGACCAGCCTTTACCCGAGGTCAAATCGCCGAGGTGGAGTTCTTTGAGCCACACATTCAGGAATTTATGAGAAAGATTCCCAAAGACGGCTCAACTGTTGACCTTGCGCCTCTGTTTATCCGCCTCACGCTAGGTATGCCGCATATAATCAATACTTGTTTACGGAAGTTGATGTCCTTAAAGATGTGGCAATTGAGTTCTTGCTGGGAGACACAATGGATCCACTGCAGCCGCAAGAAAGTATTAAGCGCTATGAATTTGGCGAAGCCTTTGATTATGCAACGGTCCATCTCGGTGACTTGGGGCTTCAAGGCAAGCTACGATATCTGCCTTGGAACCGGAAGTTCCTCAAATCCTGCAAGATCGCACATGACTTCGTTGATGAATTTGTGGTTAAAGCGCAAGCCGATCAAGCTGCTGGGAAACTCGAGAAGTCGTCGACAGAAGAATCGGAGCGGTATATTTTCCTTCACGAGTTGGTTCAATCTACAAGCGACCCGGTTCAGATCAGAGACGAGATATTGAATATCCTTCTGGCAGGCAGAGACACAACAGCGGGTTTGCTAACTAATACCTTTCACATGCTTGCCAAACGTCCTGATGTGTGGGCGAAACTTGGAAGTGAAGTTCAACCGCTCAATGGCCATCCACCCACCTATGAAGATCTCAAGTCTTTAAAATATCTCAAGCAAGTCCTCGACGAGAGTACGATGACTCGCATCCAGAAAGTCTGTTTCCTAAGCTGACAATTATTACCAGGCCAACGTCTGTTCCCTGTGGTTCCGGCAAATGAGCGCTTCGCTATCAAGGACACGTGCATTCCACGCGGTGGTGGCCCGGACGGCCTATCTCCCGTCTATGTCGCCAAGGGTGAGGCCATCGGCTACAACACTTACGCAATGCATCGCTATCCTAAAATTTGGGGCGACGACGCAGCGGAGTTTAAGCCAGAGCGATGGGACACGATGCGTCAAGGCTGGCATTATTTGCCCTTCAATGGCGGGTGTGTAACTCTTTATCCTATTTACACTGATCCTAGGGAACACTTTGTTAATGTGAGAGAACAGACCACGCGTCTGTCCAGGACAGCAGTACGCTCTGACAGAAGCGTCGTACGTGATTGTGCGTCTTTTGCAGCGCTTTGTATGTCTTGAAAGCCGCGATCCGGAGCCGTGGATTGAGAAACTCTCCCTTACTGCTTCAAGCAAAAACGGAGCCAAGGTTGCGATGATGGCTTAGGAATTAATAGACTGTTGGAACGGGCAGTTGAAGACTGGCTCGTTTTGCAAGGTTACGGATTTAATGGACATGAGCGTTACTCTCCATTCGATTAATGAAGTACTACTTCCCCCGTTTCATATGTAATATTCGAGCCTGCTGTTTGCACAAGGAAAGGCAAGGAGGAAAGGGGTTCAGGGGTAACATTCAGCGGCACCACTCCAAAGACACTCTTTCACAACGACATCTTAATTTCTGTACCACTAGCAACCACTCAGCGCATGATTGTAATGCAGTATTAACGATACTTTCTGCTCACGATCATTGTTCCTTCAAACGAAGATCCCGTTCCTAAAATTGTGCAATTACTCAGTAATAAATGCCTTGAATCTTGATATCTTTTACGTGAAGAAGATACACCTCAAAAAGTGATTATTAAGAATGAAGTCCATGCTTGAGAAATCGACGTGGAAACATCTGGTACAACTAACATTGACAATTAATTGCGTTTTTGTGAATTGTGGCAAGATGACAGCACATTCCTCGACATGACAGCACTCTCCTCGGCGTAACAATCAGCGCGATGTTTATAAATATGCTGTGTGCCTTTTCCAAGCGATCAAGATGATGTTATATAGCGGCACATAGCGGTTACAAGAAGTCACTGGCTATGCTTCAGATCTGCGAAATACGGCTTTTTCTACGTCGAATATGACTTCACAAATTTCCTCAGGGGAGGTGTATGGGTGATCAATTTGGTTTTGGTAGTATCTAGTACGTACTTGAGATATTCATGAAGCGATCTGTCATTCTATCACGCTCTTGAAGGTATAGGATTTTCTGACCAATAAGGTCGATGTATATACATTAGAGTACACCATTTAACATATTCTGGTGCACGTCAGGGAGTCTTATGAGCACGCGAACCTCCCTTTCTCTTCGTGGGACGTTACTCCAGAAACTACTTTTATAGGAAGGGGCGACCAGTCTCTAGTACTTTTTAAGTACCTGGCATGAGCTAGAAAAGTCGATAAGCCGACACCTTTTAGCGATACCTCCTCAATACAGATGTCATAGTTTTGGAAGAAGTCGAAGTAAGATGCTATAAAATATAGGGCTTAGAACCTGCAATAACTCGCTGGGTATCTTCTAGATAGTAAACTTGATTAGTGCTTCTGAGAGTGTTTATTCCTACCTTGCTGCTTGTAGATTAGAATAGTAACTAAACTTCTAGGTAAGTCACAAAATCAACTCCCATTCAACATGCGGAAGCCGCCTTAGCTTGTTTTCATTTACTACAATTATGTCTTTCTTCGTCGATTATTCCATATTGGAATTCTTTTTGAACGACGAATGGACTTTTTAGAATAGTAGTTAAAGTACAGGCATACCCGATAGTCATCTATCAACTCTTATTCTCACTAGAACCTTGCCATGTCACAATTTTTCATGTTGGTAAACGTCGAGGTGAGTCAGTAAAAGATATCCCATTCAACATACAAAAGCCTCCTTAGCTGATCCTCACATATTCCAAACAGGGTCACTCTGTAAAATGGATTGGGCCTTTTGAATATCCTCGAGGTATGTTATGGAAAGGCACATCACTCAGCATATTCAAGCTAGTGTCAGCTATGTTTCAGTATATCGGGAAATCAATATCTTCATATAGCAGATACATACTTCTCACACCACTCGCGGTGAAGCACAAGATCGACGCGCGTATTTTTGAGTGCCTAGCATCCACCACGAGACTTAACAAGCTGCTCTTCTGCGTACAGTACTTCTATTTATGGAGATTTTATAGCTTACATTAGTCGATGTATATCACGAGAAGGCCATTTAGTACAGTATGCAGCACTCTCTACCGTAATGTACAAGCCGCTCTTCCCTGGCAAGTAGTTCTTCAGAAAAGATTTTAGTGTTCAGATACTAATGAAGTATGCTGTAATCCAGCACCTTAGTCAGTGTCTAGTACTCCTTACTGCTGTTGATTAGCCACTCTTTCCCACTACGTGGTTCTTCATATTTGAGGTTCACTATATTAGGATGTCGAAGCATGTCACACGACGGTACGTTGTTCAGTGTACAGCATTCATCACGGTCATTTGTAAGCTTCTGAATCATGTAAGCACCTCTCCCGGTGGGGGTCTCATTATTTCGACTGCAACGAGGTATGTCACAAAATGGCAGCTTATCCAACACACAGCACTCATCGCGGGTATTCATTAGCTCTCAATCTCATTGAGTACTTCTTCAAGCAAACACTTCCCAGTTTCAGAACATAGAGACAAGTCGCGACGAAGCACGTCACATAGCATAATCAAGCACATACTACGCGTCTGTCATCAATCAGATTCATCTTATCATCATCGTCTCTCACAAACTACAACTACTCCCTAGCGCGGTGCGCGTACTGGTACAGCGCACTCGCCATCTCCAGTGCCCCCGTCGCCGCTCCCGCAAACAACACCCCCAGCTTCACATCCCTCATCCTCTCCAACCCCGCCAACAAAGCCTTCGTAGCAGCAATAGCTGCGTCGAGAGCCCCGAGCTCCTCGACGAGCGTGCTGGGCACGATCTGGGCGGCGGCAACGCGCCCGAAGTTCGTCTGGACCATGTCCAGGTTGGAGAAAGCCTAGCGATGTTAGCGACGGCGGAGAGGGTAAGATGACGTGCTTGAAGCCTTACCGCGCTAATCTCGCGGTCGAGAGTCGCAGCGCGTTCTTCATCACTGCTCGCTGGCATTATGATCTGTTGAGCGAGTAAGAGAGAGGTTTCGTGAAGCCACCGGGCTCTTAGGGTGGTACTGACAGTTCTTGAAGTGATTAAAAAGCTACAAACATCGGAAATTCAGGTTAGGAAGTGAGTCAAAAGCTCGAGGGGTGGTAAGCAGAATAAGACTTACTGATAGTTTGTGAG
>Ga0160429_1001777_pt1 | contig 11626 bp, 11 predicted proteins | sample SolpanmetagenomR_FD_108199 | JGI IMG/M metagenome (GOLD analysis project Ga0160429, IMG submission 108199) | Solar panel surface microbial communities from Lawrence Berkeley National Laboratory, California, USA - R | ecosystem: Engineered > Built environment > Solar panel > Unclassified ... | reverse complement strand
CCAGCGCCGGGTGGTGATGAAATCGACCATCGCTGAGCACGTGTCGGGCGATTTGGCCGAGCATTTCGACTCGTTCGAGCCGGTGTACACCCACGTCAAAAACCTGAAGCGCAAGCTCGGCGAGGTGGGCCTGGGCGAGTGCATCCGCACGGTGTACGGGTTGGGCTACCGCTTCGAGCTGCCCACCGCATGAGCACGCCGCGCTCCGTAAAGCTGCTGCTGCGCACGCTCCGCGCGCAGCTCGTGTACGCCGGCCTAGTGTCGGTGGCTGGCACGTTCGTGTTCTATTTCGTGCTGCAACAGCTCTACTACGTCGATGTGGACGAGGCCCTGCTGCTGCGCCGCGACGAGGTAGCCGCCAAGTTGCCGCTGCTGGCTTCGCCCGCCGACCTGGCCCTGTGGCAGCGCCTCGACCGCGACCTGGAACTGCGTCCTTTGCGCCCCGGTGAGGCCGCGCCGCCTACCCGTATCGTGGGCGAAAAGCGCTACTTGGCAGCGGCCAACGAGTGGGAGCCCTACCGCACGCTCACCACCACCGTGCCCTACCAGGGCCAGCCCTACCGGCTGGTGCTGCGCAGCTCATTGGTGGAAAGCGAAGATTTGCTGGCCGCCATCGGGCTGGCGCAGGCGGGGCTGCTGGTGGTGCTGCTGGGCGGGCTGGTGCTGGTGCAGCAGCGGGTAGCGCGGCGGCTCTGGCAGCCGTTTTACCAAACGCTGGCGCAGCTGCGACGCTTCCGGCTCGACCAGCGCGCACCCGTCGAGCTGGCGGCGTCACCCACGCTGGAGTTTCAGGAGTTGAACAGCGCTCTCACCGACCTGCTCACCCAGCACCGCCGCCTCTACCACAGCCAGAAGGAGTTTACCGAAAACGCGGCCCACGAGATGCAAACGCCCCTGGCCGTGCAGCACACCAAGCTGGAGCTGCTGGCCCAGCAGCCCGACCTGAGCGAGGAGCAAGCCCAGCACCTCGACGCCCTGCTGGCCGTGACCCAGCGCCTGGCCCGCCTCAACCGCAGCCTGCTGCTGCTGGCCCGCCTCGAAAACCAGCAGTTCGCCGCCGACGAGCAGGTGGAGCTGAGCCAGGTACTTACCAGCCTGACCGCCCAGGTGCAAGAGCAAATCGAAGCGGCGGGCCTCTCCCTCACCCTGGCCCTGGCGGCCCCGGTAACCCTGCGCGCCAACGCTACCTTAGTAGAAATCCTGGTTAGTAACCTGCTGGTGAATGCCATCCGGCACAACGGGCCGGGTGGCACGGTGGCCGTGACCCTCACCGCTGGGCAGCTCACGGTGGAAAACACCGGCCGGGCCGAGGCACTGCCGGCCGGCCGCGAGTTTGCCCGCTTCCGCAAGGACGCGCTGAGCGCCGCCGGTGGGGTAGGGCTGGGGCTAGCCATCAGCCGCCAAATCTGCGATACCTGCGGGCTGACGCTGGCCTATGAGTTTGCCCCGCCCAACCGGCACCGCTTCACGGTGGGCTGGGCGTAGTGACCACGTACTCCGGCGCCCCCGCTCCGAAGCTGCTCAGAATTGCCCGATAGCTTGCCGGCCTAACCGGTCAATCCGGTTTTGCTATGCGGATGTTATTCTTGAAAATCAGCTATTTCAGAGCGTCGTGCCGACCGTTGCTACTGCTGGCGCTGCTGCTAGCCGGTCCGGCGGGCTGGGCGCAGCCCGCGCTGCCTACCCCGCCCGCGCCGACCCGCGACCTGAATTTTTACCTCACCCAGGCTAGCCAGAATAGCCCCCTGAGCCACGACGTGCGCAACCAGGGCCAGGCCGCGCAGCTCGAAACCGAGCGCCTGCGCGCCTTCTACACCAAGGCCACGGGCACGCTGGTGGCCAACTACACCGCCGTGCCCGTGCTGACGCGCGACAACGGGCAAACCCGCCTCAGCTACTCGGCCGACAACAGCACCAACTACGTGGGCTACGACGTGGCCCTGAGCAACGGCGCGCTCTACCAGGGCTACGCCCAGCTCACGCAGCCGCTCTTCAACCAGCAGCGCTTCGCGGCCTACGCCCAGCAGGCCCAGGGCCTAGCCCTCAGCCAGCAAAACCTGGCGCGGCTCTCGCTGCACGATTTGGAGAAGCTGGTGGGTGACCAGTACATCCTCTGCCGGCAGGACCTGGACCAGCTCAGCTACGTGCGCGAGCTGCTCGGCATCCTCGACCGCCAGCGCCTGCTGGTGCGCAAGCTCGTGGAGGCTAGTCTATTGAAGCAGTCCGACTACGCCCTGCTCAGCATTGAGGTCGAAACCCAGCAGCTGTTTCTCAACACCTACCGCACGGCCTACCACCGCGATTTGCTCGATTTGAACGTGCTCTGCGGCCTGGGCGACACCACGGAGGTGCAGCTGGCCCCACCCAATCTGCCCCTGCGCGCGGGCAGCCCGGCACCCGGCCTCTCGGGCTTTACCGAGCGCTACCGGCTCGATAGCCTCACGCTGGCCGCCAACCAGCGCGTGTTTGAGCTGCGCTACCGGCCCGTCGTCAACGCCTTTGCCAACGGTGGCCTCAATGCCGTGACCCTGGCCGACCTGCCGCAGCGCTTCGGGGTGAGCGCGGGACTGAATTTCAGCCTTTACCTCTTCGACGGCCACCAGCGCCAGCTCAGCCGCGACCGCACCAGCGTGCTGCTCGAAACCACCCGCGCCTACCGCCAGAACTTCGCCACCGTGAACCCCGTGCGCCAGCAGCGCCTGCTCTACGAGCTGCGCCAGCTGGACGAGCGCCAGCGCCTGGCCCGCCAGCAAATCGCCAGCTACCGCCAGGTGCTCGACTCCTACAAGCGCGAGGTCATTGCCGGACAGCTCTCGGTGGTGAGCTACGTGCAGGTGCTCAAAAACTACGCCGTGGCCACCCGCGACCTGGTGCTGCTCGAAAACAACCGGCTGCTGCTCATCAACGCCTACAACTACTGGACCTGGTAGCCAGGTCGCGCCCGGACCGGGCCGGCTATTTTCTCACAGGTATCTGGTTTCTCCCTATGCTTTCTCGATTCTTATTTCGACTACTCGGCGGGCTGTCGGCTGGCCTGCTTGTCGCCTGCCACGCCAACGCGCCCACCGACGAGGCCGCCGGCCCGCCGCCCCGCGCCCAGGTGCAGGCCGTCACGGTGGCCACCCAAAGCCTGACGCAGTACCGCACGTTTCCGGCCACTTCTACCTACCCGCGCAAGAGCACCGTCACGGCCCCGGTGGCCGCTTACGTCACGGGCGTGCGGGTGCGCCTCGGCGACCGCGTGCGGGCCGGCCAGGTGCTCTTCACCCTCGAAACCAAGGAGCGCCGGGCCCTAGGGGGTTCCATTCAGCGCATCGACCCCTCGCTCAAGGGCTTCGGGCTGGTGTCCGTTACGGCCCCCGCCAGCGGCATTGTGAGCGTGCTCAATATTCAGCAGTCGGGGGATTACCTGCTCGAAGGCTCCCCGCTGTGCACGGTGGCCGAAAGCAGCCAGCTCGTGTTTCAGCTCAACCTGCCCTACGAGTACCACGCCCTGGCGCAGGGCAACCCGCGCTGCACCATCGTGCTGCCCGACAGCACCCGCCTCACGGGCACGGTACTCGCGCCGCTGGCCAGCGTCAGCCCCGGCCAGTCGGAGGTGTACTTAGTGCGGCCGAATAACCCGCCGGGCGTCATCCCCGAAAATCTCATCGTGCAGGTGCGCCTCACCCAAACCAGGCAGCCCAACGCCCAGACGCTGCCCGCCGCCTGCGTGCTGGCCGACGAAACGCTGCACCACTTCTGGGTAATGAAGCTGGTCAATGACTCGACGGCCGTCAAAGTCCCCGTGACGCTGGGCGTGCAAAACCCCGCCGAAATCGAGATAAAAACGCCCACCTTCGGGCCGACCGACCGCATCCTGAGCGCGGGTAACTACGGGCTAGCCGACACCGCCCACGTCAAGCTGACCCGATGAGCGCGCCTACCACTACCCCGGCCGCCGCGCCCGCGCCGCCGCCCGCCGCCCCGGCAGCCGAGTCGGCCGAAACATCTTATTTCCAGACCTACCGCAAGCCGATTCTACTCATTGGCTTGCTGCTGCTGGCCGCGGGGCTGTTTGCCTATTCGCGGATGCAAACGGCGTTATTTCCGGAAGTTACCTTCCCCAAAATAACGCTCATCGCCGACGCCGGGCAGCAGCCCATCGACCGGATGATGCTAACCGTGACCAAGCCCCTGGAGGCCGCCGTGAAGCGCGTGAAGGGCGTAACCGTGGTGAAGAGCAGCACCAGCCGCGGCTCGTGTGTGATTCAGGTGTTCCTCAACTGGGACGTGGATGTGTACAGCACCAAGGCCCAACTCGAAAGCCGCGTGAACGAGATAAAAGGGCTGCTGCCGGCCGGCGTCACCATCGCTACCGAGGCCATGAACCAGTCGCTGTTTCCGGTGCTGGGCTACTCGCTGGAAAGCAATTCGCGCTCGCCCATCGCCCTGCGCGACGCGGGCAACCTGCTGGCCCGGCCGCTGTTTTCGCAGGTACCGGGCGCGGCCAACGTGGTAGTGCGCGGCGGCAAAGCCAAGGAATTCGTAGTCATTCCCGACGCGGCCAAGCTGGCGGGCCAGCGCCTCACGGCCACCCAGCTGCAAGCCGCTTTCGCGGGTACCAACTTTGTACTCTCGGCCGGCAACCTGGCTAGCTTCCGGCGGCTCTACCTCACCCTCACCGATACCCGCCTGGGCACCGCCGACGACCTGCGCCAGGTGGTGGTGCGCGCCGACTCGGGCCGCGTAGTGCGGGTGCGCGATGTGGCCACCGTCGACATTCAGGAGCAGCAGGAGTTCGTGCTCATCAACGCCAACGGCCACGACGCGGTGCTCATCGACCTCGTGAAACAGCAGGGCGTGGACCTGGCCACCTTCGCCCGCGACGCCCACGCCAAGGCCGCCGAATTGCGCCGCCTCCTACCCCCCGGCATGACGCTCAAGCCCTACTACGACCAGTCGGTGTTCGTGACGGATAGCATTGACAGCGTGCTGCATAGCATCGTGGAAGGGCTAGGCCTAGCCATCCTGGTGATGATAGTGTTTCTGCGCTCGTGGCGGGCCAGCCTGGCGGTGCTGCTCACCATCCCGGTTACGGTCTGCTTCACACTGCTGGTGCTCTACCTATTTGGCATCACGCTGGACATCATGTCATTGGGCGCCATCGCGGCTTCCGTAGGCTTGATAATTGACGATGCAATCGTCATCATCGAGCAGATTTACCGCACCCACGAGGAGCACCCCGCGCACAGCAACGTGCGGGTGGTGCAGGTGGCCATTCGCAGCCTGTTTCCGGCCATGGTGGCCTCTTCGCTGAGCACCATCGTCATCCACTTTCCCTTCCGGCTGATGAGCGGACTGGCGGGCAGCTTCTTCAAGGAATTATCGGACACCATGCAGATTACCATGGTCTGCTCGTTTCTGGTGACCTGGCTGCTGCTGCCAGTGCTGCACCTGCTCATCGGCTACCGCGCCGGCAAAAACGCCCACGCCCACAACGCCGCTCAGGAGCAGGCCGACAAGTTGAGCTGGCTCACGGGCCTCTTTGCCCGGCCGCTGCTGGCGCTGGTGCTACTGGTGGGGCTGGGCGTGGGGGCGTGGCTAGCCTCGGGCAAGCTCGAAACGGGTTTCCTGCCCGACCTCGACGAGGGTACCATCGTGCTCGACTACCACATGCCCTCGGGCACCGACCAGGCCGAAACCGACCGCGTGCTGCGCCGCATCGAAAAGGACATCATCACCCGGCACCCCGAAGTCGAAAGCTACTCGCGCCGCACCGGCATCGGCCTGGCCTTCGACACCCGCCAGCCCAACTACGGCGACTATCTCATCCAGCTTCGGCGCGACCACAAACTGACCACGCCCGAGGTCATTGCCCAGCTGCGCCAGCGCATCGAAGCCACCGAGCCCGCCCTCACCGTGGACTTTGGCCAGCGCATCGCCGACTTGCTCGGCGACCTCATGAGCAGCTCCAAGCCCATCGAAATCAAGCTTTTCGGCGACGACCAGGCCACGCTCGAAAAGCTCTCGGCCCACCTCGGCCAGGTGCTGGCGAAGGTGCCCGGCGTGGCCGACATCAACGACGGCCTGGTGGCGGCCGGCCCCAGCATCGTCTTCCGGCCCGACGTGGCCAAGCTGGCCCGCTACGGCCTCACGCCCCTCGATTTTCAGGCCCAGCTCAGCAACCTGGTGGGCGGGCAGGTGCTGAGCAACGGTACCACCCAGGCCAGCATTTCGCCGGCCCAGGCGGGCTCGCTGGGCGGCATCCAAGTGGGGCAGGTGCAGGACGGCGAGCAGATGCGCCAGGTGCTGCTGCGCTACGTCGATTTCAGCCACAACAGCCTGGCTCAATTGCAAAAGCAGGTTATCGCCCTGCCCACTGGCAGCGTGCGCCCACTGCCCTTTTTCGCCGCCCTCGACGTGGTGCCCGGCGAAGTCGAATTGCGCCGCGAAGACCTCAAGTCGGTGGCCCTCATCACGGCCCGCCTCGACGGGCGCGACCTGGGCTCGGCCATTCAGGACATCCGCCAGCAGGTGGGCCGGCAGGTGGCGCTGCCGCCTGGCTATACCATCGCCTACGGCGGGGCCTACGCCGAGCAGCAGGCCTCGTTTCGCGAGCTGCTGCTGATTTTGCTCACGGCCAGCCTGTTGGTGTTCGCGGTGCTACTGTTCCTGTTCCGCGAGTGGCTGATTTCGGCCCTGGTCCTTTTCATCTCCGTGATGGGCATCACCGGCTGCGTGCTGGGCCTGTTCTTCGCCGGCATCCCGCTGAACGTGAGCAGCTACACCGGCATCATCATGATTGTGGGCATCATCGCCGAAAACGCCATTTTCACGGTGCACCAGTTCTACGAGTCGCTGCGCGAGACGGGCGACGTGGACACGGCCATCCGCTACGCCATTGCCCTGCGCATCCGGCCCAAGCTGATGACGGCCATCGGGGCCATTCTGGCGCTCTCGCCGCTAGCCCTGGGCATCGGCCTGGGTGCGCAGATGCAGCAGCCGCTGGCCGTGGCCGTCATCGGCGGCTTCGTGGTAGCGCTGCCCATGCTGCTGTTCGTGCTGCCCACCGGCATGCGACTGATTTACCGGGGGCGCGGGGCAGCGCGGGAGCTGGCCGAGCGGGGGTAGGGAAGGTAATTATAAGTTGTCAGCTGCTAGTAATCAGTAGGTTGCAAGTATACTGACATGCTAGGCAGATGCGCGCTATTGAGGAGAAGCAGCTCGAAAATTAGGCTTCATTACAGTAAATAAAAAAGGGTCTGACTTCGAAGTCAGACCCTTTTTTAGTCAAGTGGCTTATCTAGGCCAGGACCAAGCCACGCATGGCTGCCCATTCTTTTTCGTAGTAGCTAAGGTCTTCCAGAGAAAATCCATAGAGGGCATACATGTCTTGCACGCTCATCCCAGAATTAAGAAAGTCCAAGGCAGCCCAAGCCTTGACCTGAGTGGCATCAGCGTCGCTGAATTGAAATTCAGCCAGCGTGTTCAAGTGAAGATATTCCTTGGTTTTCATGATTGCTCGGAGCCCAAATATTTCTTAAATATACGCACTTGCACTTCATCGGTCAAGTCCAGTTCGCCGTGCCAACTCGTTTTAAGTAAAAGCTCTTCGCCAAAACCGAGCGTTGCCCAGCGCCATATCGGAAAGGGCTTGTCTGGTTGCAGGCCGTAGTGCAAGCTAACTTCCTTTTGCAGTACATCGCATAACGCATGAGTAAGCCGAGTGGTTTGATTTTGAGTAGTTTTTTCGTAGGCGAGCGCTACTATAGCTTCGACCTCAGGCCGTTTGGTAGCGGCAAAGCCTGCTCTGGCCCAAACGTAGCCACCCGCGTCCAAGGTCGCATATACCTCGATTTTTACAACTCCGGCTTGCCTGTACTGCTCATAACATACGGAATTTAGGTATTTCGACAAGCCATTTCCCTGAAGCTCAACCGGAAGATTTAAATACGCATGGTCAGCCACGAGGCCCTCTGACCGGTAACATATGTCGCGGGCCAGGCTGATAGAGCCCCACATAGTGGAGGCTTGGTAATACAGGTAGAGTATGGAACCGTTGCTACTGCCATTGTAGAGATACCAGTCAGCCTGCTCCCAGGCAAACCCAAAGAACTCGGCAGCTTCTCGTAACTGAGAAGCGAGCTTCACGAATTGAAAACCTGGCAGAATATGATTGGCAGCCCCTATAAAATCCTCATCCGAAGAGCAGGTTACTACTACTAGCTGCTGTCGAATAGCTGCTAAGTCACTTTTAGTCAGCATAAACTCAAACTTTCATTGCGCGCGTCATGATTCCGCTCGATTGTAGCAGCTAAGATGCGCTAGGTAGCGGCCTTTGCGTGACGACCACAAGGTACTGAGTAGTTTTCTTCGGATGGACTGCCGCTACTCTACCTCTAATTGCTCAAACCGCTTATGCAGCAGTTCGTGGTAGCCTTACTTTAATTCTTCCGATAAAAAACTGCGGTCGATGGGCGTGGGAGCCAGCTCGTGGCCAAACAGGTGCAGCACCACATTCACTTTGTCAAGCTGCAAGGTGGGTTTGCCCTGCTCCAGCTCGCGCACGAAGCGCAGCCCCACGCCGGCCTTAGCCGCCAAATCGGGTTGCGAGAGGTGCAGCAGCTTGCGGTGCTGCTTGACGAACGTAGCCAGGGGGTGAGCATCATTTTATACCCGAACGGGGGCAATAGGCAAGCAATGCGCGTTTCTATACCCGTTCGGGTACGAACATAACGCGGTTAGCTAAATTTATACCTGAACGGGTATACTAACCCTACTCGCACCTTACGACTGGCCAGTCGCACCATCAATAGCCCACTGCTCAACAGGGCGAAATACCACGACTTTGCCCCGCAGCAGCTCCTGGTGCTGCTGGCAGAAAGCGAGTAGCCGGGCCCGCTCGTCGAGCAGTTCCACGCACAGGGCCAGCTGGCCCGCTTCCACTTCGAGGTGGCGGGCGCGCACGGCCCCGCCCAGCACGTAGCCGTAGCCGCTGGTGTGGGTAGTGGCCTGTAAGATGCCGAAAGCGTGCGCCTTATCGACCAGCGCGTGGGCCAGCGGGTCGGGGAAGAGGCGGCCGCGCAGGCCCGGCGCGGCGTGCTTGTCGGCCTGGGTGAGGTAGATGCGCAGCTCACCTAGCGCGCGCACGGTGGGGGGGAGGGGAGGGGTAGGAGCCATTGGTCAATACTTAATAATGCGCGGCTTGTACCTCGGTCAGCGTGAGTAGCCCACCGCTGCCCGCCTCGCTGAACAGGCGCTCGACCTCGGGCAGAAAGCGGGCGATGGAGGCCGGGCTATCCACGAAGTCCAGCACCAGGGGCAGGTTTTCGGCCAGGGTCAGCAGCTTGGCCGACTCCACCTGGCCCTGCGCCCCGAAGCCTAGCACGCCCTTGGTGACGGTGGCCCCGGACAGGCCCGCCTGCCGCGCCGCGTACACCAGGGCCTCGTAGAGCGGCTGGTGCTGGTGCTTGTCCTGCTCGCTCACGTAGAGGCGCAGCAGCTGCGCCGGTTGCAAAGTAGCCATGCGATAAAAGGGTTAAGAAGAGAAGTTTATAAAAAGCGCACCGCCACCACGCCCGCAAACGTGGCCCCCAGCCCCAGCAGCACGCTGCCGGCCACGTAGAGGGCCACGTAGCCATATTCGCCGTCGGTGAGCATGCTGATGGTTTCGTAGGAGAAGGTCGAAAACGTGGTGAAGCCCCCGCAGAAGCCCGTAGTGAGCAGCAGCCGCAGCTCGGGCGAGCCGATAGTACCCCGCTCGGCCGCCGCGTAGAAAAAGCCAATGAGCAGGCAGCCCAACACGTTGACCAGCAGCGTGCCCAGCGGAAACGGGTGCACGAAGTGCCGGGCCACCAGCAGCTGCAAGAGGTAGCGGCCCACGCTGCCCACGGCCCCGCCCAGGGCGATAATACTCAGAAGTCGAAGCATATAAAAAGCGCGGCCCTACCCCAGGGCCGCGTCCGTAAAGGTCAGGGCTGGCGCGCCGCCAGCGTGGGCACTACCTGCTGCTGGTAGCGCGTCAGGCTTTCGCGCACGCAGGCCAGGGCCGCCGCCCGGCCGGCGAAGCCCAGGGTCGTGACGGGCTTGTTTTCCAGGCGCTTATACTGGGCGAAGAAATCCTGGATTTCCTCGCGCACGGCCGCCGGCAGCTCGGCCACGTCGGCGAGGCCAGCGAAGGTGGGGTCGCGGTCGGCCACGGCGATGAGTTTATCGTCGGGCAGGCCAGTATCTTCCATGTGCAGCAGGCCGATGACGCGGGCCGGCACGGTAGCCAGCGGCACCAGGTCTTCGGCGCACAGCACCAGGATGTCGAGCGGGTCGTGGTCGAGGTAGTAGGTCTGCAGAATCAGGCCGTAGTTGGCGGGGTAGCGCATGGCCGAGTGCAGCACCCGGTCGAGCACCAGCAGGCCGCTGGGCTTATCCAGCTCGTACTTGCAGCGGCTGCCGCGCGAAATCTCAATGACGGCCCGCACCACGGCGGGGGCCTCGGGGCCGGGCGATAGCTCGTGCCAGGGATGAAGTGTGGGCATGGCAAACGGGAAAAGGAGGAAAACAAAAAACCGCCCCAGGGGCCTCAGGCGCGGGGCAGGGCCTCGGCATACAAACCGGGGATGGCGCTGGCCTGGATGGCGGCCACCGTGCGGGCCAGGTCGTAGGCCACGCGGTAGTGCTGCACCCGCACCGAGTCGGCGGCGGCCAGCGTGCTGGCCTCGGTCAGCTCCAGCAGGCACCAGGTGGCGCGGGGGTCGCCGTCCTTGGGCTGGCCCACCGAGCCCACGTTGATAGTGTGCTTAAAGGCCGGCTGGTTGGCTTGCGCGGTGGCCAGCACGCGGTGGTAGGGGCGGTGGGTGTGGCCCATGCACAGAATGTTGGCCCCGTACTCTTCCAGCAACTCCAGCATCCCCTCCGCGTCGTAGTCGGGGGTGATGTACTGGTTCACGTCGGCCGGGCTGCCGTGGGTGAGCAGCACGCGCAGGTAGGGCGGCTGCTGGCCGGCATCGAGCAGCAGATTGTGGGGCAGGGTGCGCAGGTAGGCGCGGTTGCGGTCGGTGATAGCGGCGTTGGTGCAGGCAATGGCCTGGCGGCCGGCCGCCTCCTCGGCCGCCGTGCGGTACGAGTAGGGGAAATCGGCCCGGTGCGCCCCGATGCCCGCATCGTGGTTGCCCTGGATGACGAGCACGTTGCGGCGGCGCAGCAGGTCAATCACCTCGTTGGGCCAGGGCGCGAAGTCCACCAGGTCGCCCAGGCAGTAGCACACATCCACCTGCTGGGCCTCGATGTCGGCCAGCACCGCCTCCAGGGCCGGTAGGTTGCCGTGCACATCACTAAAAAGCGCGATTTTCATGTTGGTTAAATTGGGTGAAGTGAGAAGGGAATTGCTTGAGTTAACCTGCCTGCTAGCCTATTAGAAACCTGAAAACAAGGCGGTCGTGCTTCGGCTTCGCTCAGCATGACCGCCTTGTTTCAATTCTTAAACACCTTCCAAAGCCGCGCCAGCGGCCGGCCGGCGGCCCAGCCAGGTAAACAGGGCCACGCCCAGCACCTGGCCCAGCACCGAAAACGCCACCAGGCCCGCCAGGGAATAATCGTAGAGGTAGCCCAGGGCCACGCTGCCCGCAAACCAGGCCACGCCGAAGCCCGT
>Ga0160429_1001776_pt1 | contig 11628 bp, 6 predicted proteins | sample SolpanmetagenomR_FD_108199 | JGI IMG/M metagenome (GOLD analysis project Ga0160429, IMG submission 108199) | Solar panel surface microbial communities from Lawrence Berkeley National Laboratory, California, USA - R | ecosystem: Engineered > Built environment > Solar panel > Unclassified ... | reverse complement strand
TCTCTCGATTTTCAACTGGGCGAAGATTTAGATGCACAGAATAAAAGGCTCATCTCTCTTGCGGAGAAGCTACTCAATAGCGCGACGGTTGGGAGTGAAGAAGAAGTACGTCGAGGACCAAAATTGACCGACCTTGATGGGTTGGACGAGAATTGGAATGGGGTTGTTGATGTTCTGGATAGTTTATTAGAAAGGGCCGACAGTAGTTTGGATGAATATAGTGGACTTGTCAAGAGGTTGAGTCCTAGTAGAGATAACGTATGTGGATCATATATCATTATGCGAACCATAGTCTTATTGGATAACTAGATTGGATCATATTCGCCCCGACCAAGTAAATTCTCGACATTTACAAAATCACACGAGATTGTCAAACCACAACTTTCTTTTGATTCAGTCTCTACAAATCAAGAGAAAGCACCTTTTTATCCCTTGATAACCCATAAACCTCATTCCTTACTATCATTAGACAAATCCATCAATGTTGTCCAAGGAGAAGATGGACTTGAACGGTAAGAATGACGCTCTAAGATCATTATATAAACAAGACTGACTTTTATAGCACTACACATCCATATCAAACAGAAATCGATGAGTATCAATATCCTAACTTTGTATATACAAAAGCAGATCCCATATCATACAATCCTTTTGAATCAACCACGGCTACATTTGTCGATACAGAAGAAGCTTTGGACCAAATGTTGGAAGAGTTAAAAGAAGCAAAAGAGATTGCTATTGACCTCGAACATCATGATTATAGATCATACATTGGACTCGTATCTTTGATGCAAATAAGTACAAGAAATAAAGATTGGATAGTCGACACTTTGAAACCATGGAGACGGAAATTACAGATTTTAAATCAAGTATTTGCAGATCCATCAATATTAAAAGTGTTACATGGTGCGCATATGGATATAGTTTGGTTACAACGTGATTTAGGGTTATATATCGTCGGATTGTTTGACACACATCATGCTGCAAGAGTACTTGGTTATTCTGGCGGTAGTCTTGCATTTTTACTCAAGAAATTCGTAGATTTTGATGCCAAGAAACAATATCAAATGGCAGATTGGAGAATCCGACCTTTACCAACAGAAATGTTTGATTATGCAAGATCAGACACTCATTTTCTTTTATATATTTATGATAACATGAGAAACGAACTTATTGACAATTCGAATCTAAATTTGGGTGATGAAGGGGATAAATTACATGATGTATTGGAAAGATCAAAGGAAACAGCATTACAGGTATATAATCATCCCGTTTATGATGCTGGAATGGGTCTGGGTCCTGCAGGATGGTATAAATTGCTAATTAAACATCCATCATCGTTGACAAAAGAACAATTCTGTGTCTTTCGACGTGTCCATCAATGGAGGGACCGTGTTGCGAGAGAACAAGACGATAGCGTTCATTTTATTTTATCAAACGGTAATTTATTCGGAATTGCAAAAGAAATGCCTACAGAACAAGTTGCACTTTTTGGTATGGTTCAACCAATAACATCAACTGTTCGTTCACGTATCGATGAGTTATTAGCGGTGATAAGGAAAGCAAAAGAAACATCCGTCAAGGAAAAAGAAATGAGAGAAGTAATGAGGGAGATTGAAATTCATTTATATGGTGAACCTATGAGTGATGTCATTTCGACCTCAAACCCTCTTGTCACGACGAAACAACCCGAAATTATACATTCAGTGACGACAATACCTACAACATCTCCTAAAAGCATAACGTCTGTTATATCTTCTTTTTGGGGGAGAATACTTCCTTCGAATCAAAAACGAGAATATTCCACTTTTCAACCACATTTTTCCATTCCACTTCCACCTGCAGAAATCCAATCAGATGTGTCTCCACCTCCTTCTTCCCCTCTAGTGCCTCAAAACACAGCTTCATCGTTGGAAAAGAAGCAAGACAAGGATGAGATATTCACCCTTCGATCATTGAATTCTCCAGATTCTACAAAACGAAAGTCTGAAGTTCTTGAAACAGAAGATGATCTTACTTCGGATATTATTAATCTCCCATCTGCAATGACGGAAAAAGCAAAGAGAAAAGCAGAGAAGAAAGCAGCTAAACGTGCAAAGAAAGCTCATGAAGATGTTGTGGCTGATGACGTCTCTTTAATTAATCCTAATGGTGAACCAGATATTGACGTTTCCGCGAAGAGTTCTGAAAATCATGTAGAAGAGTTTGATTATGCCAATGCCCCGTCTGTATTGAATGCAAGTCGAGACGCAGCCATAAAAGAAAGAGAAGAGATGAAAGCCAGAAAAGAAAAAGAGAGGAAAGAAAGACGAGAAAAGAAAGGAACTCACAATGATCAGAAAGATAATAAAACAAAAAGTGTCGAAGCTTTTAGTTTTGCAAAAGGTCTCGGTGATGTCAAGCATGGTCTAGGAAGAGTTCAACGAGAAAGTGCAGGAAAGAGTAAAACTTTTAAATCGTTGTGAAAATGTATATATTATAATTAATCATGCTTGGGTTATTTATCCCAACGTCCACCATCTGCGTCATATCACTACCTGATGAACAAGCAGATCTTGTTCCACGAGTGGTGCACGTGTTTCTATAATCTTGACGAATCAATTGTAGATTCAGGAAATATTGTCATGTCTCCTTTTCACTTTGCCCGCAGAACTTTGAATGTCGTTTCGTCGTAGTAATATTAGACAGCAGATCAACATTATCGCATGCCAAGAGCAAACCTCTTACTTATGGCATCAATGTCGCGATCACAAAGCAGCAGAATATATTTCAAAAAACGTCAGGCTTGTTACAACGAAATCCGATCCACTGCTTCTGTATCATGTCAGTCTCATCTCGCAACTGACGTGCCAGATTCTGCAGAAGATTGACGTGTGAAGTACAATTCATGACGTCGTTTTGGAATAGGTGATTTTTTACGTCAATGCAGCGCGCGGTACGGACAAATGACGATGGGAAAATTTCGACAATGGTATCAAAAACAAGGGCGCGATTTTCCCGAGAAGGTTGCTTTTCTATTAGCTTAGCTTGGTGTAAAAAAAAGGTTCAGCGGGAGCAAGAAACTTATAAACCCCTCACACGAATCGAGACAGTTTCACGAAATTGCTTCATTGATTTACAGGGACAAACATTATTGACAAACGACAATTTATGGGATCTAGACCATCATAATAGCTCTCTGTTCTCCGAACTGCGGTCGACTGATTCCTCCAGATCTGGAAGATTTCCTTTCGTTGGGGCTCCGGTCAGGGATTATAGAATTCAATACATTGGTCCGTGGACATTATTCGAGAAAATTCTTCGATAGACACGATATAGTAACGCGGTTCTACTTGGTGCGCTGGATACGCATGATCGACCATTTCAACCCTTTGATGCTCCTCGACTTTTTCCTTATCGTTGAATGGGTGTTCACAGGTGTGCCCATCTTTGAGAGTCATATTACACACAAACACACCTTTGTCAAGAGTGCCTCGAAGATAGTGATACCTCACATGCCTATTGTACTCTTCCAGCGAAGTATAAACTTTATTATGACATTCACAAATGAATTTTGTAGCTTGAATTGTATCGAACTGGTGGCAGGAATTGTTCAACTCATGCGTATGACAATCCTGGCGATGCCGCTTCAACTCTTCCATAGCTTTGCAAAGCGTGTTACATTTGTGGTCAGCGTCATTGGCTACCCTACACCGATAGAGATGACTGTGAACATTGGTGTGATGTAGGTCATAGACTTTGTCATCAGAAAAACTCTTACGTTCCTCACAACCCTTAACTGGTGCATGGGGTTTTCCTTCCCCTTCTACCTTCAGCGATGTACGGGGGACCATTGCATACCACGCGTAAGGGAATGTCTCGCCAAAATAAGTTTTAAAACCGTGGTCGTCTGAAATATGGCTTACAAACATAGTGCGAGTCGAGGTGTACTCTGGACAACCTGCCACAGTGCACTTATACACATAATTATGGTCCTTTACGAGATGTCCCTCATTGTGAGCTTGGCCATATAATGGTCTTGCACACAAGTCACAAACGAAAAGCGAACGGCTTTCATGCTTGTACATAGCATAATTGTCTAACGTCAACTGTGATCTGGTGTGTTTAACGTGTTTTAAATGCTCGTCTAGCGCTGTAAGCGTGTCACATACCTCCCGACAAAAACTTCTGCTTGAAGAACCTTGTGGCGAAGCGTCAAACTGCTTCGCATTTAGACAGTTGTATTTATATCCAGCTTCTCTCTCTTGCAGCCGACGCGCCTCTGCCCTAAGTAGCTTTTGTAGGCGGGAATGTAGGACGCTATCTTCTTTTCTACCTGTTACACCAAGCGTCATTTGTTCGCGGATTCTCATATTCTTCAGAGTGAAGGTTATTTTTCCGTGATCATCTGCAGTATGACACTTTGTATCGCAAATAGTCCATATGCCATGCTCGTTCTCTATGTGGCTAGCTCGCATATGCTCTGCGAGGGCTCCAAACAAGGTAAATGACAAGTCACAGTATTTCTTCCCCCGCCCTTCGATTCCAGAAACCTCACATCTACATTGGAATCCTGCTTGATGTGCCTCGACCCTGTGCAATTCCCTGTCAACTATTTCATCAAAGGAGACTGTACATAATGTGCATATATAAGGTGCCTTGCTCACCTCATAACTTTGTAATGTCGAATCACTTGGAGGCTCTTCGCTGCGTATAGTCGTTCTAGGCGTCTCTCTGCCAGTCAGACTTTCCGATGGTACGGGTCTCTTCAGGTGTTTAGGGTGTTGGAAATTTTGTACCGGATTTTGTTCTGGCATCCGAATTGCATGTCCATATCCCCTTCCGCTTTCAATTTTGTTCGACTCGGAGCCTTTCAACTCTACATGGGGTCTCACGTACGAGATGCGAATTTCATCTAATTTGGGATCCCCAACAAAGGTACGCGAATCTTGCCAACCAAAGATCTTATTACTATCCCACAATGTCGCATCCGTGCAGGAATGGTCCGTTCTCAAATGCTTCTTCAGGGGCCCTGGCTTTTGGTAACATTTGTTACAGCCATTAAATTCACAATTATAGCCAAAGTAGTGATATTTAAGAGCGTGGAAATACCATGCCTGTTTGAACATAATCTTCCCGCAGCCAACGATATAGCATTGAATCTTGCTGGAGGACTTTTTAGTCACAGTATTAGATATGGAAGAATAACCAACTCACTCGTCCTGGTCAGCGTTCTTCAACTCATTTCGCAGATAATCGTCTATAACAGGGGGCTCGATCATATTTAAGCTTAGTTTCTGTGACTATATATAAGAGATTGCGAAATATAGGTTGACTAGATCTACTCTTGACGTGCATTAGCTTAATTTTATAGCAACGCGGAACAGCATTTGGAAGGACGTGTAGATCCTTCAAAATGGACGGGATGCCGTGGAAGGATCAGGTAGATCCTTCAAGATGGGCGGGAAGCCTTCGAAGGATCATTTTTGGACTGACCCATGACGCGAGGATGAAATCCTTGAGTTTTCGGGCTCCCGTCATTCCCGTTTGCTTTTCAGGGAATCATGAGGGATAAATGAACCCTGGCCAAGTCCGTGATTCGGAAAGGCTTGAACTTCAATGGCTCATGGAAAATTCAGATTTGGTGACGTCGCTTCGTATCATAGTAAATGTCAAAGTGTACTTGATAAATTATAATACAATGCGATGAATGAGAAAGTATTTACTAGCACCAACTACGGTGTAAGGTCGGGGAATTTTTCTACGGTTGTATGAATGAATGAAACGACTAGTGTGGGAGATCCTTCCAGGATGCCCCACATTTTCTTGCGAGACGAAGGATGCAGGATGCACATTACAATCAGGGTTTCGCGGAACTTTGTTAGTGAAACTCCAAATTATGACGTAGCCGCTTACCCGATTCGAAACAGGACGTTTTCGAAGGCTGGCGGGGCGCGGAGGGGGCGGCGCAGGGTGGATGTTGGAGGATGCAGACTCGGCAGACCCGTCCCCCACATTTCCCGAGCGAATGAAATGATTGGCAGCCGCCGCTAAACATTCTATAGATGAGCTCGCACAAGTCCAAGGTTTTTTACAATAAAAATATTAATTTTAATATTGACAAACCGTAGTAATAATACAGAATACGAACTTTCATATAAATCTAGACTCACTAATTGATGTTTATCTCGCGACTAGATACTATTGCCTAGATCCATGACATTATTATTCTCAGGGGAGATGGATTACTACTCTACTTAATTCTGCTAAGTAAGCTCGAGAGAGAGCTATTAGATACGGAACAGAAATTATTAAGATAATAATTAAATCTCCGAACTAATTATGAATTTACATATTATTAGTTACTAAGACAATTTCTCTATGCATTAAAATTGAAGGCATGACTTGTGGAATATATGAATCGTTAAATATGATACGATTGTCACCGCAAGAATAGAGTAATTTTAATCTCCCTTCTATCGAGTACTATCAGCCTCGAAATTTCAGTATCTCCTATATGTAACATTATCAGGCAGGAGTTTTGGTAGACTATTGTATTGTTCTCGCCGATCTAGATCTATATGTTGATTAAGGAACAATTGGAGTCGATGTGAAACCAAGCTTCTTCACCGTTAGTCACTGCATATTTTCGATTATCATCGATACGTATCTTAGCGAGGATCAGAGAGACCTCAAGTTCAAACTGCCTTTATAGGTGTAGTTGTCACAGAACATTATCGTGTGTTTAATTAGCGACCGTAACGTTTCTGAAGTGGTATTTACTCGACTGGACCTTATACATATCTTATATCAACAGCAGATTGACAGGTATCAGAGCGGCCAAAGCTATATACTACTGTAGGTATTCGCATGTTGGACACACATTACTTCGCGGAATATAGGAGACATTCGCAAGTGGCTATTTCAACAGATCATTCGACATCGCGTGCCAACATGTTGCCCCTTTACTGTCATAATCATCCTCGATAAACAGCTTGACATTGAGGCAGTAGACTTGTAGAATATAATTAGACCAAGGCCTGTCCTAGAATGTAAGAAGATCAATTCTTCAACGTTGATACACTAAGAAGAATATCCTATATAGTACTATTGATAAAGGAAAGAGTATAACCTACGATTATATCTATTAGTAGCTCTTATATTCATAAATATGCTACTATTGTAGACTGAAAGCTCTATAGTAAGCGATCAGAGATCAAGGACTTTCTGTACTTTTTAAATTTTCGTATAACAAGTGGCTTTTGTGACTCTCAGAAGACACTGTTACAGTTATCAAATTCGATTCAGTATAATCTGACGAAAAATTGATAGATATTAGTGCTAAACTTGTAGAAAAGCTACGTGTTTTAGCAGACCAAGACGCGATTACTTGAACCCTCAAGTCCCTCTACTAGAAGATCAATCAAGAAAATTATAGTAGCTTATAAATAAGATCTTTGACAAGACTAGTTTCACTAGCATTGGATCACGTCTAACATATGTAGTAGCAAATTTGAAGTCTTTAGATTAATAATTACGACTATTCCTACGCTACAAGTGGGGTTTATCGAAGATTAGAATTACTATATGTGATGTTTTTGAATTCTTCATTTATTAGATTCTACTAATAATTCTAAGCTGTAATGTTGTCTTACACTTTGACTACTTTATTGCACTATAAATGATATGGGTTATTTTCGTTCCTAGTGATCATCTTCTTAAATTATACTATGATACTTTCAGCAATTCTTTGAAGGAGGAGAAATTCGACGTTTTCAAGAAGAATCTATCAAAATTTAGACCCGTAGTCATCAAAGCATATAAAGGAATAATGATGAGATCATTCTGAGCCTTCCCAATTGATTAAACTATAAGCATTGAATAATTCTCCTTTTTTCTGCGATTCCGGACCAACCTCGCGATTATCAGGCATATGACTAACCACGTTATGAGTTTTATTCACACCAGGATTCTCCACAAGTTCAGATCTTTCTAAAGCCATTGTATACCACATGAACAACGGCTTCTTTTTAGGAGATCTAAATCCGTGAGAAGTCCCGAGATGACCCCGAATGCCAGGATAATGGGAGAAGGGCTCTGTACATCTGCCCGTAGTACACATATACATATAGTGATGCTGTGTACTGAGATGCTCCTGATATTTGAGGCGATCATAGTATTTTGTGATTACATGACACAAGTCGCAAATAAAAACTGGTTGACTTCCACCCGCCTTGACCATAGAACTTAATATAGTCTGTAGCTCAACGTGCTTAACATGAAGCCGATGATGATCTAGCGCTTCACGCGTTGTAAACTTCGCGTCACACACTTTTCTGCTATTGATCCCTGCGAACTTTGTCTCCACCACATTATCACAATTGTATTCGAAGCCTTGATCGACAAGCGCTAGCCGAGATTCCTCTGAGGGGTAAAGGGTTTCTTCGCTAGCTTGTTCGGTAGTACTGTCTTGAATACCGTGTGAATTGGCCGGAGTTACTGTCAGCGAGGCGCCATCCATTGTCTTTCTTCGCTTTGGTCCTCCAGGATGATCCTCCGCTGTTTGGGACGGCGACTCAGCTTTTCCAGTTAGCTTACCTTGATACCTTTGTGGCTGTAGAGATCGAGTCGGGAGTGGCTTATCAGGGGTAGATCGGTCAAAAGAGGCTGGTAGTGCCACATGGCGTCCACTTGATTCTCCCTCCTGGTCCTTTTTCCCTCTGACCGATAGTTGGCGTTGCCCCCCTTCCGATGCTAAATTCTCACCCTGGTTTGACCAGCCGAACCCGTTTTGCTCTGATGTCGTAGGCACGGTCATGTTGGCGCGAAAAGCTCCGACAACCTTTCCTACATGTTTGCCCAATTGTCCACAACTACGGCAGTCTTTTGCTAGACAAACGCCAACATCGTGGCGGGCGTTTACAGCGTTCTGTACCCGTGCGCGGTCAATCACGCCAATCTGCAATTCTTCGAGATTACGATGAGTCTGTCTGGAAAGCTTGTTTAGTCATAATTTTAAATATCAAAAACTGTTCGACTTACGTGGCATGCTCAGGTTTTTCGGGAACGTCTTGAAGTTGAGGGTGTATCTTAGGACCCTCTGACATATTTAACTAGGTTGATCGTATGTAAAAGATTTGCGAAGAATAAATTTACAAAAGGTCGTCTCGAAGTGAAGTAGGTTCTTTATGGCCATCTTTAAAGCCGTTTTTTAAAGATTGGTAAATCCTTCTAAAAGTGCTAGAAAGTTATTGAAGGTTCAAAATCGAACCGACCCCCGCAGCGATCCTTTCAGCGATCCTTTCAGATTCGTCATCCCGGTGAAGCCAAAAGCCAGTTTGCGTTTTTGGAAACCTTGTATTGCCAAGGGACTCGAGCAGGTTGAACTTGAAACTTGGAACATTGATCCTAAGGTCAAATCTAGGTTCACCTCGGCCGAGAAGAAAATTTTCCGGTCGGCTTAATTAGTTTCGCGGGGCTCAAATCTTTTAGTCTTTCCAACAAGTGGCCTGTGCTTTGCATTAGGTTTCGTATACTCCGCGTCAGATTTATTATTGCCGTGAGTATACGTTGCAATATCGTGTGGAGCACTAATCACGACACATACAACAATTATTTATGAATTGAATGAACTAAGTAAATACATCGTGTCTCGGAATTACAGAAGTAAGAGTTTTCATGGTCACGCATACCCCAACCATAATTGGCTATAAGCGTTAGTAAATAACCACAACACCGTCTTTCGAATTCCAGATCACGACAACTAAGAATCTCATCAACCGTTTATACGAATCGAACCCAATTCCAATATCTTTTCATGATTTAAAGGAGGCAAACCTCTTTGACAAATTACTATTTATATAATCTGTACACCGAGGCTCATGATAGCTATCTGTTTTTTATGTTTCCAGATTGTACTCGACTATTGCGCTAGATCAAGACGACGTCCGTTAGGCTTCCGACACTCAACGGCCACAAATAGATTCAACAATTATTGCGTTGGATCCATTCTTTATAGTAAGGATAAGAATCGATACAAAACGTCTTTTGTTCATGGCTCGCCACAACTTTGTGAACGGTCCCTTGATGCTTCACGATTTCTGCGTCAGATAAGCACGCCCAGTCACATCTCATGCCATCTGCGTGAAATAGATCACACACATAGACATTTTCTTCAGATATCCTACTTGCCCCACGCTTAGTATACCCCTCACGATAGTATTTTTGCACATGCTGATTGTAGCTATACATGTCTATGAAGGAAGTATGATGACACTCACAATGCCCTGTATATTGTACTATATCAAACTGGTAAGTTTGACTGTGTAACTTAGCTTCATGGTGTATAAAAAGATGCTTCTCAAGGTAATCTCTACTTGTGAACAGGCTGTCACATATGCGGCCTGCGTCATTGGCTATCCTACACCTATGGACTTGCTTATGGACAGAGTTGTGATGTTCCAAATTGTCTTGCTTCCTGAGAAATCCCTTAGCACATTCCTGACAGCTCTCAACTGGTTTAAAGGCGGCTTCTTCCCCTTCCCCGTGCAATGGCGTATTGACGGTATTATGAATTAGGGCCATTGCATACCATATGTAGGGGGGTGTTGTGTTAGCATAGCTATTGATTTGGTGTTCGTCCCAAAGATGTTTCTTGATTGCTTCCATATTCGAGTCGAACACTATACACCCTGCCACAATGCACGTATACACATAGTTATGGTTCTTTGCGAGATGAGCCTGGTACTCCGGTCGTCTATCGTATGCCTTTGCACATATGTCGCAAATAAAAGCCGTTTTACTTCGCTTTCCCCAAGGGTTGAACATAGAACATTTCTCTAAGTAGAATGTGGTCTAATATGAGTGCTCTCTCCAAGATGCAGATCTAGCATATTAAGCGTTTCAAATGTCTGACCACATACCTTCCTGCTAAGAAGACCTTTTTTAATAGGCTCCACTTCTTGTACACTTTCACACCTGTATTTATAGCCGTCCTTATTGTGCGCTAGCCGAGACTCCTCTGCATCGAGGAGCATTCGTAAGCGAAAATGTAGGGTTCTATTTCCTTTTTGGGTTTCAGGTGTTTTAGTCGTACTTATGACTTCCTGATAGTTTGTAGTTATTATCTCTCTTAGCTTTAATGCGGCGTAATTATGCGCTCTTGGAGGTAGAGAATCAGCATCTACAATTATATCATCAACCGTCATTTCTTGTAGGGTTCCCATGTTCTCCATGTGACGAATGAATATTACCTTGACCTGGTCAAAATCAATTTGCGGCACTAGATCATAACTAGTCGGTATAAATTCACCATTGCTATCCACGTCGATATGGACATGTTGCACATGGTCTGCGATAATAGTCCATAATCCGTATCCATTGCCATATGCATCGGTATGGGAATGTTTCATATGGTTTGCGAGACCACAGAACGAAGAAAATGACCAATAACATTCCGGTCTTTCCATGTTAGGTTCGGGGCACTGATTCATACACTGGAATACTGCTTGATGTGCTTCGGCCCTATGCAATTCCCTGTCACATTTTTCAGCAAAACGGACTTCACACAACGAGCATTTATGAGGTGCCGCGATTGATCCGCTGTTGTGTGACGGTATACTATTCCCTATGTGAAGCGTTGGAGGTGTG
>Ga0160429_1001775_pt1 | contig 11634 bp, 13 predicted proteins | sample SolpanmetagenomR_FD_108199 | JGI IMG/M metagenome (GOLD analysis project Ga0160429, IMG submission 108199) | Solar panel surface microbial communities from Lawrence Berkeley National Laboratory, California, USA - R | ecosystem: Engineered > Built environment > Solar panel > Unclassified ... | reverse complement strand
CTATAATAGCTAGCTAAAGATATCTAAGTTTTCGTATTTTTGTTCATTGACCCGGAAAGATCGTTGAGATGTTCACCACCCGCTAGGGTGGTTGCAGTTGACAGAGACGTAAGCCACGGGTAGCTCTTCCGCGCCAACGCGTACCGTACTGTACTCCACTTGCACATACACACACACACACACCTAAGCTACACGGAAGAGGAAAAGCTGCCCCTCATTTCTTGACGACGTGTTTAAACTGCAGGTAGCTAGTCTTGGAGCTGCAGCATCTGAACCCAGCGCCGAATGACCCTTTCCCTCAGAGGAGCTACACTAATTTCATCCCACCGTAACGACGCCGACGTCCAATGTGCATTTTGCTCTGGCGCTGTGTTCGGGCCTTTCCCGTCACTGCATCCGAGCAATCCACCAAAGATAGACCCCAATCAGCGGACTCGACTACGAGGCATATGTCGGGACGTCTTCCAAGCCAGACCATATCGACTCCCCTCACGTCCACCTGCCTCGTGCACGTTGCTCGCTAAGAGGCATAATTGCCGAGTAGTTGTGAAACAATGTCCATGCTCATTCACATGATGCTCCACTTGGCTCCACAACGTCTCGGTGTCAGATTTCAACGAGCTGTTTGCTGTGCATCGTGGCTGACATTATTTTGTCCAAGCATGTACTTGCGTACCGACTGCCAAAAATCCCACGTGTTAGTACGCTTTATACCATTACCTTAACAGAACACTGTGAGAGCAAGAACGAAGGAAATGTAGACTTTGGGATGATGAGACAGCTATGAAAATACAACAGCATGATCGACGCAAAGGCGAATGGTCACCATGAGACAGACAGTACGATCAAGATAGTGGATATTAGGAAAGAATAAAAGAGAATGGCAGACTCACATCCTTCACACTCCAATCTGCTGGTTCGTCCTGATGAATACCTCGCGATACTGTAGCCACTGAATCGGCGAATGTTGAATGCTCTGATCAGGACAGCCTTGTGCATTCACACAGCTTTCCCGCAGCGTGATTGGAAAGACGCTCGCTTGGGATACAAACGTTACCTCACTTGCGTATCTCGACATGAATACGACCTCCTGCAATGCTTCACGTCATAGGGTCTCGTTGATGGCTTTGTCAGAGGCTAGTCTTACACACCACTAAGGCGCGGGTTTGACTTCGTCTCTGCAAGAAGAACTCACGCATCCGGTATGATATTTGGGGGCCATTGTCTGGTTGCAAGGTTGATGTGCCGCCATGGCTGCACATGGCTTTGATAGCGCCCTTCTGCCTGCAACCTCCCATCCCATCTCAGCTGCTCCAGCACATAAGCAAATGGCTCCGGCCATCATCTTAAGTATCATCTCATTCTATTTCCAAGTCAAGTCAAGTCACACATGTCAACATGGGCACGGTTGTCAATGTTCCCATTTCAACCCCTATCGTGATCCGCCTCGTGCCTGAGAACCCTCCGGCTCCAGCAGATGAAGGTCCCCTTCCACAAGCCGGACCTTCCCCTGGACCTGTTCAAGCAAAAGATGATCCGATTCTACAAGTTCTGTGATAGATTTACTGCCCCAAAAACTCACTCAAAGCCCAAACTCTTTCCACCTCTTGATGTAGACGAAGAGGGCCACCCAACACATCATCCAGGTTCCAACAGAGAAGGCATTACCACCTGGTAAGCAAGTCAATCATGCAGAGTCCGTGTCTTGACCTTTGACTATGATCGACTGATCACGTGTCGTCTAGCGAGAATGCGGTCACTTCGTACGAGGGAGCAGCAGCCTCATGCAGAGCCAAGGTCGAAGCCATCGTCAACGAATGCAGACGACTGAACCAGAAATACTACGACCGGATGTTCGATCTGGGCGGCTTTGACTCCCTCTGCTCCCTCGAAGCATCCGAAGACCTTCCAGACTCATGCAAGAACATGGTAGGTGTGGGCTCCGTCAAGCGAGTCGAAGACATCTTCGACAATCCCAAGTTTTACGATGATGGAGCTACCGCCAACGATATCCGTCAAGGCCGAAACGGAGACTGCTGGTTTCTTGCGGCTCTCGCAGCCTTGACAGGCAAAGAAGAGCTCATTGAGCGCTTGTGCGTTAAGCGCGACGAGAAAGTCGGTGTGTACGGCTTCGTCTTCTATCGAGACGGCGAGTGGGTTTCTGTCGTGGTGGACGACAGACTGTGCCTCAAGCGTGGAGATGATCTGCAGCAGTATCAGACGGAGTACATGCTCAACGTCACTGGCAACAAGGATCCACTCTCGACACCCCTCCAAGAGATGTCGTACGGGATCTCACGACTGCCCAAAGAGTACCGCGAATCTCTACGCAAAGGCTCTAATGCGCTGTACTTTGCAAGCTGTCGCGCTCCTAGCGAGACGTGGCTGCCATTGCTTGAGAAAGCGTATGCCAAAGTCCACGGCGACTATCAGGCCATCGAAGGCGGGTTCGCGGGCGAAGGCATTGAAGATCTCACGGGCGGTGTCGCTACGTATGTACGCAGCGAAGACGTACTGGACAAAGACCGACTCTGGTCTGAGCTCCTGTGCGTTAACAAGCACTTCCTCTTCGGCTGTGGGTCGCGAGAGGGAAGAGTCAATGACCCTTCTGACAAGGAAGGCTTCGTGCGTGGTCACGCGTACACAGTGCTGGAAGCCAGAGAAGTCCCGTACAAAGACGAGCCGCTAAGACTACTCAAGGTTCGCAACCCATGGGGCAGTCAGGAGTGGAACGGCGCATGGAGTGACGGGTCGAAGGAGTGGACAGCAGAGATGATGAAAGAGCTCAATCACACGTTCGGTGACGATGGTGAGCGAAGGATATTGCCTGCTAATGCGGTTACTGATGATGTATCTCAGGCACGTTCTGGGTATCCTACAAAGATTTCTTAAAATACTACCCTAAACTCGACCGCATCTGCCTCTTCGGCCCTGAATGGACCGTCACCCAGCAGTGGACCGCCGTCAACGTCCCCTTCACCACGTGCTACCTCGGCACCAGATTCACTTTCTCCACTGACAAGGCCGGCCAGACCGTGCTGGTCGTCTCGCAGCCCGCAACCGCTACTTTGGCGGCATGCAAGGCCGCTATAGGTTTCAGCTGCATTTTCGTCTGTACAGGGACGGGCAGGATACGTATTTGCTGCGGAGCATGGAGGACTCGGGCTCTACGCGCGCGTGCAGCGCTGAGTTGGATCTGGAGGCGGGCAGCTACAGTATCCTCGTCAAGATCACGGCGTATCGCGTCGATGACTTTGCAACGGCAGAGGAGCTGATCCGCAAATACCGCAAGTCGCGGCGCCAGAAGTTGTTGCAGGTAGGAGCAAACTATGATGCTACGCACTCGAAGGGCAGATTGAGGGAATTGGAGATTGCGAACGTGGAGCGCGCAAGAGGGAGAGCGAAGGAGAAAAGTAGGATGGAGATGATGAGGGAAAGGGAGGCGAGAAGGAAGGAGAGAATGCTGGATAAACTGAAGAATAAGAGAATCAAGGAGGAAGAGAAGAGGAAGAGGGCAGAGGTAAGGAAGGCAAAGAGGGCTGCGAGGCGGGAGAAGAGTGGGATCGATGTCATTGTTGATATTAACATGATTGATCCCGGTGACGAGGCCGCGATTACTGTGTCACAAGTGCCGAGAGCGCGAGAGCAGCGTCTGGCTGAGGCCGAGAGACAACCGGTTGACAACGTGACCGATGCTCCTGCCGAAGCAGGCATCAAGCCCGTAGATCCTGAAGAAAACAAGCAGCCTACCCCCGCCCCAGCAGAAACACTCACCCCAGTGGCGGACACCTGCATCCCCTCCTCCACTTCCGAACCGATCAAGACGCCTAATGCGTCGAGCAGCGACCCGGACGCTCCTCGACCAGAACCAGAAGTAGCAGCTGGGGAGACAACAGATACAGCCGCTCCGTCGCAGGCTTCACCGCCCAAAAAGGATACTATGATTGTCGAGGCCAGCGGGGACATGAACGCTCGTTCTCACAATATCAGCGGGGCCGACGCAAAAACAGGCGATGGACAAGCAGAAGACTCAGCCCCCACCTTCGACGCCAGCAACAAACCGACCGCCCACGAAGCAGGCGATGCCATCCAAGAGGTACCTATCCCCCCAACGGTATCCCTTCCTCAAATACCGCCGACAGAGCCCTCGACAACGGCAAAGACAGCGACATCAACGAAGACGAAGACACAGACGGCCCCTCCTCAGTAGTAGACGACGACTTCCCCTGGGACGACGCCATCGACGGCTCCGGCGACAGCGACTGGAGCCACTCAGTACAAGACGACGACGAGGCAGAGAGCGAGGCGCTGTACGCGGATGATCCGTCCTTTCTCTTCCCTCCCTCCTTCCTTCCTTCCTTCCTTGAGTCGATAGGAGAAAAGTTCTGCTAATAACCTCTCGCTCGCTCAACACAAGGTCTCCGCGTATACTGCCAAAACGCCGTAGCAAAAATCGGCATCGTGCACGGCGAGAGTCCCGAGGAGCTAGAGAGCGCGAACGGAAGGCGGAGGACAAGCCTGGCGTCTGCGATGCACGAGAGGCGGAGGGAGAGGAAGGGCGTACAAGTAGGGCCGGTAGAGCCGGTAAATCCGCGCTGTAACGCGTCTGGAACCATTCTCCCCCTCGAGGTGGAGGAAACGTTGAGCCGTAAGATCTGCTCTTAGTCCATCAAGGTAAGGCGTTCACAAACCAAGTCACATGGAATGTGGGGTGCACAGCACGCGCAGACTGCTTGTAGGAAAGATTCTCAGTACAAGCCTACAGTCTAAAGAATTCTCGCTCACAAAGCATGCCTCAAGAACTTTTGTCCCGCTAGCAGAAAAAGTGTAATAGGTAGGTAGGTATTACAGCCTCATCTCGTAAGGCTCCTAAAGTCATCCACAGAAAGTGCAGGCTCAGTGTTAGCCGCATGTCGCCCATGGTCTCGTCAACTCCATCCCCTTATTGCTCGTTCATTATCAATCTATAGACTGCTCGTAGTCCGTCACCACGCCACCTTAAACTGGCTCGAGTGGTCGTTGGCGCCTCCATAGCTTGTGGGCACCCTTAAGTAGCAGGCACCGGCTCCGGGTCGTTTGCACTCGCAATTGGCTCCTCCTTGGGAGCGCTCGGGAAGTCGCCGCTGCTCACACCAGAGCCGGAAGCCTGACCCTGGTCCATACCAGTATTCTGCTTAACTTGCTCGCTCGCTCGCCTTATTGCCCTGGTGCTTAGCCTGGCCCATCAACTCCTGCGCACGGCCCTATGCCTGCTGGGCGTACATGCGGGCGCTCTCGCCAGCCTTGTTGGCGTACTGGGAGGACACGTCGCGCACCTGCTGGGTCTGCTTGGCCATGATATTGGCACCCTGTTGGATCTGAGCGTCGATAAACTCCTTGTTCTGGGTGTAGACGAGAGGCGCAAGGTAAAGAGTAGAGGTACCGAGGAGTGCGAGACCCCAGAGTGGCATGAATTTGATCAGCCAGTAAGAGATGAGTGCGAGGAAGAAAGCCTAAGCATCGAAGTCAGTAAAGGCGTAGTCGAGCTTAATAAGCATGAGAGGGCACGTACGCCAGTGGTGACATAGACGTTCTCTGCGAAGATGACACGCTGGAACTCAATGACGAAGAAGTTGATGAGCTGCTCGGCGTCGTCGAGGAAGCGCTCGAGAGACTCCTTCGGGATGACAAAGTACTTCTTAGGCCGCATTTGGGAGGTGAAGCCATTGTTGAAGACGAGCTTGCCGGCAACCTCTGCAGCGGCGGTGACTGAATGTCAAGGTCAGCATTGCCTAAGGATCGAAGATCGTATCATTATCATCACTCACTTCCTAGCACCACATACAAGCCCTTGAAGATGTAGCGGATGGTGTTGAGGTACCGAGCGGCGAAGATGAAGAGGATATGGGAAAGGAAGACCACGGCGGTGGCACGAGGGTTCTTCCACTACGGCAGAATTAGAAAGGCGTTTCTCGAAGGCATTGCAGGTCGACTTACGCTCAACAAGCGGTAGAACATGGAGTGATATTGTGTCAATGGCTGGCCGGTCGCAGTCTTCTGATCGGGGACCTTGCGAGAGCTTGCAAGGTCGGAGAACTCATTGCTGGTCTTGTTGACCTCTTCCTGAGCCTTTTGGGTCACAGGTGCTATGCAGTGTCAGCATCATGTTTCGCTTCTGATCGTGCAAGCCGAGGGATGCTCGACCCGGTGCGGATGTTCTTACCGTCCCTAACGTTCTGCATGGTGTTTTGTGTGATGGGGTGGTTCTGCACAGTCTCTGCGGCGGAGTTGGCAGCTGCAGTGGAAAGTCAATTTGAAGCTTCGAGCAAACAAGTCTAGATTTATGGGGTCGTTCGAGAGAGCGAGCAGTTTCGATAGCTGCAAGGAGATAAGAGCTAGTGGAACTGGAATGCGCGTGTTAGTGACCGAGCCAAGGACCGGAAGCTGCACGAGATTCAAGCCATCACACTTACCTTACAGGACATTACAGAGTCCTTGATGTTGTTGAAGGTGCTTGCTGCGCCATTGGCGGCACCTTCTGTTGCGTTCTGAGCGCGAGAGGTCTCGTCGTAGGAGTTCTGCATGCTGTCGGACGACTGGGTGGGAGCTCCTTCGTCAGCCATGATTTTTGGGCGTTCTTGTTGGTGAGTTGCTTGCAAGTGTTTGTAGGTGTGTGGGAGTGTGAGTGTGATGGATGGTGAAGTTGTTGTCCAGTTCAGGAAACAAGTTTCGAAAGTTTTGAAGCACGCGACAGCGCTTTCCACCGATGACGTTGCTCTGTGACAACAACCAGCTTCCCAACGTTCAAACCTTCGAATCATGCACTGCCAATCAAACCTTAACACTCAGTGACAGTCTATATGCCAATAATGACACAGTGTAGGCATCAACGTTGGTACCGCTGGCAAATCGTCGTCAGACCTTACAGCCACATATCTACCTACGGAGTACCTACTCAATCCATGCTGTTGAGCCACAGTATCAATCCCCTTGGAGGTCGAGCTCTCAACCAATCGCAGTACGGGTTCTAGCACGCGTATCCATGATCACATCTCATGTCATACTACGTATATCAACTGCTCGAGCTACAATTCTACATTCTGCTACAGCCATGCTTGCGTGTTCCTCGTAAATACCATACAAAACCTCATGGGGTATATTGCGCTGAACTCGTTTTGCTTTTCAAGGCCAGAGGACACCGTCAGCACCGTAATAAAGGCCACCTTTTTCGCTACAATCTCCATTAGGGCGCAGTGAACAATGAACCACCAAACTCCTCATGTCATCGTAACAGCGTGCAGTAGTCCTACGATGCATCTTCTGCTGATGTCCGTGCGGAACATTGTTATCAGGTCCATGAGTGTGAACAACCCCTTAGAAATCATGTCATCTCTGTAATAACACCAGCCGGATCCAGGTCGATTCTGAGTATCAGCGAGCTTCCGGCTCATTCATTCGCCTTCTTCCCCTGTTCCACCAACTCCTTGACTAGTGAACGCCTCGTTCCTCGCCTCCTCACTCGCCAACCCTGTCAGCGCCACCACCACCGTTGGTTCCCATACTCCTCCGCTCTCCCTACCTTCCTCCTTCTCATACGCGCGAATCAGGCGTGTCGCAGCCAGCCCATCCATAACCGGCATCGAGATGTCCATGAGCACGTAGTCGAATCGCTTCGGTGAGGCCTGGAAGGCGTCGACGGCTTCGCGGCCGTTGGTCGCCGTCATGTACGTATAAGCGTTTCGTTTCATGAAGGTGGTGAGCAGGGAGAGATTTATGGGGTTGTCGTCTACGAGGAGGAAATTCGGCGGGATTGGAACGGGGTCAGTGTTCAATCGTTTAACGCCATTGGTCGCCGGAGCTGACGGATCTTTTGAGGGAGTCGGAGTCTCGTCAGCGAGTGCAGATACCGGAATGTCTGTGGAGACTGGATGCTGATCGAGCGCGTCAGAACGCTCGAGGCTAACGTTCGACATGTCTATCTGCAACGACTCAATGACTGCACGAGGCTGGAGCGGCACGTCTGGCCTGTCGAGGCAGAGAGATAGAACCTGTGTCATATTGCGTGGCCCGCATGGCTGCGTGATATACTCAACGACAGTTTCGCGGTTGCTGAGCGGCTTAAGGCCATGCTTGGTTGGCGTTGTGTTGCGACAGACTACAACGAGAGGCTTTGATCCCAGCTCTTTAAAATACGATAATACCTTCTCGAGAGCCTGCTCGGGGACGAATATGATATCTGCTGCACCAAGGTCGCTTGAGGTGGCGGCGAAAGCCTTCATGCCAAACCACGTAGAACAGAGCTGTTGGAGTGAAGGCGCGACTAGTGAGGCGCCGTATTGCTCCTTCGGGCTTAACCCGAGTGTGTTGAAGCTGTCATCCCAATTGACGAAAGCTGCGCTTAAGCCTTGAGTACGCAAGAGTACATTTTCGACAGTTCGACAGTCCCGCTATCGGAGTCTGCATGATTCAGGACGCAAGACACGATGACTTCAGTACCGCTGCCTTTCTCGCTCTGTACGTCGATCTGGCCACCCATAGAATTGATGATTGCGCGAATAATGCTCAGGCCAAGACCAGTGCCTGGGCTTACAGACTCTGCAGCCCGAGTTGAAATACAGAAAGACAATTACAGGTCTGAGCGTCGGCAGATATGGATCGATAATCAACTGGCTGTGATGTACGGTGCGCCATGAGGAGGCTGCTCCCTTCTGCAAACAGCTAGCATCATTCTGACTCCGTCGGATTCTCACAGGAACCCGGACTACTGTTTCGTCTCTACTAGTATTCTAGCAGTGTATTCCGCTCCCTAATCTATCAATCCAGTCAATCCAGCGCCAGTAGTCCCAACCCATCAATGCATTGATCTCGTGTCGCGCACTCCGTTCGTCAATCCACATTCCTTCAGTCAGCCGATCCCGTACCTGCCCACACTTCTTCTACAGTCACCTCCCCCTAAACTTCCCCATTCCCGCCCATAAACCGGAAGATACCGCCCACCCTAGTACTCCGATGCCCCTGTCCCAACTTCTCCTCCGCGGCCCTCTCCAGCGCGCCATCAACCCTCTCGCCTGCAGACTTCTTGACGACCTTCCTCCGAGGCGTGCGAGCCGGGTCGTAGAGTAAGTGTGAGGGCCTGTCCGCCTTGGCATAGCCGCTCTTCCTCGTCTCGTGGGGCAGGCTGGAGGAGTCGTGGAAGGCGGAGTTGAGTTGGATTTTGGAGTATGTGGAGCCCATGATCTCTCGGCGAGGTCGATGATGTCTTGGAGGGGTTCCACGAGGATGGCGTTTGTTGCTGAGCCCGTGTTTACTTCATCTGTGATGACGATGGAAGGACCGGTCATGGAGGAGGTCATCATAATGAAGCGGCGTTCGAGGCCTGATTTGCCGTTTAGCGTGACGAGCGCATTCTCAGCGCCGCAGGACAGGTTCTTGAACGAGAAGAGCGCGAGCAGCGTCTGCGAGTCCAGCGGGATGCTGCAATTCGCCACGGCGTCGTCGATCAGACGAGGGATGGCGTTGCCGATGGTTGCGCCGCTTGTGCCAGGTACGGGGATAGTCGTGCAGCCAGGATCGCTGACGATGGTGCAGGTAGTGCCGGTGAAATCATTTGAGCACATGCATGCGCACTGGCCATTGGAATCAATGACGCTGCTTCCGCCGTTCTGGCAGGGTGTCGATTGTGCGCATTGGGCTGTGATTTTTGAAGGATCTTCTGCATTGCGGGGCAGTATTATGAGAGCGATGGGTATGACGATAACGAGGGCGGCGAGAAAGATGAGGATGGTGACTAGGGAGATGAAGCCCCAGAGCGGGAGTCCGCAGCATCGGCGTTGTCGCCTTTGCGGTCGAGGAGGCATGCGATGCGAGTACTGACCGGGCGTCCTATTTGTGCTGCCGCTGGTGCCTGCCGGTCGTTGTGGCCATGCAGTCCGCGATGTTTCAGGCCTTCTTGGTGAAGCTGGCGACTGTGAATGCAGCGACCTCGACGGTGTTCCTAAACCTGGTGGAGCGAACATGCCAAGTATAGTAGTCAGTGAGTTCCGTGACCGGCGTTGCCCGTTCGGATGTGTCATGGACTTGTCGTAGATCTCTCTCTTCTCTTCAGGACTGCTTGCATCGATCCACTTCGAACCAAGGCCACTGGCAGTACGCCCACGATCCAAATTAGCGGCAAGACGCGTGGCTCGCTTTATGAGTTCTGGAAGACTGGTGAGACTGCCTCTAGTTCCGGTGTCTTTCTCCAAGTTGAGATTGAGCGGCGGTGGACGCTTCAGACCAGCCCGGTCGGCTAACCCACTTCTCATGTCCCTCGCCATAGAAGAAGGCAGGGCTCCGCTTTTCTCGAGCCCAGAGAGCACTTCATTGACCTGCGCTTCACGAGGCACAAACGGAGATTGCGAACGCATACGGCTGGGTGATCTGGCACCTGAGGCAAACATCTCTTTCGAATCTATAGTGTTCCTCGCAGACGAGTTGCTAGAACCGTCGGACGCGTCCATCAAGCCGGTGCCGTTTGCTAGAGGTGAGACTGGTGAGCTCCTGTTTGGTGGCGTCTGAGTCCTCGCAATACTCGCACCAGCCAGCGTTGCACCAGCAGTGGCACTTGAAGGTGCAATAGCGGGCTCTACCGCGATGTTTTTGCGAGGTTCATCTAAACTTATCTTCGGAGACCTCACGTTGTCAGTGCTTGTTATCGTGTCAAGGATGGCTTGTGTCGCTTGCCAAGGCTGGCTTTAGAAACAAGACCTTCACTATCGTCGTTGCTGACGGGCTCTTCCTTCTCGTAATCCGGGGAAAGTTCCTCTTCGTTATCATCCGGAGACTCTGCTTCCTCATAATAGTAGTCGGGTATTGCAGACGGGATCACGTTACTCGAGGCAAAAGAGCCGAGAGACCCTCGCTCGTTCTCCTCGGCGATAGGCGAAACATACATTGAGCTTTGTGAGCAGTAGGATGATGGACCTCTTCTTGAAGTAGGCGGTGGACCAATATTGCCAACCCGTCGAGGATATGCTTGCGCGAATTGCGGCTGTGGAGGCTGCGGTATGGGAAAGTCCGGTACTGACCCTAATGAGGAGTTTGAGTACATTGACGAGTCTGTAACGGGACGAGAGGGATTTGGAGAGGCATAGATGGGCGACAACTCGTCTGAACCCCAGGCAACGGGCGGTGGCGGCCGTGAATCTGGAGAATACACCGCGTCCGGAGAGTAAGGACTCAGTTCCTGTTGAGTAGCGTCAAGCGCTTGAGGTGTGTTTGCCCATTCTCTCGCGGCTCTTAAGCCTCCTCTGGGCATGTTTTGCTCACCAGTCACAGCCGTTGGTGGGCTAAGCATTTGTGTGCTTGGATTCTGTGGTTGCGCCGCGCGTGGAAGGTCTGCGGGATATCCCGCCTTCTCTCTCGCGGCTCGCATTGAATCTTTCGGCAGTGACTGATCGCCAGCAACCTGCGGGGATGGTCGGAGATTTGATCTTGGTGGAGGAGATTGGAGTTGTGCAGGCGGTGGCGATCTTAATTGTGTCGACGAATCGAGTGGCCGCTGTGCTTGAACTGGCTCCACTGGGAGCCCGGCTCTTTGCCGAGCAGCTCGGATTGGCCCTCTGGTTTGAGGCGAATCTGCAGACTGTCCTGCGGGCGCTGGCCGCCGAGGGGAAT
>Ga0160429_1001774_pt1 | contig 11635 bp, 6 predicted proteins | sample SolpanmetagenomR_FD_108199 | JGI IMG/M metagenome (GOLD analysis project Ga0160429, IMG submission 108199) | Solar panel surface microbial communities from Lawrence Berkeley National Laboratory, California, USA - R | ecosystem: Engineered > Built environment > Solar panel > Unclassified ... | reverse complement strand
GTTATATTTTATACTTTCTAGTATTACTTTAGAGTAGCTTCTATATAACGTATTTTTCTTATTAAATAAGGCCGTATAAGTTCCTAAGGTTATTATCGTATAACAACTAGTTAAATAAGTTATTTAGGAATAATTATATAATTATATTTAGGGTATTCTATTCTATATTAAAGTAGGTAATAGATAATACTAGTTATAGAAGGATCCTCTATACTATATTATCCTTAAATACTAAGCTAAATTTATATATCTTTTCTAAAATATCTTACTAATCTATATTAGGTTATAAATATTAATTAGTACTAGAGATAGTAGTTATACTATTACTATTTCTTCTAATATATAAATTAGATCTAATACTAGAGATCTATAATAGAAAATTTATTATAATAGTACTATATATAGTATTATTTTAAAAATTTAACTAGAGGCTATACTACTAGTAATAATACTAGTCGATATAATTCAATAATCTAATATACTATATGGCACTTCGGGTGGATTCAGATCGAGGTTGCCAAACAGAACCACGGCCTGATGAAATTGATCGTACGGGTTCCAAAGTTGGGATTATCGTCAAGGGCATATACTGTGGTGGAACCCAATATTAAGTAAGGATGCGGTGCATACAATGTCCATCGTGCCGATGATTTCAAAACTGGTCGTCCTTCAAGATTTTCTACATGTGAAAAATGCTCCTGCTTTCAGAGCTCTATCTACCTATGATCTTCCTTCTTGCCTCCATCCTCAACAAAAGGTGTTGCAGGAACTTCGACCTTCGATACATGCCATACCATATTAACATACCCATCGCTGACCACAGCGACATCCAGATAGAGCGCCGATTCGTGCTCTGGGAGTCGTATAATACTTCTCCAATGAGGCGTTCGTGAATGGTTCCCACCATTCTGTGGTGATGCCCAGCTTACTCGCTTCAAGGCAATAATCTCGTCCCGCGCAGGATCAGAGACGACAATAAAGAATCCTTCAGTTTGGTTCTTCGGGAATTTCGGAGCATACATGTGATAGTTCTGACTTGTTGTTGGATTCTGCCGTAAGATCTCAACGACCATTTGATGAGCTGCAACGGTCGGAGTGGTAACCTTCAGCCGTGGAAGTATAGCGACCGCCTTCATATATTGGGCTTGTTGCGAGCGTGGGACCTTGGCACGCGAAAGCATGGCTTCCAAACCCTTAGGTGATGCCTCAATGACATCGATCAGAGATATGGATCCTTCATCCGCAAGAGCCGGTCCTTCCTTGACGCCGAGAAAGATTGACAGTGGTGAATCTTCTGGCCAGCTTGCCGACTTGACACACTGAAGTAATGTCATAAACTGCATGCAGCTCTGAACATAGCCGAGTTCTGCGAGTATGTCAATACCGGCTTGGATAATACGAATGCTTTGGTCTAGAACTGAAGTCTGATCGCCAACGTAATCCGTGATAGGCAATTCGACCCTTGAGAAATGTGCTTGAAGCAAGAGGAAAGCTTTTACGTGAGGATCCCACATGACAAGCCCTAGAGTCTCCGCCTTGAGCGGGAGATTCTTGGACAATTCGGTGTTAATAAGGTCTTCATTGTGACGCACAGGAAGCTCATTATACTCCGTAGCACAGGACATCCATCCCAGCGCTTCCTCAAACGTAGCTCCTTCCTTGGCATGTTCAAGGAAGAATCTTACAGTCTTATGACTCAGGTAGTAATAACTCATTATCTTTCCGAATGCAGTAGGGTCGACATCGCCATTCGAGTGCAACTCCACACAGCTAGACTCGGCGAGCTCATTCAATGACTTACCAACAATCTCTACCATGAAGTCGTTGGCTTTTTCTTGCGCTGCCACTGTACTTTGATCTTCGGGGGAAATCTCCAAGCCATAGTAGGACGGGTTTTTATGGATTCTTCTGAAGAAGAACGTCCAAGTCAAATAATCAAGCGCATCCTGCCTTGTGGCGATTGTCCCGGCTGACACCTCAGCAGCCAAATGGTTGTCAAGCACTGTGTGAAGTGACGACTCTACAGGGAAACCAGTGTGCAAGAAATGCTTGTAGAAAGGCTTCTTAGAATCCTGCGTGAAGATACGTGCAATTCCAGAGGTATCAAATTGCGGACGACCTGCACGGCCAAGCATTTGCAAAACATCGGTAAGATCCATATCGGTATAGCCTCCAATCTTTGCATCGAAGTATTGAGTCCCTTTCACAACCACCAAATGAGCTGGTAGATTAACACCCCATGCCAGAGTACTTGTTGCCACGAGAATTTGGATCTTGTTATTCGCGAAAAGTTCCTCGGAAAGCTGTCGATCCGACTCCACGAGTCCAGCATGATGAAGACCAATACCAAAGCTCAAAGCTTCACCGAGAGCTTCATCTTTGACTCTTGAGAGATTCAGGGACAAATCCTCCTCAGACATACGGACAAAGCGGCGAGGATTATCTTCCATGCCACAGAAGTTGATGAGATCGCGCGCGGTCAAGCGGGTTTGCCGTCGGGATGCTACAAAGACAATAACTGGCTTTTCGGGTGAGTGAGACTTTATAGCGAGGAACGTCGGCCTGTTCATGGACTGCATAAATGGGCAAAATCCTCGCTGGTTAGGGAAGCCGTCGATATAGATTTCCAAGGGCACTGGACGAACCGAGTGACGGAAATTGAAGAGGCCTTCTTTTACGCCAAGCCAGTTCCCAAGATCACTGGCATTGGCACAAGCTGTGGACATACCGACTAATCTCACAGAACCCTTCTTCTGTGAGGCGATGTAGTTCATGCGCGAGACAATGATTTCCAGAATAGGACCTCGATCGCCACCAAGTAAATGAATTTCATCGATTATGACCAAGCTTACCTGGCGGACATAACTTCTCGTTTGCCAGCTACGACTGATACCGTCCCATTTTTCAGGAGTCGTGATGATTATATCAGCATCGCGAATAGTTCTTGTATCCGGAGTATTGTCACCAGTTAGTTCCACGAGCTTTAATCCCATGGGTAGCGCAAGCCTTTGGCCCCAATCCTGCACTCGCTCTCGGACAAGTGCTTTCATGGGCGCAATGTACACTACTTTTGAGCCAGGGTTCTCTCGGAATGCCCACCACATGGCGAGCTCACAAGCTACAGTCTTTCCACTTCCAGTAGGTGATCCTAGTAGCACATTGGCATTGGTATGGTACATGCAATGGAAGATCTGCGACTGCATTGGATTGAAGTACTGAAATCGCTTTCCGTAAAGCACTTCCAAGTTCGGATTCTTGAGAGCAGCAAGCGGGATTGGTTGCAGATCCAGAAGATCTGTGTAGACACTCTCAGTGTCGGGCCTAATGAGATGTTGGAACGATACTGCAGTCACGGTCTCGGCACCTAGCCATCGATCTGAAACTACCCGAACGTAGATCTGGGATGGCATTGGATCGGTAAGCGGGATTGTGAAGTTCAACTCGTGATCATCGTATAGCTTTCTCCGGTTGAGTAGGAACATTTCGTGATGATAGATTTCCGATGTCTCCGAATTCTCCACCCAAACCCAGTAACTTTCTGAAGTGCCGTGGTGCCGTTCGTTCCAGCGGAAATCAGGTGTAAGATACAAGCGAATTCGAAGAACATCTCGATTCAAGGGAGCTATTTCTGCCTCAACACTCAATGTGGGAAAATTGTCCAGAACTTTAAAGATTGTGTACCCCATCTTCTTGTTGTGGACGAGATCTCCAATATCTGAGGGCTCCATATCGCGTAGTGCTTCGATTGAAGCAACAGAGCCCTTCTCGTCCAGATTTTTCAGCACTGCCGGAGGAAGATCAAACTGATAAAACGGATGTTGGTAAGCCCATACTCGCTTCTCGATTGACTTGCATAAAGAGAGCAAGACCAAGCATTGATAGCCCCACCCGCGATTAAGCGCGGTCATGAACAGTGCTCGACAGATCCGTGCAGCGTTCTGTGCTACGTAAGCTGTGTCTGATACCAAAGCAAAGTCTTCCACACGAGCTCTTGAAATGTATGACTGCAAGAGCACATTTGTCTTTGCATATGCGGTGTCAATACCACCTTCAACCTGGCATGGGGAGAATTCCGTTCTCAAATGCGAGAGCTCTTTCGCCTCATTGTCGCGAGATTGAATATTGTCAAACTCACCACTCATACTGATCATTTTGAGCGCGTCCGCTTCACTTGCTCTGGGCCTCATCATAGTGTTAAAAACTTGGACGCTTGCCTGTCTCACGTAAAACTGGCTCGCAATTCTACCGACGTCCTTGGATCTGAGCTCTTCTGTATTGTCATTAAAGATAATCATTTGACTTTGCTGTAGAGTTTGGGCCGCTTGGATGATGAGAGTCCGTCTGCGTTGTACGAGTTGAGGGTCATCACGCATTTCGGCCCAGTCGATTCCGTACGCGATAGGATTTCTCTGCATTCGCACGAACAGATACGAATAGCCCAGCCACGTAACAGCTTCTGACACTGATGTGACCGTACCAAGGGATATCTCTGCATTGAGATTGTCAATCAGTTTCTTGGAGAATCTCGATTCGATTGGTTGTTGTTGAGTTACGGCAGAAAGGTAATGTTGCAACTTATCCTGGGTTGTGCAGATGTAACCAATACCGGTATCTTGAAATTGGGGTCTACCTGCACGACCGAAAATCTGAAGCACGTCAAGTATGCCCACATCAACAAACTTACCCTCTTCCGAACTGTAGAGCTGAGTGCCCTTGATGATGACAGCAGCTGCGGGAAGATTGACTCCCCATGCAAGTGTGGCAGTACAGCAAAGTACTCTCAATATGCCTTCGGCAAATAGGCGTTCTACAAGATTGCGGTCAGATCGGGCCATTCCTGCATGATGCGTGCCCATTCCCTTTGGGAGAAGCTCTCTGAGCTCGCGACCTCTGGAATTCTTTATGTCGCGGACTGCTGCATCGTAGCCTTCATGACCGCTAGGATCAAAAAGATTTGTACAAGCATTTTCTGTTGCCTTCTCCCAAAGACCAATAGCAGACTTGAAGGTGTCCTTTCTCGAATGCACAAACACCATGATTTGATGACCTCTTTCTAGCATTTCTTTGACTTTCTCGAAGGCTACATTCTCGAGGTTCTCCTTTGACTGCTTTGAGCCGGCTTTACCCTTAACTCCGACAAAGTGCTGTTCGAGGGGCACGGGACGGAACGATGCGTCGAAATAGAACAGTCCAGCCATTCGGTTTACCTTCAAAAAATCGGCAACATCGATGAAGTTTGGCAGTGTCGCAGAAAGTCCAACAATACGGATGAGAGATTGTGTACTCTCGACTTGACGTTGTGTTCTGGCTACTAAAGATTCCAAAACTGCACCTCGTTCATCATGCAGAAGATGTACTTCATCGATAATTAAAAGACGGACTTTCTGCACGAGCTCTGTATCCCCAGTACTTTTTCTAGTCACGACATCCCATTTCTCTGGCGTTGTGACGATGATCTGAGTTCGAAGAATTTCTGCCTTGGTCAAGTGCATGTCTCCAGTCAGCTCGCGCACTTGAACGCCCAACCAAGCAAGCCTCTTGCCGAGTTTCTCGGTGATTTCCGCAGCAAGAGCTTTCATAGGGGCGACATATACAATCTTGAAAGCATCCGCATCCAACACGTATTCCTCAGCATCAGGTTCTTTGATAGGATTTGGCGTGACGTTCTTCGTAATTGTGTTTAGTATGGCAAGCATTGCAGCATCTGTTTTGCCCGCACCGGTGGGTGCGCAGATAAGCATGTTCTCACTGGTGTAGTACGCGACTGGATGAACTAAACTTTGCATCCGGTTTAAAGTTTTATAACCTCTGAAAGTTCTTTTGCATAGCCCATCCATTTCGGAGACTTGTACCAATTTTAGACCTGTACCAAGAGTGCCTACTTGAGCAGCCGGAATAGAGTACTCCTCGTATTTTTCGTGCTCTTCCCGCTTGCTCCCGACAGGAAGCGCGTACTTGTGACCGGATGCTGATAGTGTATTGCCAGCATTGTGTGCTTTGTAGACATGAGGGTAATCAGGGCCATCACGCTTTACACGTTGAGCAAGCGGTGCGCTCTTGTGCTCCAGGTCCTGACGACTCAAAGCGGCTGCACGTTGTTCTCGGGTTTGCAGCTGCCCAAGTGGACTATCCGTCAGTGCGAAGCCATTGGTGGCGGGCTTCAATATCTCATAGCGATGAGCGAGTACTTCGGTAACTAGTTCAAGCTCATCATATCCTAGCATATCCGCAAGCATTGTTTGAAGTCCGTCATCTGCTTTCAAGTTAGCTTGTAGTAGAAGGTGTTGGTAAGGAAAGTCTACTTTGAAGATCTGAGTTCAGGAGGGCGGATAACTGGTCTTGCAACTCTTGAGTGTTGAGACCGCTCTGTTTGATGGACAGGTATTGGCACTTTTCAGCAAGCCAGCTGAGGTTGTAGTTTTGAACTCCTTGCGGGTTACCAAGTAAATCTATTTCGTAACTCTCATCACTACTTTGCAACTCTTCGTCGTCATCAGTGAAATAATCCCAAACATCGTCGCCACCGCTCGGCTCGGTTAAGTTATCATGGTCAACGACAATGTCCTTTCCATAGGAAAAGCCACCATTATGAAACTGAGCCAATTTGAGCTCAGCAAGACTTTCCTGTAGGACTTTTAATTGCGTGAGCCACTCAAAGGCGGCGTCGTTTGTTTCCGCAGGAGTTGGAGTCATTGGCTTGTATTGAGAGGCCTGTTTTCGAAACGACATACTAGCAAGAAACGTAATATCACAACTCTGATTCTTCTTCGATTGTCAAGATAATGTACTTCAAAGACCTCTCTCCCCACAACGGTTATGGTTCTTAATACTCAGTTGCATTTCATCTAACATTAATGGCATACGCTGATTGGCAGGAAAAGAAGGTGACGTTCGGTTCCGCGCCTCCTTAATCGATATCGATGAAGCCTAACCCATCAAAAGTGTCTGTGTCCGCACCTAATGATTAGCGGCCAAGCGCATATCTGTAAACGTATTACACCCTAATTCGCCGACATGAAGATTCTTTACATTGGTGTTTGTGGCTGTCTCCTCATGAATTCTTCGATATTGATTTTTAGCAGATTCTGAAGAATGAGTCGAAACCTGCAGTCGAACTATGCGCTGAGCAAGACCTTTCAAGTTATTCGCGCTTCACCCGAGGGAGGTATGTACTACCAGCGCCACAAGCTTGCAACATCCGACTGACGCGTGCAGCGTTGGTGAATTTATGACCCTCTTTAGCAAGACAGTAGCCGAGCGAACACGTCCCGGCCAAAGACAAGATGTGGAAGAACAAGCCTACACATTCCACGCATACGGCCGTAGCGAGGGTCTCGCAGGTCTCATCATATCCGATCATGAATACCCAGCTCTCGTGGTGCATCAGCTCCTTTCCAAAATTGTGGATGAGTTCCTCACGAAATACCCTCGTGCGACATGGGCATCTGCTGGCGCCAATACTCTATCGTTCCCGCAATTAAAGGAGTACATTGTAAAGTACCAGGACCCGCAGCAGGCTGATAGTATTATGAAGGTCCAGAAAGAGTTGGACGAGACGAAGATTGTACTACACAAGACGATTGAGAGTGTGTTAGAGAGGGGTGAAAAGATTGACAACTTGGTGGCCAAGAGTGACGGGTTGAGCGCCCAGAGCAAGATGTTCTATACACAGGTTTGCATAGCGTTTTAAACTAGTGACGGTTTGTACTGATTGGTCATAGGCTAAGAAACAGAATTCCTGCTGTACGATGATGTGATTGGCAAGGTATGGGGCAGGTATATTTTGTATCTCATGGTGCTCGATCCTTCTCTAAGTCATTCGTGATCAGAGTAGACTTATGTGAACGATCCTGGAAAGCTTCCATGGAAGAGGGTGTATCAAGCGCGTCTAATGTAAGGGCATTCGACATAGGTAATCATTTCATTAACCATGTGCTACAAGATTCTAAACGTTGTTTTCGTGACAAGCCATGTGCTCCATTGAGCTTCAACTTTTACGCTCGGAGTGGTTCATAAATCTGTCATACTGTCATCGATCCACTGGTGTTTGGTGCGCGCTTCTGTTACTCGTACAGACTAACAGGTGCACTTTTGAGAAACCTTCTCATCCCATATGCAGCGGCAACCTTCATTTCCCGCTTTCAAGCAGCCGAGCTTCAGGGGATGACGGCATTAATCAGCCCGCAGGCGCCTGAGTTAAAAGGTATCTCCTTGGGAATTTTAGTCCACATCTACTAATACGATGAAAGCTGTGTCGCGGCGTACCTGTCCTGTATCGGATGCCAGTCCTGAGCAACACGGAGGATCGTCCATCGCTTACCTGAAGCCGCGCATAGAATTCTCATACTGGCAGTTCCACGTTTCGCTTTCCCCCACTGATCATTCTGAAACCTTTCGCAATATAGGGTCCAACAACTGGTATGCTGCCTGCAAATCCTGCAATTGTCGCAAAGAAATCGCCGAAGAGCACAAAGATGCCATACGTTTCCACTATGAATCCGATGAAGGCCCATTTAAGAAGAATTAGAAGAATACCGATGATGAATGATGCCGTGCCCTTGAGCTTTTGCCGTCTGGCGAAGAAAAGGAGTGTTTTTTGGAAGCCAATGATGATAGTAAGGCCGATGAGAAAAAGGATCTGGTGGAGAATATTAATGGATAACAAAGTCGGCATTGACTTCATGAAGACATACATTGCCCATAGCCAACCTTTAGAACATTAGCGGGGTTTACTGGATGCAGTGGGCTGAATAGCGAACATGGCCCTGTCGAAAAACATCATTACTCCACCGAACAGAAAGAAAGCACCTGTAGGATGAGCACTCCCCTTCCAAGATTTAGCATACGAAGCGCACCTCCTGAACAGAAGGCGACCCCGATCTCTGTTCTCGAATTAACCAACGAGTTTCGTAAACAAGCTGGACACGACATTTCGTACTTTGGGTATCTGAAAGCCACATCAAAGGCATATCGGCGGTCTTTGATTGGATTTTTTATGAAGGTTGATTATCAAGATGGTAATAGACGATAAATTAATAGTAATGGGAGTCTGTCATTTACAAAAGTCTTTCCTAACCTTACTCCGAGAGAGCATGCGGAATACTTTATGACAATAGCGTGGCCTTACAGGGAGGGCTTCTGTTCCATCGCATATTTTTCACCCTTCTTGTTAATTTATATTGTTCGTCATTTTTTATATTTTCGTCTTTGATCATAAAAGACTCGTTATTTATTGATGACATGCCCGCTACTTCCTGGCTAAAGGCTATTCCTTTTTCATCGCCAATACAAACCGAGAGCTGCTGCTGTATGATGCAAGCTATGTTAGCCTCCCATTGCTCTTTTTACCCTCCCAAAATCTGTAAAAGAAAATCGGCAAACGTGAACGTCTATACTGTAAAAATCGCCGTAATAACAGTTGGTATCGTCTTGCTGTAACTGTTTGCTTCCTTCGAGAAGCATCCGGTATTATATTACTTGGCGAAGAGCAAACCTTATGTAAACCACGTTTAAGCCGGAGCACCTTCTTGAGCCTTTTCCATATCGGATTTGGTGGATGGAGTGGGCTTGACTTTGATGGTTTGACAGAATACAGCCATGGACTTCATTCTGGAGAGTATAGAAGGGAGCCGCTCCAAACTCCTGCGGTATTGTAAATGCAATCTTATGATTCCCACCATACGGTCGTTCGCCTTCCGTCCATAGAGGTCCGTAAGCTCATTCACCCAAGGAAAGTTTACTTGAGCACTGTATGGGCGCCCCGAGCCGCTAAATAGCTTTCTGTCTGATGACCCTGAGCAAGTGTTCTGACCACTGCAAAGACCTCAGCATTGTGATAACGAATTCTAGACTTGGGATCGGTATATGGCGCATGTAGTCCGGTGATGTCACAGTAATGCCGCTGACTTGAAGGGTGTAATGACGGGGCTGATTCGATGTTGGTGTAGGTTACGACCGGCCCAACCGAACTGTTCCCGCTTTGCGCATAGGCTGAAAGGGTCTCAGACGCTTGGGCGATGCTTGGTAGGAAAAAGTCCTTTGAAAGAGATTTGGCTGGTCCATTGTTCTCCGGAAGTGGTGTAGAAGTACCGCTATTGTTCTGGGTGGCTGCGACTGATGCTTGATTTCGCGAAGCTTCTGATATGATTTGTTTCACGTTCTTGTTCCTTCGCGTAGCTGGCTTCCAGGTTGTCTTCTTGAAAGGCTTGCGTAAGGCATGAACGTCGAGTTTGTCCATAAGCGCTTGATGGTTGCTCTCGTCGGAAGCTTGAGTAATGGGTGCCATAAGAACGACTGACCGCTAGGAAATGGCGAAAGTTATCTCGGATACCTAATTAAATAGTTGTAGTTGTTGGAACAGACAGCAATGTATTTGAGCGGGGATACGATACAACAGAACTTTTCTGGTTGAGGATCATCATGGTCGACGCGCGGAAGGTAAACGCGTGCCACGACAGACATCGCGGTACGCTTTGAGGCCCTACAACTAAGTATTGCAAATCAGAACGTAATGGACCCTAGAAGAGGCAATGGTATGGTTGATTACAACTCCAGAATTGCTGGGCTCTCCGACTCTAACCAGTAATTACGTTACAGGAGAGTCCGCATGAGCACCAGCAAAATCTCCTTCTCTCCCGAATCATCACAAATGTTGTATGTGCTCGGTTGAACATCAAATCCGAGACGCTTCCCTGACTGCCTATAATAGGAGAAGCTGAATGAAGCAGTTACTGCTCTAAACAAGAGTCTTCAGGTAGGCATAGAGGACCTTTGCCAATAGTCTCCTCACTCATTAGAGCAACAGGAGATCAATGTCCAGAACATGAACGTAGAGCTTGTGGCGCAGATGTTCAAGAATTACCAGTCGAACGTACTATTTCATTTGGAAGGTCGGTCTCTAGTAGCAAATGATTCAAGGTGGTCACTAAGATCGGACAACAGCCACGGACAACCTCAAAAATCCCGCATAATGGTACATGCTATAGAAGATGCGCAAAGGCTTGTGGGGTTGAACCCACCCAAAGCGCCTCCGAAGAAGATATGGACAGCTAGCGAACCACCTTTTGAGGGCTACAAAGCCATGGATCTAGCTGCATACCGTCAGAGCGGGTCAGATACTGCTATCGTCATAGACAATGGTAAGGCGGATAGAATATACCACTTCAGGAAACTTCTGATATTCTTTAGGCTCATCATCGGTACGCGCTGGATGGCCTTTCGACGAGAAGCCTCGAATTTCTCTTCCACCACTTATGGCACGATACAAGGACCGCAAGATCAGTCGTTATTTTACGCTTATTGGTTCAGATATCTACGCCGACGGCACAGCCCGAGGCCAGGCGAAGAACGTATACGAGCCTGGCAGCAACATCATCAACAACTGGGATTGTATGGAGGGAGTCCTGGACTATGTCTTCGTCAAGATGTCCATTGATGGCAGTAGCGGCGGGATTAACAGACCAATCGTGATGACTGAGCCTGTTGCTAATCTGGGCTATACACGAAGGAGTAAGATACATCAAACGAATTCCAGTGCAGTTCCCATCTTTTACTAATTACCTACTCAGCCATGTCCGAAATCCTCTTTGAATGTTACTCTGCTCCAAGAGTTGCTTATGGAATAGACTCTCTTTTC
>Ga0160429_1001772_pt1 | contig 11641 bp, 13 predicted proteins | sample SolpanmetagenomR_FD_108199 | JGI IMG/M metagenome (GOLD analysis project Ga0160429, IMG submission 108199) | Solar panel surface microbial communities from Lawrence Berkeley National Laboratory, California, USA - R | ecosystem: Engineered > Built environment > Solar panel > Unclassified ... | reverse complement strand
GATTTTATGATCCATTTACCACTAGTCCCGTTGCACCAACCAAGAAAACCGTACTCATCGTTGTTCTTCACGTAAAAGGTGCCTTGCGATGAGAGGAGTATGTCTTTTCAACGGATACTTATTTAAACTAGTTGCGCGAAGACCAAGATTCAGGTTTATTGTACTTGCCCAATTCGGAGCGTATTTTACAGATGGGGTCAGTACTCACATGGTGCTATACCGAAGGGATCCAGGATGTGTTGTGTTCCTTGTGATATGTTACTATTTCTCCCGTGCGTTTCTCCTATTTTTTCAAAGTTGTTTTCACCAACTTGCAAAGTCTCGCGTATTGTCTTGTGATTCCCATTTGGTCGCTATGCCACTTCCATTCTACATCTTTGGATACATAAAACAGACATTCTGGCGATCTTTCTGTTACCCCATTCTTTGTGTTCCCTTTCCATCTTGAGACGAAACGCGAAAGGTTTTTCCCTGTGTGACGTCCCCTTTTTTTTCGCCTCATTTTAGGTGTTCGTATTCTTTTCCCTCTGAAGTAAACTTACATACTACCAAACTCCCTTCTTTATCGTCTCTTTACCTTTACTCTTCCCCTCTCTTCTCATTCCCCTCTCTCTCCCACTCAGACTTGGTTGGGCTTCACCCCCTTCTTCCACCGAGTTGTGTAGTATTCAATCTCCACCTTCCACGCGCTCTCTTCCCCAATTGAGGGAAAAAAAAAGAAGGGAAGCGAGAGAACATTTCTTGAGCTTCTACCATTGTTGCTTATCTGCTTCCCATTTTTATCACGCCATTTCAGTTGAAGGAGTCGTACAAGTGGAGAAATGGATATTCGCTCAATAGTAACGAAACGGCCAAGAGAGTGGGAAGCGAATGAGGATGAGGGAATCACTAGACATTATATAAACATGCAAACGAATGCATACAATACTGCACTGGAGCAACATCAACAACAACAATCACAGAATCAGCATCAACAACAGCAGCAGATACATCAACAACAACCAATATATGATTCGAATGCATTCATGCATACACAATATAATCAACAAACGCGAACGAATACTGCAAATCCAATAACCCCAAATACACTCAATGCATCAGACAATGCAAATAAACCAAACACAATCAATACAATACCTGGAGGCGAAAGGGCATCAAGCAATCATATCAATCCCAATACACAGGGAGGAGCGAACCTCAACCAATCCATGTACTCAATGGCAAATCCGCAACAGTCAACTTACCAAGACATGATGATGGGATCATTACATCAACAAGCTCAAGAGCGCGCACAAAGACAAGCATATATTCATCCCTCTTACTTGCATCAGCAGCAACCTACTCCAATGATGCATTATCAGCATATCCAAAACAATCCAATGTATCACCCAAACCTCAATCTACCAATGCAACATATGCCCATGAATGGATATCCAACTCACATGCATTTGCAAACACCGTATATGTACCCGTCAAACTCGTATCAAAGGCCATATATGCCGTACGCAGTCCCAAATAGGTAAAGCTCCGATGTGCGTACAAAGTCCGTGTCTAATATCCATAGTAGCACTCGTAAAATGCCTACATCTTCTTACAAGAGTACGTCAAAGCATCACGGTGCAATGCCAGGATACCACGTTACTACAGGTGAGCCGTTGAACTCCGCACGTTATCGGCCTCCCAATACGCCGAGTTATGAGTCAAATCGACCAATCAGCTATACCGAGTGGGAGAGAAACCAGATGAATCTCAACAAGTCCGCTCTCGGACAATCAGCAACCCGTCCTCTCCTTAGCCAGGATACATCAGCACTGAAAAGGCAGATTGTTGCTGCTCCTCGGATACAGCCTCCAGGCGCAATAGCCCCTATGTCGAACAATCCATCAATTTCTCCGAAAGTTCAAAGTGTGCCTATTAGCAAGTCAAAGCTCATAGCAACTCCATTTCCTCCGGGGCTGCGGAAAGTTCAGTATCGTCCACCAGATCAAACAACTTTGCCACATCCGGGATCTGAGAGTGAACGTGCTATTTCGATATCTTCGGAGCCGGAAGAAGTTTCAACGAAACCACCATCTCCGATCAAACAATCTTCTCCAGCCAAATCCGTCAAAGTGACCAATAGCACGAAAGAGGTGAAGCATTTCAAGGAGACCAAAGACATCAAGAATGTCAAAGCTGAGCCAAATTCCTCTCTTGGAGGATTGCAAGACGAGATTAAGATCCTCACCGATGCGGTGCGAGTCAGGCAGCGTACCGAACGCGTGTCAGAAGCAAAGATGGAAACCAGGGCTGAGAAGCTTGAGAAGAAGAAAGGTAGAGTATACAATTACATTGTGGTGGTTCTGACTAAACAGCAAGTAGCACCAAGGAAAGTCAGCAAAATACAACCTCAGTCTGCGCCATTTCGAATTGGTGATCGCGTCGAAACGCACCGATATGACGGATGGCACTATGCAAGAATCAAGGATATCAAGTTACCGCTATACTACATACATTACGAAGGTTGGAACATCGAATGGGATGAATGGGTAGATAGGGAGTTAGTCAGAAAGATTGGAGCTGGTAATCCTGGTACCGTCAAGGTTGGGAAACGTGGTCGTGAGACGGAAAGCAAATGGCACGAGTATGCAGGTAAGCTTATGTGTCTATCTGCAATATCTACGAATAGTTGCTGATTTCTCGTAGAGGAATTTATGTCTGCATATGCGACAATATGTCGTAGCCGCACCGCTCTTGCGTATGACCACCGCATGCTGCTCCATTCTTGTAACTGTGGCAATGATAGATACCATGCGGAGAATGCAGACCGCTTACCAGCCATCTTGCAAGTTTTGATGGAGCTTAACATCCTCAACTTACCTTGTCGCCTGAGCGGCCGTCTTGCCACTGGTCCTGAACTACGCGGTATACACTCTGAAGCACACGTTGTACAATACTTTGATCCCAAAGAACAGCGTGTACATGTATATAAGAGAGAGAAATCTGTAGGGGCCAAGCGAAGAAATACACTCTCGCTTGATTCTGATATAACGAAGCTAATGCCATGCGGTGGACTTGGCATCGGTGAGGATACCGTCTGGAACCCTGAGTTCACCGCATTGTCGGCTAGTGTTGCAGCTGGAACTGTACTTAATCTGGTAAGTGCATTGCTGGAGAAACAGGTGCTGAATGGCTTTGCACTTGTCCGACCGCCTGGTCATCATGCGGAACCCGATGCTGCTATGGGATTTTGTATATTCAACAATGTCGCTGTAGCTGCCCAACAGATCCTCGAGGAACATCCCGGAAAAAGGATCATGATAATCGACTGGTATAGGCTTTCAGGCTGATTATTGATCGCAACTAATCACATAACTACTAAAGGGATGTTCATCACGGCAATGGCACACAGAAAGCGTTCTATAGCAGCTCCGATGTGCTTTATCTTAGTGTACATCGCTTCGGCGACGGCTTCTATCCTGGTTCTGGAGATTGCACGGAGATCGGCGAGGGTGCTGGTGAGGGGAGCACTGTGAATATTCCACTCAAAGAAGGTACAGACTTTGGTGATCTGGAATACATAAGCATCTTCCAGTGGATTGTACTGCCTGTGATTCGACAATTCAAACCTGACTTTGTAAGCTGACTCGTTATCTTTGATATGCGCATTCTTATGCTTTATTCAGCTCTTCGTGTCAGCAGGCTTTGATGCCGCAGAAGGTACAGTCGACTCTCTTGGTGGCTTTCACGTCACGCCCGATGGCTTTGCAGTGCTGACCCGGCTTGTAACCGGACTTGCTCTCGAATTAGGAATACCACTTGCTATGGTTTTGGAAGGCGGTTACGATCTGCCTTCTCTATGCGCAAGTGCTGGTCGCTCCATCCGTGAGCTCCTTCCACCCGTTGAGAAAAACCCAGAACCCTTATACGTGGAAAGAGGACAGCTCTCCAATTCTTTTGTCGAATTGCTTGACGAGATTTGCTTGGTTCTCGGCAAATGGTGGAAGCTCCATGATGGAGTTGCTGCGAAATTTGCAGTATCAGACGAATGGATGACGCCCATTCAAACTCGCAAAGGACGAAGACTCCCACGGCGCGACATGGCAGAATAGACAATCAAGCTTCATCGGCAGTAATTCAGATCATACCAAAACCCTCAGAATTGCCAATAGCTGTTTGTAGCCGCTCGTTCAAAACTTCTTTGGACTCATACTCTGGCAGTAGTAAGACATTGAAGCAGGTATGGCTTGTAGGTAGCCGATCATTGCCATTTCCATTTTTGGAGATTGTCAACTGTACGGATTGCAACCCAGCAATGGGGGCACGTTCACAGCCAGTACAGAACGTCAAGAATTGTTGTATCATAGCCTGGTCGAGATCTTTGAGTATCTCCCACAACCACAGTATTACGGCTGAATCCGATGTATAGCCTTCATATCGGCTTCCCTGTTGAAGCTGATTCAGATCTAATTCCGAGCTCCCATTGAGTAGAGCTCTTAGCTCCTCTGGCTCCATCATATGTACAAGCGTCTCATCCACTACAGCATCGAAGCCACTCTGAAACGCAGCGAATGATTGCGAACATGATTCAGTGAAGACATGATGTATATATTCAGTGACATATTCTGATGGTCCATATTAGCACACAAAGTTTGGCAATACTTAATATAATTACCTTTTCGATTATGGTTGGTAACAATGACATTCGCGCCGTTCTCTATCAATTGTTTGGTATGTACAACTCCAAATTCTTCCCAAGTATATACAAAAGTTTGACCAAAGGTTTCTGCGACATCGCCTTCGAAATCAAGCAAAGTCTGAAGGCCCCGAGCGAGTAACGGATCATATTCCATAAGGTCGTTTAGGTGCAAGCGCTTTCCGCAAAGCTTTCTATAAAGCGCAGAAGAGAACGGTAGGTTGACAGTGATCGAATTGAACGCTGCCAGACCAATGAGCATCCCTAGTGCATTATATTCTCGTAGTGTCGGTCGATCATTATTCGCTGACATGTTTCGGAACCAACAAAATTGACTATCCTGATTTATAGTAAATAGACCTGGTAGCATGATGTCAGTACAGCATCGGGCATTGCATGTATAATCCTACCGTAGTCTTCCTTGAACATCGACTTCATGAGTAACTGGAAGAACTCCTTTTGTACGCCGCCTTCATCTACTGCTTCTTCACCAGCAAACTGTATGCGTAGTTGTTTATGCATATCACTGACATCTGCAAGATCAACCTGAACAATCGCATCTCGAACGATATGATCTCTTCGTATATCCAAAACCAAATAAGGGGATTTGATGCCCTCAAACAAGGCATGAAAGTAGGCATCTTGTAGTGAATTGCGCATAATAAGCATACAATCCAAGGTGAAGATCTCGGACTTGATCACCGGTGGAAGTACAATAGGATGCTCACACAATGAGAATTGACTACGACTGTGGTCAGCGAGATATCATATTAGTATATACTCTTATCACTATACCTTTTGCCACTCCTACACGGGCATGTTAGCTCAAGCCTTCTATACGTGAGACTCAGACTTACCTCCAGCGAGCTAATAAGTGCTGCGCTGAACAGACCCCGACCAGCGGGGTGATATGCAGTTTCTCAGGCTCTATCGTTATAGCTTCTGATTTCATTCTGTGTATCAACGACATCACCTGTACTGCATTTGCAAATGCGGCATCTTCTTCAACACAATGCCCATGAGATTGTATTTGTGCTTGAGCAAGACCCTGCAACGCTTTGATAATGGAGAATAAGACAAGATGGTCTCCATTACCACGTAATGAATGACCGTGTGCCATCATCGGCATAATAAAATACGCAAGCTGTCCTTGCCGTCGAGTTTTCACTATAATGTCGCACAGCTTGGACAATATAAGGTGGTAGCGTTTTTGAACAAGCAGTGGATTCTACTAACGATCAGATGCCGGAACCTCAGGGTCCGTGACGGACGTTGATTACTTACCATAAGAATGACCCCGAGCCCAAAGATATCTTCTTCCTCGCTAGGTATGTTAATTAGTAGGCTATCAAGACAGGTCATGAGGCCATCCATAACAGCTTGCTCTATATCAGCCTAATGGAATGTGAATATTGACTGATCAGTAATAGGAAATCCATTCACATACATGTGCTGCAATATGCTCATACATTGTAACAATCGGGTGGGGGTTGAAAACGGTACCCTTCAAATGTTGCTGCGCGATCTAGCATAATTTTATCAGCCATTTAAATCGCCATGTCGAATTGATAACAGCTATAGTACAAGTAAAAATTGATGTCGCCACATCTCAGGGTCTGCAAAACAATGCTCAGTATAGATGAGCGTACGAGCGCGATCTTTTCAGAACTTGGTCAGGCAAAGTAAGATGTTGGAGCGTAATAGAAATACCTTGAGTGGTTGGCTATGTGATTGCGATCAGGTAAGCAGACTGATTCATCACTCAAAGACCTCTTACATTCTCCAAGAAGCTGAACACAAGAGGGAATATGTCTGCCTCGGTATTTTCTTTAGGAATTCGAGGTTGCACTTCTCCGGGTGAGAGCATTTCATCAAGCGGTGACAAGAAGTGTGATGACTGCTCCTTTGTAAATCCAATCTCTCCTGGTGAGAGTAATGAGAGTGCAGACATTGGAGACTGTATGGAGAGTGGAGATAATTCGGAGGCCATTGTAGGTTACACAGAGATTTTAACAGAGAAAAAGTGGAAGAGATCAGCCACAATCAAATTCTAACCCTTGTCTACATCCTCTATATCAAATCCTCTGTTGGGGAAGAGTTCTATACTCGATTCCAAAGTCCCAGTACAATCAGAACAAGAAGCACATGATACCACTTGCGTTGTCCCTTGGCACCGACGATCACGCCCGTCAACTCGGTTGTGGCTGCTGCAACGCTCTCACTCATCCATAAGAATACGCTAGTGGTAAGAATTAGATTGATCCCATAGACAATCCATTGCTTTCCTGGCAGCACTACAAGGATTCCTCGAGTATCCATTGCAAGCCAAATATGATATTGAAGAATGAATGTTTCCAACGAACACTGCCCAATCCATGCATAAAAGCGAGAATACGTTTGCCGAGCACCTGAAGTCAGATTACGTAGTGCTACAAATAGTAACACTGGAATCCAAGCTGTGTAAGGGTGAAAACGGTTGTAGTGCAGCTTATCCTGGAAATGGAAATGGAATATGCCATAGCACACCGATAATACTAAAGCGACAAGCCCGATCAAAGCCGAACTGCCAAGTTTGAAAGGAAGTCTGTCGAAGTCGAAATCATTATATTTGGTATACACTGGTAGTCCGAGTAGGTTAACGATAAGTCGAACGAAACCTGAGGAGTATCTTACCAAGGGCTGTCAACATGCCTGCTGGAACAATGCAGACGTCCAAAGACGTCCGGAAGCTCCATTCTCTTGCATTCCAATGTAACTGGCAAATTGCGTTGACGAGCTCAACTAATTTGCTCATTGGTCCATTTGTTTGTGTGATATATGCCATGAGGACCGTCATGAAAACAATATTTGCTGCCAGAATTCGTGCATCCGAAATATTTCGAGATATATACATTGTGGTATAGATGAAGAGATACCACAGGCTCACCAACGGAGCAAAGTAATAGGTAAGATAGTCTAGCCCAGTTGTAAGACAAAGGGCCACAGTGAGTAAGTTCAATCGAACCAAAACGCCGAGAGATCGATGTAATGAGAAGTCCTTCTTTTTATAGAAGAATGTGAAATGTCCATACCCTGTCATGAATAGATAAGACGCCACCAGCAGGCGAATGGCTGAGCAAGCATTAGTTATGAGCTGAATCAAAGATGGTATCAATCTCACAATTGTATATCGGCACAATGGAGGATCCGCCCACATAATGATATATCAGGATGACAATCTGCATCCAGCCCTTCCATTCATCAGTCTGATCACGATTGAGGAATCCTTTAGACCCTTTGGTAAGCGTGGACATGCCAGCGATCAAGGTTAAGCCCATGCCAATTGCGAACACATATGGGTTCCATATTTTCGTTGTTTTGAGGAAGATTGACGTCCGATCACTCAGGATGCAGTAAAACACAGCGACGAAGATTGTAGTGATGGCCGGTATCGGCAGAGTGAACACGGATATACCTACTCGGACTGAGTATGGCTGACATCAGTTATTGAGACTGTTGAAATTGGTTACCGAGCAATTTATTCAACGAGAGAAGGACTGGGCCAAGTAGCAAGAAGATGGCCAGTAGAAAGATTGCTTTGTGATCAAGTAGGGAGTATCCCGCGTTGCAAGTCGTTTTGGGAAGCGGTTCGTTAATTTGAAGTGCATCGTTACAAGCATGGTTGAGTAGGATATTGAGCTCCGTATTTGCAACGGTATCAGCATAATGTAAGCCATCGAGATTCAGCTGCTGACTTTCTTTATAAAGATTAAACGAGTCCTGGAGAATTGTGACTTTTGTTTCCTTGTCGAATATGTTGAAAATTTGTAGGTTATACGAATTGACCCATTGTTGGGTAATATTTTCTCTTGTGGGCTTTAGCAATTGTTCTTGTACCGGATGTAAGAGCGAAATGTAAATCTTTGCTTGTGTATTCTTCTGCGCTGCTTCTCTGAGTGCCAAGAGTGAATTGGTGAAATGCCTATATCCATTTGCTGGGTCGACTTTCATATCCCAATAGCCGGCCTTCAGAACTATAATGCCCCAATCTTCTGATATTGATTCGAGCACTGTGCCATTTAGATATGGGTCCCAATGGAACGTAATGGCTTTCCCTGGGGAGTGGAGATCTGCATGTACCTGATTAAGTTTAGTATGAGAAGATGCGTAATGATTTCTAAACTATGACTACCTTTGCAGCTCCATCACCACCCGATAATCTATCCATAGCGGCGTACATCGCCCTTGCAGTACTATCCCCATATACCTCTATCTTGTATTTTGACCAGCATTCTTCTGCATGCGCTTTGTCATATTTGTACGGGTAGCATTGGGCTGGAAGTCCATCTGCTATGGAAGTGTAATGATACGCGATGAGTATCGTTGCAATCAGAGCAGAACATAGAAGAGCGAAAGGATGGAGGAATGTATGTGAGAAGGATTTTGGAGGGGTAATATTCAGGGTCATGACATACAAATACTGAAATTGGCGCGGAAGGTGACACCAGGTATCAAGTACGAAGTACAATCATTCGCTGATTTCGACATAGAAAGCACGGATGATTTGTTAGATCAGCAGAAAGTATGACGAATATCACTCATGCATGTATAGACGTCTGAGTGATATTGGCGCATAGTGCGGCATAGACAGATCAGCGGAAATCGTTTCGGGCAGTAGAATCTTATTAATGATTCGCCAAGTATACAGGCTTACGGGGTGTCTCTATTACTAATCAACATTCGAGTAAAGACACGGATGGTAGAGGATACACCAGACATGAGATGCAACTCTCTTATAGGCTTTGATCAATTATTTATGCTTCAACTGAAATGTCATGGAGTTGAGTTTGTAGTTTTGTCATGAACTCTCGTAAGTCCTCAACCTCAACCCAGTCATACGATCCTGAAGAAGGAGTTAAGTGAGTTTCTCTTCTGAATATTCTGAGATGAACTTACCGCTTGGATGGCTCGATACAATACGCAACAGCAGTTCCCACTGAGTGATCAATTCCGTATATAGTATCGAGGCATGCTCGTTAGTACACTGAACAATAAGCGGATACAGAGCCTTAACCATACGGAAGACCCCCCATGTGTATTCCTTTGCTGAAAACTGCTTCCTAATTTTGCCTGCGCTCATCGGGAATTTGTCGTATGTTGTAACAACTGATGCATATGTTGGAGCTCGGCATTGTGCTTCCTTCATCGATGCGAAAATCAAATATTGTATTATATGACGGACCGCTAATTCTGCAGTAGGTGATGCCTTCTCACAATCGAAGATCTCAAGGTAACAGTATTGAAGTCTCACAAGGTCGCCATGAAAAGGCTTGTAGTAAATCGAATCGCCTGGCTTAAGAGGCTGCAAAGCGAGCTTGAGTGTTGCGCTGCTGACTTTCAGTCCTTCTCTTGGTAGTTCGAACCAATAATTGCGCATGTTTCGTTCTCTTTCTTCGGTTTCTTGCTCATTATCTGTTATCTCTTGGTAGGTAGCTGAAATTGTTCTATAGGAATCTGTATCATCTTCAAAATCTTTGTACCTCATAAGTTCATGATCATCAACGATCTTGGCATCGACATCGCGAAGTGATTGAGCTTGACCATTGAGCTTTTTGATGGCGGCATGGTTACTCAGCCATTTGTTTACTTCTGTATCCAATTTCCTAGCAGCTTTGTAATCAGAGATGATACCGGTCACTTCGTGGATTTTGATTTGTAGTTTATGTTGCGCTACTTCGTGAATCTGATTTAAGAGACACAACACATCTTCGCTATCTTTGAGTTGCTGTTTTGTTGGTCGAGGAATCTGCAACGAATTTTCGGCGTCTTTCATGAGCGCATCTGTTGCCTTGAACAGCCGAACGAGTGCTCTTCCATCATTTGAACTTACGATTCTGTGAAAGTGATTGTCGATCTTTTTGTCTGCTGCAGCGGATATGGAGAGGTGCGCGCGAGAGGGCGATTGTGTGGGAATGGTTGCTGCCAATGAGATAATGAATGGGATGACGAGAAGGAATCGCATCTTATAGTTCTTTGTATTGTAATAGCTCTGTGGAAGGTGAAGTGAAGGCGAATATCAATCTCTGTATTTGTCTCATCAGCTGGAGGGGAACGAGGAACAAAGGAAAAGAATCTGTCTGATCCAAAATGCTCCGACAAAAGATCACACACTGATTGTCTAAGAATGGAGAGAATCAAAGGTTCAGAATAGAAGAATCATAGAATAAATGAGTTGACGGTTTTGCGTTGTTTATTATATGTGCTGACTCCATTGAGAAGACTAGCAATCGGGTCCTTATGTGTCAGCACTCCCGGAAATTACTGATAGCTGTTACAACTTATTATCAAGCTATGAAGTACCTACTTCGAGCGAATCGCGGTTACTGAAATACCCTGTACTGGGTATGTCATCATCGTGCCCACTAGACTCCTCGCTACAGTTCTCCGATTCGTAGAAATAGCTGCTTCCCTTCTCTTCACATAATCGAAGTCTCTGCAATTCTTGCTCTTTGCGAAGATTCTCGTCATGGATCGCCTGCAACCATTCGTTCATGTTCAAATGAATCTCAACGAGACGATGCTTGATGTCTTTCAGCCGTCTCATGTCTTTCTCTCTTTGCTTAACCTCGCATTCGCAACGAAATTTAGCGTATCTAGTGCGTAATGTCATGCTCCCCTCATCCATCATGTTGAATATCTCTAGGTCCTTATGCTGCTTTGTACTAAGAGCATAGAGGGTACTTCTGTCTTCTTTGTACCTTTCAGAGACCTTGATTAAGTCGTCTTGCTTTTCAAACATTTCCCAACGTTTTTCTACGTCGAATTGATGAGCGGTATAAAAACGCTCAATCTGTTTTAGCTTCCAAGAATTTGTAATCAAGCGGGCTGAGATCGTTGAAAAGTGGTCGATGGTGAAAGTATCCTTGTATACTTTCAAGTCATGATCCCAAGCCTGATGACGCCATTCAAATGATGTAGAAACGGAGG
>Ga0160429_1001770_pt1 | contig 11653 bp, 11 predicted proteins | sample SolpanmetagenomR_FD_108199 | JGI IMG/M metagenome (GOLD analysis project Ga0160429, IMG submission 108199) | Solar panel surface microbial communities from Lawrence Berkeley National Laboratory, California, USA - R | ecosystem: Engineered > Built environment > Solar panel > Unclassified ... | reverse complement strand
TGACGTCTTCTGTTTCAATGAAAGGCCCTCGCTCGGAGAGTGAAAGCACAGCAAGTAAAGCATGAAGAGTGTAACATCACACCAGGCCGGCCAAGGCTGCAAAATCGTGGGGTGACAGCAACGCCCTGCTTACAGTAAGTTACTTGCACAGCCACAGCCGGAACCATTTATCTATCTATCATGTTATGTCCTTCAGACGCAGTACACTTCATGAAACGCCATACTATGGATGTCTCCTAAACTACGGACAAAAAATTTAATGCTTGGCTGCAAGCCGGGTATTGGGTCATAATGCGTAACCTGTATGCCTCAAACAACGCCGAAACCGATCATGTGAAACGCCTTCTATGCTAAATGTCTCCAGTGCATGCTGGCGAACAGTGATATTCAACCTTACAACCATATTCGCTCAGCCAGTTGGAGTATGATATCCTGTCGGCGGATCTGCTGGTGAAGTTGCCGGTTCTGATGCATGATGCGGGCCTGCTATCGGTGGATGATGTTCGCCAGCTATCGTCTTAGCATAGTGTTGCGGTAGACACACACAGACCAGCTACGTGACATTAGCAAGTTTGTAAACTGCTGGTTTTGGCAGACTCACTGGGAAAGCTTTGATCTGCCAACTAGTAGGCGGAGATTCGTGGGGTTGAGGGCTATTAGAAACAACACTGTCTCGAAGACCGCCACCCGGAGACCAATCCTCAGCTCGTTGCGGAAGTCGAACGCCTGTTGCCCACCCATCGTCCCACATACCAATGATCCGCAACATATGTCCTCGCTCCAGCTCAAACTCGTCAGGGGCCCGGGGCTGATAGGCCCATAAGGTCGAGACTGTGTCGTTGGGATGGATATAATCGTCTGAATAATAGTCCTTGAATGTGTTGAGTTGGGCAGAGCTATTCGATGAGCCAGCTTTCTCCAACTCGTTCGTTGGGGATTCGTTCGCGCCGGGATTGACTACGAGCACGCGCTGTGGTGGCAGACCGTGGCGTCGAGACGTACTGTCGGCAGGGGACGACTTCTCCGAACCTTCAAGAGCCGAGATACCCATCACCCGACCGCCGGGTGGTGGTAGAGCTACTCCAGCCGCAGAAGGCCCTGCTCGTGGCTTTGTCATCAAATTTTCAATCCTTTCGTGTTCCTCTCTCTCCTTTCGTCTCACAACAAGGCAGAAGAACATGAGAAGTCCGAGTAAAAGAGCCGCGCCAAGGACTGATCCGACTACAATGCCAGCGATTGCCCCACCAGACAAACTTTGCCTCTCTATGGGCAGAGCCATGGCACCCGTGCTCGTTGGCTGTGCACCGGTACTTGCTGTAGCCCGAGCCGTAGTAGTGGCAAGGGTAGTCGGAGTATTTGACGTCGATGTAGTGAAAATAGCACCCACGGACGTGAAGACTGGCAAGACAACATTGCTACACCTTAACTCCGCGTTTGAGGTGACACAGCAAGAATCGGTCGAGTTGATGCTGCTCGATCTGCAATACGCACACAAACCTTCAAGATTGGACTCAAACCCGCAATTCTCGCGCTCATTCAGATATCCAGGTATGCAGTAGCCGGTAATTGCTTCTGCTGGAAGTGCACAGTTAGTGTAATCAGCCCGAAGTTGTCGGAGAACGCGGTCATTGTCGAATGTAGTGTCGCACAAGCTTGTACTTGTCACAATAGACTCTTCATTGAGTGCGAATTCGGCCTGCATCAAATAAGCTAGGAAAAGCTGGAGACATGGTCACACGCGACTCACGCAAGCATCTGCACATAGCGGTCGAGAGTTACTGGGATTTACGCCACACGGATTGATGGAATTTTGTATGATGGCGTTGCAGATGAAGCTCATCGAATATCTGGCATACAAGCCTGTGGTATTTTGTAGGTTGACGGCTGAGCATCCGAATAGAGTCTGATACCTAGAAGGTATCAGTAGGAGGATCAACAGAGTATTGGAAATACAAACTTTTGCTGGACATAATAGGTGCTCATATACTGTACTAACTGGGTATCAAAACTCTGCCGGTCCGTCACAGCGGAAAGAAAAGGACTGCAGAGGGTGAAGTCAGCATTTCAATTTCATGTCTTTGATCTCTTATTCTGATAACATACAATAGCGCGGTAAGGTTGGAATTAGTAGTTGATATTGACGACGCGTTGAAAGCCGGACAAGCGGTGGAGCCGGAAAGTGAAATGCAGTTTTGCGCAACGACAGAACTGGAGTACAGTGTGATGAAGAATAGACAACGAAGCAGCCGTGAAATCCCCAACCCAAGCCGAAAAGTCCTTTTCATCATTGCAAGTCACGTTGGATCCGTAATCGTAGGCGCATGCTCAGGACTGTTGGATGATAAAGCTGTGTCGGATGGATTTGCCGTTGGTACTATTCTTCACCAAAGCAGAGGTAGCGGATTCCGTAAATTGGAGTTTTTATTGCAAAAACACAAGGAACCGCTGGAGCGTGATTATTAACGAACAATGGTGCTATGCGATAATGTAGTTGGAAGAGGAAGCTGAGCTGCGAGCGAACATATGATCCCAAGAGGCAAGCGATGCAAAACTCCACAAGCAGAAAGAGTGGCCAAGGTCGTGTGCGAAAGAACTTTTGAGAAAAGAGTGTGGTATTGCTTAGTCGGCAAGAGCGATGGGCAGAAGAACGAAGAGGAGAGCCGTTTGTCAACCCAGCACAGGGCAAGATGGATGATGGTTGTCTGCGGCTTTTCCGGGGAAGATGGCGAGCCACACTTTTCCTTTGTGTGTGTGTGTGTGTGTGTGTGTGTGTGTACTGTATCCGTATGTGTGTGTGGGTGGGCAAGACCACGGCCTTTTGTGGAACGTTGATCTCTTCAATCTCCTGTGCATGCGGTACGCTTGCAGTAACAATAACAACACGCTGTAATCATACAACGCTTTTCTCATCTTCCGTACTTTCGTACGTCAAGCCGCCGCAGCCGCATCTAAGAGGGAAGAGAGCTGCATGCATATACCAGCCGCAGCCCGCCATCCTTCCCGCCCGCACCGTGGATGGAGTAATTGAGATCTGAAGATGCTGCTCCCCGGCTTACGAACAAGGCACCGGTCTTTGCAATACATCACGGTAGACAAGCAGCAAACAGAACGAGTGCGACTCAAGGGGATTGGATAGATTCATCGTCATTTCAAAAATCGGTTGTATCTGGCCCCTATTCCATGGCTTCACAATTCCTGGCGAACGACCCCCTTCCCACGGAACCAGACGCGGTGCCACCCCACCATTACTGACACCCTTCCTCCACGTCACGTGCACATTGCGCATGCCAAGTGGACGACTGTCTTTATATACGCACGCACTCGCCGATCAGTATGCGAACGGACGAGCAAGATACGGCACCTGCAGCGCCGGCGTCACAGCTCCATACGCAGTTTGCACGTACCCAGTCGCAACGAGACTGAAGCTTGACACTTTTGCGCCGACGGCGTCGAGTGACCACAGCGTCATGGCGAGGTAGTTTCTACCGTGGTAGTTCAAAATACCCTCTGGCACGGGGAAGGACGTCTGCGGTCCGACGTTGCTGACCATCTCGCCGAACTGGTAGCCGTTGACGAAGAGTTGGACGCGGTAGTTGGTCACTGTTGCGGTGCTGGTCGTTGTGTTTTGGAATGTGAAGGACAGAGGGATGTCGTAGCCGGTCGGCATGTTGAGGTCGAATGATGTTGCAAAGAACCCGACACCTGCGTTGGTGATGCCGGTAGCCGGAGTGCGTGACGCCCAGCTTGACGTAGGTGCAGCGGGTAGGTGGTAGCCTTGGCGCTCGGCGTACATCGCTCCTTCGTTCAAAGGCCCGCGACTCTTGTCTGCGTATGCTTCGCCGCCAATGTTTCCAGTAAGCTTCCAGGCAACATCGCTTTGAGAGTGGCCAGACAAGGTGTAGTTGAGAATACCGCGAGGATTTTTGAAGCCAGAGTCACCAGCTCGCCAGTTCTCGTCATCACCCATGTGGTCGATGAGGACAGTGATGATGTTCTGGCCTGCTGTTACGTTTCCAAGGTTATGATTCATGCTGCGGGTGGAAGTGCGGTCGTTGCCAACCCACGAGCCGACAAATTGGTTATTGAGCCACACGCTGTGGCCATATGCTGAACCTCCTTGAATGGAAAGCGTGAGTGTGGTTTCGTGACCAGTGGCAGTGAATCGACCTCTGTAGATAAGGGAACCGGTATGGAAGCCATAGTCGCTGGAGTACAAACTCGTCGGAGTGCTGAGGTTGCGGTAGGTGTTATATGTAAAAGTGAGATTCGCACTCGGCCATGCTCTGTCATCGTAATTGGACTGTATCTCAGGCAGACTGTCAATGTACCTCCAGTCGAGGTTGCCAAGGTTCGGCAGCTGAACATTAGGGGCAGTGTAGGTCAACTGGGCTGTAGCCACGCTTGATTTATCTTGAGAGAAGCTCAAACTCTTTCCATTGAATGTCAGACTTGTCAGACCCGCTGGTGCTCCAGAGATGACCTCGAGAGGAACTGTTGCATTGAGATCTCCAGTCAGCGCCATCGTGGTTCCAGTGACGCTAGCAGTACGCATAAGATATCCGGCTCGAACAATGACGTTGTTCATCTGGATGTTGGCCACTGTGTAGTTACTTGATGCGTTTGGGGGCAAGTCCAGAACCCAGTAGTTGTACGCCGAGTTGCGATCAAGAAGGTGAATGTACATGTTCTGGTCAACTTGTACAATGCGCCGAGTTGGGCTCGTCTTCCAATTAATAACGGTGTCTCCTCCACGATTAGCCGGTACGACGTCTGCAGATCCTTCGATGAAACTGGTGGAATGCATGCCAGCGATGGAAATCTCGTGCTGCTCGCCCGGTCCGCCATACACAACCAATACAGTCTTCTGGGCATCGGCGTGCCAAGTGAACACCTCAGCCGTGCTGTATTGCAGCATGTATCGCCCTACATTGTAGCCAGTAACGTGGATTTTCGAATCACGACCGTTCAAGGTCAAGCTGCCGCCCAGTTGAGGGATGCTGAGAGCACCGAGACTGGTGGGAAGCTCGAGGGTATAGTTGGTGCCTGAGAAGCGTCAAATCACAGACGTGTTCGTGGCAGTCTACGGAACTTACTAGCCAAGCTGTTGTATGCTGTATGGCGAAGGATAAGGAAACTGGTAGATCCGCTACGTAACTGCGTGGTGAAGAGGTCCGTATTGTTCGTGAAAGCTCCAGTTGCATTTGCATTCGTCGTGAAGTTGGCAGTCAAGAACGCCGGTGATGCCCTCAAAAAGTTTGCTTCGAGCTTTGCCTCGCTATACTTTTCTCTAGTTACTTGACGGTCTTCCGCGATTGCTGCTGCGTAATCGTAGCTGGTATAGCCGCCCTGATTTAGTCAGCACGCATATGCGCGTTCCGAGGAGAACAGAACACTTACGGGATGGCCGAGATTGCCCCAGTTGGTCTGTAATGTAGTGTCAGCATTAGTCCAATGCTTATGTTTGTCAGTAACCCGAAACTTACACCACCATAAATCATATATGTGTTGAACACTGTCACTCCAAAGGAGAAGTCGTTCTTCCAGAACACTCGCTCAAACTCCTGGTTCAGGAGTTGAGCACACACAGGGAAACCAGGTCCTGAGGAGTGTCAGAACATTCGTTAGCAGCAGATATTCGGGATACTTACCACCCCATGGGTCAAAAGAACCACCCTGGAATTCAACAATAGCATTCGGTGTGGTTGGGCTTTGACTTCGGTGCAATGAGCCAAAATTGGTGTTAAGTTTTCCCGCAGGCCAAGTAGTTGGATGGGCACAATCGAAGCCCAAGGGATAGCCGTCATATCCGTAGACATCAACAGCTAGACAGTAACAGTGAGTCTCCATGGTCGTTTCGACTTGAAAATCGACATTACTCACCTCCAATACCCGTGCCTGGTGCGTTGTGTCCATTGGGTGAGGCGTCATTGCTAATCATCGGAACGACGATACCAGCATCACGAAACTGTTGCTCCACATATGCCATGTATTGGCCGTCGGGGAACAATGGATCACCAACGGCAGAGGTATACTCGTTCTCCGGTTGAAACAGAATGACAGGACCTCCATTGGTAATCTGAGCAGCTGCGATGATTCTCCCAATGGAGCTGGCATAAAGGTTGGTGGCGTTGAGGTAGGCCGGGTCGCGGGTTCTCATGCGCCCTTGGTTGCGCTGCATCCTGTTCGTAGTTAGGATCTTGACGAGAAAGTTCTTGGTGAGATTATATGAAACGATGAAACACACCATCCCGGGAAGCCACCGCCAGAAACTTCTGCATTAATATAAGGCCCGGGTCTCGCTAGCAAGAAGACCCCAGCTTCGGAAGCAGCATCAAAAAAGGGTTGGAAGTCGAAGACGCTCGCACTGTTGAATACACCGGGTTGGCCTTCCAACAAAGCCCAATCAGTGTAAAAAGAAACACCATTGAATCCAAGGGCTTTTATCTTCTGGAAAATATCAAGGTAAAGTGATCCAACTGGAAGTCTGTACGCGTAGGCCAGATAAATATAAAAGGTGTTGTGGCAATGTATCAATGCTTACCTGAAGGGGTGGAACTCCCCACTAAAGAACATAACTCTGGTCCCATTGACCATAATGGAATGTTCGTCCCATGTCACCTGTGTACATTATTAGCTATATAAGATAGCTGATTGGAATGATCTTACAATACTCTGGAGAGGTGCTCGCTTGTATGGCCTGATGAGTTCATGAGGGTTCGCCCCGCGTATGGCCAGTGCAGACAAAGTAGATGCCAAGCACCCCAGAGTCAAGAGCCGGATGGCTCCAAAGCGAACCATATTGATGATATTTCGTTGACAGCCAAAAGAACTTTCGACAACTTATGTCCAGGAAATCGTTCGGGAAAGTGCTAAACTGCTATCCTCACGCTGTTCTTGTAGTCGAGCCATGACCACAAGATGTTACAAGTTGTTCGCCAAATTATGCACCGAAGTTGCACAGAACGATACCCCAAAGCTCGTACTGCTGTAGCCTTCCAGCGGGGTAAACCGTTCTGACAGCGTTTGCAGCTCACAACCGGGGTAGGAGAACATCATGAATTAGCCGTTTTAAAAAGAGAACTTGTGAGTCCAAGGGGAAGCAATCATGCCATTGGTCAAATATGATTCTACCCCTCTCGAAACCTTAAGTTCAGTCGGCCTCGGATTCCGAAATCCCCTTGAACGCAGGTCTTGTTCGAATCTCCCTTAACACGTCTTTGAAATCTTCGTCCCCGCTCTCTGCACGCTCTCGGAACGCCGCTAGGTTGACCTTGAGCCAGTTTTGGTCTTCACCGGCTTGTGGCAATGCAAATCCCGCCTCCATACCAGCTACGATATCGCCTAGGATGAAAATCATGCGCAGTTCTTCGTGGCCGGATTTGCCTACGATCTTGTGCCACGCAGCCTCGAGACTGCTACAAAGACTTTTGTAGGCTTCCTGAGTGCGGGAGGGACCATTTCGCACATTTGATACAATACGGTTCGCTTGTCGCTGAGAATGAGTTGTTTAGCTAGGATTATTTAGGGGCAAGTAGTGCAAATATGCCCGTTTAGCGGCTGCCTTGTTGGGACATATTACAGGTGGAGGGAGCTGTATACGGTACCTTCTTCCCCGCGATGTACGTTTTGTCCTCTGAAACGTCGGTGAAGCGAACGTTTACGAATAAGCGCACCGCACCAAATTGTTCCGAGTGTATATCGGTAATCGCTTCTGCAAGCGCATCTTGTTGCTTTTCAGACAGAGCACAACAGTGCTCGACCTCGTACATGGGCATCTCGAAGGAACGCAAGCACTGATATTTCTTTATGCGACAATGAATGACAGGAACATCGAACGGCCATCCGCGCGAACGTTAATCATACCTGTCGGGAGAGCGGATAATCGAGCGGGGTTCACATGCACACAGAAAGTATATTATAGTGACAAATATCGTCACTATAATATTCACAGTAACTTACTTTAATAGTATTCACAAAATACGAACTCCTTAATAAAAAAGTTCAATAGCCAAAAAGGGTGTGTTATGATGCAAGCGGAAGAGTGGTAGTGTTTGATGAAAATATGCTCAGCTATATGTGCGCAACCATGACGCATAGTAACAAGCTCAACAACAACAATCCCAACAACCATTTAAGTAATCCGCGCATAAGCTCCTCAAACAGATCGAAAAGAAGCAACCAAATTCGGAGAAGAATAGGAGCCTGTCAGACGTCCATCGAAACCCGCCCGAGGCAGCCGACCAAAGTCAAGGCCAGAAAGGGTTGAGATCATCGCCACCCTCTAGCAAGGCATCCGAAGATGCAAGGCTGGAACGAGAGTAATAGGCATCACTCTGGGGCGTCGAGGATTTTCGGTCATCAGCCAGATTGGGATTCTGTGGCTCTTGTAAGGAGCTCAGAAGGAGACGTTTACTTTAGAAATGATTCTATGAAGTCTAGTGGTGGATATGTTAGCAGTGCAGTGCAAGGGCAGTAAGGGCCATGAAAAACGTACAAAGTCGACTAATTTATGAAAAAGGGAGAGGATACCGCGGGCTTATATACCCAAATCAAAAACATATCAGCCCTACAGATTTTTTTTCTCCTCAGGATCCACCCTGTATAGTAAAGGTGCTGGTCGCAAACTGGGTCTTTGACGCTACTCTAGTTACCGCCAAAGGTGTTTGCAATCATTTTCGAGCCAAAAGGTTAATTGACTAATGCAATATCGAGTTTGGCTCTAGTGGCCAAATACTTGGTCCATCTCAAACATACGGTATCCTGTCGAAGACATCATCTGACCCGTAATGTTCGTAGACAAACATGACGTCAAGTCAGACCTACTAACCAAGCAACGACCACTGATTGTCCCTAAACATTTAAGTGCCAGAGCCGCAAACCTCTTGCTCAACCCTTCATTTGTCATACATGGCGAGTGAAGTAGTTTCCTCAGTGCACCAGCTTTTCGATTTTTGACACCCTTTGCAGGCATAGTTCGCTGCAAATTCGGCGCTGCTATTCACGTCATGAGACCTGTCGAAGTGTGTTGGCTTTGCTGATAGTCGTGTCATGCCCCTCTGGTTGTGTTTTCCTCCTCACATCGTCCCCAGTATCGACCTATAGTGGCAACGATTGCAAACCGTTGAATATCTAGGAACCTTCTGAACGTCGCCATACGATTCACTTGAACTTCTCGTCTACCCTTCTTCGATAAAAGGCTGACTCAACGTAAAGGAGGCAGGATATCGTTAGGCACATTTCTAAAACCTTCGTATATACGAGCAGAGGAAAAGCCGATTTCATTAATATTGCCTTCGTAACCACACAAAGCAACTGCCTCATGGAGAGTACTGCGCATCATTCAAAGCCATGTCGCGTGTGGGCAATTCGGACCAACCCAACCCGAAGAAACGTCGATCCCCGCACTATGCATCATTGCACCGAAATGCACTTCAAGGATAAAAAATGAAATATAAAGTGCATCTTGCCTTGCTGGGTGCGGTCCTGGCAAAGGCACTGCTCTCGTCGAACTCGATCGAGAATGCATTTTTCCAAACACCTTACGGGCTTATTGCTTTTGCTTCTGCATCCTTTACAAATTTTGTGCCTTAGTGACAACCTCACTGATACGATCACTTGGGATGGCAACTCTCTCATCGTGAATGGGAGCCGTGTTTGGGTACTTTCCGCAGAGTTTCACTACCAAAGGTATAATTCATAGCATGCTTTCGCCTGAAATTTCGACTTTCTCATTAACCACAACACAGATTACCTAACCCTGATTTATGGTTGGATGTCTTCCAGGTGCGTATACGGTCTTCCCAGCTTGTTCAGAATCCATGGCACCGTGCTATAGGCCAGCTGAACTGACAAGTTTGTCCAGAAATTCAAGGCAGAAGGATACAACACTGTGAGCATTTACTTCTTTTGGTACTATCATTCGGCTGCCAAAGGTAAGTATCTCTTTACTGTGGTATTAGAGCCTATCCGAACATTAACTTCCTTTAGGCGTGTATGACTTTCAAACATCAGGCAAAAATCTGCAACTTCTGCTAGATTACGCAAAGCAAGCAGGACTCTGGGTTATAGCGAGACCCGGGCCGTACTGCAACGCCGAGACTAACGGGGGAGGCTTCGCGCTTTACTTAGGTGATGGATCTGGAGGAGCTTTGAGATCATCAAACGAAGTTTACCACCAAGCATGGCTTCCTTGGATCACCAACGTCAATCAAATCCTGGCACGTAATGAGATTGATAAAGGTGGGCCAGTAATCATGGACCAAGTTGAGAACGAGTTGACGGAGGGAACACATTCACCCACTAATACTCTCGTTGTGTACATGCAACAACTGGAATCCGCGTTTCGAGCTGCTGGGGTTACAGTGCCATTCATGTCCAATGAAAAAGGGCAAAGAGGTCAAAGCTGGTCAAGAGATTATATGAATGTCGGTGGAGCTGTGGATGTATACGGTGAGAGCACAGAACCTCAGTTCGACGTGAAAAATGTTTGCTGATTCAAAAGCGAAGGTCTCGATAGTTACCCAGGCGGCCTGTCATGCACTAATCCGGTCAGCGGTTTCAATGTGTTGACGAACTACTACCAGTGGTTCCAGAACTACAGTTCATCCAGTCCAGTGTTCCTGCCTGAATTCGAGGGTGGATGGATTTCAAACTGGGGCGGTGTCTTTTCGGATTACTGTGCATCTGAGCTGAGCTACAACTTTGCCGATGTGTATTACAAGAATAACATTGGACAAAAAACGACGATGATGAACCTCTACATGGCGTAAGAGTTTTTTATTTTTTTTTAATTACACCCAAAATCTCTTGCTAACAGCTTCATCAGATATGGAGGTACTAACTGGGGCCACTCTGCAGCACCAGTGGTGTACACGTCTTATGACTACTCAGCGCCCCTCAGAGAAACCCGTCAAATACGAGACAAGATGTTCCAAATCAAGCTTATCGGTCTTATGACACGTGTCTCCACAGACCTTTTGAACGTCAACATGATCGGAAACGGGACAGGATACGCTCTCAATGATACTGCTGTGCAAACTTGGGCACTGCGCAACCCGACTACGGGAGCAGGATTTTACACGATTTTACACACGAAATCAAGTTCCACGGCTTCGACGACAGTCACTCTCAGTGCTAACACCTCAATGGGTGTGTATAGTATCCCCGACATCAACTTAGCAGGTCGCCAGAGCAAAATTATCGTCACGGACTATAAGTTTGGAGCGTACACACTTCTGTATAGTTCTGCAGAAGTGCTTACTTATGGCACCTTCCCGACCAATGATGTTATGGTTTTCTATCTCGAAGTTGGTCAGATTGGCCATTTCGCCTTCAAGGATGCCCCCCAGGATCTTTCTTTCAAAGCTTATGGAGTTGCCACAGATCTGAAGGCAGTCGGATCAACGTCTCTAGCCAGAAGCCACAGCTTCACCTACACCCAAGGCAGTGGTGCCACTGCGGTTCAATTCTCTAACGGCGCTCTTTTCTATCTTATGGACCGTGTCACGGCATACAGCTTTCACGCTCCTCCTACCACATTGAACCCGCTTGTACTACCTAACCAGCACTTGTTCGTGATGGGCCCCTACCTCGTTCGAAGCGCAAGTCTCTCTGGACCCACTGTCAATATCATCGGTGATGTCAATGTTACCAC
>Ga0160429_1001769_pt1 | contig 11654 bp, 14 predicted proteins | sample SolpanmetagenomR_FD_108199 | JGI IMG/M metagenome (GOLD analysis project Ga0160429, IMG submission 108199) | Solar panel surface microbial communities from Lawrence Berkeley National Laboratory, California, USA - R | ecosystem: Engineered > Built environment > Solar panel > Unclassified ... | reverse complement strand
TTATGTACGTTGTAAAACCTCCAGTACATGCTCAAAATAGTGACCAAAATCGTTGTCCTGGAGGTTACAAGGAGATCGCTCGCATAATATGTCAAATCTGCACGGAAAAAAATGGGCTATATGACGTCCTTGCTCATCTTATTTGGCCATTACTGGAGCGACCTTTCTTGCTTGCTGTGCCGCCATCTCGGCCACCATTTGTAATTTCTCGGCCCGTACCTGTCGGACGTATCTGAAAAGTAGGATGAATGACAGCTCGATCCTGGTACGTAAGATTAGTGTCGAATTTGGTTGGTGAATTTCAGCTCAAAACCTACCTCTCCTTGGTCATCATTAAGAAGCCTTGCACAAGTAGGCCCTTAACAATTTGCGGTGCAATGCCTTTGAACAATGACATGACGCCCTCATGCTCGATGATATACGCCATGACTTCGATGAAGCTCTTGAACGGTTTGCCATTCCGCGCTGGTGGTGGCCTTGACTGGAGACCAACCTTGGCAACAATGAGCGGCTGTGTTGCAAGCGTTGCCATCGATTTTGAGAGAGCACCGAGAACTAACACGTGAATTAGTGACCGCAATGCATGTAGACGCTGCATTTTGTGGTTGTAACTTACGGAATGCTTCGCCAGGTGTAAGCAGTTTCTTGCCCGGAAACATGCCATCCTTTAGCCTTTGGTACGCTCCGTATGTGATTGCAGGGTTTACGACAAGCACCAAACTCGCCTTCAGGCCTCTCCATAAGCCGGTCCAGCCATCCTCTCCGTCAATGACCTCCTTCGCAGTGGCATACAGTACTCTCCTATCGTGCTTCGGCTGCGTCTGCTGTCGGGTTGTCACGACCGCAATCGGGATGGTAAAAAGCTGTGCAAGAGCACCCGCAACTGCACCCAGAGATAATTCAATTGCTGTGCTGGGCGCCGTTCCCGGTATTTTCTGTCTTGACAGATACAGTGACCGCACGACTGAGTACCAGTAGAAGTATGCAAAATTCGTCGAAGCGACGCCTAGGAGGGAGCCAGTCATCCCGGCGTACAGTCCGCTCAACCCCTCTGCTTTTACTATCTTTGTGATGGCATCGAGGGTGCCTAGATAATGTTCGTCCGGTTGGGCAGGGTTCGTATCGAGTGCGGCCTTGTGTCTCTTAATCTGAACCTGAAGTCGGGTTTTGACGCTATAAACAACCTGTCAACCTAGCGACCAGACCGAATGGGACGTCTTTCAGGGACCTTCACGCTTCTAGCATAACAACTGACGTTACTTACACATCCAGCGGATACACCACAGTGTTGGCAAGCACAGCGCCAGCAGCGCCAGCCACGGCGTAGCCCCACGGTGGCAACGGAGCCTCTTTTGATTGTCCTGCCATCTGTTCTATGGTGATGGTCCCTCTATTGTGATTGCGGAGGCCGAGTCGAGGTTAAGAGCGGGCACGAGGATGACGGCAGCGGCTCGAGTAGGTATGGACGCGGGGAAGAAGGCTCGATTGCTACCAATTCATACTACAGTACACTGGTGCAACGAAGAAGGACACCGGGCGATTGAAGTATTGTTGTTCGTAGTAGGTAGGGATATGATGTAAAGGGCAAGATGGATATTGGCCAGCCTCTGCCCATTGTCTCGTCGTCGAAAGTCGACCCGCAAGAACGCTCCCGAGGCCCAGCCGAGGCAAAGAGAGAAGCCGAATGCCCAGCCAAATCCTGGGGTTAAGGTTTGGCTAGTTCCGAGATCACATGTTCACGAGAAACCGCGACCCAACTCCACCTGACGCATCTCGCGTCGCGTAACTTCTCCCAGTTGCACTGCGTTTGCAGATGCTCTCGAGCAAAGGAGTAAAGGCTTCTGTGCGCCGCTACCTCATGGGGACGAGCAGCCAGAATGAGTACCATTGCCGGGCAGGTGGCTGCAATCAAAGCAGAGGTGGAGGTAAATTCCCATCAATTTGAACACGCTGGTGAGACACGACTCTCACCGCGGGGTCCAGGATTTTCAACATCGAATCGATGGTGCAGCAACAAAGGATGAGGCATTGGAGTATGCCATTAAGGCGGCCGAACTGTGTATGAGAGCATTGAAGATAGCTACAAGCACGGGTCAAAGGTCAGAATTAAGCTCACGATGCCAGTCACTCCTTAATGAGGCGGAAGAACTCAAGCACAATGCCAATTGGCGACCGAGTCCAAGGACGCAATTGTCTCGGCTTAATTTGGACGGACACGCAACACCTCCACAATCACAGGCGTCAATTGAGCAGCCTGCCGTTGAACGCATTAAGCAACTGCCCGAACCCAACTCTACGCGTTCACAATCAAGATTCGAGCAGATACTGATTCTACGAGCTTCAAAATTGAACGGCTACACATTCCCACCATGGAAAGGTCCTCCAGACCCGAACGACTTTCATCTCAAGCCCGGCGACAAGCCATTTGTGTAAGTTGACGAGAGAGCAATTTCCGGGATGTCAACTCACAAGTATCTAGGGATATGCCCGAGTTGCCCCTTTCCTCGCATCAATTGCAGACGTTCGACGGCTGGAAGCGCGCCAAAGATGCCATGCCACCACCTGCTCTCTATCCTGGTAATCGTGCCGATCTTGGCCCAACGATGAGATCCAATCGAGCCGTCGATCTTGTGCAAGATGCAGCAGCAGATTGCTCGGTTGTTGCGGGTCTCTGCTCCGGTTTGGCTCGGACAGAACGAGGTCACGCAAGCATTATGCCTCAAGTGCTCCATCCATACGACTCTGCAAACAACAGGCCGATAATGTCTCAGAACGGTAAATACGTTCTGCGTTTATTCTTCAACGGCTGTTACCGCAAGGTCTTGATCGATGATAGACTACCGGTCTCGAAGACAGAACGTACCTTGCACGTTCTCGATAGGAAGAATCCCGCATTGCTCTGGCCAGCTTTGATTGAAAAGGCTTACCTCAAGGTACGCGGAGGCTATGTATTCCCGGGTAGCAATCCAAGTACAGATCTGTTGATTCTAAGTGGATGGATACCTGAGCATGTGTTTCTAGCGGACGACAGCACAGGACCGAATGCTCTGTGGCAACGCGTTTTCAACGGCTTCCGATACGGCGATGTACTCGTTACTATGGGCACAGGACAGATGAGTAATCGAGTCGAGCGTGAACTGGGACTTGCGGGCCAACACGCGTATGCCGTCTTAGACATGAAGGAAGAAGACGAGCATAAGTTTCTGCTGCTCAAGAATCCATGGTGCGAAGGCACGTCGTGGAGAGGCACTTTGCCCAGATCGTCGAGCATGCAGAATGTAGCAACTATGGGGAGTGGCACCACGGACGATGCGTTGGTTTCTGCATCCTCTGGCTCCTTCCCCAGACCTCAGGAGCAGCATGCGCCGGGCATTTTCTGGATCGATCTTAACAATGTGTTGCAGCACTTCGAGTCCATCTATCTGAATTGGAATCCTGGCCTCTTTTCGCACCGACAGGACATACACTTCGCTTGGGACTTGTCCGACCCTGTGAAGCGAGGATCACCGGGCAACTTTGTCAACCATCCCCAATTTGCTTTCTCGTGCAAAGGTGGCGGACCTGTATGGCTGCTGCTCTGCCGGCATTTCAGTGATATAAGCGAGAATTCCGACGACCCCGACAAGCTCCAATCGATCATAGCAAATGATCTTTCGGGCCACATCAGTATCTACGTGTATGATAGGGAGGGCCGGCGAGTGTACATCAGCGACGGTCCGCTGGAACGTGGGCCATACGTCGACTCACCGCAAACCTTATTACGGACCGAGACTGTTCCAGGCGTTACATATACAGTCGTTGTCTCGGAGCAAGACCTCTCACCTTCTTTGCACGGCTTCTCCCTGTCCACATTCGCAAGTTCGACTATCGAGCTGGATCACGTGTTGGAGCGATATAACTTCCAGGCCAGTATTGACGCTGCCTGGACCGCAGCCTCCTCGGGCGGCAACGCAAATCAACCTACTTACTCACGCAATCCCCAGTTCTGCCTAGTAATTCGCGATCGCACACCGATCGCCTTGCTACTGGAGACGCTGTCACCGCAAGTCCATGTTCACGTCAAGCTCGTCCACGGCAAGGGCAGGCGCATCCAGTCCATCAACAGGCGAGACATCATCATCGACTCTGGCGACTATCGACGCATGAGCGCTTTGGCGGAGACCAGGCTTGACGATCTTGAAGCTGGAACCTACACCATCATCTGCTCCAGCTTCGAAGCAGGTCAACAGGCAGACTTCACGCTTCGAGTGGATAGTCTCGTTCAGACGCAATTGCGGCTGCTTCCGCCTGAGCATGCGGGTCGCCTCCCCATCAAATTTGCGGATGCGTGCTTCCACTCTGGTCAAAACAAGCTGGCTGCACCCTTACAACCCAAGCGGATGATTAGAATGTCAGTAGTCGCTCGGTTCGTGAAAGCTTATCCGGCTGGGTCCATGATGAATGAGCCTGTACGTACGCGCAGCCCACTCCGTGTTAGCATCGAGATAGGCCGCGGTCCTATGCGTCAGATCATTGTTGCGAGCGATGGTGGAGAGTACAGTGACGCGGAAACGGGAGTCCGGACCGAGGACGTGGATCTTTGGCCGGAGACACTGAAGAGGAATGATATGTGGTTAGTGCTGGACAGGCTAGGCGGTCCGGCCACGGGTGGTGAGGAGACATTCACGGTGGAGATACTATGTGATGGAGTTGTGGGGGATGCGTTGTCGGTGGGCATGTGGAGGGGATGGGAGGATTGAGCTAGACTCTGTGCTTGCTACGGCTTGTATATTTGCGTGTTTACGCACTCAGCTTAACGATTCAGTAGTCGCATACAGCCATTACGAGCAGCTTCCTCAGCGTTAATTCCCCTAATCCCTTTCACATTGATCATTTCAAGCTCGGTCCGAGCCCTGCTCCTTATGCCCTCGTCAACGCAAAGACCAACTGGATGGAATGAAGTGCCATGGGTGCTGATAGCCCGAGGTCGCGATGCCTTTGAACCAATCATCGAGGGCACGATGTCAAAAGATCAATTACCACACGTGACAGCCCACCCTCGCTGAGCGACTTACTGAGCGGGCTGTCTCCTCACCACCATCAGAGGCGTCACGAGCAATACAGTATCGTGTGAAAGTTGTCTTCCTTCGTGTCATTGTTGAATGACAGTCTGATTGCTGGAATCAATGCAGGACCAGCATCTCAGCCACAGCCCAGGAGCTAAAACCGTCACGATCTTATCGGCCCTCCAAAAGACGTCACTGCAGGTGTTTCGTCTTGCGCCATGACCTTGCGCGTCTGAAGAGCCCAGCAACATCACACCGACACGCCGCATTGTGTCCTTTACCTCTCCTATCGCTGCTGGTGTATTCGCGAGTATCTGAAGCATAAGACTGTACTGATCCATCCTTGACCACCTTAAGCCATTTATCCACCAAGCGCGGAAAATGGCGTCTTCGAGCTCCGGCTCCGCTGTGAGCAGCATCCCGGATAAGTCTGCCCTCGGTGACAGAGATAAAGAAGACCAGGCAGCGAACATAGATGCGGCAAACGCGCCAGTAGAGAAGGAGCCTGAGGATAGCAGCAAGTTGAAAACGTTCCTGGGCTTGCTCAGAAAGTAGGTTTGGTGGGGCATGTTGTATACTGTGCTAGAGAGTGTTGCGATAGGAAAATATAGGTGCTGATACTCTGTTCACTTGCAGGTTCATCGGTGTCTCTGATCTTGCCGCTGTAAGGTTCTCCCTTCCTGCGCAATTGCTCGAGCCGACGCCGAATCTGGGTATGCATACTAGTCCTGGCATGCTGTTGCAAGAAAATTGAGGACTGATACCATGCAGAATATTGGAACTACTTGGACCGACCAGAAACCTTCATTGCGTCCGTATACACTATCAGAACATGCACAAGGACCGATGGCTGACTGACGCGTAGCATTGGCGATTCGGACGAGCCCCTCGGGCGTGCGCTGGGTGCTTTAAGGTTCTGGTTTACTAAAGACCTGGTATATATGTTTGAAATCTTCTCTGTGCAGAGGGGCGATAGCTAATACAGTGTCCAGAAATACGTCAAGGGCAAGCCCGTTAAGCCATACAATTCCGTCTTGGGCGAGTTCTTCCGAGTAATGCGTCCCGAAGTCAGCCTATGAACCCAGGCATGCTAATGCTCTCAGTGTGTATGGGAGATCGAAGACAACCTCCAACCACCCGCCCTCACTTCCTCGGCCTCTACTACTGCCACACCAGCGCCGTCCGCTCCTTCCTCAAAACCCGCTTCCGTAAAGTCATTCTCCACCGCCAAGGAAACTATCACGCAACCCGGCGGTGATGGCAAGAGAGTCAAAGTGTCGTATCTGACAGAGCAAACTTCACACCATCCCCCGGTATCCGCGTTTGTCATTGACTGCCCAGAGAAGGGCATAACGGCAAGAGGGTATGATCAGTTGTCCGCCAAGTTTACTGGCACCAGCATCAGGGTCGTGGCTGGCAATCATAATCAGGGCATTTTCATCACGCTAAGGAATAGGGGAGACGAGCAATATCAGCTCACACATCCTGCGGCACATTTGGGCGGGCTACTAAGAGGTGCGAAAAGACTACCTCCATGCCACAGTGTAACTCGCGGTTGTCTTCGAACATTGTTGCTGACAAGGCGCTTTCTCTCAGGCTCCCTCAGCATCTCAGTAGCAGACACATGCTTCGTTTCCTGCCCAAAGACCCGGATAAAGGTCATCCTACACTATCTCGAAGAAGGCTGGCTTGGCAAGGCGCAGAACAAAGTCGAAGGCGTTATCTTCAGTTACGACCCTAACAACGACACGAAGACGAGGATAAAGGATGTCTCGGACAAGGACGTCCTCGCGAGGCTCGAAGGTGTTTGGCACGAGAAGGTGTATTACACACTTGGTAGCCAGTCGTTCCATGATGCCGCCGTAAGCTCTCTGTCCACACTCTGTGTATTTATGTCTGGAGTGCGCAGCACTGACTGTCTATCCACAGAAGAAACAAGGCAAGAATCTGCTTGTCGACCTTGGCCCCCTCTACCCCACTCCAAAGCTTGTGCCGCCCATGGAAAAGCAGATTACCAACGAGTCACAGCGCTTCTGGGACGGCGTTACCCGTGCAATAAAAAATAGGCAATATTCGCTCGCCACAAACATCAAGCAGGAGCTCGAGGAGAAGCAGCGCGTCAAGGCAAAGGAGCGGGAACAGAAGAATGAAGAATGGAGACCGAGGTTCTTCGCTGGGATTACAACCCCGCCGGGAAGGCCGGAGTTGACGGAAGAGGGTAGACAGGTCCTGACAATGTTGGATCAGGGGCAATATGATATTCCTGAGTCGAAGGTGGCGGGTTAGATATCATTGTAAGGAGCATCGATGGCGTTATCTCCTGGCTGTTATATCGTGTTCGTTGGGGAGGATTCGACTCGACACGGTTATTTGCGCATAGCTTGTGTGTGTGCACTTCTGACGGTCATTTAGACGCTTTGGATGCATCGAAATTCACTGATGGCTCATGAATTGCTTCCGAGTATATAGATCGTACACGATAGCTTCATGCACTTGTGAACAACCCGCCGTCGCTTTGAGCGCTTGAGTCTTTTGCTTCTTACTCTGAGAAGCTGTACATAGGATCCATAACTCGTTTGCCACATTGTGATCCCAGTTTCGCATCAATCGAGCCATGTACATCACGTGCATATACGTGAATCAGACCCGGAATGTTTCCGCCCCATATCAGAAAAGTTTTGAGTCTGCCACCTCTTTCGCAAACAAGGGCAGTACCATGCCAGAACGTGTTTACACTCGTTTCGATGACGGTGTCGACAACGTGAAGATTGTGGTCCCCGTTCGTGCACTGCAGGGTCAGAAACGCAAACGAGAGGAAAATCACACCCCGGAAAAAGACAAACCCTCTCAAGGTGCTCGACCGAAGACGCAGCAACCCAAAACATCAGTCCGCGAACATGTACCATTTGCCGCTGAAAAATCTGGCTCACATTCCGACTTTCCTCAACAACTTACAACGGACGGGTCGCAACATCAGCCTCGATCTAATGTGAACCTTCCGTCGAGGCGTCACCAGAATGGCTTCTCCAAGACCAAACCCGTCGGCGATGCACTCGCCGCAAGGCGCAACGACAGACGCGCTGTCCTACTCGAAACCCGCAAGAAGCTTCCCATTTGGCCGCACGCGGAGAGGATCCGCCAGGGTCTCCGTACCAACGATATCATGCTTCTAGTAGGGGAGACCGGTAGCGGCAAAAGTACGCAAGTGCCTCAATTCTTGCAGACCGAGTCTTGGTGTAAAGGTTGCATTGCCGTCACTCAGCCCCGTCGTGTGGCGGCTATTCAGCTGGCACGGCGTGTAGCGGAGGAGGTAGGGACGACGTTGGGTTCGTCGTCTCCGGCTAGTAAAGTAGGGTATTCGGTGCGGTTTGACAACAACACGTCGCCCGGCACAAAGATCAAGTTCTTGACCGAGGGGATGCTGCTCCAGGAGATGCTGCGGGATGCTGAGCTCAAGCAGTATAGTTGTGTGATTGTGGATGAGGTGCACGAGAGAAGCGTTAATGTTGATCTTGTGCTTGGTTTCCTGAAAAATCTGGTGCGTAAGAGAAGGCAGAGAGGCCTGCCTTTAAAGGTCGTGGTAATGAGTGCTACGGCGGATATGGGCGCACTTACCAGCTATTTTGCCGAAATGTCTTCAGAAGCAGAAGGCGAGGCTAATGGTGCGGACGCCGGCACGGAGTCGTCCTGGAGTGGTTGCTCTTCTTCATCTGAAGATGGACAACCGCAAAGCATCCCGAAGAGATCGCACACGAATGGTAACGCCCAAGCCAAGCCCGTTACAAGTTCCGTAACTGTTCCTCAAGGTCACCAAAATGGGGCATTAAAGTCCAGTACAAATGGCCTGAACCCTCAAAATGAAGACGGACTCTCAATACCTTCCGAGATCTCCACCTGCCTCATTGAAGGCCGTCAATACCCGGTCAAAGTCAACTACCTGCAAAATTATACCGAAGACATTGTAGAGGCAGCGCTTAAGTGTATCTTCCAGATACACTACAAAGAACCTCTACCGGGAGACATCTTGGTGTTCATGACAGGTCAGGAGAGCGTGGAATCGCTCGAACGGCTGGTCAATGAATTCGCACTCGGCATTCCTCCTGATATCCCAAAGATTGAAGTGTTGCCACTGTTCGCCGCTCTGCCGCAGACAGCACAGCAGAGAATATTCGAGCCTGCAAAGCACAAGACACGCAAAGTAATCATATCAACCAACATCGCTGAGACGTCCGTTACTGTGCCAGGGGTGAAGTACGTGGTCGACAGCGGCAAAGCCAAGGTCAAGCAGTTCCGAAACAAGCTCGGCCTTGAGTCTCTCTTGACCAAATCAATCTCACAGTCGGCGGCTATCCAACGCAAGGGTCGCGCAGGACGTGAAGCTACGGGTCAATGTTATCGCCTCTACACAGAAAAAGACTACCTACAGTTACAGAAGGCTACCACACCTGAAATATTGCGTTGCGACCTTAGCAATGCCATCCTCACGATGAAAGCACGAGGTGTGGACGACGTAATCAACTTCCCTTTCCTTGATCCACCACCTCGGGAAGCCATGCAGAAAGCGCTCTTGCAGCTCTACCAGCTCGGTGCCCTCACAGACGAAGGCAGTATCAGTGAGATGGGCCAGCAGATCGCCAAACTGCCACTTACGCCACCACTGGGCCGGGTCATTGTCGAAGCAGCCAAGTCTGAGCGAGAGTGTGTTCTAGAGGCTATCGACATCATAGCCTGCCTCAGCGTCGAGAATATCTTCCTGAACCTTTCGACTGAAGAGAAGAGAGAGCAGGCCGAGTCTGCACGTAAGGAGCTGTACCGCCGAGAAGGCGATCACCTTACCATGCTCGCGACAGTTCAGGCTTACGCGACCGAACAGTCTGACAGGAAGGCGTGGGCGGAACGACACTTTGTCTCCCATCGTACTATGCAGAACGTGATGAACGTCCGCAAGCAGCTTACAGCGCAATGCAAACAGCTTGGCCTTCTTTCGGCCTCAGTCGACTCAGCAGACTCACAGCCTGCGGACGAGCGGAATAAGCAGATCTTGCAGAGCTTGCTCAGGGGGTTCGCGGCAAATACCGCGAGGTTGATGCCGGATGGAAGTTATAGGACTGTGCTGGGGAATCAGACCGTGGCTATACATCCATCGAGTGTGCTGTTTGGCAGGAAGGTTGAGGCAATTGCGTTTTCGGAGTACGTGTTTACGAATAAGAGTTATGCAAGAGGTGTAAGTGCTGTGCAGCTCGATTGGATTGGAGAGGTTGTCGGTGGGTAATCGGACGTGCCACGAGGTACGTCGATGTCCGTAGACGTCCATTGACGATATGAAAACACATGTGTCTTTCTCCAATCGGCCGCTCAAAAGTCATTGTAGAGACTTCATCCGCATATTGTTACAGATTGCTCAAACTCACCGTTTACTTTGAGTACTTTCCCACGAATTGGATCAACGCTTCATCGACCTCCTTCGGATGAGAGGCGCTCAAGAAATGCGCGCCACCTTCTACCGTCTGCAATCTCGCATCCGGTGAATTGACAAAGAGCTTAATCTCCTCCTCCGCATTGGCGACGGAGTACACTGCATCGGCAGTGCCCTGTGAAAGTAACGTGTCAGCCACATGGCACCTTCCATAGAGCATCGAGCCGACAACTCTCTGCCCCACTTGAAGAGGAGAGAGATCACTCACATGCAGCCACAACACCGGACATCGCACATCAAACAATCTCCCATGCAACCCATCTCTTTCCCTCAGATTGATAGCCGCCATTCTCGCCCTGCGCCTCCCCTCATCGTCCTGATAGTTCGACTTGATCGTCTTGCGCCACAGATTTCTCGTCTCCTGCGTAAGTGTGTCGTCAGCCAGGCAATCCAACCAATCAACCATTCTATCAGTCCAACCACCGTAAAAACAGCACCACGCCAAAGCAGGCAAAAGACATCAAAAAGATGAAAAAACCCACATCAGCACAATCCTTCCCAAACCCAATATCAATCAAAAAATCACAATAATCCGTTGACGGCTCAAACCCCTCCGTCTTCTCATTCGTCGTCCACTCGTCAATCGGCCCCGTACACGCCGCCGCCCCATCCCAGCAGCCTAGCTTCCGCGTCCGCTCGCTCTCATAATCCATCGACGTGCCCAGCGGTACAATGCCAGTGATGCGCTCAGGCGCCAGCAGCGCCATGCGCGCCGTGATCCAACCGCCTTGGCTAGTGCCGAGAACGAAGATGGGGGACTTGATGGACAGGGCGTCGAGGACTTGCAGGTTCATGTGCGCCGTGTCCCAGTAGGTCCAGTTTTCGGATCTGGTGCGGGTTTGGCCGTGGCCGAGGAGCTCGATGGCGAGGAGGTTCATGGTTTGTGTGAGATTGGTGTTGGCGTATTGGGATTGGTAGAGGTCTGAGGAGGTGGTGAAGCTGTTGACAAGGACGAGGGTGGGCTTTTTGGGGTCGTAGGGGTGTGGCATTTGGTAGGCGGCGTCGATGCCGCCGAGGTGCGGGACGTGGACGGTTTTGGTGTTGGGCATGGTGGGTGGGGTTGTGGTTGTGGATGTTGGGTGGAGGGATTAGGATGTTGGGTGGAGGGATTAGGATGCTGGGGGTGGGTTTGG
>Ga0160429_1001766_pt1 | contig 11662 bp, 10 predicted proteins | sample SolpanmetagenomR_FD_108199 | JGI IMG/M metagenome (GOLD analysis project Ga0160429, IMG submission 108199) | Solar panel surface microbial communities from Lawrence Berkeley National Laboratory, California, USA - R | ecosystem: Engineered > Built environment > Solar panel > Unclassified ... | reverse complement strand
TACTCTCTTTTTCGCAAGCACAACTCTAAGCCCAAACATGGTATGTGGAATCCCATCCGTTCCTTTCGCAAGGCATTCACTAACGCAAGTCTCTACGCCAGCAACCCGCCAAAGATACCGCAACACTAGAGCACTCGGCAACCTTAACCTTTCTACTTCTGAGCACGGTCCGGTACAACAACTTGGACCCAACTCTCTCGGGGCCAAGACAACCCTCAATCCAGCTGCCCTACCTGCTGAGAGCTCCAATACGTCGAGCTTGCTGTCCTCTTCACGCAACCAATATAATCCTAAGCCAAACAAGAGATACCTTCTTTACTTCTCGCCGAAAACGTATATTCTTGCAACGATACTCCTCCTCCTCATCATCAGCGACATAGAATTCTACCTTCGCTGGACCTTCGAGAGATCAAGAGTTGGAGCTTTATCGGACTACGCAATCCACTTGCGTAGAACGAACGAGAGGCTCGCTAAATGTCCGGGCCAATGGGAATGGCGGTGTTTCCATAGGAAACATAAGCTTTAGAGTAACGACGTGGGATTCAGGTGTTTATGTAGAATGCCAGAACGTAGATATTCTCTCCCAATATCATGAGAAGTTCTAGACCCATACTTGATGCAATGAAAAATATACCCCACATATTCTTAGCAAATGTTTCTTTTGTCTCACCATACCAAGTTCAATTCCGCTCTGCCACAAACGCATAACGTTCTGAAATGGTGAGACTCGTCGTAATACTGACATCCGTCTTTCCACGCTTTGACGAAGTCAAAAACTAACTATTTGCGAAGCAATTTCGCGAAGGCAAATTTTTCACCCCTAAAATCCACTAGCTAGTGTAGCACATCCCGTGCAACTTAGAAGATCGTCCCAAGCTCTTCTACATGTGTGAAAATACTTATCCCCTTTTAATGATAGTTATTTTTATACTAGGTTCATCGGTTCGGGGAAGGAGGATGAGACGATAGGTTTGAAGCCATTGGCCGCTTGCGGTAACATTCTATAATGATGTTATTAATTACGAAGTCTGTCAATCTCGATAGAACGTGAAAACAGGTTGTCGTAGTAGCATGCAAATGCGAAGTGAATGTGGATCTTGGAGGCGCGGATGCGAAAGGGTGGAGTCGAACATAATATGAAAAAAGAGAGCTTTAGTTATAAGCTTTGTATCGGGACAAGAAAAGAGTTCCCTCGGTTTTATTAGCAAGCCACTACGATTAGTAAGCAGCCACTAATAGTGTAGTCGGTCGCTTCGCATGTCTTCCAGTTATCCGTAACAATGTCTCTCCCTAACCTCCTCTTAGATAATCCAAGTATGGCACCGCCGCCGCTACCGCCGCCTTTAAGTATATAAGGCTTCCGTAGTTCCTCCCTACGTAAGCGAAAGCGTAATAACTCGTCTCTAAGACGTAGTACGGCTAGCTCCGACTTCTCCGTATTAGTAAAGAATAAAATTAAGGCGTTGACCGTCGAGTCTAGGCGGTACTAGTATTATAGAGCTTTGCCTAGCGAGTATTCCTACGTAATCGCGTCTTAAGATCTAGACGTGTATAGTATTCCGTATTATAGTTGTTTCCATTCACTGATTTATAAAATAGTTCCCGAGCCTTTAAGAGCAAGGCCTAACTAATCTAATATTACTCAACTATAAGGATAATAGTATCTGCCTCTGTCCGCTTTGCTATACTAACTACGATATATCCTTACGAGCTAGCTTTATATTCTTCCCCTTAAATATTTAGTATTTTATTAAGTTCGAAAAGAAAGACTTTAACAGACGTATACGATTATAGAGTAAGAAGGCTAATATATATATAAGAATCGTTCTAAGTAGAGAAAATTATCGTTAAATATAGGTGGATAAAGAGGTATTAAATATAGAAGCTATAGGTGGACTATATCGGCGCTTTGTCTTACGTGATTTTATACTAGTTCTACTAAATATTTCATAAGGACCTCGTAGGATAGGAGAAGTATACGGCCCTGCGTCGTGGCATAGTAATCCTCTGGCAGCATTTACGAAAGCTTTCCCGGTGGCATTATCAGTCTTTTTTTTAGAGTTACCATCCTCTGTACGAACTTCGCTCTAGGCGCTCTATAACTTATATCTCAAGTATAATCAACTAATAGAAGATGCTATATCTAAAGTTCGATTATAGGACGTAAGCAACAGAAGCGCGCCCGTTTATCCAAATAGGACTTATGCGTAACTAGGGACTCTCAACCAAGGAGAAGACAAGCCGATATAAGTGTGCACAACTACACGTTTGCTCAATACGACGGGCTTGTACCAGCACTCCAGGCTGACACGGATCTGGACCATGCTGAACACAGCCATCGCTAGCAGACGTCATTGCTGCCACCATGTCACATTGTCATCTGAATTGACTGCAACAAAGGCGCCGTATGCCACACATACTGGAGAGCTCGCCAATGAGAATTGGCCCACTCCCGGCCACAAATTAACACTCCGGTCCGCCAACTACCTTCTAAAACTGGATGGCAAATGAGGAGTACGTAATCATGCCAGCACTGTCGACATAGGGCAAATAGACACTGCTACTCTGGAATCTGTGTGCTTTGGGGCGTGGGTAGCTGGCACGAATGGTCTGATGTTGTAGGCCTATCGAGCGTTGTCAAGATATTGGAGATGAGTGAAGAGTTTCTTGAATTGTGCTTGTGCTTTGGTTTGTATGGCTTGTTCGAAGGGCATTAGAAGCAATTTTGTCATCAGGCTGATCATGGAAAAAACTCCGAGTTGACTATCAGCTCAGAAGCCTTGACACGGCTTAAAAACAGAAGTTCTATTCAACAACAAACTGTCATCTGAGCACGAGCAGGAAATGTGCTGGTTGCAGGGACTAGCGGTTAACTCGTAAGCCTGTCTGCTCCGCATGGCGGCTGGACCGCGTCCCGTGCCTGTGTAATTTTAGTATTGTAGGATTGGCAACGTGTTGGAGTTGGTGAAGATAGAGTAGAGTACCCTATATAGTCCCCGGACAGATGATTGCAGTCTTCACGACATCCTTGTTCTTGGTTCCCGCCTCCAGCACGACCTTGTCCACGTTCCGGTGAAAAGCTTCATCCGATAGTGTGGTGAGTTCCTCAACGGCATCGGTGGCATTGAAGATCTTGTCCGTCGGTTCGCCGTGCCGCTCGTCCTTGGAGTCGAAGTATGTGAGGATACCAGCGCCGCCCGTGTGGATGTAATAGCCAGGTTTTTGAGGCGAATGGCCAGAGAGAATGCCGGCGGTAATGGCCCGCGCCGCTCCCTCGTGGTCCGACGCTGCTGCGGCTTCACGTTTCAAAATCTCCGCGTCGTCGAGCGAGCCCTCTATGATCCTCACGTTCGGGTACGCCGCTGTTACGGCCTTGCCCTTTTTCGCACTACGTACGAGCGCGGAACACTGGTCGTTTGGAAGCTGCGCATGAAGCTCAGCAAGGATGTCGCCGCCGATGTATCCCGTGGCTCCGGTGCTGGATGGGGTGTAAGAGGAAATGATGGGGACGAGAGGTTGAGGCTTGCTGACATGAATATCTTGGGCGTCATGGTTGTGGACTTCGGAATTGACGTGGATTTAAACGCGTACTACTTGTGATTGCGAGCTCGCTCTGTCTGAATGGATGTCTATGTATTCACAGATGCGGATCAATATATAATATTAACGAGCCGGTGACGTAGGCTGTATTTGGAGCATTTAAAACTGGTAAGAACCGTCTGTTCCGACTTTGATGTGTTGATTAAAACAGCTTACATTACATACATTAGACCACTATATAAATCCATGCAATGCTTCATCAAGAGTCCTTCCTTCTCGTAGAGGTGAAATCGAGTTGGATATCGGCGCCAAATTCACTCGATTATGCCAAACAACCTTCATTCCCGCCTCTGTAGCACCCGGTACGTCCGCACTACTGCCAGCAACGAACAGAGTATCAGACGCATCCACGCCAAGAGCCGATAATATAGCTGCGTATGGAACTGGCTGAGGCTTGTAATACCCAGCTTCTTCTGAAGTCAAAACCGCATCAAAAGGCACTCCACAACGGCTCGCAGCTCGACGCCCAAGGTCGATTGAATTCAAACCATTGGTGTTGGAGCTTTTGGCCTTTGAAAATGATGGTTAGTCGTGTAGATTTGCCAGCAGCACTGATTGACTCCAAAACAGAGACCTATTCTCGATTAGAACCACCTTTTGTAATTGTACTTGACTTGCTTGAAGGTCCTAGCACCGTATCATCTGTTTCAGGCCCAATATGACTGCCTATCTCGTCCATGTTGTGGATGTCTACTGTTTTGATGTTGAACTCGTTTTGTAGCTGGGTAATGAGGTTGTAAAAGGTATTGAAGGTGTCAGGCGTACAGGCCAGCATGCGTTTAGTCTCAATTGACCTCCCATATAGTGATGTGATGGTTGGATTACGTCGTTTGAATTGCTATATCCATTGCTGGCCAAGAGGTAAAAAGTCACCGTTTTTGCGCAGCAATAACTCGCCGAAAGAACGTACTTGCTGGAAAATTGGAGCGTGTCCTTGGTGATCCATAGCATATATCCATACTACAAACAAAGCTTCTTGTTCATTCGAAAGGCGTTGTTGATTTTCGTGGGCTATTCGATGGCATGGCCTCCCATGCAGGCGTGCGCGAACGGTATCGCGCGAAACACCCCATTCGCGTGCAGCCTTCGATAAAGTCGTGTAAACACCATTTGTGAGGTCACGGCAGGCATTCTTCACGTTTTCTTCATTAATAGGCATGGTTGTGGTTGATATTGAACGCGTTTAATATTGATATTGATATATGAGGAGATGCTAGATAAGTTGCGCAAAACTACCCCTGAGCGGAACTACCCCTGGATGTTATTAGGAAGTGATGCAACCAATCCATGGTGATGAACAGCAAGCCGCTTCGATGATGCCGCTACACGCCATTTCTGATGGGTAGTAGTAGGGCAAGTATGAGGTGTATAACTAGTGATTTGCCAGTACTCCGCCCGAGGATGAGCAGTCAACTTGAACATACAGATATCCGGTTTGCGACATTGGAGGATGAGTCGTCGTTGTTCAACACGTCGAACAGCGTATGAGAGGCCTTCCGCCAGTATCCAATCGTCTATAGATTTACGCAATTCTTCAAAGTCGCTAAATCGAGCTCCAACAACTGGCATGATGACGGGGTTATTAGTGGATAAGTCCATGACTGCGGCGGCGGCGGTATAACTTCTAGAGCTGATATTCAGTGGATATGGGGTAAGAAAACAGTCAAGATGGGGGATATCAGAGTAATTAGAGTGGATATTTGGGTAATCTAGTGGGTATGAGAGTAATCAAAGAGGAGAAAGGGGATATTAGAGTAATTTGCCGTCTTCGAAAGGCATTAAAAATATAAGATGTATAACGTGACATTTATTCTGGTCACGTGCAGTACGAAAGTAAGTGAAACCCGTTTTCAGAGCCACAACTTCCACCAACAACTTCAGCTAATTTACTGGCTAAACTCTACCTTGCTTATGCTTCTGGCTGCGGCAAATGTGTCTCAGAGCGCCGAGTAATTATGTTCTTATGTTCAACGGGCAGTAGGCGGTGCGAAGAACAGTCTTACTGCCAAGTTGCGGGCGCTGCAGTCCTACACAAAGTCAGGGGCAAGTGAGAGCAACGGCTCAGGCCGACCACTAACAACGGTGTGGCTCGTAATTGAGTATCTTTTGAGAAACAAGGCGTACGTCTAGACGCCCTAGACGCCGTCCATAACAAGGAATAATCTGGAAACCCGTTGTTGTCGAGCGTGTATCCCCGCGTGTGGAGGGATGGCTCGCTTATGCCAAGAGCCTAAATCGTCCGCTAATGCAATGCTAAGCGAACGTGCATCGGCATTTCATTTTGAGTGTGGATCTTGATGCTTGTCCCTGTGAAGATCTAAAAAGGTAAAAAGATGAAAAACGCCTTTTCGCTTATTGTAATTAAGTCTTTGGTCTCTGTCATCTTTTTACTCGTCCTTGCACAACTATTCGGGGCGGCAAAAACCCATATGCCCCTTGAAATTCAATACTATGCGCGCTAAACATTGACATATTATATCGTAAGAGACGTGAACATGCACAAGGGTTATGCCTAGACGTATACGTGACTTCGGCATATTCGCGAGCGAAAAGACAACATACAGGGATTAGCCGTAGACGTGTAACTTACATGAGTTCAGCATTATTTTCTATAAATTGGCAATACTTTCCAGTAATACCGCAAATCTGCACCAAACTATCACTTCTCTGCTTCATTCATCATGTATTACCCACCGTTTCATCTGTTTCTGTTAACTTTCCTACTTATTTTTGCTTCTCCGGCCATTGCTGACGGACCAAGCCAACTTCTGCCTCATGTTCCCCACTTTGTTGATAAGCATCATCTGGGTCATCTGAATCATTCGAAGCAAGCACACATATACTTCAGGGAACACTCCCGCAGAGACGTGGGTGGAGCAATACACGCTTCACTAAACCTCACCTTTCATCATCAAACGGTCATACTTGATCACAGCATCCATACAACAGAGACTTGTACAGCTAACGAGCTTACCATTGAATTCTTCTCCCACGAGGCATTTATTCACGCTCAAGAAGCTTGGTCGACGGAAGACAAGATCGTCTTCATCACTTCCAAGGAAATATGCGTACAATACAACACTGATAGTCTACATACTTACTTCTCAACCACGGACTTGACTTTTGATGACGACACGAATGTTGTTAAGGCTCGCGGTAGCTTTATGACATTAACTGATATTGCTTCTCATGGAAGGATAATATGTAAGTTATCCTTGACTCGGCGAAAAAGTCTGTTATCATGCTAAACGTTTTTGATTAAGGGGGTCAGCTTTCAAAAGGCGCGTCCGTTCATGCCACCGTCAATGCTACACCACGCACTACTTCCACTTTGGATTATGCATCACTTGGCCGCCGTGCCGACACCTCTGTTGACTCACCTGCACCTACAGCGTTGTGCTCAGCAGTCACTTGTAATGTTACGGGCACCACTCTTACACCCCTTGTGAACACTACTATTGGGACTGCCACATCCCTTGGAGTTATCAACCCGCGTGCTAAGAACGTTACGGCATGTAGCGATCTCTGTCTAAACAACTCGAAATGCCTCAGTTTTGGCTACAACGTAACAAGTGGCGAGTGTCAGCTACTCACTAAGAGCCTTTCAGCAGTCGGGATAGTGGCCTCGAGTAAAGGCAATGTTTATTATGATCGAGACTGCTTTCAGTCAGACTGCATTTCTTCAACTACACTGGCCTCCGCTGGATCTTCGAGCACCACTATTAAGCCCTATCAATCCTCTTCATCGATTCAATCGTCCTCTCTATCTCCAAACACTACATCAAGCCCCGCCACGACTTCTGGGTTCGCATATTTCACCCCTTCAATTATACCAACCTCGGCTTGTTTGCCTCCAGCGCCTACTATTAGTGGTCTTCCAGCTGTAGCCTATTGTAGCAATGACTTCGACAAAAGACTGGATGCAGCAATCGGTCTCTTCGATCTGGATTCAGAAGATGTCGACTTGATGCAAATATTCGAACGGATCGCCCCAGGAATTGCTGCTGATCCCAACAACTACGGGACATTTGCGAACTTGACAGAGTTTGATTCCACCTTGACCCGCAGAGAACTTTTCAGACAACATTTGGAGAAGCGAAGGTGGAAAATCTTCTCATCAATCGCACGTGCTGTTTCTAGTGTCGCGCACAAAGTTGCGTCAGCGGTTGCGAAAGTTGCGACTGTTATCGCCAATGATATCAAAATAGCAGCACTCGCATATGTCAAGGCGGTCAAATTTGTCGTTACAGCAATACTTGAGTTCAAGTTTAAGGTAGGCTTGTTCTGTACTTATAACTGTTCTTAGTCTAACACTGTACAGCCCCGTGCGCATTTTCACGTTGATGCAGGTTGGATACTTCCCCAGAAAGATGATTCACCATGGGGTAAAGCTTTCTTGATCCACGAATTCAAGCCCAAGGGTACTAATGCTGTGACTGAAAAAGCATTGCAAATCAAGGTAATCAATTCATTCGTCTAGCTTTTGTTTGACAAGCTAACATAAAGACAATACAGAAATTAATGGAATTAGAATCAGCCGCAGCAAGTGTACAGGAGTTCAATGTTGCAAATCCCATTATGGACTTCAAGTTGGGGAAGAGAGGAGCAACTTCCGTTGCAACTCTTTTGCCATCTGCAGGTGCAAACCTTTTGCCCGACAAGGACGATGACAAAAACGTTTCCAAGATCTCGATTTACTGCGTCAATTGTGGATTAAGAGCGTATTTTGACGCAGCAGGCGAAATCGACTTTTCCCTTGCTGAAGGTATCTCTGCAGGTCAATTACGGTTTGAAGGCGAGCTTTTAGCCCAACTGCAAGTTGGAATTCATGCGATGTATCTTTACAAGAAGAAGACGGACAAGATCAACCTAGTTCGCATTCCGCTTGCCGGATGGGAAATCCCTCACCTCATTGCCATTGGACCTCAATTGACCGTAGGTGTCCAGGCATCATGGGAAGTTAAAGCGGAAGGTTCGTGCTCCTTGAGATCGTAATTGTAACAATGACTAACTTATGTCGCAGGTCAACTATTGGCTGGTTATGCGCTCTCGATGGCTGATGCTATTACTATCATTGATATTGTGGATCATCGAAAATCAACTTCCTCTGGCTGGACGCCAACCACAAAGAAAACTTTCAGCGTGCATGGCGAATTGTCAGTCGGGTTTGCGCTGGAGTTGCCAATTGAGATCGGTGTGGGTATTAGTCTGTTGAAGTGGGATAGAACAGTCGGCCTTGTGGATACGCCTTCTTTGAACTATGACGCGAGTATTGTGGCGGATTTTGATTACAATGTTACCACGCGTGCAGATAGCACGAAACAAGTGATTACCACTCCTAAGGGCGATATCTGGGGTGACTCCAAGTGTCCCGGAATGGCGCTGGAGCTTGATTTGCGCAACCGACTTGAAGTTGATGTATTCGGCTTAAAATACATTGACCTAGGCCTGGCGAAGTTTACCAAAACACTGACAAGCACATGCGTCACGATATGGGAAAAGCCAACCAGCACACCCGTCGTACCTCCAACTGCTGGTTACAAATATATGGACTGCTATATCGACAATATTCCACGTTCCTTGCCATATTTTCCCATAACCACGCGGGCCACTAAGGAAACATGCGAAGTCGCATGTGCTGGATACTTGTACTATGGGTTAGAGGTAAGTTGTATACATAATCTCTTTGATCAAATGTTGCATGGGTTGACAATATACAGTATGGAGGCCAATGCTTCTGCGGAAATTCTGCCTTCCCTGGTAATGCAAAAGCTTCGAGCTGTAATTATCAATGTCAAGCGGATGTAGAGCAGATGTGTGGTGGCTTTTGGAGGATTGGTATCTGGTCTTACCATGACCCAGACTACTTCACCAGAGCCACAGCGACTGGTCTCCAATATTGGGCTTGGCTGAAATATGCTCCTCAAGACGATACTGGGTACTATGTTGATATCCCTACCCTGGCCAACGCGAGAGATTGGAAGTACACTGGGGTCGTGGACAATGTCAATGTCTTCCAAACCATTCCGGGGTACCCATACAGCATTCAACTGCCCGGCCAGACTACATCAGATATAGCGGATAAGATCACTGTCAATCTTCAAGGATACTTCGTGCCCAAGATGGATGGTGTTTACACGTTCACCCCGAAGACTTACGACAATAAGCTCTTAATTTGGACAGGTCCAGAAGCACATACTCGATACGGCTGGACTAACGCTGTGATCAATCAATGGGGATACCAAGAAGCTTCCATGCCCACGACACTGATTGTGGAAGCCGGTCAATTCATTCCAATCACTATTGTATGGATCAATTGGGCAGGTTCAGGCGAATTCTCCATCGAGATCACGGATCCTTCTGGCAAGAAAACAACTGACACCAGTGGGCTTTTCATGCATGATCCCAACTCAGCACTGAACGACGGACTTCGTGACACTTACGTCAAGAAGCGCAGCGCGCCCTCTCTCGCCGTGACTCCTTCCACGGCCACGATTACGGCGCCGCCAGAAGCTCCCACGCTCAATCGCCCACCAAGGAGACAAGTCACCACCGGCGTATCTGTCACGTCAAGCGCAGTTCCTAGCACGACCACCATGACCGGCTTTGACTCTGATGGCAATGAGGGGTTCGTTAGCGGCGCTCTGCCAATCGTATACGATCTGCCCGCTGGCGTTGACCTAGTCCTCAACTCCAGCAGCTTCGAACTCGTCTCAGAAGGCACATCCTTGCAGAACGTCACGGAGGATATCATGAGCGTAGCCGAATGGAATGCCGCACACAACAACTCTTTCTCAGCGCCCCTCTCCAACTCTACAGTCCCGGAGCTATCCTACGCTAACATCATCGACATTACCGGCACACTCCAGCTACATACTGGTAATGATAGCAATCTATATCTCGTCCCCGCAGACCCGACCGACGCCGCAGGCCTCTATTCCGGCTACTCAAACGTCTACGCCGGTGACTCCCAGGGCAACGTTTTCGTCTATTACACAGACGAGTACGCCGCGCTGAATGTAAGTCGCTTCCGCGCCGTCTCTCCTGACGCGATCCCGCAGACAGCTCAGATAGTCAGCCTGGCGCCCTTCCCGACTGATCTCGGCTATTTGTACGAGGTCATGGATACGGTAGAGAACGTCATGTTCCTTGCATTCTGTAACATCGAAGGTTCGCCGTCGAAGTTGTTCCTGGTCAAGAGCTTGGAGACCGGGTTGGAGATTCTCACGCGTCCGCAGTTGGCGCATATCGTTACTGGCGGTGTGGTTACTGGTTGCGGTCCGTTGGCACTTGCGGCTGCGGGAGGGGTTGGTCTTGCGCTTTGATGCGGTGGGGATTATCGCTGTTCGACCGCTTCGGTAGTATAGACGTCTGGTCGTTACAAATACAAGTCGTTCGATGTTCTTGAGCGTCAGAGAACCACTATATATTCAACTTTGTTCCCGACTCCAAACTTATGGTGGTTGCCAGAAATAGTTTGATAGTACCAAGCTCACGTGCTAAAGCCTTTCTCCGCGTCCGGCCGCGCGGCGGTGTGCAAAATCAATCGAGCAGCATCATTCTGCCGATTGGCAACAAGCATTCCTTGTCATGTGAAGCACGTCTTGGGCCTTGGAATACGGGCGTTACGAGAACATGTCATTATCAAAGATCAGCCATAAACGTTTTCTTGGCCTACTTGATCTCCTAAAAATAATAAAACTTATAAAGTTTATATTGCATTGAAGTGGGGTGGAAAAAGTGATTCGTCCTGTGGTTGGATGTTCTTTCATCTCGTGATACGCCGTTTATGATCTTAGCTCGCTCTGCGGATTCGCTTCTTTAGCGAATATTATGTATGAAGAACCAATATGTAAATCTTCCGATGCTGGTGGTCTGTATTTGATGGATATGGTGATTTGATGCTGGTTGTGCTTCGATTACTGCATTGCATGCGTGCTGATTGTGGATGACGCCGGATGGAGAAATATAATTGTGCTGCTATTTCAAAGAGGGGAAATGTTTTGGTGATATGCATATAAAGTGTACTACTCCCTCTTCGTGCTCAAAACAAATTTTTCAT
>Ga0160429_1001764_pt1 | contig 11664 bp, 21 predicted proteins | sample SolpanmetagenomR_FD_108199 | JGI IMG/M metagenome (GOLD analysis project Ga0160429, IMG submission 108199) | Solar panel surface microbial communities from Lawrence Berkeley National Laboratory, California, USA - R | ecosystem: Engineered > Built environment > Solar panel > Unclassified ... | reverse complement strand
TTGTCTGCGATTTAGGAAGCGAAGCTGATGCCATTCGACGGTCTATTCCGACGTTTGTAGCAGAATTAGCAGGTACTATGAAGGGTCAAAATTGGTATGCCAAGTTCTGATATCCTCCACCATGTTCTTAAGGTTTGTTTTGGTATATACAGCGTATATTATCTTCCTGAAATTCTTGTATTAGCAAGGCCAGGCCTATTTTTGTGTATTCAAATTGAAACCCACGAAAAGGTTCCTTAACTCATGCATGTCTGAAACTTTGGACAGGTTACGGACTCGGCAAGCCTTTTCTTCACAAGGAACAATGAAGGGTAGACAAAATGCACTCACGATGTCGTGGACAAGCGCATACTACTACTATCGCTAGGTGTAAAGGCTCGAAGTGATAAGTCAGTCACGAATTGGATGGCTAATCATAGCTTGCTTTCGAGTATGCGGAGTTGGTCGTCATGATGCATTTGCAGAGTCTCAGCCATCTCCGACCAAATGTGCACCAAGAACTCGACCTGGCACCGGGTTCTGATCCAGATGCTGCTGGCTTCGCTCAGGCTGTGTGCGACTTCAAATTGCCTCAATAAATAATGAACACAAAGTTTTGTACGAGACGAACCTGCGACAGTTGGTCACGATTTTTATTATAAAGTACCTTAGTCATCACAATACATTTTATTCTTTACAAAGTAAAATTAGTTTTATTAGTCATCCAACCTGAGCCCTGAAAGTTTTGCGGCTCATTTTTCTCCGCTTTTTGGCAGGCAGCCCTGAACCGGGGATAGATAACACAAACCCCCCGCATATCTCTTTAGATATGACACTACAATATTGAAATGTTGACTTTTCGCCTCGTTCATTGAGTTTGCTCATGGGCAACTGTTTTGACCTTCACTTCCACCTCCTGTTCAGTCTCAATGCAACGCTCTGTCCAAGCCGTGTGACGTGACGCGCCTTCTCTCTCCAGCACATTTTACCTCCTTCCAATCACCACATCATGTCCAGCCGTCGACGCAGGTCCAGTCTTACGCAATTGCTACGGCAACCTAATTCTACTGAAACCACTGGCTCGTCGGACTCCACGAGTCCATATCCTGTCCTGTCCGGCCGATCACATCCTGCACTTTCAAGTAATGGCAACCAGCCTGGGGGTTCTCTCGGCCGCACACCTGCCCGTTCTTTTGTCCACAGAGCGTCCGTTAGTGGCGCAGGTGTGCTAATCTAGTTTCGAATGCATCTTAACGAATGCTAAATCTCTACAGACAAAGCTCTATCACAATATTCCTCGCATGGTGTTCGTGAACATACCGCTGAACTAGCATCATGGGCACTCGCCGATTCTGCCTCTCACCATTCGGGCTCCCCTACGAAACGACCGTTCACAGCAGATTCGCCTTCACGGAACTCGACCTGTTTTAGCGCACCTGAGCATCCAGACAAGCAACGGCGGAGAAACTCCGTTGACTCACTGGATCTGCCGGACGTGATACAGGAAGTATCCGAGCCTGTCTCTCCTCTAGCATATACATCAGGGGGCGCGATGGAAGCCAATACGGAAGACACAGGTTTACTGTGCAGCTCGTCAGCATTGACGAACATGATTCGAAAGTCACGGAGCAATCTACGTCTGAACGGTGAGGAAGCAGGACAGAAGCAGAAAGAGACAGAAGAGGCCGAGAGACAACCCGAAGACACGTCTGATCAATTAGACAGACCGCCAGACGAGCAAACGCTCTTATTGGCCAAACCTTCGCAACCCGCAGATCACTCACTGAAACCAAGCCAAGCGCATGATGTAGAAAGTCAAGTAGGACGGGCGAAAAAGAGGACCAAATTCAGACAACTACTTTCCGAGGCACAAGGTCAGGTTGGGAACGCGTGGTATATCCTTAAAAATCCGAAAGGTTGGGACCGGAGAGTTGTATTTCGAAAATTTATCAAGGATCCAGTTGGCTTGCTGCCATGTGTTTTCTTGGGTGTCCTGCTTAATGTTCTGGATGCTCTTTCTTATGGTAACCTTATATTTCATGATGCACCATTCTTCCCTGATCAGCACGTGTAGAGCTTTAGACGATCTCTGGCATGACTACATGCATGTTTGAGCATTCTCATGATACAAAGACCTTCAAGTGGATTCTTGCTAACATTACACAGGCATGATTCTCTTCCCGCTTGGAGAACCCATATTCGAGAAAACCGGTCCAGATGGCATTTCCATGTTCTACGTCAGTTGTATCGTTGCACAGCTTGTCTTTTCATGCGGCGGTAGTATCTTCAAAGGTGCAGTTGGTTCTGAAATGGTAAGCTGAGCATAAACTCCCGGACATACAGGACCTTACCAGTTGCAGATTGAAGTTGTGCCTTTCTTCCACACGATGGCCTACAGTATCATAGCGAGGATGGGGACTGAAAGACCGGAGGTAGTCTTGGCTACTACTATAACCGCTTTCGCTATGAGCTCAGTCTTGACCGGAATTGTATTCTTCGTTCTTGGAGCCTTCAAACTAGGTTCCCTTGTTAACTTCTTCCCACGCCACATCTTAATCGGTTGTATTGGAGGTGTGGGTTTCTTCCTCTTCGTCACAGGAATTGAGGTTTCTGCGAGACTCGACGGAAACCTCGAATATAATCTGACCACATTGAAACAACTTTTCAGGCTGGACACCTTTCCCCTGTGGATTGTTCCCCTCATCCAAGCGGTTCTTCTCCTTGTCGCAAAGCGGTATATTTCTTCTCCATACCTTGTTCCTGCTTTTTTCATCACCATTGCTGGGATTTTCTACATTGTTGCAGCTGCAGCCCCTTCTGTCAATCTAGATCTTCTTCGTCGACAAGGGTGGATCTTTTCTCAGGTTGAAGCTGGAGTACCTTTTTACCACTTTTACACCTATTATGGTATGTCTTGTGAATGAACGGAAATCTTCAGAGATTAATAGAGGCCAGATATCCACGCCATAGATTGGAGTGCACTTGTATCCTGCATCCCAGCCATGTTTGCTTTGACCTTTTTCGGTATCCTCCATGTGCCTATCAATGTACCTGCACTTGCGATTGCTGCTGAGGAGGATGATCTCAATCTTAATCGAGAGCTTGTCGCGCATGGACTTTCAAATGCTCTGTCCGGGTTCTGTGGAAGTATTCAAGTAAGCTTCTTATGCTAAGCAGTGAGGTTACAACTAACGAAACATAGAACTATCTTGTTTATGTGAATAGCGAGATGTTTATCTCGAATGGTGGCAACAGCCGATTAGCCGGTCTTCTTCTGGCAGTCGCCACTTTTGGTGTCCTGATTTCTGGTCCGGGCATGATTGGGTTCGTACCAGTCATGGTAGTTGGTGCGTTGATCTTCTACCTTGGCATTGAATTACTTCAGGAAGCTCTTTGGGATACTTGGGGTAAGATGAGTCGCATGGAGTATTTGACCGTAAGTTGTGAAGTCTTCAATCCATTCGAGCGATACTAACATCACAGGTTCTCGCTATCGTGCTTATCATGGGAATCTATGACTTCGTTGCCGGTATTCTCGCGGGCATCGTTTTGGCATGCCTCAGCTTTGTGGTTCAGACATCTCGTAAGACATCCATCCGGGCAAACTTCTCCGGTCAAATGGTCGAATCGACTGTTCGCCGCCATCCTATACAGCGACACTTTTTGCATGAGGTTGGTTATCAAATCTACGTCACGAAACTTACTGGATTTCTATTCTTCGGTTCCATTGTCCAGGTAGAGAAAGGGAGCAGAGCATTGGTCGAGGAAGAAGCGTTTCATGCAGAACCCATTCGATACCTCATTTTTGACCTTGCAAACGTCCGCGGTATGGACTACAGTGCTGCTGAGGCCTTTACCCGGTTGGAGCGTATTCTCGGCAGACGAGATGTGAAAATGATATTCTCTGGCATCAACAAGGATGACGAACAAGGACGAAGTTTGCGTAATGTGGGACTCTGGAACGACGATAGCTCGGTAGAGTTCTTCGAAACGTTAAATAGTGCTCTTGAATTTTGTGAGAATGAGTTACTTACGACGTTCTACCAAGAGAGCGATGCCATGAGTGATTACTTCCCGAGCCTACAGAACCCTATGGGTAAGTGCTGAATTTCGGATCCTCGAGCATTGCTCTAACACATATCAGACATCTCCAAGATAGAGGACCAAAAAGCATATCTTTCGCCCAATGTTCGGAACCCATTGACGTCCTTCCCCTCCTCACCGCGCGCAAACCATCTCCACACCGCCGCAACGACAACACTCACAACCCACCGCGCAAATCTTCCCTCGACTTCAACTTTCCAACAGCCACATACCACCAACAATCCACGCCCAAAATCAACTTCAATCTCTAACCTCAAACAACCCCTACCACTTCTCCTCTCAGCTTTCTCAGAACACACCTCTTGCGGTCCGGACTTCTGGTTCCGCGCCCTCCCGTACTTTATACCTACCGCTTACCCCGCCGGTACTGTCCTCTACACACGCTCATCCCCAGCAACCGCTTTCTATCTACTCTCCTCCGGTATCCTGCGCGCAGAATATCTGATGCCAGCAGGTAGTTTCACAGAGAGCATCGTAGCAGGCACGACGTGTGGCGAACTTCCCTTCTTCAGCGGCACGAAGCGCACCGCGACGGTCGTAGCAGAGACGGAAGTCAAAGTGTGGATGCTAGATGAGGACGGATGGCGGAGGTTACAGGAGGAATGGGCAGAAGGGGCTAGGGAGTTTTTGAAAGTCGCGTTGGGTTTGACAAAGGAGCGGATGGACGCCGTTGTTGGGTATGTTTTGAGTAGTGCTGGGTAGCTGGTAGGTTGCGGTGGGATGGGATGTATCTGTAATGTTTCATTGAATGAGATGGTGGTTGGTAGTCAATCACATTTCTTGTTTTTCCTGGGTGGTGGAAGCAGTGTTTTTGCAGGACAAGTTCGATTTGAATGTCTGATGTCCACATGTTACGACTGGAGTTACGACTCGATCGAGTCGCAAGCATGCTTATTATTACACAGCTCCCTCAAAAAGAACCCCAGTCCAGTAACATCACCTGCAGATATGAGGCTTAAGTTATATCATGGCGACAATACAACAAATACAAGCAAAAAGAAGCAAAAAGGAAAAGATGGACGATGCCGGAATCGAACCGGCGACCTTCCGCATGCGAAGCGGACATTATACCCCTAAACCAAACGCCCAAATCGTGATAATGTGGTAAAGATAATTGTATTCTAGAGTTTAGTTTAATTTTTAGTAAACTGGCCGTGCCTCTAGTCATAAATATGACAACATCTTTAGCTTGGAGATGGGGTTGCTCAGGAATATCCGCACCTTTATATATGCCTTCAGCAAACCCCGGTATGTGTCTCTGAACATGGTCCTTGCCAACAGGAGACCAGCCAAGAACTGTATCATCTTCATTTGAGTCATTATTTGCATTTGTGTTATCGATCATAGGTGTGTCTACATGGCAAGCAGCGGCGTCAATTGTACGTGGTATATAACATTCCTTTGAAAGGATAAGATATAGTCAGCCCATGCATCATTTATCAGATGTTATCATATGCTGCATGCTCAAACTTAAGAAAAGATCGCCTTAAAATTCGGGTTGGTACAGTAGCACGACGACAGACAAGAACGACTAGCAAACACGACACTATAGCAGAGTACTTTTGTAAGGGAACTGTCATTTCTTTTGAAAGGTGCGCGTAGTGTATGCTCGCGACTCGATAACTATGCTGCACACATCCATCCAACCATTCAATAGTGGGGAATCCAAACTTCAACCGTTGTCATCACCCAACGATGTGACGTTCACTCGAGTAGAAACAAATCCATCCTATTAACTGACACCCGCATCACCACGCTCTGCCTCACCCGCCTTGTGATCAAAGGAGGAATGGAGGAGAGACTCGGCGTTCACGGACGTCTTCCTCTGCGCTTCACTCTGCGCCGCCACTCCCCCTCCTTCCGGCGTGCTTCAGTCCCGGAGCTGGCCGCCCCGTCGCTCTTCGACGGACTCGACGGTCGCAACCCCTTCGGCATCAACCAGCATGTCTTCCTCAGCCATTTCCGGACTCTTAGCGCGATTCAGCATTTTCCTCAAGCTGTTTCTAGAATTGCCGAGAAGGTGGAGAGTTACACGGAACTGTTGGTCCATACGATGCGCGAGCGGGGTCAAGTTATTTAGCACTACCGATTCAAAGGAGCTCAGCGACCCTGCTTTCATGGTCTTCCAGAAAGTAGTCTTGGTAATGTCGGTGATCGCATCTCTGAGATCTTCCGTGTCAGTAACGGTTGCTTCTCCTGATGCTCGGAGTGGACGGACGCTGACGGGGCGACTGGCGGAACGAAGGGTGTCGTCGTTGTCATCGGCGGCGTCGGCTGTGTCTTCGTTAAAGAAGGACCAAGAATCGAGTCGATGTCGTCTTGTCCTCCTGGGCCATATGGGTCTGTCATCTCGAAGTCTTCGTCACTCTGGACGACGCGGGAGCTGTGCGAGCCGCGTGAGCTTGGACGGCTCATGTTTGATTATGCTAGTTCTTATACTAGTATGATGTGAGTGCCAGAGGATTGAATGTGGTAAAGGTCTAAAGTACTTTGCAGCAAGAACCGGGACATCAAATAAGGTGCTGGCAGAAGAAGAGGCGATAATCGGTGCTGGTACCAGTATGACGGGCTGCTGAGGGATTAAGGACGGCAGCGAGTCGTTGTCTCTTCCGCTACTAAGAGGGCAATTGGGTGGGACATTTGCATGGCATATCTTGTTCGAGGATGATTATTGAAGGTTTCCAAGGTATGCAGAAAGATTATGCTGGAAGGCTATAGATCATCCTTGAAGGCTGGACATTTTAGAAGGTTGTTGCTTGAAGATACTTCTCAAAAGTACTGCTTGACGATCCGATCATGATTAAATGCTGTAAGTGCTGGTTAAAGGTTGAATGTTTAGCTTGAAGGTCCAGCTTACGGTTCCTCATTGAAAGTTGCTGTTCTTTATCTTGAAGGCTATCTTTTGAACGTTGTCTTTTGAAGGTTGTCTTTTGAAGGTTGTCTTTTGAAGGTTGTCTTTTGAAGGTTGTCTTTTGAAGGTTGTCTTTTAAGGTTGTCTTTTCTTACTTGATGGCATCGCCCAAGCTGTGCCAAGCTCCAGCTACACGCACACAATTATGTGAGTAAACGCTCGACATCAATTCGGCTCGAACAGCTGCAACTGTGGGATGCTGTTGACCATGAAGAGTAAGAATCTTTTCTCCGCTACGATTGAAGCGGAGAGAGAGGTCCTTACGTTCGGCTCACCCCAAGCCCTCACAGGGTCATTGAAGACATTTCAGGGAATATGATGGTCGTCGGAACTGTTACAGACAGTGCCATTACCTGATAGGGCAGGGCTACAAATTGCAACAGCTCTCGTGGAATATAAGTGTTGGCATCCTTTGTCTCTAGCAAGATCCATTCGTCCAGCACGGCGAGATACCAATTGGGTTTCCGAAAAAAGATTCGAAAGAATGTTCGACAATCCGTTAATTATCGAATATGTCTGCGGAACTGCATACGTGTACTTTCTTGCAGGCCGTCTCCGACGTCGTGGTCTGCCATTGGATTTTGTAGTGTTGTCAAAAGGTTTTCAAAGAGGCAGAGTGGGAGAGTACAACATAAATTCACCGAACCTAATTGTCTTGGCGGAGACATTGTTTGTTCTTTTCCTGCGTCTTGCCAGAAGACGTGACAATACCACCTTATTACTGTAAGATAGATGCGGGACACTAGTGACTAGAGCGACCAAGGTTTGTATCCTTTGCTGGCAAACTTTGCGGATAACAATTTTCCATTGTGAGAGTAAGTTTGCTTTTCGTGTGAAACATCCGTCTTTGACAAACACTCATAAGGGAAGTAAATCAGATCAAGTGTAGATACCGTTTCAACTTCGCCTCGCCTCACCATTGAACATAAACTTACCACCCCTAGTCTCTTCTCCTCACTCCCCAGGCCACGGCGGATCCACCCTCCGTCTAAAACACGCCACGAACTTCTGCCCGGAATTCCTCTCAACTTTCTTCCCCTCCTCCGTCTCCGTCCTCATAGTCTTCACACACTCATCCGCCTCTTGCTCCTCCTCGCCCACCCTCTCGAAACTCGGATGCCCCTCGAAATGCCCCACCATCCACAAATGCAGATCCTCCACATCAGTGATGGTGTATACTATCCCTGTACCTTGGCGCATAACGTATGCGTACTCAGAAGCTAATGTTGCGGAAACAATGCGCGCTTTGTGCTTCCGTGCTTTGAAGTGTGGGTCGGGGAAGCAGAGGAAGATTTTTGTGAGCTGGCCCTGTTTGAAGAAGTTGGGGAGGAACTTCATCGTGTTGGCACGCATAACGGAAACGTTTTGGTAGCCACCGGGTGTTGAGACTGTGTTGGTGGGTGTGGTGGAGGGAGTTTCTATGGTATTGGTGCTGGAGGTAATGTGCTGTGCGCGGAGGGCGCGGATCTTGTTGTCGACATATTCGGTGACTGAAGTGCGGATCTCCATGCCTAGGGGAAAGGTGTCAGAGAAAAAGTCAGTGACATCGCTTCTATATCGCAATCGTACCCAATATAAGCGTCTCCGGCATCTTCGGTGCAAGCGCGAACAAGAGTCCTCCAAATCCACATCCAATATCAGCGACCTCTACATCCTGTGTCAGAGATGTGACTGTGCTCCTCTCCTGCTCTTGAATTGTTTCTTTCGCAGCAAATGCAGGATAAAGAGCCGCCCAGTCCATAGCGGCCGGACTCACCGGACTAACCAACACCAGTCAGTATTTCCTTGGCCGTGAAACAAAAAGGATACTGCGGCCATACGGACTAGGTCAGGTCGTGGTCCGAGAAAGGGTTGGCATGTGCGCGTTGCCTGTAGAATTTCTTCTTGGGCAGCTCGCCGGCGGACTCTTGGAGTGACGCGCGGTAAGTGTCGCGTTTTTGCTTTTTCGACATGCCCGTCGCGGTGTTGTCCGAAGTTGGGGTTGCGGATGGGTCGGAGGCATCCATCGGCGCTTTGCGTTTCGTAATTCCTCCGCGACCCATGTTGTTGTTACTTGAATGATGAACTCGTGGTTCGAAGAATATCAAAAGTCATCGAGAAAGTGCGGAATTGAATGCGATTCAGAGTCATGCAGGAGCAGCTACTCGTACGCCGATGGGCAAGAAGCCAAGTCATGTTTGTTTGTATGAATTGTCAACTATGGGGTATTTGAAGGAGAAACATTTAGAATCGTAGGAAAGAAAATTAGTAAGGATAACTGTGCAGATAGCTATATGCTACTGTTCTTTACAAAGCCTAAATCCTAACGCCATATGAAATCGTGTCCTCGTCAAATCGTTACCTAAACTCCATGGCACTCATACAGCCACGATCGTCTACATGTTTCAGTTTGAGTTGTTGGAACTTCTCACTCTTGGAGTGGAAGTAGATGCCTGTTACGACGCCCTCAATTTGGTTGAAACATATGTAGTAGAAACCTTCGAAGCTGGCTCCAGAAATGGTACGAACGCGGTGATCGGGCACTAAGAAGTGCTCTTTCCATCGCATGAATAATGTTTCTCGTTCGGCGAAATTCTTGAAACTGAAGTCGCGATTTCTGGCGTCCCTTTGTAAAGGCTTCCATGCTGGAAACCGGTTCCAGTGTTGCATGTCAACTTTATCTGTAGAGCCCCAATCGGGATGTCTTGTGAGGAAGGAATACTTGGTACCAATTATCTCGCCTTCGAAGTATGTTGTGAGGGTGGGGTGGTCCGGAGTCAGACCTGGTTGACAGGTTTAGTATAAAAGCTCGAGCAGATGACTTGTGGAACACACCTTCAATTCTCAAATAACCACAGACGAAAGCCTCGCTCATGTCGACATGTTTAATTTCCACGGACACGTTATATACCTGGCGATCCGACTCTTGAGTCCCCCTGAATTTGCTGCCATGCCGTAGGTAGGAAGAAGTGTACTTTGGTAACTCCTATCCATACTATTAGTTACGCGCCTGATAATACAGCTCACTCCGGGCGAATCTACCTTATGTATAGGAGTCTCTGGGCGTTGGAGTGTTGGTGGGAAGGATGTGGTTGGCATAGGTGAAGCAGGAGTCGGCGATTGGGAATCAGACTCTTGCCCAGCGGTGACATCCGGAGTAGCAGATCGATGGGAAACCTCTGTCATTTGTGTATCCGCATCTTTCTCTTGAAGTGGTGTGGACAAAGACGCAGTGGTTGCGGCGGTCTCGGGTCGTGTGACTTGACCGACTGCTGGACTGGTGCGGCCGGGTTCAACTTGATCGCCATTGATCAAATCCTCGCCATTGGCGCGAACCAGACCGTCCTGCCTCACTTCTTCCGGAGGACAAGTTGTGTAATGAATGGAGGAGAGTTCGGGCGCAGGAGTGTCTTCAATCGTGCTAGGAGTCGGCATAATCAATCAACGGCGCGACAAGGACTCGATAACGCGGGTTGTTTGTGCGAAGTGACAATTGCCAAGAGAAACGCTTCTTAATAGTGCCATTAGGCCTGAGATTTTAGACACATATTCTCTTGTTCTTGGAGATGCTGAGGATGTGATTGTGGAAAGTAACGGCGCAAAGTGATGCGAGTTCGGGGGAAGGGACGAATGTCGGGCGGGCCGTGGCAAATGCCATCAGGCGATGATGATGTTGTGCAGCAATATCAAGCGATCTCAATTATCATGCACCGACTATTATATTGTAGATAGTTAGAAGCTATTCTAATTGATTCGACGCATCGTTCTCATATGCGGTCACATTCTTCTCCGTCAGCTACAGTTGCCTTCCGGTATGTCCAATCATCACGTGCTCACTAATCATTCCTGTTCTTCAATTACAAGTGCTTGAATTGCGATATCCACGAGTGCAAAGAGCACCCGTGCAAGTGCCACGAAGACTTCTGCGACTGTAGTGGCCAGCCTTGCTTGCAGTAGAAATTGGAGTGTCCGTTTTTGATACACTGCTTCTAGAGCTTGCGACTCATTGACTTGATAAACAAGATTGCAGGCTTTTGCGGTGAAGCAGGATCATCATTTGTATTCAAATGGGTTTGATCTGGGGCAAATTTTAGCCAAAGTTGCCCATAATACAGTCCCCAGCTATATGCTGACGTTCGCAACCTACCTTGAAATGGAGAGCTATCAATGAAAACACCAGCGCCTTGAGATCTTGCACCAAATAGTAGAAGACTCTCAAGCCTTCTGGGTCCTCGGATTCTGTGACATCGACAAGAGAACCGATCTTTGCAGTCTGTGGATACGTTGTAAGCGTTTGAAGCTCTTCCTCGTAGCTTAATACTCTTACCTCAAAAGAGATGTGCTCGTTGCCAAGACGAATCTCAAGCTCTTGACGACCATCCTTGTTTTTCTGCGGCCATTTCGTATCGTCTTCCCTACTTGAATGAGCACAATTCGCACACTCTAGATCAGGCAACGAACTTCATGATTTCACTCTCCTTAATAATTCTTTTTATTTCCGCTATCATTAACGAGCTCACGCACACTGCATTTCATAAGCCATTGTCCTAGAGAAGCAACACCATTGCGCGTACTCTCTTTGCGGATGAGCGAGTCATTGCGGTAATTTGAGTTATTAGCATATCGTGCAGAAGCACTCCTGCCGTCACCTAGCGCCCGGAAATCGAATTCTACCACTATTAGAGATGGAT
>Ga0160429_1001762_pt1 | contig 11670 bp, 14 predicted proteins | sample SolpanmetagenomR_FD_108199 | JGI IMG/M metagenome (GOLD analysis project Ga0160429, IMG submission 108199) | Solar panel surface microbial communities from Lawrence Berkeley National Laboratory, California, USA - R | ecosystem: Engineered > Built environment > Solar panel > Unclassified ... | reverse complement strand
TAGCTCTCTTCAATCGGCTCTTTCTCCATGGTCACAAGCTCCAAAAATTATCCTCATACCTTTTTCTCGATTTCCTTCGACCAAGCCTATTCGTTTAGCGCCTGTACTTCCTCACGTTCTGCTTGAGTCCTCAAAAGAAAGCTGTTTCTGGTCTTCTTCACTGATGTGCGACACGACTACGAGGACGTAGCATATTCAGCTTGCATACTAGCCCTTTCCTGAATATATCCGTCATCTTCCTTGCTCGAAATGATGCAGATTGAAGCCGACCGTATCCTCGCACCATGAAGGCATTTCAGTGACACGCAAACTCCTAAACAAGTTTCGCGCCAGTAAAAATATTCAATTTGGGGGTTTGCCGAATTACGGCTCTGCAGCTCTAGAGTGATGTAGCTTTCTTCTAAGCCGCTGCACAAGCCAAGTAGAAAAGCGACTGCTTGGCGCATCCACAACTGTCCAGAAAACATGGGCGCAGCAGATGACCGCGGTGTAGACCAGACTCAGGCTAAAAGTGAAGCCGACCGCATATAGTACTTTGTTATGCCGATCAAGATTGCTTGTAGCCCAAGTAAAGAAATACAACGACAAATTCCCCACAAACTCCATGAGAAACCAATGAATCACATAAATGCTGAAACTGATACGTCCAATGTACAGGCACAAAGGCTTGCTAAGCAGCCTCCGCAACACAGCTAGCTGCGAAACGCAGAAGACATTCAACAGTGCGCTGCATGATGTCCACCAGTACGTTCTCCACGTCCAAGTGGGTGGGATCCAGGTGGATATGAATCTGAAGCCTGGGCTGGTTTGGGCGTAGACACCAGGGTAGCTGCCGAGCCAGAGACCTATTGCAAATCCACACCATAATGCAGTGTTGTAGATTATGCTCCAGTCAGTAGTTCTTGCCAATTTCTGTTCAAGAGATGCGAACCATGGCTGTACCATAGCGATTGCGAAGCCGCCCAGAAAGAGCAGCATGTCCATTCGGTCGGCTATGATGGAGTAACCCATTAGGCCAACGATAACGGCCATAGCATACCGGTGCTCGAATTGGACCACGGCAATCTGTACCATGAAGAGAAGGAGTGAGGCCCGATATTCTAAAGGAATTGTCCAGAGCACATTATTGTACGGGTTTTCTAGTTCGATGCGGGGACGCGATGATGAAGAAAGAATAGCCGTCATGTTGTAATTGGCAACAGTAAGATGTCCTAATTGTTGCACAAAGCTAGAGTCGCTCGGAGGATTCCTAGATACTATAACAGGCTTGACAGTCGCAAAAGCAGCTTCATATTCACCCCAACAGTTGGAAGATTCCATTCTGTCTATGCCCAGATGATGACGCATATTCAAGTAATGATACAGGAAAGGAATTACCGTAGAAGCCCACGCCGGAAGATACAGCCTCACAAACCGCCGAGAAATACTGGAACTAAAGGACTGAAGCATCTCGGAGTCTTTTTCACACCCCTTTGATCTGCGCATTAGTTCAACTGGCTTGACCGATAGCACGTAGCCACTGATGACAAAGAAAAGGCAGACATTCGCTGGTCCTGCATACAAAAGGCGTATTACTGGAAGTTGAAGCAGCGAAGATGACATGTCGCTCTCAGGGGTTCCATAAGCGATATCGGAGTCACGAAGGACGTAACCTGACCAGTGATATGCTATGATGGAGAGTGACGCTAATCCACGCAGTCCATCTAACCATGATGTCTTATGAGCGCTGTGGGAGGGCGTTAAATGAAACCGCCATATCTTTTTACGCAAATTTCGAGAATTCAGGAACGAACCCGGCTCGTTCGTTACGAGCTGTAGTGATTCTTCTTCGTGTGGCTTCATGATCTATCAGCCATGCGAAGTCACAGTAGCCGCAACACAGTTTTTGATCTTCTGAAGTGTGCTGAGAGCGAATTCCAGTTCAATCGTGATGGTGTTTTCAAGACACGTTGATGCTTCTTTTCGAGCCAAGAGGATTGAGTTTATTACCCGACTGAGCCTTGGCGTGACGAGAAAGGGGGCTGGGTAATAATGCGCTGAGCGTGCGTCCGCTTAAAACTTATTACTCATCTAATAAAACAATCTGCTTTCTGGTCGCAAGAGGAGGAAAAGCCAGGCGAGGATACACTTCACTAAAGCAGACTGTATTTGGGAAGGACTTCGTTGAAGAGCATTGATTATTTCAAACATCCTGCTGTTGCCTCCTGTTCGCCATGTTCCATATGAAAACAGACAAAGCTACGATCTCGGTGAAAGAAAAGCTTGTCCTGCTGGCAGCTCATCTCCAATGCGCGATCGCGAGAGACCGGAAAAAAAAGATCAACATAGAATCAGACCAAGTCGAGCAAGAGGATATGTCTGGGGCCACTGCCCAGCTGAATATCATCATTGCGCGGGAACAGGCTCCTCTCTCGAATGCTCTCCAATGCGTGCTGCACTACCCGTCACAACTCTCCTTGAATTCCCACACAAGCGCGGCGGGTGAATGTTTGCGTTTGTACCTTTTAACAAAAAGGTGGAGGCCATAACAACGAGAAACAAGGGCAGGCGGAGCTTTACATCATACTGACATGGTTTTCGTCACAGAGTGTTCACTGGTGAGATTTTGACATAGTGCCCTCCAGCCTTTAGCATACGTCTCATCCGCAATCGCCAAGCTGGCATCAGTGATCATCCACTCAATATAATGATGCTTGTCGTCAGGTCCGTCCTTGGGGTCTTCCTTTTCCGGCAGAGCTCCCTCGTCTGGCGACACTCCATCTCCTCGTTGGACCAGCTTTGCGTTCTGTTGTTCATCGAGATTTTGCCATGGTCTTAGACTCGCAAAGACTCTGATTCTGTCCTTCTTCTCCACTTGATCTCGCGCGGCGGTGACCTCCTCTGCTGACGCGCCTTGAATGTGCGTGTGGATCTGGCAGGCGTGTGGCGTGCCGGGGTTGAAGTACACCATCGGCTGACCTTCTGCCGTGCGGTATTCAGTTGTAGCAGCCATGATGGCCGAAGCGACTGTTTTCATTTTTTCGTACTTGCGCCCGAAGCTGCCGATGTTGAGGTTGTACCCGCGCTCGCAGTCTATAATCTCCTGGTAAGACGTCACCATGTTCCCGCCCATCCTCCGCTGCCACACCTTGGCCGTGCTCATAAACGTTTCATCGGAGCTAATCAGCATCGCACCACAGACAGCGCCGAGTCCTTTGTAGAAGCTGACGTAGACCGAGTCGAAGAGTTCGGCAAGGTTCGCGAATGACCGGTTGTTGTGGTGTTGATAGTACGGCTCGACTTCCCACAATCGAGCGCCGTCCATATGCAGCTTGACTCCGGCGGCTCTGCACAGCTTTGAGATCTGGACGAGATCTTCCCAGGGGTATGTTTTGCATCCGAGCTCGCGATTTGGTAATTCCAGTAGGATGACCGCAGGTCGTCGATCGGCTGGCAGTGAGGTGACGGCCTGTATGTCCTCGACTGTAGGCACTTCGAGCTTCGATTTTCCTACAAGGATGCGGTCGAGATTGAACGTCTCTGCGTAAGAACGCTGTTCGTGGATCTCCAAGTGACTCTTGCTGTGCCACGCAACTCTGTTGTTTACCCCAGCGTCGCAGTAGACTTTAAGGGCCACTAGCTGAGCTTGAACGCCGGTAATGAAGAACAAGCCGTGTGTTTTTCCCAGAAGCTTGGCTATGTGTTTTTCGAACTGCTCCTTGTGTACCCCTGCTTCTCCATATTTATCCTTGTCCAGAGGCTCGGTGGGAAAGCTGAGAAGATGGGAGCGCTCATCGATGAGATCCTGCCCGAGTTGCCGCAGCATGTAGCTCTTTGGCGAAGTAGCATAGTCGAGCGTGCTTCGTAGCGTTTCTACAGGCGACTCCGAGGTCGTTCGAGGTACCAGATTCGTCACCGGTGTAGTACTATCATCGCGTTTCGTGGAAGCATCGAGGGCCATGATTTGTGTTTTGCGTGCGACCAAATCCAAATGTTTCACCACGTCTGGATGTTGAAGAGGAATAATGCATTGCGACTCGAAACAACGTCTACACGTACTGATGCCTGTCTTCGCACAGGTGCACCTGCCTGTTTCGGATGACGGCGGAGCTGTCCAGTGCGATAAGCAGAGCCGGTTCTACGAGATTGTCAGTCAAGACTTTCTCGGTGCAATCTAGCGCATTGAATCTTATATAATGACGATTGCAAGCGCTTGTGGTTTTGCACAGGCGAAATGAAGAAGGCCATTCCCGGCGGCGGGTGTGCCAAGGCTTGGTTGTAGCCCCGCTAACAACAATATCCTCCAAGAATCCTGCTCTGCTCCACACGCACTCACTTTCGAAAGCTGTGGACGAGCAATATTAATATCTCATGAGGCTCTCAGAATCTGCCTACTTGCCGCCTATGAAACGAGCCCTCTTCGACTTTTCTCCATCAGCGCAGCGCGATGCAGACCGCAACCTGAAACGAACCCGCCTCTCCACTTGATGAATTAGTTCACACGCAAGATGGCGACAATACATCCGAGTACCTCAAACTTTGCGCAAGATGCAAGACTGCACGCTGCTGCTCCCCCGAATGTCAAATGGCGGGGTGGAAAACATACAGGAAGGCTTACGCTGTGGCAAGGGATGTCTTTCAATAGCTGTGAGAAGCCATGACACAAATATCAACCATGCAGTGGAAAGTCGGCCATTATTGAGACGTACAAGGATTGACACAATGCCTCTACAATTCATGACGGCGGCAGAACCGGTTTATCCTAGAAGGCATAGTGGGACAGAGCAGTGCCGCTATGGTGAAGGCTCTTCGCTTTCAACAAGAACCTTCATCCTTCATGGCGATATCATAGACTCCTTCCTCAACGCTCTCAGTCTTCTTCGGTACGGGTAGTCTGTACATTTCGCTTCACCTTTGCATTGCGACCGCCGCATCCACAAGTGATTTTGATACAGCGTGCCCGTGAGGCGTGTCCATGTCAAAAAGGCTCGCAGGAGCGCATTTCAAACACTTCGCCGTAAACATCTTGCGGAGGAACAATGGTATCTTGGAGTGATGATATGGATTTGCATTGGCAACAAAAATAATTGCAGAGCAATAAACATCTCGCACTTTTGAATTGCTATGGCCCTCCAAGCACATTATCACATAACACGCCGCCAGTGCTTGATCCCTGTGAATCACTTTCAAGCCTCGAACCGCCACTGTCTCAGGCCATATAATGACATGGCACGAGTGAGGCCTGTACTAGACTTTGCAAGTTGGCTTTGCCGCCATGCTGAAACATCAGTATTATATGTGGATCTTCATTGAACAAACATTTAATCTTCGTCTGATGTCCTTGGGATGACAATCTTCTCTGGTTTCCATCTCCTTTCATTGTATCAATACCTGCATCTCATAACGCTCCTGTTTCAAAATGCGCTCATTCACACCCCTAGGACTTGCAGGGCTGGCATCAGCGTCGGCCATTCAGAGCTCAAACAAACCAGCAGTCATCACAACCACTTCCTTAACGGTCGTCCCACTCATCGTCAATCAAGGAATCCCAACTACCGGACCCTTCGTACTCATCCCGGGTATCTTGACCATGACTTTCCACGACTTGCCCGCATATGTCTATATGGAGACTGCCACTACCTCCACCGTGACGATCATCAGCACCCTTGCAAGCTCCGCGTCTGTCGCCAAAAGTACCAGCTCCAACTCTGTCGCCAAAAGTACCAGCTCCAACTCTGTTGCCAAAAGTACCAGCTCCAACTCTGTCGCCAAAAGCACAAGCTCCACGATCCCACAAAAGTCCAGCTCCACCTCCATCACTAAAGGCGCTTCGTCCATAATATCAAAGCTCAGCTCCACTTCCGCCCTGAGGAGTCCAAGTTCTATCATCGTACAAATCAGCTCCAAGATGACCTCGCACGCGAGCTCAGCTTCAACCATCTCGCAGGCCGGCTCCAAGACGACCGCTCAAGCCAGCTCCGAGACGACCGCGCAAGCCAGCTCCAAGACAACAGCGCAGATGAGCCTCAAGAGAACGACAGCTACTGTGTCGTCCAAAGTTTCAACCACCACCGTCCGCACATCCAAAACCAGCTCATCCTCCTCCTCCTCTACGACCGTCGCGACTGAATGCGACTTTGAAGGCATAGCTGGATTTTGCGGCTCAGGAAAAACCTGTGTTGATGGGAAATGCTACAATTTTGGTAGTGACTACTACAATTGCGGCTCGCCACAAAACGTTTGCAATGCCACTCTCTACACAAACTGCTATGACGGCAACTGTGTGAACGAGAAAAACGACCCTCTCAACTGTGGACAGGGAGGTTTCGTATGTGCCTATGACGGAAGCGAGGGTTGCAATAATGGAGTTTGTGTCGGACTTTCCTGGGACCCTAATAATTGTGGCACAGTGGGTAACGTCTGTGCCAGTGGGCAATGCTCAAACTACAAGTGCGTCTGAACGTAGTGTTGCAGAAGTCAAAAGCAGCACTTCGCTGCATGACAGCGCCATAAAGGATGAAGTTTGTGTAGACAGCGGCAGTAACAGAAGTGTTATTGATGGCGATTCAGACGTCAAACGCTGAACGGTGGTGCTTTTACGACATTATTACTTGTTCTAAAGACACTGGGCCACGATGTCTGCAGCGGACAAGAATCAGTCCGATGCATCACTCCGAGACAAGGTCCGTCCATGCGATGATCGTGCCTTCCTCGACCGCCACCTTTTATGCCACTACGAGAACTCCAAGCGGGGAAGAGCGGTACGAGTATTGGTACCTGGACGATGTGTACACCTCCACCTTCTGCGCGATGATCCATTTTATTTCACCCCCGCACTGAAAGAGATGCATGGCGGCGCTCTTTAACCCGAATTGTGCTTCACTCTTCCGCATCACAAACCCCCTCACTGCAAAGTACTTTAACTTTATACCCATCACGGTTCATGGTATCCAACACAGCACTCGTATGTTCGTTGCACACAATGTCGTTCTCTTTCCCTGCCGCTAAACCCGACTGGTCCAACCTCCAGGTTCTACATCGAAACACACTCCCACCACGGTCATACTTTTTCTCCTACTCCTCAAGCAGCGATGCCCTCCAGTACGACGTTTCCAAGTCGAGATCCGTATGTTTGAGTGGCATTTGGAAATTTTATCACTCCAGCAGCCCCTTTGAAGCGCCAAATGGCTTTACTGCTTCTGGTTTCGACATGTCTGATTGGCATGACATCCAGGTTCCTGGTATGTGGCAGCTCCAAAACTATGGACGACCGCAGTACATAAACGTCATGTTCCCCTTTCCATGCGATCCGCCCAATGCACCTTTTGAACATAATCAAACTGGATGCTATGTTCGACTTTTCACGTTGCCATTAGAGCTTAGAGGTGAGAATCTTCGACTGCGCTTCGAAGGTGTTGATTCGGCTTTTCACGTGTTCTTGAACGGGCATGAGATAGGTTACTCGCAAGGGTCTAGAAATCACAGCGAGTTTGATATCACATCCCTTGTGAACAACAATGGCGAGAACATATTGGGGGTGCGAGTCTATCAGTACTGTGACGGGTCGTACATTGAAGATCAGGACCAGTGGCGTATGAGTGGTATATTCAGAGACGTGTTTCTCGTGGCTTTTCCCAGAGTTGCCATAGAAGACTTTCATATCAAAGCCGCGCTTGATGAATTTTACAAGGATGGCGTCCTGTCCATTAAAGTCAAGACAACTGGTGCAGGAACTCTCAAGGTTGATCTTTTGGACGACAACAAATCGCATATCAAGTCTGTCACAGAAGACATCGACTCCGGATCCACGATTGAGATTCCTGTAAAAGGGCCGCAGAAGTGGACGGCTGAAACCCCGTACCTGTATCATTTAGTGATGCACTTCGGTCATCAGGTCATTGCCCATCGTATAGGTAAGCTTTGCTCTCTTTCCCATTAAAACGGGATGAGTCAATAACGCAGAGACATAGGGTTCCGCAGCATTGAGATTAAAGACGGTATCTATCTTGTGAATGGAAACCGAGTGATCTTCAAAGGTGCCAACCGGCACGAGCATCATCCCGAACATGGTCGCGCTGTGCCATACGAGTTCATGAAGAGAGACCTTATCTTGATGAAGGAGCATAACATCAACGCACTACGCACATGCCATCAACCAAGCGACCCGAGACTGTACGATTTGTGTGACGAGCTAGGCATCTGGGTCATGGACGAAGCAGATCTCGAGTGCCATGGATTCGCTTCAGTCTTTCAAGAAGCTTTGCCGTATCCTGAACGCCATTTACCTTTCGAGGACAACAAAGAAGAGCTCTACAGAAGAGCCGCCAGCTATACATCGGACAATCCAGAATGGAAAAAAGCATACCTTGACCGAGCTGAACAGCTGGTAGCACGCGACAAAAATAGAACTTGCGTCATCATGTGGTCTCTCGGTAATGAAGCGTTCTATGGCCAGAATCATCGAGCAATGTATGAATTCATAAAAAAGGAGGATGACAGCCGACCCGTGCATTATGAAGGAGATCGAGCCGCAAAGTCGGCAGACCTCTTCAGTCAGATGTATCCTTCGGTGAGCAGCATTATCAAACTTGGTCAAGAAGACAATTTCACGAAGCCACTGGTTCTTTGCGAGTTCGTGCACGCTATGGGCAATGGTCCAGGCGCTATCAAGGAGTACATCGACGCATTCTACAAATATCCAAGGCTTCAGGGTGGCTGGGTGTGGGAGTGGGCGAATCACGGACTGAAACTCGCACGACCTGACGGCCATGGTGCGTTTATGGCGTACGGAGGTGATTTCGGTGATGAGCCCAACGATGGCAACTTCGTGTTCGATGGCGTTCTTCATTCGAACCATACGCCACAACCGGGAATGCTAGAGTATGCAAAGGCGATTGAACCTGTGCAAGTCCTTTCGGGAACAAGTGAAGAAGTAGAAATCATCAACCGATATGATTTCCTCACCCTTGACCACTTAATATGCCACTGGGTGCTGGACGGAGATAAAATGCCGCAACTCGAAGGTGTTGTTGAGATTCCACCAGGCATTAAACCGCATACAACAGGAAAGCTGAGGATGTTTCCACTTCTCGAACAGTCCTTAAAGAAGGAGGCTTACATCACGTTGCGGTTCCGTCTTCGTGAGAAAACTAAAGCACTCGCCGCTGGCCACCTTGTGGCTACTGGACAAGTCCAAATTCATGCAGCTGAGGCATTTGCCGCAGTGACGCCAAAAAATTCCTCTCAAGAGCCTACCGTACTTCATCGTGATCCAGTCAATTTGGAAATTGAAGCTGGAACTTCCAAGTTCGTGTTCTCACTCTCGAAAGGCACAATCACATCTTGGCAAAAGGCCGGAGAAGAGTTGATCCACAACGACAAAGGACCTGTTCTGGATTTTTACCGAGCAATCACGGATAACGACAGACCCGAAGACGGCAAAGAATGGATCTCCAAGCGCCTCCATCAGCTTCAGAACGATACAAGGTCCGTTTCTTGGTCTCAAGATGCCTCTGGTATAATCGTGTCAGTGGACACCAAGTCCATGCCTCCGGTTCTTGAGTGGGCGATCACGGCGACCACAACATACGTCTTTGCAGCAGATGGGAGGATATCCATACATGTCAAAGGTGAAACACAAGGTATGAATGCGCCTTCGACATTTGCACGTATCGGCTTCACAATGTCACTCTCGCCCGGATTTGAGAAGGTTTCGTGGTTCGGGCGCGGACCAGGGGAGTCGTACATTGACAAGAAGATGTCTCAACTCATGGGGACGTATGAAGCGAGCATTGATGAGCTCTGGACCGAGTACGAGTACCCTCAGGAGAGCGCGAACAGGACTGATGTATGGTGGGTTAATCTCGAGAAGCGTTACGGCGGTGGAAAGACCGTGGCAGTCAAAGCTCGATTCGGAACGCAAGAAGGTTTTTCGTTTCAGGCGAGTCACTACACGACCAAGGATCTTGACGATGCGAAGCATCCTTTTGAACTGCATCGGATGAAGAAGCAGCAGACAATCCTTCGTCTGGATGCTCGGCATCATGGCTTGGGTACTGGCAGCTGTGGACCTAAGACTTTGGAAGAATATAGCCTGCAGAGTGCCCCTTTTGAGTTTGACATTGAGCTAGAGTGATGAGCTGTTCAGCGAGCAATCGATCTTGTCATGTACACATCATCCATATGTCGAGATTCACGTGCGTACAATGCTGAACCCGTGGTGTGCTCCGCTTGTCAAATGCGCCAGAAATCAAATCCTAGTACTGGGAACTTTGGGAAGTACCAGTGACATTATCGGGGAAAGTAGGATTTCTTCCGGCTTGTGCGTCTCTTTCTGTCATTACTCCCGCGGCCTCACAGCCTTCAGGCTGGCATTCCGAGATACGATTCGGTGTCGAGAGGTGTCCGCCGTACTGCTCTCGCATAAACGAGGTGAGTTTTTTAATCACACGTGGTTTTCGCTGTAACCGACCCGTCTCGTATGCAGGATGTACAAGATATCTAGGTACGTACTTCGATACCTTCGCTGCGTCGGCCTTGAAAGCTCCCAACTTCTCACGAATTCGCCAACATGAAACGCATGGCAACCCCGCATACAACACAAGAAGTTACCTCAGATTGCCGGGAGCGGGGTAGCGTCATTTTGTTAGCGGCTACTGCGTAAGGTGCGTGACGTGTAAGTGACTTGACAACTGTGGCAGTATCGCATACGCGCAAAGCTCTCGTCGCTTTCTTCAGAAGTTCATTTCTACGCAATAGACCGTCCGGTTTAGGAGGGCGAACACACGTCTTTCTTCAGTACGTACTTACCCCGCACAATTTGTGTCTATATATCCTCATTCTTGCTCCATTGTGATCCACTTCCCCAGTGTTGATTATCCCGCTTATCGTTGATCTCTCCTGGGAATTTGATCAATCCATTCCCTTCCTACTCTGCCCCGTCGAAAAGAACCGCTTCCTAAAATGTCAGACGTCTGGGAGCGGAAGCATGGGTCGACTACCGACGAGTACCACAAAGAAGTTGGTGGTGACATCCATGAGGTTCAGACCGCCTCTGTAGCATTGGAAGCCGCTGTCGCTGAGGAGAAGCCTTCCCTTACCTCTAAGGGAATGCTCAAGCTCTATGGTATCATCGGTGTCGGCTATCTGCTTTCTACAATGAATGGGTTTGACGGGAGTCTTATGGGCAAGACCTCTCCTTTGCCTCCTCTTCTCGCTCTTTTCTTGCTGATATGTTGCAGGGTCCATCAATGCAATGACTCCTTATCAAAAGTCTTTCGGCCTCACCGGTGCAGGCTCTTCTACGGGAATTGTCTTCATCATCTACAACCTGGGACAGATTGCTGCTTTCCCATTCCTGAGTTTCTTGGCCGACGGATACGGTCGTCGTGTGGCGATGTTCGTTGGTTGCTTCATCATCTTGATCGGTACAGCGGTGCAGGTTGCCGCTCACAATCTTAACACCTTCATGGGAGGTCGATTCATACTCGGCTTGGGTGCTGCTATAGCAAGCGGCGCTGCCCCTGCCTACGTTGTGGAACTCGCACATCCTGCATATAGAGGAGTTCAAGCTGGAGCCGTAACGCACGCTTGTTCTATGGAGAGGAAGATCGAGGTCAATACCTTCCAATCCAACAAGTGTCAAGAGCGTTTCTGGATGCTGTGGACCAGGGCGGAATGGGTTACCAGGGC
>Ga0160429_1001760_pt1 | contig 11682 bp, 8 predicted proteins | sample SolpanmetagenomR_FD_108199 | JGI IMG/M metagenome (GOLD analysis project Ga0160429, IMG submission 108199) | Solar panel surface microbial communities from Lawrence Berkeley National Laboratory, California, USA - R | ecosystem: Engineered > Built environment > Solar panel > Unclassified ... | reverse complement strand
CTGGCAGCAGCGCGGATGAGCTAACAGTGGCCACCTACGACGATGTGCAGCTCATCGACCACTCGGCGCGCGCCTCTTCGTACCGCTACACGCTCGGCAACGACAGCGTACGGACCACCGCCGCGCCGCGCTTTTACTATACGAAGCCCGGCACCTACACCATCACGCTTACCGTGCAGGGTGCCAACAAGCAGACGGCCACCGCCACCCGGCGCGTGCGTGTGCTAGCGCGCGTGGCGAAGCAAGTAGTCATCCAAAACTTAAATGACGAGGTCAACTCACCCCAGCATAACCTCGTGAATGGGACGTATTGGGTGGTGGTGCGCCTGGGCGAAAACAACGTTCAATACCCCCGGCCCACCAGTGGCAACCCCAGCTTTGAGGCGCCCATTCTCTACCAAAGTCCCAAAGTGACGCTGACGCAAGCTAGCCTGCCCTATACGTTCACACTGCCTACGCCGCTGATACTCAACTATCCGGCCTTGCGTTCCATTACATTGCCGACCGTCCGGAACAGCATGGGCTACACGGGCGTGGGTTACGGCCTGGAAGTATACGAGCAGGATGCGAACGGTACCGTCTACCTGCTCACGTCGTCGTACCTGCCCTACTACCGGTCGCCGTCGGGCAGCATAACCGATTACGGCACTGATTTTAAGCAAAATATCCTGCGTGTGGGCTACGGTGGCGTCTACCTAAAGGGGGACTTTGAATAAGCCACGCTAGCCTGCGGGGCGGCCCCTGCGCCCGCTGCTGCCCTCGGTTCTTCACCCTTGTGGCCGTTCGCGGCCCGCTGGTTGCCCGTGCTACCTTATCTCTTAACCTCTTAAAAAAGCTATGTTTGCTGCCTCTACGCGGCTCCTGCTCGTCGGCATTTGGGCAGCCGCACTAAGCCACCCCGCCGCCGCTCAAACTACCACCCCCGCCGTGCCCATCGACTCGCTGCGGGCCCGCGCCAGCCACACCTTGCACGCCAAGCGCTACGCCGAGGCAGCGGTGCTCTTTCAGCAGCAGGCCCAGGTCGAGACGTGGCGCTCGCCCAAAGCCAGTGCCTACTACAACCAAGCTTGCGCGCTGGCGCTGGCTGGCCAGCCCACGGCCGCGCTGCAAGCCTTGGCCGTCGCCCAGCAGTTGGGTTGGAACAAGGCTACCTGGGCCCGCGAGGATACCGACCTCACCAGCCTGCGTGCCACGCCGCAGTTTGCCAAAATAGTGGGCCGCATGAATAAGGAAGAAGCTAAGCTAGCCGACCCCAAACGTGCCCAACTCGTGACCAGCGACATCGACCTGTTTTGGCGCGCCTACGACCTGGTAGCCCGCGATACAGCCCACGCCGAGGCCATTTACCAGCGCGAATACTTCGACAAGGGCAGCGTGGGCTTGCAGGATTATTTTGAGCTCAAAATTCAGTCCGTCAAGAAGTTTGCGAAAAATCAGCGTACGAAACCTGAGTTTTACCGGGCCATTCGGCCAGCTACGCTGCAAGTAGCCAGCATGACGCCTCAGATTCGGGCCGGCTTCGTGAAGCTCAAGCAGATTTACCCCGAAGCGCGCTACCCCGCCGTGTATTTTGTGATTGGGCGCTGGACGTCGGGCGGCACGGCTTCCAGCAACGGCATGCTCATCGGGACCGACCAGATGAGCGGCACGCCTACCACGCCGCTGGGCGAGCTGAACCTCTGGCAACGCAATGCGCTGGGCCAACTGGCCAGCCTGCCCGGGCTGGTGGCCCACGAGCAAATTCACTACATCCAAAAATCGAGCGAAGATCCCAGCCTGCTGCACGGCGCCATCTTGGAAGGCATGGCCGATTTCATCGCCGAGCTGACCACTGGCCAAAACCCCGACGCCCGCTTGCAACCCTACGGCCTAGCCCACGAAAAGGAAATCTGGGCCGACTTCACCAAAGAAATGGGGGGTAGCAACTGGAAAAACTGGATTGCCAATGGCAACCAAGAAACCGCTGCTAAGCCCGCCGACCTGGGCTACTTTGTGGGCTACCGCATCTGCCAGAGCTACTACCAGGAGCTGGCCGATAAAAAGCAGGCCGTGCACGACATCCTGAATATCAGCGACTACCCGGCCTTTCTGGCCAAAAGCCGCTACGCCGAAAAGCTGGCCGCGCGGTAGGGGGGTAGGGCCCGCAGCGGCCGGCCTACGTGGTGCCGCGCACCCAGCGGGCGGCCCCGGCCAGCGCCAGGCTCAGGCTGGCAGCCAGCAGCAGGTCTATCTGCGGTAGGTGCTGCTGCGCCGCCGCGCCGCCCAGCGCCCCGGCCAAAAACGCCAGCCACAGCGTAACGGGCCACAGCCAGTCGTGGGCCGGCGCCGCGCCGCTGAGCCAGTCGGCCAGCCCCGCGCCAAAGCGCACGAGTGTGCCCGTCACAAAGGTGAGGCTGACCTTGACGCGGCCCACCTGGTGCACGCTGGCGTTGAGCACGCCCATGGCCAGCACGAGGCTAGTGATGGTGGTAGGGGGTAGGGCAGTGGCCAGTACCAAGAGGTTGGCTATCACTACTAAGAGTAGCGTATTGCCCCAGCGGCCGGCCCAGCGGTGCAGCACGCTGCCGACTACTACGCCCGCCACAAACAGTGCCACCACGCCGGCCAACTCGCCCGCCCTGGCGGCGTCTTCGTGGGCCACGGCCACGCCCAGCGACGTCGTGTTGCCGCTCATAAAGGACACAAACAGCCCCGCAAACCGCAGGTAGCCCACGGCATCGACGTAGCCGGCCAGCGCCACCAGGGTCAGCGTGAAACTGAGCGCCGCCAAGGGGGCGGCCGCTGGAGCAGAAGAAGGAGCCATAAGCAAAAAGCGCCGCGCGCCCGCGCTGCCGCTGGCAACGTTGCCGACAACGATTGCGCAAAGAAAAGCTCACCGCCGCGCGCGTTAGCAGTAGTAGTGGGGCGTATTTGCGGCTTCCTGCTTCTTCCCACCCTTTTGTTTCTGTGTTATGCTGCTACCTCTTGGGCTGCGCCACGCATTGTTGCTAACAACGATGGGGGTAGGCTGGGCGCTGCACCCCGGCGCCCCGGCCGCCCCGGGGCCACTGCTGGCCTACCCCGGCGCCGAGGGCGCGGGGCGCTTCACTACCGGCGGGCGCAGCACGGCAGCGGCACCCACCACGGTGCTGGAAGTAACTAACCTGCTGGATGATAACCAACCCGGCTGCCTGCGCTACGCCGTGCAGCTGAGCGCTAAAAAGGCCCCGGCGCGCACCATTGTGTTTCGGGTGGCGGGCACCATTCACCTGCGCTCGCCGCTCACCATCAACAAGCCCAATACCACCATTGCGGGCCAGAAGGCGCCCGGCGGGGGCATTTGCCTGGCTGATTTTCCGGTGCAGGTGCACGCCAACAACGTGGTCGTGCGCTTCGTGCGCTTTCGGATGGGCGATAAAAACCAGAACCAAGGCTTTAAGGATGGCGCGGGCGGCGACGACGCCTTCGGCGGCAACCGCAACCACCGGCTCGTTATCGACCACTGCTCGATGAGCTGGAGCACCGACGAGGCATTTTCGGTATACGAGGGCGACAGCACCACACTCAGCTGGAACCTCATCGGCCCGCCGCTCAACTACTCGTACCACTTCGAAACCGGCGACAAAGACTACGAGCACCACGGCTACGGCGGCATCTGGGGCGGGCAGCACGCCAGCATGCACCACAACTTGTTTGTGCATTGCAACTCACGCACGCCGCGCTTCAACGGCAGCCGCTACACCCACCCGGCGGGTTTTGAAAACTGCGATTTCCGCAACAATGTCATCTACGACTGGGGCGAGAACAACGTGTACGCCGGTGAGGGTGGTAACTACAACCTAGTCAACAACTACTACAAGCCTGGCCCCAGCACTAAGCCCGCCGTGCGCGCCCGCCTGCTGAATCCCTACAAGCTCACCAAGGGCCCCAACCCACTGCCCTACGGCAAGTTTTACCTCAGCGGCAACTACCAGGAGGCTAGCGCCGACGTGACTGCCCACAACTGGCGCGGCGTGGACATGAACGATGGCACCCGCGCCGACACGGCACTCTCGAAAGTCGCGGCGCCCTTCGACCTCGGCCCCGTCACGACCCAGCCCGCCGCCCAGGCCTACGACCTCGTGCTGGCCAGCGCCGGGGCCAGCCGCCCGCTGCGCGATACCCTCGACCAGCGCCTGGTGCGCGAGGTGCGCACCCGCACCGGCCGCCTCATCGATGTGCAGGGTGGCTACCCGCACGGCACGCCCTACGCCACGTCGCAAAAGGCCTGGCCCACGCTGGCCCCGGGCCCTACCCCCCCCGACACCGACCACGATGGCATGCCCGACGCCTGGGAAACCGCCCACCAGCTCAACCCCAAAGACCCCGCCGACCGCGCCAAACCCGGCGCCGGCGGCTACCCCATGCTGGAAGTGTACCTGGCCGAATTGGCTGGCCAGTAGCGCGAACTTTGTAGTTCGCGTCCCCGAGCCATAAGGACGAACGCGAATGGCCCGGGGACGCGAACTACAAAGTTCGCGCTACTGCCACAGCCCATGAAAGCCGAGCGGAATGTTGTGCGGCAGGCGCAGGCGGGCCAGGGTGCGCAGGTCGGCGGCATCGGCCACGAGCAGGTCGGTGGTGCTGGTGGCAGCGTCGAAGCGCAGGTAGGCGAGGTAGGCATCGTCTTCGGCGGGGTGGGCCTGGCCGGGCGCGGCGCGGCGCGGTATCACCACGGGCTCGCTGCACAGCGTGGCGGGCGCGTGGGCGTGGCGCACTTCGCCGGTGTGCACATCGAGCTTGAGCAGGTGGTCGAGCAGCGGCTGAGGCGAATGGGCGGGCCGCCCGATGGTCCAAGTGTATCGGTAGGGCTGGCCCAGGTGGTCGGGGTGAATCTCGGGCAGCTCGCCCTCGCAGTCGCCCAGCGAGTGCCGCACTACGGTGCCGGCCGCCAGGTCGAGCCGAAACCGCACGAACCGCGCCTGCGGCTGGTCGTCGGGCAGGTTGCCGGCCAGGTAGGCCTTGATGGCGGCCGAATCGGGGTAGTTGCCGAGCAGCAGCGCATCTACCACCAGCGTACCGTCGGCGTCCTGGTAGCCATTCACGAAGTGGAACGCGAAGCCAAACTCGGTGGGCAGCCGGTGCACGGTGCCATCGGGGGCCACCACCACAATTTGGGTGGGCTGGCTGGTGTCGGTCTTGATAGAGGCCGCCGGCGAAGTCAGCCCCGCAAACGCCCGAAACACATCAAATGCCACCGGCGTCAGAAAGAAAATCTGGTGCCCACTGGCCGTCAGCACAAAGTCGTGGGCAAAATAAGAATCGGCTAGCGGCAGCACGTGGGCCACCCGCGCCTGCCCGGCGGGGCTCACCTCATACAGCACCAGCCGGTGCTTGGAGCCCGCCACGGTGCCAAAATTGTGCAGCACACCGGTGGTCGGATGCACCTTGGGGTGGGCCGAAAACGGCATTTCGGGCGTGATGCGCCGGTCGAGCCACCCAAACGGATTGCGCAGCACCCCACCGTAGTCAAAGCGCCCGTGCGTGGCCAGCGTATCGGGGTCGAGGGCGTGGGGCCAACCGCCTTCCCACAGCGCCAGCAGGTGGCCGCCGTGCTCTACCAGGCTGGTGTTGGCGGTGTTTTTAAACTGCGTCTTGCCAAAATTGGTCCGCAGCCCGCCCGGCAGGTTGGTACCAAAGCTGCGGTAAAGCATCTTATCGGCCGCTTCTTCGGCCACAAACTCGTCGGTGCGCACGTAGCGGTTGCGGTACGTTACGCGCTGGCCGTCAAAGCGAAAGCGCGCCACCATGCCATCGCCGTCGAAGAGGTGGTCATACAGCACACCGTGCTGCTCAAAGTGGCCGTTGCCGTTGCGCAGCAGCGTGCCCACCAGGTCGGGGGGTAGGGCGCCTTCCACCAGCTCCAGGGCCACGTCGTCGTGCTCGGGCGTGCGGCGGCGGTTGCCCTCCAAATACGTGAGCATAATAGGGTAGTGGCGAACAGGCATTGGGCGCGGAATAAGGTGCACGCAGCTAACGTGCCCCGGGTGCAATAAGTGACACGCGGGCCCGTACTTCGCGCCATGCAGCTTGTCTCCATCAATACTGCCCTGCCGCAGAACGTGCGAGTGCTGCTAGCAACCTAATACCTGTCAGATTCCTGGCAACAACGACCACCGCACCTGCTGGCTACCGAAGAGGTAGCTGGCTAACCGACTGGCCACTTATTCATTGCGCATGGCGAGCTATGGCGCGCTGCCCGTAGCGTAGCCTAAGGAAGCTGCCGCTTCACCACTAGCCCGTCGTTGGTGACAGCGTAGCCGGCCGTGGGCGTGGGAAAGCTCAGGCTGACAAAGGAGATGGGCGAGGTACTGGCCGTGCTAGCCAGCGCGTACTCTGTCTGCCAAGTTTGGCCCGCGTCGCGGGTGTGCTCAATGGTTTTGCCGGCCCGGTAAAATTCCTGGGCGCTTACGAAGGCGTAGGTGCCATCGGCCGGTGATTGCAACAGTTGCCACGTTTGGCCGCCATCCTGCGTGCGGTACAGCGCCGATGGCACCGCGGGCCCAGAGCAGGGGCCAGGGTCGCCAATAACACCAGAGATGGTCTGGGCAAAGCCTACGTTGGCGTCCACGAAAGCCATTTGATTTACTAAGCCGTGCGTCCAGGGTAGGGCCTGCCAGGTTTGGCCCTGGTCGGTGGTTTTGAGCACGCAGTTGCCGGTAGCATAGCCGATAGTGGCCGTTGGAAATTGTACTCGGTCAACCCAGGAGCGTTGCGGCGTACCATCCCACACAGGCTGCCAGGTGCTACCCCCGTCGGTGGTGCGGCTAATGGCAAAGCTGTAGGGTGCTACCCCCACCTGGGCCGTAGGAAACACAATAGCACCGTCGAAAAAGCCCGTGCTCGGCAGCCGCTGCCAGGTTTGGCCGCCATCCTGGCTTTTATAGACAAACCGCGACTTGGCCCCACGTACAAGGCTCAGCGGCAGGTCGTCGGCCACGCCGTAAATAAGCTGGTCACTGACCGGGTAGAAGCTCCGAAAGCTATTCGCCGTTTGGGTGGGCGTTAGGTCGATATCGGCCCAGGTACTACCCCCATCGGTGGTGCGTAGCAGGCTGCCAAAGGCGCGGGTGCCGGCGGCTGGCGCCGTGCGGTAGCCGCCTACCAACCAGCCCGCCTGCGGGCTAGCAAATGCCAGCTGCTGCACGCCAGCGAGCGCCTGCCCCGTGGGCTGCTCCACCCACAAAGTCGGCGCGGTTTCGTTGTGGCGGCAGCTGGCCGTGGCCGCTAGCAAGAGTAGGGCGCCAGCCGCGTGGTAATAGTTTTTCATAGGAAGTGAGTGGGAGAATGGAAGCCGCCGTGCTGTAGCCAGGTAAGTTATCACTTGATACCTAAAACATTAAATGGGTTGCACTGCGCGCTAGCAAAGTGCCGGAGAGCACCCTGCTTACGAAGGCACTGCGCCCACTCGTGCGGCTAGCTGCCCAGCAGCTGCCCGGCCGCCGCCCACGGCGTGAGCTGCCCAGCGGCCACCGCCTGGCGCACAACTGGCAGCACCTGCTGCACCCCCGCGCGGCCGTAGAACTGCGCCTCCAGGGCCTGACGCACGGCCTCGTCCAGCCACTGTAGCTGCTGCTGGGCGCGGCGCTGCTGCCAGTAGCCGCTGGCCTGGGTTTGGGCGGCGTAGGCCTCGATGAGTGCCCAGGCTTCGGGCAGGCCCGCGCCGCTGAGGGCCGAGCAGGTGCGCACGGGCACAGCCCAGCCCGAGGCGGCGGGCGGAAACAGGTGCAGCGCGCCCTCGTAGTCGCGGGCGGCGCGGCGGGCGGCCTGCTCGTTGCCGGCATCGGCCTTGGTAATGAGCAAGGCATCCGCCATTTCCATGATGCCGCGCTTCACGCCCTGCAGCTCGTCGCCGGCGCCGGCAAGCATTAGCAGCAGGAAGAAATCGACCAGGCCGTGCACCGCCACCTCGCTTTGCCCTACCCCCACCGTTTCAACAAAGATGACGTCGTAGCCTGCCGCTTCGCATAGCAGCAGCGCCTCGCGGGTGGCGCGGGCCACGCCGCCCAGGCTGCCGCTGGCCGGCGAGGGCCGGATGAACGCCCGCGGGTGCAGCGTGAGCTGGGGCATCCGGGTTTTATCGCCCAAGATGCTGCCGCCGCCGCGCGGCGAGCTGGGGTCCACGGCCAGCACGGCCAGCTTTTTACCCAATTTCTCAACTAGATACAGCCCCAGCGCTTCAATAAACGTGCTTTTGCCCACGCCCGGCACACCCGTAATGCCTAGCCTCAGTGCGCCGCCGGTGCGCGGCAGCACGGCTTGCAACACTTCCTGCGCCAAAGCCTGGTGCTGGGGCAAGGTGCTTTCTACCAGCGTAATGGCTCGGGCTAGGGTACCGCGCTGCCCGGCTGCAAGGCCCTGGGCGTAGTCGGCGGCGGAAAGGAGAGGAGCGGGCACGACCGCAAAATACGCATACCAGGCAAGCCAGGCTTGGCCACGCCCACAGGCCGCCCGCCTCCCGGCGCGGTCCTGAGCATGTCGGGAGGCGGCTGCTCGGGTCGAGCTGCCCGGCTATTCTTTGCTAAACGCAAGGGGGTAGGGCCCGGCGCGTTGCCCTACAAATAGAGGCCCCAAGGCTCTGTCTGGGCCATCAGCCTAAGCGTAGTAGGGGCAGGGCTTACCCGTCGTTGAGCGGAATAGAATCGTAGAAAAGGCACCAGCGTTCGGGTGGGAGCCCGCCCCTACTGCAGCCGCTCTAGGGTAGGGGCAGGCATACTACGAGGGCAAAGCCCTCGGCCTCGGCCGCCGCGTGCAGGGTGCCGCCCAGCTCCTCGGCCCGCTGGCGCATGCTGCGCAGGCCGTGGCCGCTGGTACGGCCGGGCGCGGGGCTGGTAGGGGCTTGCCCATTGTCTTGCACGCGCAGGCACAGGCCCGTGCCATCGGCAAAGACGCGCACCGTGACCAGGGTAGCGTGGCGGGCGTGTTTCACCACGTTGTGCAGCGCTTCTTTATAGATGAGGTAGAGGTATTGGCACGTAAGGGAAGCCGGGTGGCAGGAGCTGACCGCGGGCGCCACGGCAAAATCGATGGTTAAGCCAGCGGAGGGTAGCACCTCGTAGGCGTGTTCGCGCATGTGGCTGAGCAACTCGGGCAGGGTGAGCGTGCTGGTGTGCAGGCCCCACACCACGTCGGCCATTTGGCGGGTGGCCCAGCGGCTGGTGTCGCTTAGGCACGGTAGGCGGGTAAGGAGCTGGTCGGCCGACGTGGTAGGCATTTCGCGCAGCAAGTCGGCTTGCATGCTCACTTGGGTCAGCAGGTTGCCCACGTCGTCGTGCAGGTCGGTGGCCAAGCGCTGGCGCAGGGCTGCCTCGCGGCCGGCCTGGCGGCGGCGGTAGTACCTGTGCAGCCCACCGGCCAGCAGCAGCGCCAGTGCCCCCAGGCCCACCACTTGCTGGCGGTGGCGCAGCCGCTCCACCTCCTGCTGCTGCCGGAGCAAGTCGAGCTGCAGCTGGGTGCGCGGGCGCAGGGTGCGGGCCTGCACGGCTGCCAGCCGGCGGCGGGTGTCCTCGCCGCTCAGGCTATCGGCGTAGGTGCTGGCCAGCACCTGGTAGCGATAGGCCGCGTGGCCCTGCCCCAGCTGGTCGCTGCCCTGGGCCACAACTCAGCTGCTTCGTGGGCTTGCAGGCGCAGGTGGTGGGGTCGGGCGGCGCCCAAGCTTAGGGTGGCGTAGTGGCGGGCGCTATCGGCGTGGGCCGGCAGCCAGGTGCGGGCCTGCAGCAGGGCCGCTTAGGCTAGCTCTTCGGGGGTACCAGTGGTGCGGGCCCGGCGCAGCAAGCGGGCCGCCGCACGGTGGGCGGCCGCGTGCTCGCCCAGGCGGTAAGTCATGTAGGCGATGCTTATCTCGATGGGCAGCAGGCCGCGCTCGTTGTACACCTGCTCGTACATGGTGCGGGCCTGGGTGTAGGAGCGGCGGGCCGCCTGCCACTGCTGCTGCTGGCGGCTCAGGTCGCCCAGCGTTTGGTACACGTAGCCGGTGCCCAGTGGGTCGTGCGCCGCGCCCACTAGGCGGCGGGCCTGCGCCACGTAGGCGCGGGTGGCGGCCACCTCGCCCAGGGCCAGCTCGATGTGCCCGGCTTGCACTAGCGGCATCAGCTCGGCCCGGGGGTTGTGCAGGGCGCGGGCCAGGGCTAGCCCTGGGGGTAGGGCGGCGGCGTAGTCGCCCTGCTCGGCGTAGCTGCGGGCCAGGTTATAGTAAGCCCGCGTTTGGGTGTAGAGGTTGCGGGCGCCAATGGCCCCGGCCAGCGCCTGCCGGCTATGGTAGATGGCCGAGTCGTACTGGTTGTGCGCCCGGTAGTAGTAGCCTAAATTAAAATGGGCCTCCAACAGCCCGCGCGCGAAGCCCAACCGCTGGGCCAGCGCCAAGGCTTCGTGCGCCAAGCGTTGCGACTGCGGGGCGTCGTTGGTGCGCAGCGCAAAGGCCAGGGTGTTGAGGCGCACGACCCGCAGCGTATCGGCCCGCTGGTCGGTGGCCAACAGCCAGTGTAGGCTATCGTGCACCACCGTTTGGCGGGCTAGCGGCAGCGGCTGGCCCTGCGCCCAGGCTGCCCCACTACGTAGTAGCAGGCCAGCCAGCTACTAGTGTGCGCCTCCCTACTCCCCGCTACTGCACCTGTTACCTTCATAGTTGCGGTTAAACTATAAAGTCTGTGCATTATGGCGGCCACTGCCTAAGGGGCACGGTACGGCTGGTAACAGGGTAGGTAGCCACAGCCGCCAATAGTTCGGTAGAAGCTCTACCGTTTACCCCTAAGCACTAAATAGCCCTCCCTAGCAAGCAGTGGGCTGAGCTTCACTGCTTGCTAGGGAGGGCTTGAAATACAGATGCTTACTTTACGTCGGTCACTTCCACGTCGAAGCGCAGTACCGAATTGGCGGGTACGCTGGTGCCCGCGCCGGTGAGGCCGTAAGCCAGGTTAGACGGGATGAGCAGCGTAGCCTTGTCGCCCTTGTGCATCAGGGCAATGCCTTCGTCAAAGCCCGGAATAACCTGCTTGGGCGTGGCGCCTACCAAAAACTGCAGCGGGACGTTGTTGTGCTGCGACGAGGCGTCGAACGTGGTGCCGTCGAGCAGCTTACCGGTGTAGAGCACCGATACCGTTTTGCCAGGCGTAGTGGCGGCTGTCGTATTGGTGATGCCTGGCACGAAATACAACCCCGAAGCCTGCTTCTGAGCGGTGGTAATAGAGTTGAGGGCTAGGTAGTTCTTGATAAGCTTGTCGTCGGTGAGGGCGAAGTTGATGTCTACCAGCTTCACATTGAAGCGCACTATGGTATTGGCTGGAATGGTTGCCCCATTGCCGCTGGGGCCATAGGCTAGCCCCGACGGGATGATAAACAGGGCCGAGTCGCCGAGGTGCATCAGCGACGCGCCCTCATCAAAGCCAGCAATAACCTGTCCGGCGCCCAGCCGGAAGCTCACAGGCACATTTTTGCGCTGCGAAGAGGCATCGAATGTGGTGCCGTCGAGCAGCTTGCCCGTGTAAAGCAGCGATACGGTGTTGCCGGCCACCGGCTTAGTAGCCGACGCGTTGGTTACCAGCGGCACGAAATACAGGCCCGAAGTCTGCTTCTGGGCGTTAGCTATCGTATTAGTAGCTAGGTACTTGGTGATAGTGGCGTCGTCGGCCGCGCTGTAGTCGGGGGTGGCTGTAGTATCGTCCTTAT
>Ga0160429_1001759_pt1 | contig 11683 bp, 9 predicted proteins | sample SolpanmetagenomR_FD_108199 | JGI IMG/M metagenome (GOLD analysis project Ga0160429, IMG submission 108199) | Solar panel surface microbial communities from Lawrence Berkeley National Laboratory, California, USA - R | ecosystem: Engineered > Built environment > Solar panel > Unclassified ... | reverse complement strand
GTGGGGAAACACGGATCAAATCACCCTGGAATTCTGCAGAATCGTACTGGTGGTGCAGTGTTTCGCCGTCGGGGTTGAGCTTCCGCGCAATTACATGGAACGTCACTGGCGATCTGTAGTTTTTCTTCTGATTCCTGTGATGACTTTCGGTTGGCTCATCACAAGCCTCTTCATCTGGGGTCTTCTAGGGTCTCACCTCAACTGGCTAGATAGCTTGGTATGCGCGGCTTGTGTAACAGCTACTGATCCAGTCCTCGCATCTTCCGTGGTGGGAAAGGGAAAATTCGCAAAAAGAGTGCCGAAACATTTGCGTGACATTTTGTCCGCTGAATCCGGTTGCAATGATGGTATGGCATTTCCGTTCATCTACCTTGGGCTCTATCTTGTTCTGTATCATCGCAACGCAGCCGAAGTGTCGCTCCACTGGGTTTGCATCACAATTCTCTACGAGTGTGTGTTTGGAGCCATTTATGGAGTTCTCGTTGGGTACATCGCTAGGAGGGCTATTCGGTATGCCCACGAGAGGGATCTTATCGACAGAGAAAGTTTCTTGGTCTTCTACTTCGTCCTCGCTCTCTTTTGTGCTGGTTCTGGCAGCATTCTAGGCATTGATGATCTGCTGGTAGGCTTTGCCTGTGGCGTCGGCTTCAGTAACGATGGATGGTTTCTCGAGAAAACCGAAGAAGCTCACGTGTCCAATGTTATCGACTTGCTTATCAACTTGGCCTTTTTTGTTTACTTTGGGACAATCATTCCATGGGCATCATACAACTCGGAGATTTTAGGGACTTCTCCCTGGAGATTGGTAGTCCTTGCCATCCTCGTGCTGCTCTTTAGAAGGATACCAATAATGCTCGCGCTTAAGCCGGTCATACCAGATGTCAAGACTTGGAGAGAGGCGCTGTTTGCAGGTCATTTCGGTCCGATTGGTGTGGGCGCCATCTTCGTAGCTATCCTTGCGAGGGCAGAATTGGAAACGAAGACGACTACGCCACTTGCTGTGATTCCGAATGATCTACCATATCTTAACATTATAGAGCTCATTTGGCCGATAACGACATTTCTTGTCATGGCATCGATCCTTGTACATGGATCATCTATTGCTGTTTTCACTCTCGGGAAGCACATTAATACGCTGACCATCACGATGTCATACACTCAAGGCCGAGATACTGAAGGAGGTGATTCCACATGGATGGATCGACTACCGCGTATTCAAACTCGCTCAAAGACATCTGCCTCCATGAGAAAACCAGGCGAGTCCGAAGAGTACTTGGACGAGAAGATGCCAGATTATCCTGCGGCCGTGCTCCCGAAGAATTTCCTCCGACGGCAGAGAGAGGACGAAAACCCAAGTAGATCTGGTAGCGTAGGTCCTAGCCGCAGACGAAAGAAGTGGGATTCTGGATCTGGGGCTGGAGGACCGATTAGTCAGTCCGCGATTGCTCCTCAACGAAGAGAAGAGGACTCTCCCGACCAGGCCGAGTTCGACAGGAGTGGATCCGACACACTGGCTCTGAATAGTGATCAATCATCCGAGAAAAACGACGGAAAACAACGTTCCAGATCTCCTCTCCGCTCGGATGATCCTGATAATAATAGAAATGATGTTGAGGCATATGAGGAGGGCGATGACACAATCCTTGAGGATCACGACGGAAACGTGTTGGAAGTAATTAACAGCAGGGGCGAGTCGGAGGAAGACAGGCACAGGCACATTCAACAGGAGGTGGAACGATTGATGAGTGAGAGTGACGTCGAAGAAGGTGTGGCTAAAGAAGAGAAGGGCAATCCATTGGATGCCTTGCAATCCAAGGTGGAGGAGGGATTGCAGAGATTTACGATGGAAAAGGAAGAACATAAGGAGGAATCGGCACCAGAACGGCCACATGGGCTAAAGAATATGCGAAAGACGATGGAGCGCATGGCAACCTTGAAGAATCTGCGGAGAGGTACTACTTATAATAATGAATCGCCTCCGAAGCGAGAGCCACCTGCTAGGCAGACTGCAAGAGAGGAGCGCCGCCATGGCCCGGCTCGAGCGTATCGATTTGGAAGGACAATCATCGTCGAAGATGAGGACGGCGAGGTCATTAAGCAGTACGAGATCCCGGCTCCTGAAAGAGAGCAACTAGATAAGAAACAGAGCTATATCGGTGGAGATGCCACTCGTAATCGTTTGCAACGCATGGGTACCTGGCTCGGTGTGTCGCAGGGTGAGAGGGAGGAAGTTGAGGCAGGGCCTTCAGGATCCAGGCCACAAGCACAACGAAAGAAGTCAACTGTTCCTATGCTAGATGAAGATGATAACATTCGATTCACCATGGACGGCGATCAGCAGCGCATGAGCAAGGCTGAGTTTATTCGTCAAATTCAAGGCATGGACCCCAAACAGCGCGTCAAGGTTGTCGAAGGCAGCAATGTGCCAGAGAACGTGAAGAAGGAGGCTCGTGCCGATGCGGCTGATCATGCAATAAACGGCAAGAAGAAACTTGCACCAGGCAAAGCAAAGGTCGCTGAGGTTAGGGGGAATAATGGAAACGCGACGATTCAACATGTTGGCGTTGATACTGCACAAGCCACGGGACCCGAAGGCTTGACACTTGTAACATCCCTTGGCACCGAGATCCCATTCCATGCCGTCTCAGAAGACCTTCGACGACGCCCAGCTCAGCAAGACGAAACAGCAGCACAGCGACGACGCCGCATGGCCGCTTTGCAGACGGCCACAGAGGAAAGTGATTCAGAGGATGATGGCACCGAGCGTGTACCGCCTTCGGCTCGCCACATCGAAGACCATGTGAACACGGGTCGTGTAGCACCGCATCCTAACCCTGACTCTCGCGTTTCCTCACGTCGCGTTCCGCAGCAATCGAGCTTAGAGCAAGGTGAGACAGCAGCCGAGCGGCGTCGTCGAGAGGGCGCACTCGGACTATCGAAGGAAACCAGCGACAGTGAGGACGGAGAACCCGACAGACTCCGTGTTCCGCAAGCACACGCAGAACCAGGACCACCGTCGTCGAGAGCTGGAATTCGATTTGCCGATCCGCCTCGGACGGGTGATAGGACTGGATCGAGTTCGAGATGGGGCGCCAATAGAGGGAGAAAGTCGAGGAAATAGAAGGATAGACGTGTTGCATATAATGTGAGAGCTTTCTGGAGGTTGCTAAAGCATGTTACGATCAATGCATATATGTACTTGTGTATCTTAGATTTGATCTAGAGGCTTGTCTTGTGGTAAAAGCATCTCGCACATATATGAGTAGCGCGAATGTATTCAGTATTACTAGCGTACTGTTACCTCTGATCCCCGTCTTGGTAGGGCTACTTCTAATTATTTCTTACAGCCATGTCGCAAAGTTATCGTTCATATTCGTTCACCAAAGAGACACTCATCTTCGGAGCTTTTAGACAACCTATTGCTCTATCGATCAACTTCTTGGAGGTAGATTGTGCGGGTTGTGGGGTGGAAGAGAATGCCGCCGGCGGACTCGAAGAATGTGGGCGAGGGATGGTTGGTTTTGAGTGCAGTGTGAGGTTGCCATTGAAGTGAGGAGTATTTGATGTAGCTTTGTTGTACTGTAGGTATGTAATAAAATGAGTGTTTGGTGGTCTTCAGTTTTGGAGAGAGGTGATGCTTCTTGCATGTGACGTTAACCCCGCCTTCCGTTTGCGGCGTGGTGGGAGGGGAGGCTTTGTTTTATTATTTTAGGCTTCATGCATTAATTAATTCATTCCAGTCCAGTTCGGTACAATATCACTTACTCACCTCATGTGTTATTGTTAAATGCTTAACTCTTGGAGTCAGAAAGCAGCAGGACGTTTAGATCAGCTTCTTCACAGCGAAGAAGTTTCCAGCAGTCTACCTAGTGGGCAGCTTACCGCTTCCACACTCAGGCGACCGCCTCTAGCGTCACCGCAATCTCACGCTCCGAAAGATGCGACCATTGAGTACCTCTCGGCTCTTGAGCGTCGCGCATTACACCTGCAGCGACAGCTCCAAGGACTTCTAGATGACCACGCTGAATTGCTTGCGCCACGCATTGAGAAAAATCGAGAGACTTATGCGTCTGAGAGTCAATCTATGACCTCGAGCGGGGTGATGCCTATCAGACAGCCCCGCAAGAACCGCCCGAGCCTACCGAGGACCCGTGAAAACTTCAGTCGTTTGATGCTAGAGCTCTCAGACCTGAAACTCGAAGAGCAGGAAGTTTTAAACGTGGTACTGGATGAGAGAAAGAATAAGGCACAACAAGCGCAGAAGTATAGAGAGCGGCGAGCGAAGCTACAGAATGAAATCGATTCCATACATGATGGCAAGGAGAGCCGAAGAGTCCAGACGTTACGAGAGGAAGGAGATGCGGTTCAGAGTCAAATCAACAGTATGGAGTTACAATTGGAGGATTTACGGTCCAAGAGAAGAGCCATAAGCATGGAATTGTCGCGGCTGGAAAATACTGTCCAGTCGAAACTGTCGTCGTATACGGGATCTTTGAAATTGTTGGACTCGAAAATCGAGCGGGCGCTTGCGGAAGTCCCTAGTGCAATGACCACCAGTGTACCATCCGTGTTCCTTACACTCGCTAAGCACAGACGGACGCTGGAAATGATGGCGGAGCATATGAACGATGAAGAAGCGCTTCTCAAATCTAGGCAAGATGGGGCCAAGATGGAACAGGAGGCATTGGAAGCCGGCGCGGCAATATGGGAGGAGATTGTTAGTGAAATAACATTCTTTGAAGGCCGGTTGAAGCACGAAATCATGCGATTGAGTCAACCTGCAGGACACCTCAACAATGAGACCGAAGATCGCCCTAGCGGTGATCAGTCTGTCGACGGTCTCGTAGACCAGTTGGAGCGTGTCGCCCAATCATTGCAAGTAAAACTCGAGGAAGCAGAAACCAATAGCTGGAATCTCCTCGTATGCGCTATTGGGGCGGAACTGGAAGCTTTGAGACAAGGGCGTGAGATCTTAGAGAGTTTACGACCGCGGAGATCAAGCTCGAGGTCTCATTCACCTGACCATGAAAGCAATGGAGATACGGACGCGCAACAACGGTCCAGCCAGCAGCTCGCTTCGAGAAGTGCACGGAGACGACGCAGGAGCTCTGATGACGAGCCCGATCCTGATTTGCTGCTCTCAAAGCAACAAGATACTGATACTGATTATGAGTCTTCCATATAGGTTAAGTCATGTATATGTGGAGTACTTTAGCTACTTTATCATCACTAGCATTTTCTATAACCCCCTGTTGTTTACTGTCTTACTAAGAAATGTAAAAGGGGCAGATGACGCACCAGGGTCTCAAGCAAACAAGTGGTCAAAAAGTTGGAACCCGTATATCTTCTCTCTTTGATCTTCATTGTTACAAAAGCTATACATCCAACACAAAACCAAAGAAGCCACATAGCAGCAGCAATCATGAACATCCTCAACACAATCATGCAACCCCTCCGGCCTGTTCTCAAGCCCATCATCTCAGCCGCACCCCAGCCAGTCCACGACTTCGCAATCTCCCTCCTCGGCAACACCTGCTACACCACTTTAGTCCGCGACCTTAACTTCTCCGTCCACAACAATGCCTGCATTAAACTCGCCATCTCCAAAGCTCTGGGCGTCGGCATAATCGCTGCTTCGGCCGTCGTCAAAGTCCCACAGCTCGTGAAACTCCTCAACTCGCAGTCCGCCGCGGGGTTGAGCTTCACATCTTACATCCTCGAGACCGCGAGTTTCATCATCTCGCTTGCGTACAACGCGCGTCACGGCTTCCCCTTCAGCACCTATGGCGAAACGGCCTTCATCGCCGTGCAGGATGTCGCCATCGCCGCGCTGATTCTCGTGTACTCTGGCCGCAGCGCGATGGCGGGCGTCTTCGGCGCTGGGCTTGCGGCAGCCGTGTACGCTTTGTTCTTCAGCGGGAGCAGTATCGTCGATATGAAGACTCTAGGGTACTTGCAGGCTAGTGCGGGCGCATTGGGCGTCGCTAGCAAAATTCCGCAGATCATGACGATTTGGCAAAGGGGTGGGACGGGGCAGTTGAGTGCTTTTGCCGTAAGTTTCCTTGCGTATCATGACTGGGGATCATGAGGATTTGATTGACGCAATGCTTTAGGTCTTTAATTACCTTCTCGGTTCGCTCTCGCGTATCTTCACGACGCTGCAGGAGGTCGACGACAAGTTGATCTTGTGGGGTTTCATCAGTGGCTTCGTGTTGAATGCCGTCCTTGCGGCTCAGATGGTTTACTACTGGAACGCTCCGGCTGCTGGCAACAAAGTCGAGGCTGGAAGGTCAAACCCTGGTCTTGGCGGTGGTGTCAGTAGTGGTGTTTCTCCTGACGTCAAGAATGCATCGCTGGAGAGGCGCCGCGTGTAAGTGATAAGCTGGATAAAGAGCTCGGTGAAGGCGCTCGATCGGTGGGCTCTGTAAGATAGACTGAAAGTTATTGTTATCGTTATTCTCATTGCGGGAACCACGATGATTCCTCTGAAATGGTTCTGGGTACAACGCCCATAACTTATACTTGTCAAGTTGTCTCTTCCAAACCCGTATCACCTCACAACTCCAGGAGGCATCGGCATGGCTCTTGGTAACATACCCACACTCATGTATCTCATAAGATTCTCAATCGGCATCATCGGTTTGTTCTCCACCTTCACAGCCTGGATCTTTTCCACCTTCCTACCACTCTCCTCATCAACATCCATCTTCCCCTCACCATCTACATCCTCATCATCATCGTCCTCACCATCATCACTATCATCATCATCCACTTCCTCCCCACCAGCATCCAACCTCCTCACAATCCCCGTCCTGACCCCCTCAACACCCCCCTCCCCCTCCCTCTCCTCAAGACTATAATCCAACCCCCACGCAACATCCCCCGCCGCAATCTCCGCAGCCTTCGGGCTCGCCCAATCCCACAACCCGGCCAGCCCCTTCACATCCAATACACCCGCCGTCGTCTCCACGCCATTCGCGACGTCCGCACCATCCGCCACCCAGTCCGCAACCCCGGGCTCGAGTTTCTTGCGTAGTAGGGTGCCCAGGAGGCCTTCGTGCTGGCGGCCGGGGAATGTAGGCAGCGGGTAGGCGTGTGCGGTTGTTAGCAGGGGACGGTGGGTGTCGAGGTGTGTCGACAGCGCGGAGAGGTGGTGCGTTATCAGTGCGAAGGCGTTTTGAAGGGCCGGCCTGCGTTTGAGATGTGAGACACGCACTTTGTCGGGGGGGTTCGAATAGGATTGAGGGACTTTACCATGTTGGTAAGGGATCGTTGACTTCGAGTTCGCGGCGGAGGGAGGAGAGGGCGTTGCTGAGTTGGAAGATGCGTTGGCGGGTTTGGTCGAGGGCTTTGATGTCGTTTTGGACGGTCGTCATGGTAGGCTGAGGTTGATGAGCAAATAGTTTGGTAGAGCGTGAGAATTATAGAACAGTTCGGGCATGTGCGAGTCATGCAGTCAGCCTTGCAGGGTCGTCCATCCGTTTTCTTTCTTGACCATCACGGTTCACACTTCACATTTGTCCTGCATGGGCAATATTAGAACATATATATGCGCCAGATTAACAGATAGATATGGCGACTCTACATGAGATGTACAACGCCCAACGCTTCAAAGCATGGTCCCCAAATTGACATGCACCGCCTTCTTATTCGTGTAGGCATCCAACCCGGCTTCACCCAATTCTCGACCAATCCCACTCTGCTTCACGCCTCCAAACGGCACACGGAAGTCACTATCATTGCTCGAATTGATCCAGACCATGCCAGCCTCAATCTTCTTCGCTACCCGATGCGCCTTCATGATATTCTGCGTGAAGACCGCGCTTCCCAGACCATATGTCGTATCGTTTGCGCGCTCAATGGCTTCCTCTTCGGTCTTGAATGAACTGATGACTACAAACGGTCCGAAGACTTCTTCCTTGTAGATCTTCATCGAGTCTGTAACGTCTGTGAATATGGTCGGGGCCACGAAGAATCCCTTTCCGTTGACGTCTTTATGGGCGACACCGCCAAATGCAAGTTTAGCACCCTCCGACTTGCCAGCCTCGATATATGCCATAACGCGCTCATACTGTGCTTTGGTGACCTGCGGACCCTGAAACGTCTCGTCTTTGAACGGATCACCAACTGTCGATGTTTTCTTGGTATGCTCTGTGAAGGCCTCTACGAACTTGTCGTATACACCATCTTGTACCAGAATTCTCGACGTAGCCGTGCAAATCTGTCCAGCATTTGACATGATTCCAACGTGTGCCCATTTAACCGCCTGGTCCAGATCCGCATCATCGAACACTAACAACGGCGACTTTCCACCGGTTTCCAGTGTGATGCTCTTCATGTTGACTGCTGCCATTTTCATAATCTCACGCCCCGTCGCCGTGCTTCCCGTAAACGCGATTTTGTCAATGTCGAGATGAGAGGCGATAGCTGCACCGGCGGAACGACCGTATCCATTTAGAATGTTGACAACACCCGGAGGAAAGCCAGCAGCTTTAATTAGCGTTGCCAGGAAGAGTATTGAGAGGGGTGTCTGCTCTGCCGCTTTTATCACGACTGTATTGCCACACGCGAGGGCAGGACCTAGTTTCCATGCGGCCATGGCGAGAGGGTAGTTCCACCTTGAAAATGTCAACGATGATCTATCGAATACGGGAAGCTAATTATGCATACGGGATGATCTGACCAACGACACCAATGGGTTCTCGCAAGGTATACGCAAATTTCGAAGGACCCACGTCGATGGTCTGTCCGTGTAATTTGTCCGCATAGCCTCCATAGTATCTAATCGTGCTGATGACCTCCGCCACGTCCTCGTTCAATGCGACCTGGTACGGCTTGCCATTGTCCCACGTCTCAATCGTCGCAAGCACTTCTCGGTTTTCTTCAACCAATTGTGCCAGCTTGAACATCATCACACCACGGTCCGTGGGAGGTAAATCGCGCCATGAGGGGTCTTTGAAGGCGTTGCGTGCAGATTTGACGGCTGAGTCGACATCCTCTGGACCTGCAGCATAGACAGAGGTGATCTCAGATTCATCCGAAGGGTTGATACTCTTGATCTTGTCTCCTAAGTGTGACTTGACAAATTCATTGTTGATGAATAGGCCAGTGGGGAGGGTGAACGAGACGCCGTTTGGCGCGGTAAGCTTCGTGGAGAGATCGAAAGACATGATGCGGGTAGAATTACTGAAGAATCTAGGTGTCGAAGTGGAAATAGTGGTTGCTTTGAACAATGAGAGCGACAACACTGTGCTTCGGAAACTCCCCAAACGACTCAACATCCACTAGGAAGTACGAATACACCAGCTGTGTATGCAGCTTAAAGAGAGGGGAAGGAAGATGCGGGGTTGTATAACTTAATATACACGATTTTGATAAGGATTGCTATGTACAGTTATCTAGCGTAGCGCAGCGTGTCGCACTTTCTCCGCATGCGAACCTCAATCACGCCAAAACAAAAAATCATCCTCAGTCGTGCTTTTGATCTTCAACACCATGGCTTCGGATGATTCATCTTCGTCGACTGCCGAGACTGCCCCGGATGCAGCAATTTCGCAAGCTGCTGCTATTATATACTGGAATACAGTAACCCCAACCGTGAATGGCATGCTTGGCGGTTATCCTCAAATATCTCGTATTGATCTGCAAGGCTCGACGAACTTCATGGCAAAGCTTCGTAGAAGGCAGACAACGCCTAGCGGAATTCCAAAATCAAAACCCACGTCGCTTAGACGCGCAGTGGATTGCGGCGCTGGGATAGGAAGAATCACTGCAGGCTTTCTCGTTAATATCGCCGAGACGGTTGACATTGTGGAGCCCGTTGTCAAGTTCACCGATGAAATCTCGAGCGGCGAGAGTTTTGCGCAGTGGAGAGACCAAGGCAAGATTGGCGAAATATACAATGTCGGTCTCGAAGATTGGACTCCTAGTCAGCGTTATTCGCTTGTATGGAATCAGTGGTGCGTTGGCCAGCTCACAGATACACAGCTACGATTGTATCTGCAGCGTTGCGCTGCTATGCTTGAGAAAGATGGTTGGATTGTGGTAAAGGAAAACCTTAGCACCAGCATTTCTGCCGATGATATTTTCGATGAGGTCGACAGCAGTGTTACAAGGTCTGATGCCAACTTTCGGGCTATCTTCGAGGTGGCTGGTTTGAAGATCATCGCAACAGAGATCCAGCAAGGATTTCCTAAGGATCTTTACCCTGTCAGGATATATGCTCTTCAGCCCAAACTAACAACATGAACAAGCACCACTCGGGTGTATCGGAGTGGGGTGCCCTTCGGGTGCATCGAAAAGTTCCATCAAATCCATTCGGAAGCAGCTAATGACCTCTATCTTCAACAGTACCGAGAGATCCATACACAAGGCTATCGGTATGCGAAGCAGAAGCGGAGGAGAACTTCTTTCCCTCGGAGTTTGGCTCAAGAGTTGTAGCTCTGCTACTTGAACAAGGAGTCAGGACAAATATTCCTCTTCACGTACGATGGACAGGGCACCGCCTGATCACCCATTGCTCCCATTGTTTACGTTGCACACTCGTAACAAATAAGCCATTATCGCCGAGATCTTCAGGATTTGCGGGAAGAGCGCCGGGTGCGTCACATGTACACCACGGTATTGGAGGATCCGATATCAACGTAGACTCAGGAAAGCTCATCTCATGTGCTTGTGGTCCAAACTCTTCCTCATCAGCCGTCTCCACTTCCTCTTCTGAACTATTTTCCCTCTCTCTTGCTCCCGACCCGAGATCGATTTCAGGTTCATCTACTAGAACGTCCACTAAAGGCTCAACTACATCGTCGCTATCGCTGTCGCTAGCATCTTCCGGTGGGTCGTCGGGTACTTCACCACCGGCAGTACCCATTTGCTCTTCGAAGTGCCTGGCATAGCCGATACGTCGGAGACTGACCCAGTCCAGTAGAGGCATATTCTCACGCAAGTATGAAAGCACATCCCTCCACCTACTTGGTTCTCGGAGCAGCACGTCACGGAGGCGCAGTCCTCTCAGCGTATCTTGATGCCGCTGTGCAATAGCAATGATTTCCTCCGTATGTAATTTCCATGCTTGTATACCGAAAGCTGAAAGATACGGCCACTTGACATGGTGGAAAACTCGCTCAAGTCCCAAGTCCAGTGGTCTTTGGGAAGGAAATCCGAGATGTAAAGCCCTCAATTGAGTAGCGGCCAGAAATACATTATTGAAAAGTGGCAATAATTCGGTTATTTTACTCTCCAAGTCGTGTGAATCGTCAAAATGAAGCTCAAGACTTGTTAATCGACGTGCAAAATTGGCTACTTGAACAGCGTTATTTTGCGACGAATAATACGGGGTTTGCAGGCTCAACATCGGTGATGAGAATCTTGAACATTTCGAACCTGTTGCAAGAATCGCAGCTCCAAGTATGCCGGTGGTATGTGAACAGGCTGGCGCCCAATCCAGTTGTACGAGGTCAGTAAGATGTTGGTTTTGTCGAATGTATCCAAAAAGGGCTGCGTCGTTGCGATCTTGCACTCGAAGAAGCTGGACGTGTTGTAAGGACGTGAATGCTGCAATTGCTTGTGTTATTACTCTTCTGTCCTCCTGGGATTGAACCAGATATCTCTGATCGGCAATCTTCATTGCGAAGGAATCAGTGTCGACGAAACCAACGGTTTGCTGGAGATCTGGCAATACTGC
>Ga0160429_1001758_pt1 | contig 11684 bp, 11 predicted proteins | sample SolpanmetagenomR_FD_108199 | JGI IMG/M metagenome (GOLD analysis project Ga0160429, IMG submission 108199) | Solar panel surface microbial communities from Lawrence Berkeley National Laboratory, California, USA - R | ecosystem: Engineered > Built environment > Solar panel > Unclassified ... | reverse complement strand
TTGGTCGACTTTGCACCGGGCTGTTCCTCGCAAGACTTGCCACCTTGGATGGTCTTGGAAGGATTCGAGAAGACGTTGTGGGTAGCGAGACTACGACGACGATTGTCATTCGAAGAGATTCGATGGATCATGAAAGCTGTTCTCCTCGGCTTATGGACCATTCATCAGGAAGGTCTTGTCTATACAGGTATTATGCTAAAATAACCATCCCGCTTTTTGAAGAAGTCTTACCCAGCAACAGATCTCAAGATGGAGAATGTTGTGCTCAATGGATTTCAGGACGAAGAGCCTGGCAATGTACGGTCGATTATCGCTAGGCTGGCTGATTGCGGTCTGAGTGAGTCTTAAGATCTATTCGGGTTCATTCTGCGGAACGTGTCTAATATAAAGCGTTACATTAGTCACGACAGCTTCGAATAAAGAAATTTCATCGCTTGCCTACAGAAGTCCTGAAGTCTACTTCCAAAAGGGATGGGATTCAAGCACAGATATTTGGTCTTGGGGAATCATGGTAACAACGGGACCAGAATATTGAGTCTTGAATAAGCGCTGATTCCCACGAGTACTGTCATCTCCTTGAAGCCCGCTTGGCCATAGATGAGCCTGGTATTTACGAGTCTGTGGAAGGAGGGAACGGCAAGCCAGAAGATATCGCGGATATGATTCGTTCAAAGATGGCACGCGATTTCGACCTGCTTGATTGCTCTTACTACCACGATGCTCTAGAGCGATTCGACAACGCTGCTCAAGGAGGTGGAACGACTTCATGGGCGACGCGACTTCTTGACGGAGGGATCCCTGCGGACGAAGTCAGTTTCGTCTTCACGGTACTCAATCCAGATCCTAGGGAGAGATGGACAGCGGAGGAGATTATTCGATGTGGGTTTCTTGATGCACTGCGAGAACCGGATTAGTGCTCGATACTTGTATACATGTATACATTTAACCGACCCGTGCGCGCACAAGATTACGTCATACTTGTGGGCCGTTAGACATGCATACATGTATACACATCATGTGATGCGGCGCATTCCGCTTTCCTTCCGCCACTGTCCTTACTATTGCGATTTCCAGCGATGCATGTCAGATTCGTTCCGTCGACCAACGCAGCTGAACTCTCTTGAGGAGATACTGGCAAATGATTGTATTGGGTCACCGGACTGATGAAAATCGACTAGGTCAACGCCACAGACCTCGATACATTGGTATCTTTTCTCACCTCCCTGCCGAAACGTCACGCTGAGCCCTCCTAGTCAATTCATCATTACCAGCATTCTATTCCGCCTGCAGAGCCTATGCAGCGCATCCTTGCAGACGTTAATCCACCCTGGTAGAGCCTCTGAATTATTGGACGCCCTCCTCCGCCTACATACGTTTTTTAGCAAGATGAACAAAGAGCTTGGGAACAGGCCTGCGGGCGCTACCTACAACCATGGCACTCGGTAGAAGAACAGCGAGATCAACAACAACAGCTTGGGCTCTGTCAACGGCGCATTGAGCGACAGACGTGGATTCGTGCCTCACAATGGCAAGCAGCTTGCTTCTGCCAGTTCTACGCACGGCGGCTACGAGAGGATACACAATACACTGCAGCCAACAACGCTTTAGCCAACAGCGCCTCAGCCAATAACGCGTCGTCCACAGCGCTTCATTCTACAGCGCTTCAGTCCACAGCGCTTCCGCCAACAGCGCTTCAGTCAACAGCACTTCAGCCTACAGCGCCTCAGTCGACAGCGCTTCAGACAACAGCGTTTCAGACAAGAGCGCTCAGCCAGCAGCGCTTCAGCCAACAGCGCCTCAGTCAACAGCGCTTCAGTCCACAGCGCTTCAGTCCCCAGCGCCTCAGTCAACAGCGCTTCAGTCCTCAGCGCTTCAGCCCACAGCGCTTTAGTCAACAGTGCTTCGGTCAACAACGCTTTACAAACGTCAATCATAAACAGGAGACCGTCTATCATGAAGTTCCTGAGCAGAATCAGATCTGGGCACACAGTACTGGTGTTCTGGTTTGAAATGGGAGAAAGAATCACCAATCCAACAGCACAACGGTACGTCATGCGCATGACCTCGAGGAAAGACGAGGTTCCGCTCTTGATTAATCACATACCAGGGACCAGCAACCATTGAAGGAATGGAAGAAGGGACCTCGAATCCCTCATGCGGAATTTGTACAACGGCTATGAACGGCCGCTCAAGGTTCAAGACGTACAGCGGTCATTCGTCTGCACGGGGGTCAGTCATTTACACGAAGGCCAGTCATTTACACGACGGCTACAATTGGTCGCTCAAGGTTCGGGACATGCACATCATCTGGAGTTTGCACGGTTGCCAGTTGTTTCCATGACGGTCAAGACTGGCCGCTCAAGGTTCGGGACACGCACATCATCTGGAATTTGCACGGTTGCCAATCATTTCCACAACGGCTAAGACTGGCCGTTCGCAAGGGAAAAAATTACCACAGCTATCATTGATGTCGAAACCAGGGCAGAGGAGCGACGAATGAGAACAAGGAGGAATCTGCAAGAAGACGATGGACATTTGGAGCGACGAATGGGAAGAAAATGATGGAGAAGAAAATGATGGAGGGTTGGAGCGACGAATGGGAACAAGGAGGAACCTTGGAAGAAGACGATGGAGATTCGGAGCGACGAATGGAAACAAGGAGGAACATGATCAACGACAATGCGGGTGAGGTAAGAGGAGACTTCTTCACTACCTGAGTGTCAAACAACCTTCAACAGTACGAAACTACGATGTGCTTAGCATGAGCTCGTTGTGTTGAGCACACATGTGGAACTAGCTCCAAACTTCCATCTATCGAAGCTCATTTCGCCTTGGCCACTCCTTTGCAGGCGTTTGCTGGATCAAAAGTACGGTCGATCAGCTGGCAATCTCGGTGGCGAAGGTGATGTTGCTCCGGACATTCTTCTCGAGCTTCTCATGGAAGCCATTAACTCTACCGGCCAAAAGGACAGAAAGATTTGCCATGGATATTGCATCCGGCAAGTTCTACAAGGCAGATGGTTAAGAAGTACGACCTTGTGCTAGAGTCCTTTTTTGGCAAAGGGGTCACTAGTTGATCGACATCGCTGGCATGCATGTACTTGTTGTTGCCAGAGTGCTATTTGCTGGCAACGCATTCTTCAATTCCTGTCCGCAGTGGTTGCTTGCATGTATCTGTTGCTGCCTGCTTGAGGCACATGGTCGCTGGCAAGTACACGCTGTTGCCGGAGTCCCTTTCGCTTGCAAAGGACTGCTGGCATTTCCTTTTGTTTTTGAAGTGTCATTTGCTGGCAAAGGGCTGATGCTCTGTTGGTGTCTGAATATGCAAAGCTTCTCCCATGCTCTGTCAACGCAGTGTATCGATAGGACGACTTCTTGAAGACTCGGTGTTATGCGCACTCATCGTATCGGGGTCTGCCTCGTCGAAGAATTCGTCTTTAAAGACTTCTACTTTCAGAACTCGAGCCCGCTTCTGCCTCGCTATGAGATGACTGTTTGTATCTTGCAAATTGGCTCTCCGTCGGGAAATCAGCATCGTCCATACCATCATCAGCGCCAGGCCCACTTCCGTTATACTGCTACTCTCGGCGATACATGGCATTGCAAGTCTGATGGTGTCATAATCTTTGTCCAAGCGAAGCTCCATCTTCCGTATGAGGCTGGTCAAAAACCAAGAGAGATTGACCGCACCCTACGCTCAGTTACCTTCCCTTGTGCCCGTGGTCAACGGAATCGTCAGTCGAATTTCACCAAACAGCTGCGGCTCGCGTTTCAGGCGGTAGCAAGACAAAACAATGCCTTTCGTTTTCAGTATGAAAATGCCGGGGAAAGGCTTTGCCATGTTTGAGCTTGACACAGTGTGAACAGTATACACTCACATCACCAATTCTTAATCCATCGGGTTCGTCGCACCCAACGGAGTCAGCGGAAAGACCTTGCTCGCCCCATTCTACCCATGAGAGTCTGCGAAATGGCCTTGCTCGCCTCCACCATCGGTCGAAAGATCAAGGTCAGCGCAATGTCCGACGACCACTCTGCTGCTTCATCTACATTGACCACATCGCCTTATATCTATCTCAACGATGATGTCGCGGGTCACCTGGAGATTACGCTCAAACTCCTCGCGGCGCCTTCAAGGCCTTGTGAGAAGCCATGCAGAATCGCGGAGGAGCGTATGCGGGATCCGGCGAGTGGCATGTAACAACATAGTTGCGTATCGCAAAGACTAGACTCTGGAATGTCTCGGCGTCGTGTGTAGGAAGGGAGCAAGTGCGATTAGCGCGGTGGATCAGTCTTGGAGCAAGTTTGTGAACATTGGCATTTATGTGTATGTCTTCTAATCTTTACGCTTGTTTTTGCCTTTGCAGTAAGCTTGTTGTGTCTCTTCCCTCCATGGATAGTGCAACCATTAAGTTATCCAGCTTCAGTGCCTTACGTGAGCGTGAGAGAAGCCCCCTTGCGAAATAGATCATGACCGCATGGTCTGATTATATGTGCCTTGTATAATCTCCGCTCGCGATACGGCACGCGACTATAACACAGTGGTGGAGGGAGACAGACTGATTTCTTCTATGCTTAGTACTAGCGTTGATCAAGGTCAACCGCTTCACACTCGAAAGGTTTGATACCACCATCTTCAATGCAAATGAAGCAGGAAACCTGAATAGATCTGCAAGATCCACCGCGCCGGAAAAACTTGACGCCAAAAGTTGGACTTGAATATGCATGGATAGGGCCATAGGTTGTGTAACTGTTTGTGAAGCTTTTTCAGGTGTTTCCTGCTGTCTGAGACCAGCTGATAAGCGCTCCGGGAACAAAAGGCGGCGGAGTTGAGTAATCACAAGTAGTATGAAACACTATGTCGCGGGATTTTTCCCTGCGTCTTCGTTCGTCGGCCCTTGATGTTGCTAGCATCGAGTGTTGGTCTGGTTTTTGTTGTTCTTGCGCTTCCCTCTTGTCCTTTGTTGCTCCTCGCGCGCCCGTAGAAGTTGGATTTTGGTAAGATAGCCGTCGCTCAAGCTTCATGATCTTGTATCGGGTAAACGTGGCCTGCTGTTTTGGGTGTAGTTGATCTCGTTGTTGTTGGGGACGAGTGCAATCACCGTTGATGCCAAGTTCGGCCTGTTGTGCTTTCTTTCTTGCCCTAAGTGATCATGCTGGCTCCAGACTTTGAGCTACTAGTACTGTACTGCACGTGTCATTACTGGTGTCAAACGGTACCGAGTGGGCGAGCGGGGGACGCATTCACGTCCAAGAGCGAGTGGCTCAAGCGCGGAGGCGGTTGTGAAGTTGTGAGAGTGTGAACCGAGAAGTTGTACAATGCCATGAAGATGAGCATGGACGGAGGCTCGCTGGGAGCTGCTACCACTGCGATCTCGGTCGCGAACGAGACGAAGCAGGAGGGAGGGAGGTGGTGTCGGCCAATGGCAAGTTCTAGTTGACTGTCAAGATCCACAACATATTCCACTCGGAGAAGGTGAACTATCACAGCCCTCCCCAGGCCGCTGCAACCGGTTTCCAGTCTCAGGTGGCGTCTCGATAGCGGATTTGACATTCGATTGATGCTTCAGTCTTCGTTTTCTCCCATACTGCTTGTTACCGCAACCTAACCACCACCTTGATGAGATCCAATTTTCTCCATCTGATGTTTCAATCTTGCGATAGCACCCTCTGTCTGACCCAAGTCGGCTTGGGATATCTCGCCACCGTCTGTTCGAACCTGGCTCGGTGCCTGATCGACAATCTGGATGAGCTTCTTCAGTTGAGCGTTATGGTTCAAAGTTGGGTTTCGATCAAACCCGGCTTGCAACCATCCCTCGCAGTTCATTCAAGTTGTGTAACTCTTTCATTGACTTTTCCTACTGCAGAGTAGCAGTTACGTTCAAGCTCTGCGCAACTCGCCCATGTTTGGCTGACATTATCAGCATCGAGGATCTCGTAGGTCGGTAGCTGCGCGACGTCAGCCTCGTTCTGTTTGGTGGTTGAGCTGCGTGCGTTGAGGACGGTTCGGCTTTCAGAGTATTAGTACGCGACGTCTCATTTGTAGTATACTCGAGTTCGCCAAGCCATACACACCACACTGAGCTGATCTGTAAGCCCAAGCTCACTGCACTGGAGCACACTACTGCTTCAGTTGTCCGGTTTTGCGAAAGGATCTGCCTGTATCATTTCCCTTCAAGACAAAACACACTTGGCCAACGGATCAAGTCCTCCTCTGTCTTTTTCTAGGTCGTTCCGCGTGCCTATGGAGCATTCGACAATCTGCTTGCACAGGATGCAAGGGGCGTCATGGAGCTCAGACTGGAGTTTCGACCTGCTTCCACACATCGACTTTCTGTAGGGTTTCCTGTACCGGTCCTTGTATCTTAACCTACCTCGTGGACAGATTCCCGTCCATAGAGCCTTTGTTCACTACATTGTAATCGCCGTATTTGTAACAGCAATTCACCCGTTATCGGGAAAGTCAGCCGGAGAGTGTTTGACAGAGTCGTGGAACGAACAGTGTTTGGCGCCATCTGAAAGATCCGTGCCATTTCGGCGCTGTGTTCCCTACGAGCTGGGCCGTCGATGGGGTAAATTGCATTTGTACCACAACGACTCTTGCGCCGTCTGAAAGACCGTCTGGAAGATCCGTGCCATTTCAGCGCTGTGTTCCCCACGAGCTGGGCTGTTGATGAGGTGAATCGCGTTTGCATGACGACGAATCTTGCGAAAAACACGAGAGCGTTTGACGGGGTCGTGGAACTGAACAGTATTGGGCGCCGTCTGAAAGATCCGTGCCATCTCAGCGCTGTGTCCCTTACGAGCTAGGCCGTCGATGAGGCGAATTGCGTTTGCAAGGCGACGATGCTTGCACCTTGAAAGATCCGTGTCATTTCAGCACCACATCTCATGCGAGCCGGGCGGTCCACTAGGTGAATTGCGTTTGCACGGCGACGATGCTTGCACCTTTTGAAAGATCCGTGTCATTTCAGCGCCACATCCCATGCGAGCCGGGCGGTCCACAAGGTGAATTGCGTTTACACGACGACGACGTCCAGCATTGGGATGTCCCCAGGCTATGCCGTAGGTCTGCCACGTGTACCAAGCCTGTGCTGAGACTGTGATATTCCGCCCATGCGCTCAAAGATACTTTGTAGCAGCCTTGGCACTATTAGTCCCTCGTTGTTGATCAAACATGATGTGAAGATGCTGCAACGTGCACTGAGTACGCTGCTTCTCCATGAACGACGCCTTCGAACATCTCCTTAAGTCTTGGAATTTCAGGCCGTTCATGGTGTAGTGCATGTTTACCGGCTAGGCAAGAACTGGCACCTGCAATGCTACCGTCTTCATCGCCGATATTACTGGACTTGTTGTGCTAGCCCCTACGCTATCCCGTTGAGAAGCGTTCGAGCGGAAGCGATCACGTCGACGGCTGGCCAGCGAATGCGTAGACCTTCGCGGAGGAAGAGGCCGGTGCTCGAATCTGAGCTTTCGGTGAGCTTGGCATTTTTGTAAGGAGGGTTGTGATAGTGTCGGGGCAGATGCGGGTGGATTTTGCCGCGATGCCGACAGCTTGCGAAGGATGGTGAGCATGAATGTTGTTCCTGAAACGGCCTGTTGCGTTTGGTGAAGACCTTCAACATGCTGGAAAAGAGTCAGAACGATCGTAAGCAAAAGCACAGGTGAGGATGACGTTTTTTTGGTGTAATGCTCCAGGTGCTTGAGCGGTCGGTGTTAAAGAAAGAAAGAAAGGAAAGAGATTGTTATGGTGGCAGGGATATGGACAGTGGACCTTGCTTGTCCCCTGGCGGCACATAGTCTTGAAAAAGTCTTAAGATGTTGAGATGTGTACTGGAGTTTTCCCTGGGGTTCTCAAGACGTCCTCTTTTCACTGCTATCTTCAATCCCTCCACTCCATCTTTTTCCGAATGATGCAACGATTGGCGGCTCGTATGACTTAGAGATCTCCATATCTTGGCCCGGCGCAGCGAAGACAGCAGCTTCATTCTCGGCTGGCTATGAATCGAAGGTGTCGAGATCTGTGTGAGCTGATTATGCGGCCGATGATGACGTTTCCGAGTCGAGCTTCTGGCTGTAAGGGAACTGACAATGGCAAGGATGATGTCGAGGTTGGAAGATGGAGATTTTGCATTGACAAATGCTGACAATGGAAGGGTGATAAGGTTGACCGTAGACACCTTCTACTGCAAGAGACACATCGCTGGCATTAGGTATTAGCGATCCCGGTCAGCCGACGAGGTGCGCCTGTAAATAATGTAAGATTGTTTGGTCCATTGGAGCGTGTGATAGAAAGTAAAAACAAAAGGCGCGCTGAGATGGCTGGAAACGAGAACGCTTAGTCATTCTTAGCCGCAAATAATTGTGCTTAGTCAAGCATGTGTGCACTTAGTCAAATATGTACCCACTTAGTCATACTCCACTGTGCCTCGGCACATAATTTGAGTCAAAGTAAACAAAGGAACTATCACACTCCAATCTCTTTTCCTTCTCCGCAATTTATTCTTGTTGATTATATTTTCATCGGACTCAGTGCACGCTGTCTCGTTGCCGTGCTAGTACTCGGGCCTGCAAAAGAACTTTCAAGGCAGCCAAGGCGCTCGAGGCCGTTACTCTAGTTGGACACCGCCGTTATCGTTCAGACGGTGACTCGACGTACTACCTACCCGAAGCCAGGACAACGGTGCTCAAATACTCGAGCTTCTCAACAACAAGATCGTCCATAGAGATACTGAGCCGGCGGGCAGACGAAGCCTCCAAGCTACCTAAAGCCTCCTTGCGCGTCACGAAGCGTCCTACAAGAACGGCGAAACCCTCTCTTGAATCAACAGCAACAGACACAAAGTCCAAAATGGTTGTGAAGGATCGAGAGTAGAACATAGAAACCACAAAGCTAGAGTAGCGACAACCAAATTCCGAATGTCGCGGCACATCTGATGCTAGTACCGGAGACGTCTTACCAATGCTCTCCTTCCGTGGAAGACTTTGAAGAGGGGGAGATGAAGGAACCAGTCGACGACGGTCTCTCGAAGATACCTGAGGTCACGGAATGGACATGGACATGGCTGATGCGCCGTCAAAAATCACAATACATGGAAGCAACCGCTTGAAGAGCTGGTAGGACGGAGACGAAGAGAATCACGCGGGATCAAAACATCAGAGACGCGCAAGAGCTTAAGCCGTGTTGGTGACAACACAGTTGTGCTTAAGAAGAAGCGCATGAGCACGATACTCGTCGCCGATCCATTCCACCCACCATCTACCGACACCTTTCGGCTCCCTACACAACTGAATATACGGCAACCTCCAGCAATTCTTAGCAAACGAACATCCTAAAGAGACCTGTCATCCGTAGCATCTAAATCCGTTGACGATATCAAGCTGGTCATATAAAATCAGAAACAAGGATTATCCGTGTCATGCGACACCTCAGCTTGTGACGGTATCAACTTCTCTCTCAATGACCTTGGCCTAAAAAAGTGCGCATCTGCCAAACCAGGGGCGCCAAGATTGGCACTTCAAGAGCCGCCTGAGTGATTGCCTCGACCTCCTCTCAGGTGCACGTCCGTCAGGGAACCACATCAGCGAGCGGTACCGCGGGGGGCGAGCGTGTATACGCTACACTCAAGATTCTAAAGAGAAGAAACGACAGCAAAAGTACAGCACAAGAATCTTGTGGCGAAGAGGAAATAAGCACGCTGTTGAACGTGTTGTATTGAGGATCTGCTGTGTGGCCCACAGATACGGCATCGTTTCTTCTTCGGAAAGTGTAGGGCAGTGGCCGATCGTGGGAGTGTTTTGGGTGTACTCCTGGTGGTCTATACGTGTACGGTTGCTGTAAACATCGTTAATCCAACGTCTCAAAACCTGTCTGAAACATGAGCTTGAAGACTGTCGTGCGAGTACAAGTGGATAAAAGCGCGACGTGGCAGGCCGCCTCTCTACAGCGTGGCGATTCAAAAACTCAAGATTACAGTAACTCCACTCACCTTTTATCACGAGAACTCTTAGGAGAGATTATATGAAATGCACCAAGCCACAAGAGTAAACAAACTCGAGAGTGAAATTTGAATGATAAGCCGAAATAAGAGTGATACAAAAGAGATGTTGGTAGCGGAAGAGAACAAAGGAGCGTTTGCGCATACCATTTTCTGCTGGGAAAAAGCACGCCGTTTCACATTGAGAAGGACAATCATAAAGCATAAACTCCATCCATAAACAAGTCCTCATATCCCCCGACCATCATCGGGAACCCATTGGCCGCGCCAACGATAATCAGGCCGGCTTGTAGCCCTCCACCGTTACAGATCAGTATCAGTTTGAGGATCCGCCGGGGGATAGGCGGAAGGATACGACCAAGGAAGAGGCTGTGCCGATGCGTAAAGCCTTGCATAGCCCTGAGCAAGCTGAGGAACCTGACCTTGGACGAGTGGTGGAAGGGCCAGTGACTGCGCATGCACATTCACATGTTCCACAGGCTGATCACGGAAGAAGCGCGGGTCTGCGCCTTGCTCGTAGCCTTGAGCTGGCTTGTGTTGGTTTCCGTGGTTGTGTGACAAATACGGCAGCGGTTGTGCTGGATCCCTGTTGCCAGCTACGGTGCCATCCTGCCATTCAAGTGCGTTTGGACTCCAGTCAATCTGCGGGATAATGGAGCCCTGCTGAGAAGGATGCTTGACATGGCTGGATGCTGATTCGTGGGCGGTGATGGGTGGTGTATGTATCTTCAACGGAACTTCCTGAGCCTACAGACTGGATAAGTATGGAGGGAATACACAAGTCGGAAGGGTGGATGTACCCTGATCCGCTGGCAAAAGTCGATACCAGCCAGCCAGCAATGCACACATTGTTGACGTCCTCGCTGGGGAATGCATCTGATTCTCCGGTCTCGACACCGAGAACACTATGAGTTGTCCTTGTATGAGTTGGTTGTCCTTGAGCCATAAAGAAACAGACGTTGGAGGACATAACTTACCGCTGTTATACATCGTTTCCTCGGAGTACCCGATAGAGTGAAGCGTGTGTTGTCTCGACGGCTGCTCGGCATTGGAAGTTTGAGGTAAAGTAGAAAGTTGGGAGAAGTCAAGGGCAGGTCTGACGACCTTTATGGTTCATAAACAAGTACAGTACAGTACATGTGTTTTGTCATCCATTCGTTGTTTTCAATAATGCGTTCAACTCAATGCAAAATGAGGAATATGCCGCATGGCACGGCAGCGTGCATGGTGTCAAAAGACTGTGCAATATGTGATAGCTTACAATCATCATACAAAAGGAGACGAAAAGCAAATGAACAAAAGTCGAGGTGATTTTTAGCGACGACACGTTATCGTATTTTTCATTCATATTTTACTCGCAGTTGACTTGCGTCGTATACAGTACTGAGTACTCATAGGTTGTGTGGTGGTTGGTTGCTCGTACTTCTGAAGTTACCGAGCTGGTGGGAAGCTTTGAATGCCGCATAAGTGTGTGGCATAATATTGCCCGAGCCGTTTTTTCCAATCAATATTCCACATCGTCCTTCCCTTTCTAGCACCCGCCCAGTTGTGCGATAATATGAAAAGCGCAGGGGTTGTCAAATGACCGCTGCAAGCCTTCATCTGCATGCAAGCAAGTGCTGAACAATGGCTGTACTACCTCATGTCGTTGGACAATGGCTGTACTACCTCAAGCTAGTGCCG
>Ga0160429_1001757_pt1 | contig 11686 bp, 7 predicted proteins | sample SolpanmetagenomR_FD_108199 | JGI IMG/M metagenome (GOLD analysis project Ga0160429, IMG submission 108199) | Solar panel surface microbial communities from Lawrence Berkeley National Laboratory, California, USA - R | ecosystem: Engineered > Built environment > Solar panel > Unclassified ... | reverse complement strand
GGAGCCAACAATGCAAACCGCCTACCTCGCGCAGCACGATCTGCTCACGCAAATCCCTGCGCTAAGAGCTGACATCGTGATTCCAGATTACTGCTACATCTCGCCCCCTCCTTTCGTTTCTCATGAAGGGCAAGACTCCATTCCTACACGACAACGACCCTCCTCACCGTGCCCTTCCATCTCTTCAGTATGCTCCTCAACAGTCTCCCTACCGGCTTCCACCTCCTTGAATATCTGGCTTGGTCCCGGCGGTACAATCTCCCCCGCGCATACCGACCCACACCACAATCTGCTTGCACAAGTCTTTGGACGCAAGTACGTGCGGCTCTACGCCCCCACACAAGGTCATCATTTGTATCCCATGACTTCATCGCCGTGTTCCCCGGATGTCTCACCTGATCTGCCAGGAGATGACAGTCACACGCTGCACGGCGTGGACATGCACAATACGAGCCAGGTAGACGTCGGGCTTGAAGCAAGCTTTCCTGGGATGGCAGCGGAAGATAAGGAAAGGCACGTGGCGGCGGCAATGGCGCAGCGAGCGCGATTCCCCTCGTTCACAAACGCTAAATGCTTAGAGGCCGTGTTGGGTCCCGGGGAGATGTTGTATATCCCACGAGGATGGTGGCATTACGTGCGTAGTTTGGAGGCAAGTTGTAGTGTTAGTTTTTGGTGGGATTGAGCGGGAGCTTCTTAGTAAGGCTGTCCTATTCGTTTCATTGTGGTGTCTAGGCTACGTCTGAAAAGAAGAAGGAGATGGTCTAGGGTATAGGAGTGCATATACAAACCCCAACGAGCTTTAGGTCGTAAGAGTGAAAAGGGGACCTCAAGACCAGAACGCACCTTGATACCAACTCGCAAGTGCATATAATACCCAACAACTGCCTTTTCCCCAAAAAGTGACTTGGAAACCCAGTATTCGTAACATGCCGTAAAATCGTTATACTCGTCAATCGTCCGTCCTGCAACGTCCTCGATTCCTCGTTCTGGCTAATCGCAGGCTACTTCCTCTCCCAAACACTCCGCTAGTGCTGCTTCGTCAACAACTGCACCTTCCACTCCTGCCGGTTTGGAAACTTTAGCTGTGTTTCTTTTCGGCGCTGGCATAGCCTTCGGCTGTGATGCGCCGTTCCCCAGCTTGCTCTTAAACCATCCAAACGTGTCCCTCACCGGAGCGTAACCCTCCTTCGGGGGCGCGCTCTGCCGTTTGTTGAGCGCGTCTTGTTGATTCCGCAGATATGTCGAACCCGACGTGGCGTTTTCGTTCTGTGTGGTGCTCGACTGTGCTTGCGCCGTTGCAGACGACAAAACTGGGTGAGTGTTCTGCTTAGCTGAGAGAGCAGTTTTGAGGAGAGGTCGGTAACTGCTTTCTTTAAGCAGGGGTATGGAAGGTAATAGTAGAGGATCCTGGGCACCCGAGTCTGCAGGGAGGGGTGGCGTTGGAAGGTCGTAATCCTCCAGAGGTGACAACGGCGGGACGGCTTTGAAATTTTCGAAATGTGATGATATGGAAGTAGGGGGCGAGGACGACGGTATTGTAGAGGCTGTAAATGTGCTGTGTGCCCCTCCGGAGAACGAGGACCAACGCTTGCTATCGAGTGGAGATTCTGACCCAGGTGAGGAGCTACTGAAGGCTCTTGAGGACGGTCGATGATAGTAGGCCGAGGTTGCACGGCTATTAGAAAGGAGAACGGGACGGCGTTTCTTGGGTCGAACAGTCCTACTTCGAGACAAGGAGTCCCGGTCGCAGCTTGCTGATGGATCGTGATAGTGATGATGTACGTGTACTTCTGACGAGGCAACTGCGCGCGGTTCGACCAGCCCAAGGACGAGCTCTTGATTCAGTGTTTTAGGAGTGTGCGTAGCGACCCTTGACTCATAATCATCGCGGGCGATGGCATTTAGCATTTGCCCACGCAGGTCTTCCATCTCGTCACGCGTTTGACGGAGTAGGGCTTCCAGCTCGCTGACATTGACATGGAGCGTTGAATTCTCTTCAAGGATCTGGTTGACGAAATTGGACATGCCTTCTCCGCTCCTTTTAGCGTCAGTATTCGGTGACGGGCTTCTTCGCCCCGTTTCCTTCTCGCTAGGTGTTCGAAATCCAATGCAGGTAAAGCCATCCGGATGATTCGAGCGCTCCAGTTGCGCTTCTATTTCTATGTTTTCGAGTCGCTTCTCGAGCTCTCGATAGTCTCGCTCTGACTTGCGCCTTGCTGCCTTGGCCTTCCTCGTTTCACCTTCTGTTTCCGCGAGCGTGTCTTGGAGCAGTGATCTCTCAATATCCATCCGTTTGAGCTGCTCCTCGAGTTCCTGAGTCTTTGACACGAGTACAGTGAGTCTATTCACCTCATCCTGAGTAGCCTCTAGTTTGGTCGCAAGAGAGGTGATTCTTGCGTCACGCTCCTCCAAAAGTTGGTCCAATGATGCAAGATTGTATGACAGTGCCTCGTTTTCCTTAGCAATCCGTAAGTTTCTGGATTCCAGCGACTCGTTCGCCAACTCAAGCTGTATAATCTGCGTCTTCTGCTGGGCTATTGCTTCCTCGAATTCCTCGCTTCTCGCTAGCAGGTTCTGCAGACACCATGTTAGCGAGGTGTCTGGGACTGTTGGTTGACGATGGCGCCCGATGACCATATCGGTGGTGGTCCTGCGACGCAGCTAACGCGCACCAAGGGGATGTAAGAAAGTGTATGCGCCAACGATATAGAGCAGAGCAACTTGTTTGTTGTTGCAACGGCAGGGATACCAAGCCTAGCTGAAGGACGGTATGGGGCAAGGAGAATAACTGAGAGATTCAGACGTACCAATCCCTCGCGGGAAGCTCTCACTAACTGAGAGTCGAGCTCTCTAAGAGTTCTTGAGCCATGTGCGAGCGATGCGCAGGCTGGATTGCCGCAGCAACATTGTAAGCCGGCTGGCGCTTCGTGAGGAATGTGGGCGCTTGAGTGCTGCATGGCTGGCGACTCGAGAGACGGCATGCAGGCATAGAAGCTATGTGGGCTGTATTCGCTGCTCATGTGATGTATAGAGATGGAAGCGCATTTGAGAGGGCAAGAAGTGGATTGTGGGAGTTGGAGAAAGATGTTGTTGACGGTATATATATAATATATACCGTAGAGATACAATGATGATGATTCGATGGTCGCAAGGCACCCGACTCAGGGTCTGTTTACACCGGCCTCTTGGCGTGAATAAAACAACAACGATGGAACACAGGGTCCGCTCGTGAGTAACTTGTGTCTGTGTACGAGTATTGTTGATGATGGAAAATCTCCACCTTACTACGTAGAAACGAATAGTATGATGGAAAAGGATGTGCTGGCATTTGACAAGCTAACTCTACTCTATAAGAAGGTTCATGGCCCAGATTGCTAGGACCATGCGCATGCTCAACAGCAGCCCGGGTCCGCACGATACCCTACTACTCCAGGACCATCGTTACTCTCATAGTGAATTTGCGAGGCCTGTGCTGGAAGCTGGATCAGACCCCTGATGACATGGCGACTCGCTTTATCTGAAATGATTCCAGGAGTCCTGCCCGACCAAGCTCATCCCCACTTGTCTCTGTCTCTGTCTCTGTGTTCTGAACCTCCTCGCTTCGCTCACGCTTCTTGCCCCGGCTTACTGCAAGGCTGGGCTCTAGCTCGGCATCGACTGTCGAGGAGGTCTCGGTTTGTTGTTGCTCGATGGGGAATCCCGAAGCTTGCACCATCGAACTCATAGCCAAGCCTACGCTTGTCCTTCGATCTGTCACGCGCGAGACTCTCCCGTCAGCCTTCAGACCATTCTGAGTTCTGCCGCCTGTGAGCGCGAAAGCCTTCTCCATCGTTTTCATGGCTATCTGCCACGTAAACAGCTGCTCTTCATCTCGAGTCCCATCGTAGGTACTAACGCTGGCGCTGTTTAATGTTTCAATGTCGAGGCTTTCGGCACGGGTATCGCCCCAATACCATGACTTGCCCGGCAGGATGCGCTTGTCGTGCTCAGCTGAATATCTGCGGGCTTGAAGGACGCCTTGCAAACCCTTACCAAGCTCTGGTTTTATCCCGTCTTCTGCCGCCGGAAACCATATCAACATTGGCTCTGCTTCGAAGCACCTCCCCAGAACTCGTGAATAAGGAACTTGAAGGCCTTTGTCAGGGTCGTGCAAGTAGTGCCACTTGCCATACCCATCCAACCCGGGCAAGAGACGCAGTATTTCCTGTCGGCTGAGGACCGATCCGTTCCAAGCTCGGCGCTCATCGAGTGTGAATGCTTTGCCACTAAGATAGACGGCGGTGTTGTATGGGTGACCGTCGTCGTTGTCGTCATCACTAGCTTTGTCGAGGTTTGTGAGCTTTATTTTGATCGAATTGACATGGAGAACATCTGCGACCGTGTCTCCGTTGTTTGGCAAGAGACGCACAAAGTCCCCACCGCAAATCATTTCTGCCCCAATGTAGAGGCCCCGGCAAGAAATCGTCGCTGAAGGCCACGTGCCTTTGAAATGGTACTTGCCGAATATCGACATGGAAGACATAACCGTCAATGAATTCTGAATTGTGGGATGCCAGTCCTCCTTGGGTATACCTTTCATGAATTCCGCCCAGCAAGCAAGAGGTCGTATTCGGTGTAAAGGCACGTAGACATGTCTCTTCGTGAGATGTTTATCGGTACCATTTGGATCTGGGTAAGGCTCGACACGGAATCCAGAATATGCAAGACTACGATCCTTCTTTTGTTCTTGAGTCAGATCTTGTAGTTTCAAGGACTCTTCAGCGACCTGTCCAACTACACCCGCTTCCCATTTTGGATATCCCACGAACTTCTGACTCTGTTCGTTGAACACCTTGTATTCTTTGACGGACTCGTCACGACATATTTCACCGTCAACCTCCCGGACGAAGAGAACCAACTCTGCTGAACGTGGTACCCATGAGCCTCTTGCCTCGATGTTATGAAGCAATTCCGGCAACAGGCTTCTTTCGGCACGCCAATCCATGCTCATGGTTTCTGTAATCTCCTCATCCAGTTGGCCTTGCCGTTTGAGCCTGTCAATCAAATCTCGAATCGTGTCTCGAACGTCCTCTTCGTCGACGTGACGTGCTTTTGAAATATGGGTCAATGCTGGCGGCCTTCCTATTGGTCTCGCTGCGAGCATTAGACTGGTCCGTAAGGTTTCGTTGATTCAGCTTACGTTTACGCGGACCGTTGACTGCTGCAGCCTTCTTACCGCATAAACAACATGGACATCCGTCGTTGCGGCCGCCGTTGCTCATCAAATGTTCAAAGTGCGGAAAGAAGTCGTTGGGCGACCTGAAGCACTTTCGACTTTTGGGGTAGCCGTACATTTGACGGTCGATCTAAGGCCCCCTGTTAGGTCAATGCGGTGCCACTTCGACTCGAGGGCGTGCTGACGTGCTTGGTCCCAGAACGCGCCCGTTCGAAGAGGGCATAGCCATCGGGCAGCTTGTCCAAATAGTACCGTACACCTAGAGTTCGAGATGTGTTAATGATGTTACTGGGCGAGTCATCTTGATCTATGATCGTGCAACCCCAGGGGCTGTAAACATCGGCATTCTGGAGTGGTTAGATGACTCAATTCAGTAGAGTAGAAGCCTTCCTTGTGACCAAGCGTTCGCATCGTCCCCTAGCCGCAACAACAACTTTACGTACCCGGTCTTGCCTCTCCACGCTTGACCATCCACATGTAGCCGATTTTCTCCAACCAAAGTGTCGGAGGATTGCATGGACTCCAGTCTGAAGCCGGACGATGGGTAAAATCGCCATCGGATCCGTCGTTGATTGGAACTATCCTGACGGTCGTCTGCATTGTTGGACTGCAAAGTCTTGACGCGCTTGCTGGTACAATTCGACGTGTTTGAACGCGAGGTTCAGAGTAAATGCGATTGCTAAGGTAAAATACGCATTGATAGTGTTATTTCGACGCGTTTTGTATGCGTGTCTGGTTGCTCTCGAGACTCTTTCGGGGTTGTTTCAGGAGCGCTTCAGATCTCTTGAGAAGGCGTCGCTCTACCTTGGTTAACAAATACCAGAGATCCTCGTGTAGCAGCAGTCCAGGGCCATGGGGGAAGAATTAAGTACGCTGGATGGAGCTCTGGTTGTCATAAGTCACATTTGATTTATTGCATATTATATAATAATACTGTAAATACCTAAACATGAGACGCCGCTTGCTTTCACCAATATTTTGCTCCCATGGCGCTTCTTAGCGCTTTTCCCTTCCCGAGGCGTTCTTATCGCCTTCATGGCACACAGCTCAGCTCCCTCGAGCGCTGCCTGCCCCCGACGCACACATGCTCGCCCGACCACATCAGCCTAGCCTAGTCGTCGTCGCCATCGCCGCCGTCGTCCATCCATCCCGAGAGCGTTCATAATCGCGCATCGCTGTCGGATTTGCGCCGCGTGGATGTGTTAATGCAATCCCCTTCTTCAGAGTCGGACCCTGCCAATGGCTCGCCAAAGCGCCGACTGAAACGGCAGAGGACTCACGATGCGGCCGAGCAAGCCCAGAACCCCAACACAGCTGTTTCCGCCTTTCGAAATGTCTCCGCTTGCAATCGCTGCAGATCGCGCAAGAACCGGTGCGACCAGAACTTACCAGCTTGCTCGACATGCGAGAAAGCGGGTGTCGAGTGTGTGGGCTACGACCCCTTGACCAAACGCACAGTGCCTCGGTCGTTCGTATACTATCTCGAGAATCGGACTGCCTACTTGGAATCGCTTCTGAAGGATAATGGAATCCCCTTCGCAGCGGCGGACCAGTTCACTCTCCAAGCGCCTGGCGTGGAGAAGTCGACAACAGTCATAACACAAAGCGTGGAGAGATCTACGGGGAAAGAGACCAAGAATCATGGGTTCACCATGGCCCCTCCACTAGAGCTTCCAATCAAGAAATTGGAGGCCAAGCGTAGCAATACAGAAGACGACAAACTCGACACAATTGTCACCAACATTGGCATGTCAGCCCAAGGAACACCTAGTCCGTGGAATCTAGGGTCGACTGGCTTCGGTCGTGTACTCTACGCTGCTGTCAAAAGCACAGTCTCCGGACTGACTACAGAGCGAGGCGGTGTTCGATCTGGAAGATCTGGATCGACCGGTGCGACTTCCATTAGAGACTCGTTCTTTGGGCTGCAGATTAAGCCGACAGTAAAGGAAGCTCCTCTACCAGACCGAGAGCTAGGTGTGAAGCTTATGGAACTATACTTCAATCATGCAAATCCTCAGATTCCGATCCTACATCGGCCAGAATTTGTAGCGTTGTTTGAACGTGTTTATGGAGCTGCAGGTCACCGTCCGTCTTCACGCGAGCTATACTTGCTAAACATTGTCTTTGCAATTGGTGCGGCAGTGATCTTTGGCAGTGACGTCAAGGATGAGAAACCTGAAGAGTATCATGCTGCTGCCATTGTCCACCTTGACGGGTTTTTAGGTGGACTGTCTGCGGGCATTCAAGCCGATACATCAGGGGGATGCTTGGAAGATTTGCAGGCCGTTCTACTTCTGGCCGGATTTGCGCTCCTCCGACCTGTTGCGCCTGGGCTGTGGTACATTGTTGGGGTCGCGATTCGGCTTGCTGTTGATCTTGGAATTCATTATGAGGATGGTGTATCTTTGGAAGAGCAGGATGTTCAGGGTGGGTTCCACCATGGGCGTGGGCCGTATGCAAAGAACCGGCTAGTAGGTGAGAAGGAGCAAGGCCGCCGCCAGTGGATCCGAGATCTTCGAAGGCGATTGTGGTGGTGCACCTATGCCTTTGACCGCATGATCTCTAGTTGTGTTGGCAGACCTTTTGGAATCGCAGACCAAGTCATCACAACCGAATTCCCGTCGTTGTTGGACGACGATTTTATATCACCCGCAGGAATCAAACCCCCTCTGGACGACTCGGCTACACCAAGTTATAAGCACGTTTCACATCATTACCTTCGACTGCGCCTGCTACAGTCCGAAATCATGCAGGTCCTGCAGTATCAGCAAGCTCGGAAATCGCAAAGCACCAAGACTGTAGCTTTCGATAGCTTTTTGCACACCAATCTTCCATCACCCTTTTTGGCGAAGTTTAACTCCTTCCGGCAATGGCGAGTCGATATTGACCGCCGATTGTGGGACTGGAAGGAGTCAAGTCCCACTCAGACCGATATCGGTGTACAGTTCTCACCACTCTTTTTTGAGTTGAACTACTGGCAAGCGGTCATTTTGCTGTATCGACAGAGTCTTGCTGTTCCGTTCGCGCTAGCAGGGGAGATGGCGCAAGTGAAGGACGAAGTTTCCAGTCCCCCCGGTCTCCATACGGAGGAAAGAGGGGATGAGGAGTATGTCTATTTGAAGATCGCCGAAGCCGCGCAGCAGGTTCTTAAAATCTATCGGCAGCTACACCGCGTGCACCTCGTAAGTTATGTCTATCTGTCCACTCATCACATCTTCCAGGCAGGTGTAAGCCTACTCTACGCGCTATGGAACTCCACGGCTGTACGGAGCCATTTCAGTCTTGACGATGTTGACTTTACCGTACTGGCTGCCACTTCGGTTCTCGGTGATCTTGGCACAAAATGTCCACCGGCCGAGATATGCAAAACAGCGTACACCCGTATGGCGCAAGCAACGATACAGATGTGTTTATCATCAACAGGCTTTGGAGAGCAGGCTGTTCGAAGCTCCATAGCGAGATCGCCAATCACTCGAGAAACACTGCAGGACATCCATGCTTCGGCCGCTTATCGACAGCGATCAATGACAAGCCGCCCATTGCAAGTAGCGTCGAGCAGAAACCAGACTCGAGCACCACGATTTGACATGAACCTTGAGGAGCTTTTCAGTGCTGATGAATCTAAAGCCCGTCCGTTCGGTCATCTTCAGCGAGCGTATTCAACTCCTGTCTCTTATGGCCAGATAGGGAGTCCAAGTGCTCAAGGTGCAAACAGTGTCGCTCCTCAGCTTCAGCAGATCAACTATCACCATCAAGCCTCACCACGGAATCCGCAACAGGCCTCGTCACCACACGACCTGAACCATCAGCGAATATACAGTGACTATGCACAGCCAAGCAGCTCTACGTATCAGGATATGGGAGGCTTCAATGATATGAGCTTCCTTGACACCACATACCCTGCTGGTAGCGACCATGAAAGTGTCGCTAGCGAGAGCGGCAACAACTTTGACTTCAACTTCCTTGGCATGGGGGGTAATGGCCTCACGACGAATCACGATTGGGCCGAGGGTACCGGAATGGATCTAATGGATGGCTTCTTCTTTGGGGGTCCTGGTGCTGGTAATGGAGCTGGAGGGGGAGGTGTTTAGTTGTGCACGGCGCTTTCGAATTCGAGATACCATGGCTTTGTTTTGCACGTGTTTGTATTTATCGCTCTGTTAGCTAGCGTATGTTGACAGGTTTCCCTCTGTCTAAATCGACATGTATGTATGTTGTATTCATCATAATGAGTCATATCCGTTCTACCGCAAGTGGCCATCTGATTTACTGTACAGTGACCAAAGCTCGCGACATCAACCCACCATCTCATTCAATGCCTTCCAAAACGACTCAATCCGCCTTTGATCTGTCGAAATGCGCACGGCCTAACATCCTGGCACTTCAGCCATATAGATGCGCTCGAGAGTAAGCTACTCCATGCACCGGCATGCTTGATAGTATCTGACTCACCGCTAATGATCTAGTGACTACAAAGATGACGGAAGCAACATCCTTCTGGACGCCAACGAGAACGCATATGGGCCAGGACTTGCTCTGAAGGGTAATGGTCAACTCACAAACGGCGACGCGCACGAAGCAGACGTGGATCTGTTAGGCCTGAACAGATACCCAGATCCGTAAGAGCTGCGCAACAGGTGCGCACAGCTCACGATTGACCCATGCTCGAATAGTCACCAAGCCGACCTGAAGCAGCTTCTCTGCGACCTACGAAACACACACGCGCACACCGCCAAGACACTCAGTCCCTCCAATCTCTTTGTCGGTGTCGGCTCTGACGAGGCCATCGACGCGCTCCTCCGTTGCTTCTGCATACCTGGACGCGACAAGATCCTTACATGTCCTCCTACGTACGGCATGTACGCGGTATCGGCTCAAGTCAATGATGTGCAAGTCGTGCACGTACCACTGGATGTCAAGAACGACTTCGCACTGCAACCGGATCTGATCAACGAGAAGCTTAGCGCGGATCCAAACGTCAAGCTAGTGTATATTTGCTCGCCGGGAAACCCAACAGCAACGCTGGCCAAGAAAGAGGATGTTCAGAAGGTTTTGGAACACCCGACGTGGAATGGCATCGTGGTTCTCGATGAGGCCTATGTTGACTTTGCACCCGAAGGGACTAGTCTCGCTGAATGGGTCGTCGAATGGCCGAACCTCGTGGTGATGCAAACGCTATCAAAGGCGTTTGGACTTGCGGGTATACGCCTTGGCGCAGCGTTCGCGTCACCGGAGGTTGCGGGTTTGCTAAATAACCTCAAGGCACCGTATAACATATCATCACCAACAAGCGGGCTTGCACAGAGAGCACTAGGTAAGGAGAGCTTGGAGGTCATGCGGGGCAACCGAGCGAAGATCATCGAGCAAAGAGAGAGGCTGGTGCAAGAGTTACCGAAGATCAACGGCATGGGCAAGTTCAAAGGAGGTTATGCTTCGAACTTTCTGCTGGTCGAGGTGCTGGATGGGCCGCAGGGGAAGCCTTGTAACGAGACGGCGTTGCAGGTTTACGAAACCATGGCGGGACAGAAAGGGGTCGTGGTCAGGTTCAGAGGAAAGGAGCTTGGGTGCGAAGGCTGCTTGAGAATCACCGTGGGCACGGCAAAGGAGGTTGATAGGTTCCTGAAGGAGCTGAAGATCACGCTGGAGGAAGCTCAGAAGGGAAAGCTCGGAGCACCTGCGGCCAACGAAGAGAAGGAAGAGCAGAAGGCCAATGACGTTATTGCGTGAAGGATTACAAACCCTTATGGAGGTCCAAGTAGATTGCACTGCATACAGCCACGACTAGAACGTGTATTATCATATCGTATATACTCAAAAGTGAATGTTGAAGACGAGGCGCAAGAGGCAGGCAAAGCATTGTTGAGTCGCGGACATGCAAAGCGACCATGACCCGTTGTCCGTAAGGCGAAATTTTGGCAGAGAGGAAGTTTTGATCGCGCGCCAACCCGTCCTTACCACGGCTGCCATCCTCTGCATACCTCCCGATATCACATCGCATCTACTGCTGCACCGTCGATTTCACTCGCTGTTCACTACACACGCACTCCTGCGCAGGCTCTTCGTATCATGTTCACCCCCCTTAGGAGGTGCCCGGCCTCACTCAGGTGGAAGGTTGTCTCAAGAGCCGTTCAGATCAAATCATACGAAGGAACCGCTTCTCTCATTGCCCGACAGTCCGTCACACTCCCTACACGCTTCTCCATCTCCTCTGTCAGATGTCTGCATCAGACTGCGCTCTTGAGAGATCCGTCAAACTCGGCCGCCGCTGAGGAGGCGGAGTCTGATGATCAAGACTATGAGGAAGATGTGGGTGCGGAAATCGACGAACCAACCACCATGGCACCAATTACGACTTTCAAAGAGCTGGGCGAGCGTGGGTTGGTTCACAAGTCCATCATTCGTACTCTGACTCAGACAATGGGCCTGGAAACCATGACACAGGTTCAGAGTCTTACAATCAGCGAGGCTATC
>Ga0160429_1001756_pt1 | contig 11692 bp, 9 predicted proteins | sample SolpanmetagenomR_FD_108199 | JGI IMG/M metagenome (GOLD analysis project Ga0160429, IMG submission 108199) | Solar panel surface microbial communities from Lawrence Berkeley National Laboratory, California, USA - R | ecosystem: Engineered > Built environment > Solar panel > Unclassified ... | reverse complement strand
TAGGATAGCCTTGTGTGAAGCTCGAGTCGGCGGTCGTAGGCTGGGAGCCCTCTCAAATGCGTCGCGCGCGGTAGGTGTTGGCGTACCTGATCGGGATGCTTTATCTGGAGAGCTTCCCACGCAGTCCTGGTCATCGTCTCTTCCCATCGAGGTGCTAGAGCGGCCACGTTCCGGTGAGCGTTCTGGTGAGCGCGCGCCATCGAGGTAGCTTCTGAGATCTTTCACGTTCCCCGGCTGAAGAGACTGTAGTCGGCGATGTGCGGCGCCCTTGATGAGCGAACGTTCGGGCGACTTTTCGGGCGACGCGTTTGTGATGTAGTTGCTCGCGATGTTGCTGTCGCGAGCCTTCTCTCGAAAGGCCTCCGCCCGCTCTGTGATGGCAGCCGATGTGTTTGGTTTAGTCATAGGCGATGGCGAGCCTGGATTCAGTGGAAGAGGTGGTGGTGCACGCTCGGGATCAGAACTGTCCCACCTAAAAGCGAAGAGACGTTTCGTCAGTACCATGGCTCTCGCTGCTTCGATGGGGAAACATTGCGTGCGGCGAGAATCGCAAGGTCGTATGAGGAAGTATGCTTACATTGGAACAGATATCCTGCCCGAGGGAATGGAGTCTGTGGAGAAGGAATGCTGGTGCTTGACGACCACCCCTCGATCGCGAGACGAGTCCCGCGATCCGGTAGACATAACGAGAGTTGTACACTAGCGGACTGCTGTAGAGCCGCACGTGGAGAATGTCTCGGAATGTGTTCTTGGTGAATGGAAGCGTGGTGTAAACAACGAAGTGCGGTTACAGCAATTGCATGATCGAAGCAATGGACAATAATCTGAACGATCCACTCCTTGTAGTGTATTTTGTAGACGTGCAGAGAGCAGTGATGACGAGTAGTTGGGTATATGTGCAGCTGCTCTGTGATGGAGGTTTATGCTGAGGGAAGTCAAACCGTTGCGCTGCTCGGGTGTAAACAAAACTAGCGGTCGACTGGGGTCTCTATGTTGCTTGGTCCGAGCGTGCCGCTCTTAGCAGAACCAAACCCTACGGCGAGGCTGGTCACGTGGTGGGACGGACATCTCAGCCTCGGAACTTTTGTTCTGACATCCGTTATGGCTTGGATTCGCTAACCCGCTATGAAGCGTCTATGTTCTACAATTCGCTAATGGGGAATATAGCTAGACGTATACAGCCTTTCCCCTCACATTTGGAGGAGCCCTTTGCGCCAATACCATGTCTTGTTGCAAAGCCTGCGCGTTCCGTCCACGCATCAGAGCGCAACAATCAGCCTATACAATCAGGTACAGGCTTGTCAGAAAGCTTGGGCCGACGAACATCCCAATCCAAAAGATGACATTGCCCAGCGCACCCCTTCCCTTGAATAGCTTACTGCGACCCAACGTCACCAGTGGAACCTGCAGCAGCTGCATGGCAAACAGATACCCCCTCACCTTCTTGAACAAGCACAGCATCACCAGCTCGTGCACCAAAGCACTCAGTAAAAACGTGACAAGTGTGGCGGCGCCCTTGCTGAGATGGAAAGCCGAGATTGAAGAATGGTACACGTGCCGCAGCAGGAAATTGTGGACTGGGCGGTTCCAGTCGCGTGCGTATTGATCGAAGGTCTCGCTGTTCCACCATGCGCCGTAGAACCCTCGATCAGCAAACTTCGTGAGCTCGGCAAGTACATTGAGGATGCACTCCCAGATCAGGTACCAGGAAAGCAATTGTTCCAGCAGCAGGGGAAAGAGTATGTCGGACAAAATCCAGGGGAACTCGCCCCAGCGCTCTTCGATGGAAAGCCCGGACTCTTTCATGGCGACTGCTTGAGCGAATGGTGGGTAGATGTAGGCTTGTGAGATGACCATCATGACCCATATGATGCCGAATGTGGCAAGTGTCTTTTCGAGGACGTACCACCAATTGATGCGTTCTTGGCGTGGGTACTCGAGTTCGTAGACCAGAGTAGGAAGGCAGGTCCAGTCGGCCCAATTAGCGAGTGTCAAGTTGGACGGGTACGAGTTGGTGCTGCTCGTACATTTGCCTTGAAGCTCGGTATCAAGACTCTCGATTTCGTGCCGAATCACGTCTGCAAACGCGCGCATCTGCTCCTGATCGAGCGACTTTCCAGACTCAATCGCATTTGCAATGGATGCAATCTGGGTCTGTTCCTTGGTGATCTTCGTATTGGCGCGGGTGCCCATGGATGGTCGACGGCGGATACCCTCACCATCAGGTAGCATGAAAGAGCTTGCGGACATACTAGATGACGGGCTGTTGGGACGGGAACTAGTCGAATTCGGCTCCATCCCTTCTAACTGCTCGAGCTTCTGCCGTAGCAGGTCTTGTCTGCGGTAAATTTGCGACACTGTATCACAGTTAATACCCGAACATCAGCTCGCTTGATGCAACTTACAGTAGCCATTGTAGAAAGCGTAGCTGTGCTGCTTCATAACGAACACAAGACCATGAAGTACTACGAATATGGTGTGCGTCCATGGCCAGTCTCGATATACGGTCCAGCCGACAACAGCTCCAAGGTAGAAGGTCTGCCACAGGTTTTGTATGATCCAGCCTTCTCTGTTCCACTTTATGTAGCCTCTCGATACAAGCTTTTGCATAAGTACTCCGAAGAGTGTCGCCGCGCACATAACGCCGTCCGTGAGACCGAGTACTAGAAGGTCTTTCCGGAACATCATATTGAGCAATTCCGCATTGCCCAGTGGACTGCCGTAGGTCCTCCAATTTTGCGCCGCAATTTTGATGAGCATGCCGGCCATACACAACCAGAAAAGCGTGAAGAAACCATGAAAGGGTGATTCGGCAGCTGCTGGATTTTGACGGTCGAATGTCGTAAATTGTCGTGTGAAGACAAGATCCCGCACCCTTAGCCTCTTCTTTCTGTCTGATGCATCTAGAGCCGCGGCCTCCTTGTCAAGTCCGTGCCTCAACAATTCTCGCAGTTCTGGATCGTCTGCCGTTAAAACATACCGTCCCTTCTTGTGTGTCTCCTCCAGTATGACTTGTACACTTCTCCGTCTACTATTCCCATTCTTTGAACTACGTCGTAACGATGTGGTTGCGCCGTGTGAACTCTGCATATCTTTCGTCCGCCCAACAGACATCGCCTCTTCAGGGCTGCCTGGTTTTCCTACTCCGAGCATTGTCTCTGTGCCACCACCTGCGCTGCCTTCTACTATCGTTGCTGGATCTGGTGTGAGTGTATCATAGTCCTCCGTATCATCTACCTGGGATGTGTCTGCACTCCACTCGTCACCGCTGTCTTCAGAGGGCGAAAGAAGGCTTAAGTGAGGGGACGTGGAGCGCAGGCCTTGAGAGAGGAGTTGTGGGTCTGCCATCGTATCCCTCAGCTTGTGACCGATTCGCTCAATGTCGATACCCGCTTTTGAGCTTCGAGCGGCCAGTGCAGTAAGCAGAAGCTCTAGTGTGACGTTGCGAAACCTGCGAAGAGCTCGGGAACAAGGCGAACGCTACGATGACAGGCCTCGGGTTTAGACAACGACCACGAAATGGCGCATGATATTACAGGAGAAGCAGAGAGAGCCAGGTGTAGATGGTGCAATGCTGCAAAGCTGGACGTCTAAATGTAATGTTCAGCAAGGAACAGGGTCCTCCTTAGCTAACATCATACGATACGGTAATGGTTGCGAGGGGCCGTAAACAACGCGATTGGATCCGCGGAGAGTTTTCGCAGGGTCGTTGAGGCTCAATACAGCATGACGTGGGTACGCCACTTGCGGGAGAGTCCGACTGGCTGTTCTTGGGGGCCATGACAGACGGAGCGGACAGCGGACGAGGCCGGAAAAACTTGGCTCTCTATGAGCATGACTCGCGCCATAACAGCAGCCACGAATTTCAATCTCAGTCACAATTTAGTACTAGCACCCAGTTCGACTGCTTTGATTTCCCAAGTTGGCAATTAGAATCGCAAGCTCTGGACGCATCTTTTCGAATTTCTACGACAAGGGCATTGCTCAACATGGCGGACACAATGACTCCCCAAAACAAGATGGCTCTCATACAGTCCAACCTGCAAGAGACAATGAACCCGGAGATCCTTGAGGACGTCATAGTCAAGCAGAACAGATCACTGATCATCTACTGGGGCACAGCAACGACCGGGCGACCCCACTGCGGTTACTTCGTTCCGATGTTGAAGTTGGCGGAATTCCTCAAAGCTGGCTGTACTGTGAAGGTGCTATTGGCGGATATCCACGGCTTCCTGGACAATCTGAAAGCACCCATCGAGCTTGTCGAACACCGCGCAAAATACTACCGATTCTGCATAACGAACCTCCTGAAAACAGTAGGCGTACCACTCGACAGGCTTACATTCACACTGGGAAGCGAGTACCAATTGAGCGCAAAGTATACCATGGACCTATACAGACTCAGCGCCCTCACAGGTCTGAATGACTCGAAGAGGGCTGGCGCGGAGGTAGTGAAGCAGGTTGACAACCCACTGCTAAGTGGCCTCCTTTACCCACTATTACAAGCGTTAGATGAGGAATACTTGGGTGTGGACGCACAATTTGGAGGAGTCGATCAGCGGAAAATCTTCGCTCTCGCGAAGGAGGCACTGCCTAAGCTTGGATACAAGGAACGGGCGCACATGATGAACCCTATGGTTCCTGGTTTGCAAGGCGGCAAGATGAGCGCGAGCGATCCTGACAGCAAGATTGATTTATTAGACCCGCCTGAAGTCGTGGAGAAGAAGCTCAAGAAAGCCTTCGCAGTGCCAAAGGTCGTTGAGGAGAATGGCCTGCTTTCATTTGTGGAATATGTTCTTTTACCGGCTGGAGCTTTGAAAAATGATGGCAAGCCGACCTTCCAGGTAGACCGATCAAGAGACAAACTTGAGCCGCTCGTATACTCCAACATCGAAGACATGCACAAGGACTACCGAGAAGACACGCTAAACCCACAACTACTCAAGCCCGCTATAGCGAAAACACTCAATGGGCTACTCGCGACCATACAGGAAGCCTACGAAGCATCATCTGAATGGCAAGAGCTGGCACAAAAAGCTTATCCCCCACCTCCGCAGGAAGAGAAGAAGAAGAAGGTGAAGAAAGACAAGGGAAACAGGTACCCTGGTGGAGCGAAGAACGTGGAAGCACAACCTGACGGCAGCGTGGAAGGTAGTGGAAAAGATCAGGTAGATGTGGGTTCGGGCGTGACGGAAGCGATGGAGAAGGTGAAGATGGCGGAGAAGGCTGTTGACTCATGAGCCGTCCTGGCATGCAACGACTGACGAATGTGAATAGCACGGGCCAAGAGCAGGCGGTGTTGGACGCAGACTCCAGACAGATAAGTACTCTGTCAATGATATCGAAAGATGTTCTTGACTCTGAAGTGGCCACCGCGAACAAAACGGAGGCAAACAGAGTGCGTAGGCTTGTGGAAGATATGCTATAGAAGGTTCCCATGTAGATAGCCGAAAGACCCACCGATGACGAACATGTCGCAGCTGAATGGATTCTGTGAGTTTGATTCGTCCGGATCCTGTAATTCGATTCATCATCACGAGTGCCGATTGAGCAAAGTCACATGACTAGGTAGCTTTATGGAGCAAAGCATCGTACGCCTGTGTAATGACAACACTGCGACCGAAGAGCGCTGCCATTGCAGCACGTTAACGCGCGGCGAATGTTGTCGAGTTGTGTTGCAATGATTGCTCGTTCACTCGTAATTCCGCCCTCTGACTAAACGTCCAGTCTAGCGTACCTATGCACAAAGTACAATAAGGTAGATATCTACCCAGCCATCACAAGTTCCCCCAACCCTGCACTTAGTTGGACACACGTGCTTTGAACAACATAGCAATTCTTCCGTGTTACAATTGTGTCAATGGCGGATCCTTTCGACTACGACTACAAAAGTCCTCTCTTTGGCTTTGAAACCCTCCCTCCGTTGTCTGAGTAAGCGAGGCTCTCTATTTCCCGTTTTCTTGCCCCCATCTCTAGTCCAAAATCTCGACACCTCTTCTCTCCATATATCTATATCAACGTTGTGTCAATCGCATTGACTGGCGTACAGCGAACGCAACTCCGACGGCAAATCCTTCCAAAACCCACCCTCGACCACACGAAGCGCCGCCTATGAAGCCTTCGCCGACCCCATCACCAATGGCGAACGTGGCGGCTTCGACGTGCACATCTACTTCCTTCAGTCGGACCCCGAGCAGGTCAAGTTCGCCAAGGAGCTCTGGGAGCGCGTAAGGCGTGAGTTCCCTGAGCTTCGGATTTACAAGGTGTGGGAGCAGCCGATCGGACCGCATCCGATGGGTATGTTTGAGGTGAACTTGTTTAATCCTGGTTGGTCCCCGTTGTTCGGTCTTTAACTTGAACCGTGGTGATGCTGATTGAAGGTTCTAGAGCAGTTTGGTGCCTTTGTGCCGTGGCTGGTGATACATCGGGGTCCCCTGTCTGCTTTGCTGCATCCGAACACTGGAGAGGACTATAGGGACCATTCGCAGAGGGCGACGTGGTTGGGTCCGAGCTATCCGCTGAATCTGAAGCTTTTGAAGAATATGGGAAAGCATTAGTCCAGAACAACACAAAGTCGATTGTCCACTCATCCATGAGCTTCCGCTTCATGTTCGACTGGTCTTGCAATGTTCGCGTTGCCTTTGTAGCCAGGCGCCCAAGGTGGCTCTCCGTCTTCGTCGAACTCCGCCCATTGGAAGAAAGTACAGCCATCCTGCCCGGGCGTGTACCCCGCATGGCACATCCACACGTAGCGTCCCCTATTCTCCCGCTTCTTCTGCACGCATCGTAGCACAGCGGGAATCTTGCATCTACACCTAGGTGTATAGTTTGGATGTAAGCTCTCAGTGTAACACCTGTAAGTGATGTTCAAGCGCTTGTTGCCCGCCAGTGGGTGCGGATCGATAGCCTTTGCTGGAGCAATGGAGTGTTTCCACTCCTCCTGCATCTCGGCATGCATGACCAACAGTGAATTGTGTGGGAGATGGATGCTTATCTGCCCTTCGGCATCTGCTCGCTCCTCGTCTTTACCCCTTTCTTTCGACGTGTCAATGTGGTCCTTCGCCACGATCTTGCGCACGCGGAACTCTCGCGCTACACCAAGCGAGATGCTGCCGATGACGGCTCGAGGGCCAAGATAGGTCAGTTGGTCGGAATGATAGCCCACGCTCTCTCGTCCCCCATCATAGCAGTTGACGAAAGCGGTATTGGGCTTCCAGGACTTGGAACTTTGGAATTTCAATTTCTGACCTGAGGGATAGAAGTCTTTGATTCGTCGCTGTATTTCCTCATTGACGGCCGTTTCGACTCGCTTCGACACCTTCAGCATCTCAGGAGGAGTTTGTCGGACGTCAGGTATCAGATTCCCGTTGTAAACGTAGTCCGTCTTCTGCGCTTGTGCTTCGGCCAAAGAATCAACGTAGAAAGACATCGTGTGAGGCGATTGGACGATGTTGTCGAAGAGTTTGAAAGTCTCTGTTCTGAAGCTTGGCGCCTCGTCGAGGAGCTCTTCCAATAGTGCATCGGCTACGTCTCGAGGAAGGAAATTGTGCATTATGGAACATGGCGTGTGTCGCTCGATGTCAATGGGCGAGAAGAGGTGCAGGGTTTGGCCCTTCTTCGTCAATGCCTTTGCAAAGCTGCCCCTATTCCCGTCTTTTCCGTCTATACAGTAGGCCGACAAAGATGACTGATAGCCGGTCCCACGGGCTTGACGTTTTCTGGGGCTAAGGTTCAGATCAAATAACTCGTTCAGACTTTTCGAAGCATTTTCGATGGACCCATCGCAAGACAGTAATGTCTCTAGCAGTACGTTTTGCTGCAAATTCGGATGTAGAGACGCCAATATGGCGAGCTTGAAGTCGGTTGACTCGCTGTCTTCGCAAGATCGTTCATCTGCTCCTGGAGTCGCTGGCTCATGCTTCGGAGTGTCCACGATTGGCCGTTTACGTGGAAAAAACTCGTCCATGCTCTTCTAATTCGCACATGAGGCGATGATGTGCGGACCGTCGTGAGCTTCTTGAATAATTCTGTCTCGTTATCACGGTATCACATGACACATCTAACAAGCCGTGATAAAGCCGAGCCCGCGGTACGGAAGAGCTTCAACTTCTCTTGAACGCTCGAAGGGAACTACGCACCCAACGTCTCATGCCAAATACACGCCAATCTGCTACCTGCGCCATCCGAAATGCTTTCCATCTCGGCGATGCGATCTCGAAGCTGTTTACGCCGCCTGTCGCTCACTTCTCATCCAAAGCACATGCCACCAACGATCCGCGGCAAGAAGCTGTAGACCACAATCCCAAACCGAGCTTGGTCCGCTATGAATACGCTCACCGCGATGGAAAGCCTCGTTACCGTATTCGCCATATTGCGACGGAAAGCAACGGCCAGGTCGCCTTTAAAAAAAAAGTACAACGTGTATCCAGTCGTGTGCCTCCTCCGAAAGCTGAGCAAGATGATGCGAGAGCCCTTACGGAATACCCGAAAGTACGAAAGCCACCACCTAGCCAGGGGTCTAAACACTCTATTTTACGCGAAGGAGAGTATGTTCCACAAACTGTGGGTACTCTCAGAGGCGAAAGGAATGAATTTGCCTGGATGGATAAGGTTGACAAAGTTACGTTTGGAAAGATGTCACCAATGGCGAAGTAAGCAGGCTCATCTTGTAGACCCAACTCACTAGATACTGATAAACGGCTAGACTCGGCGTGGAGATATCAGAATTCGCTTTGTGGATGCAACCTACACACGCTGAGCGGGTAGGACGTGACCAAGCCATTCTTGACATTCAAACATTCGGCCGAGAGATTCTTCCAGACCATCCCCTCGAACTGTTCGGATCGGAAAAGAATGGCCTGGCTCTGTCCACTTCAGACCTGGATCTTCGGCTTTGCCCCAGTGAAGAACAAGTGAAGCATAACCCGGTCGTAGAGATGCCTCCCAAACGTATAACGCGCATACTACTACTGAGTCGGCTCAACACCCTATACAACTTTATGAATGCCCAGCCAGAAAGAGGACTAATGTTATGCCGCCTACGCCACGCCAGGTATCCACTCATATCTACAATTCACCGGAGTTCGGGCCTAGATGTACAAATTGTATGCTCGAATGACACTCGCAGGCAATACGAATTCATTCGTCGCTATCTCGATGAGTATCCAACACTTCGAGAAGTCTATATTGTCCTGAAGATGACGCTCGATCTACGAGGCTTGCTTGACGTATTTCGTGGTGGGCTATCTTCCTACGGGCTTTTGATGATGCTGGTTGCAAGCACTAAGCTGCACGGGAATATGCAACCTCAGAACCCCTCCCAGCAACTTCTCCATTTCCTCAAGTTTTACAGTACACTTGATATGGAGAAAAATTGGATATCTATTGATCCGCCTGCGTTACGCGACAAGGTGACAGAAGCAGAAGTCTTATCCAGAAGATCCTTAGATGATCCGGCCTCGCGCGAATCTGCCTCAGGCTCTCCCTTCACGTTTACCTCTCAACCACAACGCAAACGTATCAGTAGGGTCGGCCAACTCAACCCCAAACATCCATTTCTGCTTTCTTTGCAAGACCCGGCGGATCCGGACAATGACCTTGGCCGCAAAGCATACGGCTTCAGTCACATCTCCGCAACCTTTGCGACTCTTCACCACGACTTGCAGCTTGCTTTATCGAAGACTATGGATGAGAAGAAGAATAACTACGATTCTCTACTTGCCCGGTTGATCGGATCTTGCCCAGCGGTGGTCAGGCAGAGGCGGATGAAGCTCGAAGCCTATGGCCGGTATCTGCTCGAAGCGCAAGGCGCCTCCGTCTATGTTCCTCGAGCGCAAAGACCTATCGCTCCGTCAGAACAAGCACGACATCCAGGGGTGAACTAGAGCTCGTTAGGCGAACAGCACCTTGCCTTCATACGCCGCCTTGGCATGGAGATGCAACGCTCGCGAAGCGCTCGCGTTTCCATCGCCTCATTGCTCAACAACCAACTAAAGGTTGCACTCCTGATTGTTACTGTCATCGGGAAGGCTGATCTGGGGTCCGTGCCCTACGACAATCGCCTGCAATATCTCTCGAGGTATAACGATCCACGGGCTTTGCATTCAGCCACTCCACTTTGCGGAACGGGCTGCACGAGCTAGATAACAAACGCCATGCGCAAGTGTACATTCAGAACTCATCTGTGCAATAAGCCACGTGCCCACGTTGTGACCGCAAGCGGCATTTCTAGTATTGCAGTTCATTTTCAACGACTGTGGAGGAGTCCAAGCTAGGCTGACGCTTTGGCGACTCGTGCAGAGGTGCAAGGCTAGGTGAGTTTGAGCCAGTGCCAACAGGTACTGTGTGAAGTGAGAAGCCCAGCTTGACGCTTATATCGGGTCAGCAAAGGATATGTGGATGGTATTTGTCTATTTGATCAAGATGTCGCACGGACTAGCTTCAATCTATAGAAAGGCCGGCTCCTGCTGCTTCTGCTACCAAACGATCTCTTTACCGTCCTCACATTACCCCAGCACTTCCCATGCGTCCTCGACAATCGCTGAGTGGACATCAAGTGCAATCTTCGATTGAACAACAGCGATCAACAAGCTTTGATTCTTCTTAGAAAATACAGACTACTACCAAGCCATAGCCTTACTCATTCTGCAAATTGTGGTGGTATCATAAAGCCGTCAATATCCTGAAAACAATGGAAAAACGGATGTCATCTAGGCCCTCCGAAAATGTAGCGATGATGAGAAGACCCATTCAAACAACGCCGGGGCGAGCTGCCATGATCAGAATGGCTTTAACTGCACCCTTAATCGTGCATCCAGAAAAAGAGAGCGGTGGAGGCCCCAGAAAACGCCACGCTATGCGCCAGGTAGCACCCATAATCCCAATAACGTATTCAAGCCTTCTGCTTCCCCTTGCCCTTCGCCTCTCTTTCCATGCTCGTATTCTTCGTCTTCAAGCTCTCGCGCCTCTCCGCCGTCCCGCCTGCACCCGCGGTAGCAGCAGTAGTCGTAGCAACAGGAGAAGACATGCGCTTCCCACCTAAGACGCCCACAGCATCCCCATCCCCCTCCTCGCCCACAAAGGTCCACGTCTCCTCCCAATCGTCGTGTCCCCCCATACCAGCAGCACCACTTCCACCCCCACCCATCTTGCCCCTCCTCTTCACAAGCGTCTTCGCATACTCCATGTCCCTATAGATCGCCTTAATGGCCTCCCCAACCCCATCCTCCTTCCTAATTTGCTCCCCCAGCACCGCGGCCTTCCTAATCATGCGCTCGCTGTGCGTCGCCTCCCACAGGTTCCTCGCGAGCACAGACGTATTGAGCTTCTTCATGTGGATCCCGACACCCAAGTCTTCGACGCGGCCGGCGAAGAAAAACTGGTCGCCGAAGAAGGGCTTGATGATCGTAGGCAAGCCTGCACGTAAGGAGGCGCCCGTCGTTCCCGCGCCACCGTGGTGCACGGCGGCGTCGATGCGCTGAAACAGCCAATCATGAGGCACGGCTTTAACGGATAAAATTTCCGGCGGTAGTGGAACCTCAGGTTTGCTGCGATCCGCCGTGGAAGAGGCAGAACCGGAGACGCGACCGCGGTCAGACCAGCCCTTTGCGAGGACGCAGCGGACATCGGCTTTGAGGATGGATTCGATGACTGTCTTTGTCAACGCGGCCGAGTCCTCGACCAGGATGGAGCC